>OEIU01000771.1_pt1 | contig 25987 bp, 24 predicted proteins | sample 1539221 | NCBI WGS metagenome assembly OEIU01 (sample SAMN03792071, study PRJEB22550) | activated sludge metagenome | feature: wastewater treatment plant; material: activated sludge; isolation source: Wastewater treatment plant of a petroleum refinery complex | place: Argentina: Zarate | collected...
GATCTTCGCGGCCGACAAGGTCATCGAGGAGAGCGGCATCGAGTTCGAGCACGAGATCGAGGACACCGACGAGGTCGTCGAGAAGTTCAAGGAGTTCCTCGAGCAGGTCTCTCCGGACGACTTCCTGACGGACGGGTGAGCCGGGGCGGGGCCGGAGGGGTCAGCCCTCGGTCTCGCGCTTGGTGAGCTCCAGGACATGGCCGTAGATCTCGTGGAGGCCCTCGTCGCTGAGGGGGCCGCGGTTGGCGCCGGTCAGGTACCGGTGCATCCACTCCTCGCGGGCGGGGTCGACGAACTCCATCCCCTGGGCGGTCTTGTACGCGCGCAGGCGCGCCACCAGCTCGAGCCGGGCGTTCACGGCCTGGAGCAGCTTGATGTCGTTGTCCATGATCGCGTCGCGCATCTGGCGGACCACGGCGTCGACGGAGGGGTCGCGCATCCGCCCCGACGCTAGCAGGGCCGCCACCTCGTCTGGCCGCACCGGCCGGCCGGGGCTAACCTGTGGGCCCATCCCGCCGCCGAGGTCGCCGTGTTCGACATCTCCCCGATCCAGATCCTGATCGTCCTGGTCATCGCGCTGCTCGTCTTCGGTCCCAAGCGGCTGCCGGAAATGGGTAAGTCGATCGGGCGCGGGATCCGCGAGTTCAAGGGCGCCATGCTCGACGACGAGGAGCCCCGTCGCGCACCCGCCCCGCGCGCCGAGGAGCCGGCCCCGCCCGCGCCGCCGGCCCCGTCGCCGGCGGCGGCGACCGCGACCATGTCCCGCCCCGACGACGACGTCCTCGACGGCGTCGTGGTCCCCGGCGACGCACCTCCGCGCGCGGACGACCGCACCGGCGCGTAGCCGCCGCCCTCCCGCGTGCCGATCCTCGGTGACCGCCGCCTGCGCCGCGCGGGGCGGGAAGAGCGCCTCAGCGTCGTCGACCACCTCGACGAGCTCCGCAACCGGCTCATCGTCTCGGGCATCACGCTCGTGGTCGCCTTCGCCCTCTGCTACGCCTTCCACGAGCAGCTCATCAACCTGCTCGAGCAGCCGCTGCCGCAGAAGTTCCAGGACAGCGGCCTCATCACCCTGTCGCCGACGGAGCCCTTCTTCGTCACGCTGAAGGTCTGCTTCTGGGCGGCGATCCTGTTGTCGCTCCCGGTGTGGCTCTACCAGGTGTACGCGTTCGTCATCCCGGCGGTGCAGGACCAGTCCCGCCGGCGGATGCTGCTGATCGTGGCCGGGGTGTCGTCGCTGTTCCTGGCCGGGGTGGCCTTCGGCTTCTTCGTGGTCCTTCCGGTCGCCCTCACCTTCCTGCTCGACTTCGGCGGCGACGCCTTCCAGACGCAGGTGCGCGCCGGCGAGTACTTCAGCTTCGCCACGACCCTGATGCTCGGCTCGGGGATCATGTTCGAGGTGCCGGTGGCCATGGTCGCGCTCGCGAGGATCGGTGTGACGACCGCCGACTTCTACGTGCGCCAGTGGCGGATCGCGATCGTCGTGATCGCGGCCATCGCGGCGGTCCTGCCGGGGGGCGACCCGTTCTCGATGCTGCTGCTGATGATCCCGCAGATCGGCCTCTACGCCGTCGGCGTGCTGCTGGCGAAGCGCTTCGGCGGACCGCCGCTCTGGGCGCGTGAGGCCTGGGCCTCCGCCGAGGACGACGTCGAGGACACGGCCCTGGGGTCCGGCACCTCGCCCTAATCGCGCAGGTGGCGTCCGGTGAGGCGCAGGAACACGTCCTCCAGCCCCGCCGGCCGCGCGGCGCGCAGCTCGGCCGGGACGCCCGCCGCCCGGATCCGCGCGTGCAGGTCCTCGGCGTCGTCGCCGAAGACAATCAGCAGGTCGCCGTCGCGCTCGTGCCCGCGGGCCGCGCCGGCCACGGCCGCGAGGGCCCGCCCGGCGTCCCCGGGTGCGATCCGCAGCTCCAGCACCTGGCGGCCGACCTCCGCCTCGACGAGGCCCGCGGGCGACCCCGTCCGGACGATCCGGCCGTGGTCCATGACCACGAGCCGGTCGCAGAGCTGGGCGGCCTCGTCCATGTAGTGGGTCGTGAGCACCAGGGTGGCCCCGCCGCTGCGCAGCAGCCGCAGCCGCTCCCACACCGCATGCCGGGCCTGCGGGTCGAGCCCCGTGGTGGGCTCGTCCAGCAGCACCAGCCGCGGCCGGTTGATCAGGGCGCGTGCGATCTGCAGGCGTCGCCGCATGCCGCCGGAGAGGCGGTCGACCGCGTCGTCGGCCCGGTCGCCGAGGGCCATGAGGTCGAGCAACTCGTCGGCCCTGGCGGCGGCCTCGTCGCGGGCGATCGCGAAGTAGCGCGCGAAGACCAGCAGGTTCTCGCGGACGGTGAGCTCCAGGTCGAGCGTGGTCTCCTGGGCGACGACGCCGAGCATCCGCTTCAGGTCGCGCGGGCGCGCGTCCGGATCGATGCCGAGCACCAGCAGGTCGCCGCCGTCGCGGGGCGAGAGGCAGGAGAGCATCCGCATCGTGGTGCTCTTGCCGGCCCCGTTGGGGCCCAGGAACCCGAAGCACTCGCCCGGTGCCACGTCGACGTCGATGCCGTCGACGGCGGTGAAGTCGCCGTAGCGCTTCACGAGCCCCCGCGCGAGGACCGCCGGGGCGGCGGGGTCAGCCTGCGAGCGGGACCTCCTGGCCCATCCCGGCGAGGGTCAGGCGCAAGCCGTCCTCCAGCCCGATCGTCGGCTCCCATCCGAGGAGCTCCCGCGCCACGCTGATGTCGGGCCGCCGCACCGTGGGATCGTCCTGCGGCAGCGCCTCGTACACGATCTCCGACCGGCTCCCGGTGACCCGGATGATCACCTCGGCGAGCTCCAGGATGGTGAACTCGCCCGGGTTGCCGATGTTCACCGGCTCGTGGCGGTCCGACGCGATCAGCCGCAGGAAGCCCTCGACCAGGTCCGAGACGTAGCAGAACGACCGGGTCTGCTGACCCTCCCCGAACACCGTCAGCGGCTTGTGCTCCAGCGCCTGGCGCAGGAAGGTCGGGATCGCCCGCCCGTCGTGCGGGCGCATCCGCGGGCCGTAGGTGTTGAAGATGCGGACGATGTGGGTGTCGACGCCCTGCTGGCGGTGGTAGGCCATCGTCAACGCCTCGGCGTACCGCTTGGCCTCGTCGTACACGCCCCGCGGGCCGATCGGGTTGACGTGCCCCCAGTACCCTTCGTGCTGGGGGTGGACCTGCGGGTCGCCGTAGACCTCGCTGGTGGACGCCAGCAGGAACCGGGCGCGGTGCCGCTTCGCCAGCCCCAGCGCGTTGTGGGTGCCGTACGAGCCCACCTTCAGCGTGTGCAGGGGCAGCCGCAGATAGTCGATCGGGCTCGCCGGCGACGCGAGGTGGAACACGAGGTCCACCGGCTCGGGCGCGTCCAGGTGGCCGATCATGTCGTGCTGCATGAACAGGAACGCCGGGTCGCGGATGTGCTCGATGTTCTCGAGGCTGCCGGTGTCCAGGTTGTCGACGCAGATCACGCGATGGCCCTCGGCGAGGAGCCGGTCGCACAGATGGGAGCCGAGGAATCCGGCGCCGCCGGTCACAAGGGAGGTGGGCATGCCCGCGAGCCTACCCGGTCGCGGGTCGGCGCCCGATCAGCGAGCGGACCTGCCCGGCGGCGTCCGCCAGCTCTGCCCGCGCCAGGCGGCTGGCGAGCACCACGTAGACGAGGGTCGCGACCGCCAGCTTCCCGATGAGGGCCGGGAGCATCTCGATGGAGCCCATGTCGTCGGTGGGGAAGGCCAGGTTCAGGAGCACGGCGACGCCGGCCGCGCCGATCGCGGCCCCCCACACCCGCACCTGGCGCGCGGCCATCGCGCGCATCGGCACGGCCGGGAAGTGGTGGCGCATGCGCGCCAGCAGCATCAGCGCGTTGGCGTAGACGCCGATCGTCGCGGCCAGCGCCAGCCCGGCCTGCTCCATCGGCCCCAGCAGGATGACGTCGAGGATGATCGTGATGGCGACGGTGGCGACCGTCGTCCAGAGGATGTCGCGCTGCTTGTTGGCGGCCGACAGCGTCCGGTTGAGGAGCAGCGACCCGAACGCCGGCCACAGGGCGAGGGCGTACCACACCAGCGGCGGATCGATCTGCTCGACGCAGCTGGCTCCGCATTTCCCCCGCTGGAACGCCAGCTGGGCGATCTCGTTGGCGTACAGCGCCATGAGCAGCATGAGGGGGATCGCCATCAGGCCCAGGAGCCCGGCGACCCGGCGGAACGCGCGCAGGGCGTCGCCCTCGCGGCCCTCGGAGACCAGGCGGGCGATCAGCGGGAACAGCGGCGTCAGCAGGGGGAGGAGGATCGCCACCCGCGGCGCCTGGCCCAGGGCGTTGGCGAAGCTGAGCGCCGAGACCCGACCCGGTTCGAGGGTCGAGGCGAAGAGCTTGTCGGTGAACGAGTTGATCTGCTGGAGCACCGACGCGCCGACGACCGGCAGGGCCAGCAGCCCCACCGCCGCGAGGCGGGGGTGCATCGCCGCCGGCCGGGCGCGCGCCTCGCGCAGCAGGCGCCAGAACTGCGGCAGCTGGAGCAGCACCTGCAGGGTGGCGCCCAGCACGACGCCCCAGGCGGCGGCCCGGATGCCGATGCTGCCCTGCCCGATCACGACGCCGATGATGATGCCGGCGTTGAACGCGACGCCCACCGCCGCGGGGCCGGCGAAGCGCCCGTGGATCTGCAGCATCGCGGTGAAGATCGCCGAGAACCCCTGCAGGGCGAGGGCCGGCGCCATGATGCGGATGAGCTCCTCGGTGGCGGCGGCCCGCGCCGGGTCGAGGTTGAACAGGGCGGTCGGCGCCTGCGGCCAGATCGCCACGACGGCGGAGAGCACGATCAGCAGGCCACCCACCCACACCGCCAGCGCCACCACAAGGCGCCACGCGCTGTCGGTGCCGTGGTCGGCCCGCTCGCGCTGGAACGTCGGGATGATCAGCGTGACCAGCGTGTAGAGCAGCACCGCCGCGACCGAGTTCACGATCAGCAGCGAGTTGACGTAGGCGTCGGTGAGCCCGGTCGCGCCGTAGGCGGCGGCCAGGACGATCTCGCGCGCGAACCCGAGCAGGCGCGAGACCAGCCCGAACAGCGCGACGATCGCGGCCGCGCGGGCAAGCCGTCCGGCGCTCACCGCGGGGCGAACCCGTAGAGCGTGCGGACCCCCGTCAGCACGAGGCGGTCATCGACCGCCACGACCGGGCTGTAGCGACCGTCAGGGAACGCGAACCGACGCGCCCCGGTGCGGACATCGACCGCCAGGGTGCGGCCGTCGGAGGGCCGGCGCGCGAGCGTCGAGAACCAGACGAGCCCGCCGACCACGGACGGCGATCCGGAGATCCGCTCGCCGGCGTCGACGCTCCACCGCACGTTGCCCGTCACGGCGTCCAGGGCGTAGAAGCGCTGGTCGTAGCTGCCGAGGAAAACGGTGCGGTCGGCGACGGCGGCGCTGGAGTAGACGAAGTCGTCGAGCACGCGCACCCATGCGACCTCGCCCGTGTCGGCGTCGAGCGCCAGCACGCGCCCGTTCACGTTGCCGATGAAGACACGGCCGTACGCCACGGCGGGGCCGGCGTAGAACCGCCCGGCGCCCCGGAACCGCTCCCCCGGGCTCGTGCGGCGCCACACCTCCCTTCCGTCCGAGCGCCGGAACGCCGCGACGTGGCCGGAGTAGTCGCCGATGATCACGTTGCGGCCCGAGAGGGCGAGGCTCGCCTTGATCCCGCCGGGCGCCGGGACGCTCCACCGGACCCCGCCCGTGCGGGTGCTGAGCTTCATCACCCGCCGGGAGAGCGTGCCGATGAAGAACGACGACCCCACCACGAGGGGCGACGACTCGATGGCCGAGCCGACCTTGCGACGCCACAGCTCCTCGCCGGTCCGGGTGTCGAGCGCGAGGACGTCGCCGCGCTTGGTGGTGAAGAGGACCCGGGTCCCGTCGATCGCCGGCGACGACGCCACCCGCCCGCGGGTGTGCGTCTCCCAGAGCACCTTCCCGGTGTCGACGTCGAGCGCGTACGCCAGGCCGTAATTGGTGCCCACGATCGCGCGCCCGCCGGCGATCACGGGTGGGAACTCCACCAGCGAGCCGGCGTCGAACGACCACACGCGACGGAACGGCGGGGCGATGTCGAGCGCCGGGTTGGCGCGGGTGCGCTCCGCGTCGAACCCCCACTCGGGCCATGCGCCGGCGGTCTGGGAGCCGGTGGGGGCCTCCTGGGGCTCGAAGCCGGACGTGGTGCCCTCGACGCTGCCGGAGTCGAACCAGCCGTGGGTGACGCCGTAGCCGAGCACGCCGACGGCGACGAGGGCGGCCACCACGACGCCGGCGGCGCCGATCAGGATCCCCTTACGGCGCGCGGTCGCGGTACGCCTCGATCGTGCGGGTGCCCACCAGGTAGAGGGTCACGCCCGCGGCCACCACCGGCGAGTAACGGCCCTCGTCGGCGCGGAAGCGGACCGCCCCGGTGCCGACGTCCAGGCCGTACGTGCGGCGCGGGGCGCCCGGGCGGGCGAGCACGGCGGTGTAGACGACGTCGCCCACGACGGTGGCCGAGCCGGAGATCCGCTCCCCCGCCGCGAACGACCAGCGCAGGGCCCCGGTGGCCAGGTCGAGGGCCTCGAAGCGGCCGGCGTACGAGCCGATGAACACGGTGCCGCCGGCGATGGCGGGCGAGGAGTAGACGTAGCCGCCCGCGGCGTGCCGCCAGCGGACCGCCCCGGTGGCGGCGTCGAGGGCGACCACCGACCCGCCCACGTCGCCGATCACGACGGTGTCCCCGCTCACGCCGGGGCCGCCGTAGAACCGCTGGCCCGCGGCCGAGCTCCAGCGCAGGGCGCCGTTGCGCGGGTCGACCGCGTAGACGCGGCCCCCGTAGTCGCCGAACACGATGCGGCCGCCGGCCAGGGCGGCGCTCCCCTTGATGTCGGCGCCCGCCTGGAACCGCCAGCGGAGCGCGCCGGTGCGGGCGTCGACCGCGTACAGGCCACCGTTCCAGGCGCCGACGTAGACGATTCCGCCGACGACCAGCGGCGAGCTCTCGATGGGGCTGCCGGTGTCGTACGTCCAGCGGACGGTGCCCCCGTTCACGCCGTACGCGCGGAGCAGGCCGCCCATGGAGCTCACGATCACCCGCTCGCCGTCGATCGCGGGCGACGACGCGATCTCGCCCCGCAGGCGACGGGCCCAGCGGAGCGCGCCGGTGTCGCCGTCCATCGCGTAGACGCGGCCCGAGTTAGTCCCCACCACCACCAGGCCGTCCGCCACGGCGGGCGGGAACTCCAGCAGGGTGCGGCTGGTGAAGCGCCACCGCGGCCTGCCGTCCGGCGGCCCCACGTCGACGGCGGAGACGGTGCGGGCGCGGGCGGGCCCGCCGCCGTACTCGGGGCTCTGGCGGGCGGGGTCGTACATCTCCACCACCGTCGCGCCCGTCCCCACCTTGGTGCGGCCCGGCGTCAGGCCGGACGCGCGGGCCTCGGCGTAGCGGGTGTTCCACGGCAGCGCGGCCCGCCCCGCGTCGTCGGCGACGGCGCGGGCGATGGGGGTGCGGCCCCGGAAGGCGATCACCCGGGCGCCGGCGACGGGGGCGCCGGTGTCGCCGTCGCGGACGGAGACCGTGATCGTCTCGGCCGGCGCCGGCGGCGCGGCGTCGGTGGGCGCCCCCTCGCCGCCTCCCCCGCACCCGGCCGTCGCGACCGCGAGGCCCGCCGCGAGCGCGAGGCCCGCCGCGACGGCGGCGGTGGGCCTACTCGCGCCCCGCACGGCCGGCGGGGCTCCCGCGCCAGACGAACGTGACGATGATGCCGACCAGCAGGCCGATGATCGCCGCGAGCACCACCGTCCGCAGCCGGTTCGGGGCGCTGCTGGAGCTGCTGGGGCTCTCCGACAGCGACACGATGTAGGGCTTCTCGTTGGCCTCGGCCTTCGCCCGGTTGAGCTGCTGGTCGGTGAGCGTGGTCTGGGCGATCGAGAGCTGCGTGGTGGCCGAGAACAGCAGCGACTGGAGCAGCGTCCGGGTCTGCGCGTCGGCGTTCCGCAGGTCCCGCTGGTAGCCGTCGATCTGGGCCTGGAGACGGGTCACGTCGGCCTGGGCGCGGGCCTCGCCGGTGGCGTACGTCTGGAAGACCGACGAGAAGTTCTGGAGGGCGGCGGCGTCGATCGCCCGGGCGTAGGCGTTGGCGCCCTCGCGCGCGACCGTGCGGCTGCCGTCCTTGAAGGTGATCGTCATGACGGTGGGCTGGTTGCCCTGGGCGCCGCCGGGCGCGCGCGGCGCGGTCAGGGTGACGCCGTTGCGGACGCGGCTCGGCGATACCCCGATCTCGCGGGCCACCCGGGTCACCAGATTGTCGCCGCTCAGGACCGTCGCGGCGGTCGCCGGGTTGGTCGCGGGGGTCGAGAACGGCGCCCCGGACACGGTCGTCGCCTGGCCCAGGAACACCTTCGCCGTGCCGGTGTAGGTGGTGGAGGTGACGAACGTGAGGAGCAGCCCGACGACCGCCGCGGCGACGGTCGTCGCGAGGATGAGCCAGCGGCCGCTCCACAGCACGCGACCGTAGTCGCGGAGGGTGATCTCACGATCCACGACGGCGGACCCTAGAGCACGCCGTCGAGCGGAGCGAGACCCGTCGGTTCGCGGAGGAGGAGCGTCTGCCCCAGGTGGCGGGTCATGACGACGCCCGGTCGGTGCCCGCCGACCCGCGGAGCGGGCCGCTCGCCGGCCGCGATCGCGATGATCATCGCGACGTAGCCCGCGCCGGCGGCCTGCGGCAGCGGGAAGGCCCCGCCGAAGCGCGTGTTGATGTCGGTGATCCCCAGGATCCGGCCGTCCTCGCGGAAGCACTGCACCGTGCTGGGGCCGGCGAGGCCCAGGGCCTCGACCGTCGCGGCGCCGAGCTCCACGAGCTGCGGGTCGTCGAGCGTCTCGCCCTTGATCTGCTCGCCGCCCTTGCTCTGGATCATCGCCCGGGGCACGGCGCCGAGCGCCCGCCCGTCGAGGTCGCCGAAGCAGTCGATGCTGAACTCGAGGCCCGGCAGCAGCTGCTGGACGACGCTCACGGCCGGGCTGTAGGACCGGAAGAAGGCCAGATCCCCGGGGGAGTTGCAGCGGAAGATGTTGCGGGCGGCGAAGCCCAGGCGGGGCTTCAGCAGCACGGGGTAGGGCAGCTCGGCCGGGTCCACCTCGTCCGGCAGCCACGTGGGCGGCGACGGGAGCCCCCGCTCGGTGAGCATCACGTGGCACGCCCACTTGTCCTGGCAGCCGAGGGCGACCTCGGGGGACGGCAGGAACGCGACGGCGCCGGCCTCGCGGATGGCGGGGGCGGCCTGGGCGAGCACCACCGGGTCGAGGTCGGTGAGCGGCAGCACGGCCTTGACGCCCTCCGTGCGGCAGACCTCGGCGACCGCCGCCCCGTAGCCCGGGTCGTCGACCGCCGGCAGCGCCACCACGCCATCGGCGTGGAACAGCGACGGCGACAGCGGGTCGAGGTCGCTCACCAGCACGCGCCCGGCGTGCGGACCGGCCGCCAGGGCGGCGCGGAACGCCTGCACGATGTCGACGCGCTGGCCGGCGCAGGTCAGCAGCACGTTCACGTCAGCCATCGGCCGCTCCGGGTCCGGGGAGGTCGAACCCGCCGCGCGGGCCCTTGTAGGTCCCCTCGCGCCGCAGCACGACCAGGGCCGTCCGCAGCATGATCGCCAGATCGCGCCGCATCGTCCAGCGCTCGACGTACCGCACGTCGATCTCGATCCGCTCGGACCAGGGGATGGCGTTGCGGCCGCTCACCTGCGCCAGCCCGGTCAGGCCGGGGCGCGCGAGCAGGCGGCGGCGCTGGTGGGGGGTGTAGCGCTCCACCTGGGACGCGACGGTGGGCCGGGGGCCCACCAGGCTCATGTCGCCGCGCACGATGTTCCACAGCTGGGGGAGCTCGTCCAGGGACAGGCGCCGCAGGGTGTGGCCGAGGGGGGTGATGCGCTCGTCGCCGGCCAGCACCGCCAGCCCGGCGCCCATGCCCTCGGCCCCCACCACCATGGTGCGGAACTTCAGGAGGGTGAACGGCCGGCCCGCGAATCCGATCCGGGCCTGCCGGAAGATGGCGGGGCCGGGCGAGTCGCGCCGCACCAGCAGGGCGATGACCGCGATGACGGGCGCCAGGAGCACCAGCAGGGGCACGGCGACCAGCAGGTCCACGATCCGCTTCGCCCGGCCGCCGACGGGCTGGACGACGTCAGCGCGCAACGGACTCCACCACCGCGACGAACCGGGCGGCCAGGCGGGCCCGGTCGTAGTACTCCAGGGCGTGGGCCCGGCCCCGCTCGCCCATCCGCCGCGCGCCCTCGCGGTCGGCGGCCAGGGCCCGGATGGCGGCGGCCAGGGCCGCGCCGTCCTCGGGCGGCACCGCGACCCCGCAGCCGGCCGCCGCGACCATGCGGGTCAGCTCGCCCGCGGGCGCCGACGCGATGATCGGACGGGCCGCGCCGAGGTAGTCGAAGGCCTTATTGGGGAGCGCCCCCGCGAACAGGGGGTTGTCCTGGTACGGCAGGATGCACGCGTCGGCGCGCGCCAGCCACGACGGCACCTCGCGCTTCGGGACGGGGTCCACGAACGTGACGTTGGCCAGGCCCCGCCGCGCCGCCTCCTCCACCAGTGCCGGCTTGCGGTCGCCGCCGCCCACCAGGACGACCCGCGTCCCCGGGTCGTCGCGCAGGTGGCCGGCCGCGTCCAGCACCGTCTCCAGGGAGCTGTAGGTCCCGTGGGCGCCGACGTACATGGCCACGAACGCGTCGTCCGGCACCGCGGCGTGGCGGACCGGCGCGGCGTCGGCGCCGATCTCCAGGTCGACGCCGTTGGTGATGAGCTCGACCTTCCCGGCGGGGACGCCCTGGTCCAGGATCCCGTCCCGGATCCCCTCGGTGAGCGCCACGATCCGGTCGGCGCGGGCGTAGCAGTGGCGCTCCAGGCGGCGCGACACGGCGATGATGCGCGGGTCGGTCAGCAGGCCCATCGCGATCGCCGAGTCCGGGAACAGGTCGCGGACCTCCAGCACGAACCGGGCGCGCCGCGCGCGGGCCAGGGTGGCCGCCGCGGCCGCCGACGGCAGCGACGGCGACGAGGCCACCACCACGTCGGGCCGGGGCGACCGCATCCCGGCGATCGCCGACCACCAGGCGAACGTGCCGTAGTTGCTGATCCGCGAGCGCAGGTCGCTGCCGTAGCCGGGGGTCGAGTAGGTGCGCCACACGTCGATGCCGTCCTCGACGTCGTGGACCATCCTCCGCCCCCGGTAGCGCTCGGGGATGCTGCGCTCCTTGTGCTGCACGTAGGAGGTCACGACGGTCACGTCGTGGCCCGCCCGGGCGAGGGCCCGGGTGTGCTGCCAGTGGCGCACGCCGCCGGGCTGGTCGGCGTTGACGAAGTACTGCGAGACGTACAGGACCCTCACCGCGCGAGGAGCTCCGCGTAGAGGGAGGTCAGCGCCCGCGCCTGGGGCTCGAAGCCCAGGCCGTCCAGGAACGCGGCGCGCCCCGCGGCGCCCATCTCGGCGGCCTCGTCCCCCGGGCCGAGCAGGCGGTCGAGCGCGGCGGCGTGGGCGGCGGCGTCGTCCGGGGGCACGACGATCCCGCACCCCGTCGCGCGCACGATGGCGCCCATCCGGCCGAGGTCGCCGGCCACCACGGGGCGCCCGGCGGCCATCGCCTCCACCAGCTTGGTCGGCACCGCCCGATCGTAGTTGCCGTGGCGCTGCAGCGGGATCCACGCCACTCGCGCGGCGGCCAGCAGGCCGGGGACCTCGGCGTGGTCGACCCTCCCCAGCGCGGAGGCCCCGTCCGGCAGGGCCCCGGGGTCCCCCGGGCCGGCGAGCACCAGGCGGGCCCCGGGGACGGTGACCTGCGGGAACGCGGCTTTCATGAGGTCCAGTCCGCGCAGCGGGCCGAGCCCGCCGACGTAGAGCGCGACCGGATCCGCGGGGAGCGGTGCCGGCGCGGGGAAGGCGTCCGACCACGGGGAGTTGGTCACGCTCACGGCGTGCGCCCCGGCGGCGGCGAAGCGGGCGGCCAGGTCCTCGTTGGCGGTCACCACGCCGTCCAGGCGACGGGCGGCGGCGCGCTCCAGGCGCTCCACCGCCAGGGCCAGCGGCAGCCGCAGCGGCCCCGGAAGCCACCGCTTCGTCCGGGTCGTCTGCCCCAGGTACTCGTGGACGTCGTACACCACGGGGCGGCCCGAGCGGGCCAGCCAGAGGGCGGCGGGCAGCAGCTCGGGGTCGTGGACGTGGTAGAGGTCGGCGTCCCGCGCACGGGCGGCGCGCGCCAGCCGCCAGCCCGCGGCGAGGCGGGCGGCCCGGCGCACCGGCTCGCGCGGCGCGGCAACCCATGCGGTCGCCCCCGCCGCCGCCGCCGCGCGTGCCTCCTTGTGGAAGATGCGCACGTCGCGGGGGCGGTGGACGCTGGTCACGTGGACCACCCGCCGCCCGCGCAGGTCGCCGCCCTCACCGGGCGCCTCGGCCTGCCCTGCGGGGCCCAGGCGGGCGCCGCGGTCGGCGAGGGCGTCCAGCAGGTCGCCCCACAGCGCGCCGTAGCCGGGCGCGCGGTCGTCGGCGAGGTACGTGTTGTGCCACAACAGGGCGGCGCGGCCGCCGGCGTCGCGGACGCGGTCGAGCACGCGCAACGCCCGCTCGCCCGCCGCCTCCGCGTCCAGGCCGAGGCGCGAGTGGAGCGTCGTGTCCATCACCGCCAGCGGCAGCAGGACCAGCTCGGCGGGGCGCTCCTCGCCCACGATCCAGGGCCGGAACGGGCGGGCGATCCCCGCGGCGAAACCGGGGGCCTCGCTGAACGCCAGGCTGGAGTCGTAGCGGGCGCCGGCGGCCTCCAGCCACCGGACCGTCTCGTGGTAGCGGAAGCGCAGGTAGTGGAACCGCACGCCGGCGACGGGGAGGCCGGTCTCGGCGCGCAGCCCGGCGAGCTCGGCGGCCAGGGCGGCGCCGTCCTCCGACGAGGCGAACGAGCCGTGCAGACCCACCTCGCCCCCCGCGGCCCGCACCGCGGCGGCCATGGCGGCGCGCTCGCGCTCGTAGGCGCGGCGCGGGGTGCCGTCGAGCCGGTGGGCGTTGCGCCCGATCAGGAACACGGTGGAGCGCACGCCGCGCAGCCACTCCGACTCGAGGACGTCGGGCACGTTGTCCCAGGGATCCGGCCCCATGGCCAGCGCCGCGGCCGCCCGCGGGCCCCGCCGCCGGGCGGTCGACGCCAGGCCCTTCGCCGTGCGCCGCCGGATGCGGTCGATGTCGTGGGTCAGCGCCACCGACCACCCCTCCGGGGCGGGGATCCCGAGCAGGCGCCGGAGCAGGGCGATGTGGCCCTCGACGGCGGGGTCCTCCAGGTCGAGCCCGGCGATGCGGCCGAACGCGCTGTCGGCCAGCGGCAGCCGGTCGAAGGCGTCGCGCGCGCTCACGTGCAGCTCGTCCCAGCGGGCCAGGAGGTAGAAGGCCGACGCCACCACGTCGCCCGGCACCGGCCGGTCCGGGTGCGCGGGCGGGAACAGCAGCGTCAGGCCGGCGGCGCGGTGGACGGCGGGCCCCGGGAACGGCTCGCTGCCCTCGAAGAAGGCCTGCGCGACAGGGTCGGCGGGGATCCAGACGCCGCCGGGGGGCGGATCCGGCGCGTAGACGAGGTCGGCGGGGCCGTCCGTCCAGCGCACATCGCGGCCGAGGGCCTCCGCCAGGATCCCGAGCACCCACCGCGCCCGCGGCGCGAACGCCGGGCGCGCGCCCTCGATGCGGACGGTGAGCTCAGCCACCGGGCCGCCGCCGGATCCGTCGCAGGTTGCGGCCGTAGAGCGCCATCGCCGGGCGCGGGTCGCGGGGGTCGAGGACGCCGTCGACCCAGGGCGGACGGACCGTCCCGGCGAACTCCCGCCAGGTCCACTCCCCGCGGCGGATCTCCCGCGGGCTGCCGCCCAGGTGCTTGGTGGCGAGGATCCAGCGCAGTCCGCTGCGGTGCCCGGGCGGCAGCGCCGCGGGCAGCCCGGCCATGTCACGCCACGCGACGTACGGCAGGTTCACCCCGGCGGCGGTCGCGAGCCCCACCCACAGCCACGACCGGGGGTTCACCTCGATCAGGTAGTCGCGCCCGTCGCGCGGGTCGCGCTTCGTCTCGACCTGGGAGATGCCGTGGAAGCCGAGGGCGTCCAGCAGCGCGTGGCAGCGGTCCGCGTAGTCGGGGTCCCAGCGGGCCTCCGCGGCCCGGGCGGTGCCGAACCGCGGCGGCCACTGGCGCAGCTTGCGGCCCGTGAACGACGCGAGCCTGCGCCCCCGCGTGTCGCGGTACGAGCCGAGGGTCCACAGGCGGTCGTCGCCGCCGGGGATGACCTCCGACACCTGCGGGCGGTACTCCGCGGCGAGGGACCACTGCCGCCGCAGCTCCTCGGCGTCGCCGGCCTCCAGCACCTGGACGCGGAAGCGGCGCCGGAACTCGGGCGCGTAGCGCGGCTTCAGCACCACGGGGAACCGCAGCTGCGCCGCCGCGGCGACGATGTCGCCCTCGTCCTCGGGCTCGACCGTCGCGGGGACGGGGAATCCGATCTCCCGCGCGACGGCGTGCTGGTGGCCCTTGTCGATGAGCCGCCGCATGCGCTCCCAGGGGCTCCACGGCCGGGCGAACACGGCGTCCACCTCCGCCTCGCGGGGACCGATCGCGGCGATCGCCTCGTCGTGGGTCGGGAACAGGACGCCGCCCGCCTCGCCGCGCCCGAGGGCGAGCAGGTCGTCGACGAACCGGTCCGGCTCCGTGAGCGGGTCGGCCGTGTGGGCCGGCGTGGCGTGGCGCGACAGGAGCCCGAGGGCCTGCGGGTCGTGGTCGCAGGCGATCACGCGCACGCCGGCCCGGCCGAGGCTGCGGACGATCCCCAGCGCGTTCGGCCCCGACGCCTGGAGCACCACGGCGACGGGTGCGCTCAGCGCAGCCCCTCGTAGATCGAGGTCATGCGGCGCGCGTTGGCGTCCCAGGTGTACTCCTCGCGGCCGATCCGCAGGGCGGCGTCGCCCATGCGGCCGCGCAGCTGCGCGTCGTCCAGCAGGCGGCCCAGCGCCTCCGCCAGGGCGGCCGGGTCCCGCGGGGGCACGAGCAGGCCCGTCTCGCCGTCGCGGACGGCCTCCGGCGTACCGTCGACCGCCGTCGCGACCACCGCCAGGCCGCAGTTCATCGCCTCGCACACCACGGTCGGCAGGCCCTCGCTGAGCGACGGCAGCACGAACACGTCCCCCGACGACATCGCCCAGCCCACCTCGTCGTGGGGGAGCTTGCCGAGCCAGTGGATCCGGTCGGCCACGCCCAGCTCCGCGGCGCGCCGCTCGAGGCCCTCCCGCAGCTCGCCGATCCCGGCCGCCACCAGCCGCGGCGCCCCGCCGGGCCGCCGGGCCAGGATCCCCATGGCCTCGACCAGGTGGTCGACGCCCTTGCGGGGGACGAGCTTGCCCACGTAGGAGACCACCGGGCCGTCGTCGGGCACGCCCAAACGGCGCCGGGCCTCCGCGGCCTCGCGGGGCATGAAGACGGCGGTGTCGGCGCCGTTCGGCACCACCTCCACCGGGCGCCGCGGCACGGCGAGCCCCTCGGCGGCGTCGGCGATCGCCCGGCTGACCGCGCAGACCTGGTCGATGGCCGAGACGGCCTCCTCCACCCGCTGCCGGCTGCGGGGGCCCTGCGCCGGGACGTCGAGCACGTCGGCGCGGTGCGCGGTCGCGACCACCGGCACGCCGAGGCTCGCGCCCATCCACGACGCGGCCCAGCCGTCCGGCACCAGCATGTGGGCGTGGACCACGTCGAACGGCCAGCGCCCGTGGATGCCGCGGAGCGGCCGGGCGATCGACCGCAGCATCGCGTCGCAGTTGCGGTGCCCCAGGCGCCCCCCGGGGAGCGTGAGCTTGCGGGGGTAGAGCACGGGGACGCCCTCGACGATGTCGACGCCCTTCACCTCGCGGAACCCCCGCCACCGGGGCACCAGCGGGGGCGCCCACCCCTTGGGCGACACGACGCGCACGTCGTGGCCGAGCGCCACGAGCGCCTTCACCTGCTCGTGCACGAAGATCCCGCCCGTCCAGTTCACCGGGCTGGGGTACATGTGGCTCAGCATCAGGATGCGGACGGCGTCACCCCCCGCGGCAGGTCGCCCGCCCGGCGCGCCAGCACCAGCGCGCCCATCCCCAGGCCGAACATGATCCACATGGGCGCGAAGTGGATCGCGGTCGATGGCCCGAGGCTCCCGGTGATCCAGCCGACCAGGGACAGGGCACCGGCCAGCGACATGTAGCGCACCAGCGGGTCGGCGCTGCGGCGGGCGGCGCGGGCCTGGCCGCGCAGCAGCGTCCAGAAGAAGGCCAGGTAGAGGGCGAGGCCCACGACGCCGCCGTCCACCAGCACCTCCAGCCACCAGTTGTGGAGGTTGGCGACGCCGGGGAAGTCGGCGAGCGCCCGCACGCGCGTCTCGGCATTGCCGGCGCCCACGCCCAGGCCGTTGGTCTCGCCCACGATCGCGAGGCCGTCGTTGAGCAGCGCGTCGCGGACGGCACCCGACCCGGTGCCCGCCTCGCGCTGGCTGTTCAGCAGCCCGATGTCGAGCTTCGTCACCGTCCGCTCGTCGAGCTTGACGACCCCGCCGCCCGACAGCATCGGCACCACCAGGATCACGGCGAGCGCCGCGATGCCGCCGGCCACCAGCAGCCGCCCGCGCGAGTTGCGGTCGGTGCCGACCAGCAGCAGCAGCCCGATCAGGATGAGTCCCGCGGAGATGAGCCCCGACTTGCTGCCCGTCAGGAGCATGAAGATCAGGGCCACCGCGCTCCCCCCGAGGCCGATGAACCGCAGGCGCACGTCGCGATAGACCACCGGCAGCGCGGCGAAGTAGGGCAGCGCGATGCTCAGGAACATCGCGAAGTTGTTCTGGTTGCCGAACAGCGAGCCCACGCCGATCAGGCCGCCACGGTTCTCCACCCCGGCCCGGAACGTGGGCAGGTGCATGCCGGTCAGCACCTCCGCCACCGCCACCAGGCACGCCAGCGCGAAGGCGCCCATCAGCGACCACAGCAGGATCTGCGCCCTGCGCCGGTCGCGGCAGATCAGCGCGATGCCCACCGCGAGGCCGGACATCATCGCCAGGAAGCTCGTCCAGCGGACCGCGGCGAGCATGTCCTCCGACCAGAGGATCGACAGCGCCGACCACAGGATCCACACGCCGAGCAGCCCGGCGGGCCGTGGCAGGGCGGCGGGGAGCGCGAGGCCCCCGTCCATCAGCAGGTAGCCGACGACGCCGATCCCGAGCGCGACGATGAGGATCCGGAAGAGGAACACGCCCGGCGCCGCGGGGGCGGCCAGGTTGGGGCCGCCGACGGCCGCCAGCGCGGCCAGGATCACCAGGACGGGCGCGAGGCGGCGGACGGGGACGTCGCGCAGCAGCACGCCGATCAGCACCAGGATCGCCAGGCCGATGCCCACGACCGGCTGCCACACGGCGATCGCGCCGGCCAGCAGCACGCCGGCGGCGGCCGCGACGAGGGCCGCGGCGGCGGGCGGGCGCGGCGCGGCCTCGCGGCCCGCGGCCTGCGGAGGGGCTGGGGTCGTCGCCATCGGCCGCGCAGCGTAGCGCGGGCGGCGGCTCAGGCGGCGGCGGCGCGGCGCAGGATCGCCTCGACCCGCGCCGCCTGGGCGTCGATGCCGTGGGGCTCCGCCGCGCGGCGGCAGTCCCCGGGGGCCGGCGGGTCGGCCAGCACGTCCAGGATCGCGGCGGCGATCGCCCAGGGGTCGGTGGGGTCCACCACGCGTCCGGCCTCCGGATCGGGGACCACCTCGCGCGTGCCGCCGACGGCCGTCGCGATGACCGGCCGGCCGGCGGCGAGGGCCTCCAGCGCGGCCACGCCCAGGGGCTCCACCCGGCTCACGATGGCGAGGGCGTCGGCGGCGGTGACCCAGTCGGCCACCCGCGCATGCGGCAGCGCTCCGGGGCGCAGCACGGCGGCCCCCAGCGCCAGGCGCCGCACCCCGGCGTCCACCGCGCCGGCGAGGGGGCCGTCCCCGACGAACGCCAGCATCGCGTCCGGGCGCGCGGCCCGCACCCGCGCGAAGGCCTGCAGCAGCCCGAGCGGGTTCTTGCGCTCCGTCAGCCCGCCGACGGCGACCACCAGGGGGCCGCCGGGCGGCAGGCCCAGGCGCGCCCGCGCCGCGCCGCGGTCGCCGGGGGCGAAGCGCTCCAGATCGACGCCCATGTCGACCACGTCCAGCTCGGGCATGGCGAGGCCCGTCCCGCGGAGCTCCCCGGCCAGGTGGCGGCTCACGGCGATGACCGCGGACGCGCGGCGCAGCGGCCCCGCGGTGGCCCGGCGCACCGACGCCCGGGCCAGGTTGCGCACGTCCTGCCCGTGGGCGGTCAGCACGAACGGGATGCCCGCCGCCCGGGCGGCCAGGTCGGCGGCCGCGCCCGTGGGGAACAGGTAGTGGGCGTAGATCACGTCCGCGCCGCGGGCGCGTCGGACCGCGCGGGCGGTCAGCGACGCGTACTTGGCCGGGGTCCGCGCCACGCCGTGGGCCCGGCGGTCGATCACCACCGGGTCCACCTCCAGGCCGCGCCGGGTCAGCGCGGCGCACATGTCCGCCACGAACGCGCCGTAGTCCGGGTCGGCCGTCCCGGGCCACATGTTCGTGAGGCAGAGGACCCTCACAGGGTCGCGGTCGCCTCCTCGGCCGCCGGCTCCCGCGGCGGCGGCGCGTGCGGTGCCGGCGCGAGGGCCGCGAGCGCGACGGCGGCGCCGAGGCCGGCCCACAGGAACGGATCCTCGAAGAGGGCGGCGTAGAGCAGGCTGTGCACGGCGATGCCCGCCAGGATCGCGCCGATCGTCCACCGCGCCCAGCCGATGTCGCCCTGCCCCTTCGAGCCCCGCACGGTGGCCCATCCGGCGCCGACCAGCAGCAACGCGAACAGCGCGAAGCCCACCACCCCCTCCTCGCTGAGGACGGTGATCGGGCTGTTGTGGGAGATGACCACGCGCACCCGCCGCTGCTCGGTGGGCGTCAGCGTCTCCTCGAAGCGCCGCTCGAATCCGCCGAGCCCGGCGCCCACGACCGGGTCGTCGCGCCAGATCTCCAGGCCGCCCTTCATCAGGTCGAAGCGCCCCTCGCTCACGCGCTCCAGGCGGTTCTGGTCGGTGAGCGCGTGCCGCACGTTGCTGCTGGTCGCGGCGGCCAGGCCGCCCGCCACGAGCAGCAGCGCCAGCCCGGTCAGGGCCGCCCGCCACGCGCCGATCGCCCGGCCGGCGAGCAGGGCGACCCCGAGCATCAGCATCAGGGCGCTCGAGCGCGAGAACGTGACGGCGAGGCCGGCGGTCATGAGCACCACCGCGGTGGTGAGGACGATCAGCTCGATGCGCGCGCGCCGCACCCATGCCAGGGCCAGGCACACCAGGATCCCGATCGCCAGGTAGCGGCCGAGGATGTTGGGGTCGAAGAAGATCCCGTTGACCCGGAAGAAGCGGCTGTAGACGTTGGCCTGCTGGAGGGTCGCGTTCCACCAGATGTCGCTCGTGGCGTACTGGTACAGCGCGACGAGCGCCGCGATCACGCCGCCGGCCACGGTCGTCACGGCCAGGGCCGCGAGCGCGCGGGCCCGGCTCCACCACGCCACCACCACGGCGTACAGCAGGACGAACGGGATGAAGAAGCACGACGCCTTGATCGCGGCCTCGGAGCTGTCGGCGCTCCACAGGGTCGAGACCAGGACGTAGGCGGTGAACGCCGCCAGCGGGACCGTCAGCACCCACGGCCCCTCCAGGGCGGGGGCGTCGACGTGGCCCCGCACCCTGCCCCACACCCAGGCGATCAGCCCGAGGAGGATCACGGCGTAGAGCGGCACCAGCAGGTTCGCCTCCTGGCTGCCGATCGTGACCGGCGTGCGGATCGGCAGCGCGACGCCCAGCAGGACGAACCAGACGGTGGGGGTGCGGATGATGGTGCGGACCAGCCAGGCGGCCAGCAGGATCGCGGCGGCCGCCGCGACCATCAGCGCCACGATGCGGACCGGCGAGTCGAAGCGGCCGGCGGCGTCCTTCGCGTCGCCGCTGGGGACCAGGCCCGCGAGCAGCCAGCCCCAGGCCCCGAGCAGCAGCGCCGCGGAGGCGGCGCGCTGGTACTCGGCGCGGAGGGCGGCGACGGGCAGCAGCAGGCCGGCGACGCCGACGGCGGCCGCGATCGCGGCGACGTTGCGGGCGGTCTCGTTCATCCGCCCAGCGCGATCAGGGCTTCGCGGTCGCCGTCGAGGGTCCTCGCCACCAGCCAGAGCACGTCGGGGTTGATCCCCGGCGGGATCCGCACCGAGACCGTCCCGGCGGGGCCCTTCGCGCCGCCCCCCACTTGGTCGCCGAGCGGGTCGCCCAGGTTCGTGCCCGGCGTGCCGGTGCGGCGGCGGAGCGTCAGCGCGACGGGCGTGGAGGGCGCGATCCGGGCCCCGTCGGTGGCGCGCAGGCGCACGCGCACGCGGTCCCGGGGCCGCGGGTCGGCCGGCACCGCCGACCCGGCCATGCGGCCCACCCAGCAGGTGGCGACCTGCTCGTCGCGGTTGCGCGCGGCGTCCGACAGCGACGCGTCGATCACGTAGAGGCCGGGCGGCACGTCGCGGCCGTCGGCGTTCGTCCCGTCCCAGAGCCAGCGCACCGTCCCGTCGGCCCGGACGGGCCGGGCGCCCAGGCGGCGGACGGCCTCGCCACCGCCGGCGGGGCGCGCCTGGAGCACCGCCGACCCGGGGTCGGCGGCGGTGAGCGCCACCCGGCACTCGCCGCGGCCGGGGTCGGAGAGGGTCGCGGACGTCACGGCCAGCTTCCCGATCCGCGGCGCGGTCGTGTCGAGCACGATCTTCCGCGACTTCTCGAACTTCTTGTCCCCGTTGCGGGCGATCAGCTTGATGGCGTACGTGCCGTCCGGGAGCAGCCGACCGAGGCGATCCCGCCCGAAGAACTCGGTGCTCCTGAAGCCCTTCGGCCAGCGCTCGTCGTCGACCAGGGTCACGACGGGCGTGCCGTCCTTCTGGATCTCCACCGTCACGTTGCTCGGCTCGTGGAGGCGGATGTTCACGCGCGCGACGTCGCGGCGGCCGTCGCCGTTGGGGCTGTAGAGCTGGGTCGCCTGGAAGCGGGTGACGATCGGCGGCGGGGTCGGGAACGCGAACGGGAGCAGGAAGATCCCGAGCGCGATCACGAAGAGGGCGAGCATGGCGGCCGCGACCGCGCCGCGGCGCATGCGGTCCCTGCCGTCGCCCGGGGGGGCGGGGCTCACGTCAGATCGCCCGGAACCCCAGGCAGATGTAGAAGCCGAACCTGCCGGCGGGGGTGCGGGACAGGCGGACCTCGGCGCGCCGCACCGGCGCGTACCGGTAGAGGCGCCCGATCTGCGACCCGACCCGCCCGCCCGGGCGGAAGAAGATGCCGCGCCGCGACACGGGGACCAGCCCGGCCGACGCCGCGTGGCCCTCGAGGTCCGTCCAGGTCTGCCACCGGTCGATCGGCGCCAGGTTCAGGCGGATGCCGGGGACGCCGTGCTCGGACAGCCACCGGCGGGCGCCCGGGAGGCTGCGCCGGTTGGGCGTCGAGATCACCAGCAGACCGTCCGGCGCGAGCTGGGCGCGCAGGGCGGCGAGGCACCGGCGCGGGTCCTCGAGGTGCTCGAGCACGTCGGTCAGGGCGATCAGGTCGAACGGCCCCTCCGGCGGCTCGTACGCGCTGCCGACCACGGCGGTCAGGCGGTCGGCCGCGCCGATCTCGGCGAGGCGCCGGTTGGCGTGCTCCACCGACTCCGGCGACAGGTCGACGCCCACGCCGCGGTAGCCGCGGCCCGCGAGCTGCTCCAGCAGGAAGCCGGTGCCGCAGCCCACGTCGAGCACCCGCGGCGACCCATTCCCGATCGGCTCCGGTCCCGCTGTCTCCTCCGCCGATGGGGACGGGATCACGTAGCGGTCGATGGTCTCCAGGTTGAGCGCCATGCGGCTCTGGAGGTGCCAGTTGCGGCTCTCCACGGCGACCAGCCGGTCGGCGAGGTTGTCGTAGTAGGCCTGGACCTCGTCGAGGCGGTCCCCGGTCACGGCGCCCACCCCGCCGGCGGGCCGTACGCGGCCGCCGCGGCGGCGAACCGGTCGTAGGACGGCTTGCGCGATCCGTCGAGCCGCAGGAGGCCGGCGGTCCAGCGCGGGTTGTCCTGGAAGTTGAACCAGGTGACCACCCCCACCCGGGACTGGGCCGCGGCGGCGGTCATGGTCTCATCGACCCACGCCGCCTGCTGGGCCTCGCTCACGAAGTACTGGTGGAAGCGGTTGTAGGACGTGTGGTACCCCGTCTCGGTGACGTGGATCGGTGCCCCCGCGCGGAGCCTATCCACCTGCTGCGCGACGCGGGGCAGGGTACTCCAGGAGGGGACGAAGAACGCCTGGAGCGGGCCTCCGATGGGGTAGATGTGCATGCTCCACGCGTCGATCGGCGGGCCCTCGTCGGCGATCAGGCGGGCCCAGTCGAGGCCGCCGACGGCGGCGCCGCCGTCCTTCGGGCACGCCCTGGGGCTGCGCCCCGCGGGCCCCGCGACGCCGCCGATCACCTGGGCGGTCGCGTTGGCCGCGTGGATCTCGCGGTAGCTCGCGGCGAGCAGCGCCGCGTACGCGCCGGGCGACACCAGGCGGGCCCGCCCGCCCGCCCCGCGGCGGCATTGCGGCATCCAGAATCCGGGCAGGTTCGGCTCGTTCCACACCTCGATGCGGCTGATGCGGGGCAGCACGCCGCCGAGGGGGTCGGGGAACGACCCCGAGTAGCGGCGGGCGATCGCGCCCGCGAAGCGCGCGCCGTCGGCGGCGCGGGGCGCCGACTCGGGCCGCCCGCTCCGCGAGGCCCACGGCGGGGTCCGGTAGAAGTCGAGGATCGCCGTGATGCCGCGGGCCTGGAGGCCCCGGGCGATCTCGTCGTAGCGGCTCCAGTCGTACGCCGGGTCGGCGGGGTTCCTGGCGTCGGCGGGGCGCCGCGGCGCCACCTCGCTCCACAGCACGTCGACGCGCGTCACCTTCACGCCCGTCGCGGCCAGGGCGTCGAGGCGCTCGGCCAGCGCGGCGCCGCGGACGTTCACCAGGTTGTCGTCCTGCACCGAGGCGATCGGGGCGGCGGACGCGGCCCCGGACGCGAGGAGGCCCGCGAGGAGCGCGACGACGAGCGCGAGGCGCCTCACCGGATCGCCGCCAGCCGCAGCACCGCCACCCGCGCGCCGCGCCGCGTTCCGCGCTCGGCCCACGCCAGCCGCCGCCCGTCGATCGCGACGGCGTCCACCTGGCGCCGGGCGGTGGTCACGCGGCGGAGGGCGCCGCGCCGGGCGGCGTAGACGGTCCGGCCGTCGGCGAGCGCCACCGATCCGCCGCCCACCGCGACCCGGGGGACGCGTCCGCCCGCCCACACCCGCTGGGCGCCCCCCGCATCGACGCGCACGACCGCCACCCGCGACCCGGTCCGGACCGCGACGGCGGTGAGTCCCGCCGCCGCCCAGACGCCCACCGCCGGCCCGGGCAGGGGCACGGCGCGGGGGGTCGTGCCGGCGATGCGGTCGTCCTGGATCAGCAGCGTCGTGGGCGCGGCCGGGTCGACCCACGAGCGCCGGTCGGGCGCGAGGGCCACCAGCCCCCGGCGGGTGGGCCCGGAGGCGCCGACGGGGGCGTCCGAGCCCTGGCGGCGCAGCACCTGCGTGCCGTCGGGCCGCAGCTGCACCCAGCGGACCGCGGTGCCGTCCCATGCGGCCGCGACGGCCGGCAGGGCGTCGGGGCGGCCGTCGCTGTCGATCTCGATCTCGTCGCCGTCGCTCGTGCAGCAGGCAACCACCGGCGGCGCGAAGCGCGACGACCACGGCGCGGCGACCAGTCCCGCCGCCGGCATCGGCGCCAGGGCGCCCGGCGTCATCGCGGCGATGCTCGTCCGGATGGAGATGAGCGTCTCGGGGGTGGTCGCGAAGCGGCGGCCCGCGCGGTCGAGGGGAGCCCGGAACGCCTCGGCCCGGTAGTACGTGAAGGCGACGGCACCCGGCGGAGACCCGGGGATGCGCCGCGGGTCCACCCGCACCGGCGCCGCCTCGGTCCACACCAGCGCGCGGTCGCTGAACGCCATCGCGCGCGGCCACCACCCCTCGACGGTGACGGTGCGGGACGCGCCGAGGGCGGCGGGCGCGGCCACGAGCGCGAGGGCGGCGGCGCCCGTGGCGGCGACGCCCATGGCGGCGGCACGGCGGGCGCTCACGCGGGCGACGCGCCCCCGGTCCGCAGGGCCACCACCGCATCGGCCAGCAGCGCCTCGCTCGCGGCGGCCAGGGCGGGCTGCGCGAGCGGCGTCATGTTGGTGAGCTGCACGTGGTCGGCGCCGGCCTCCACGAACGCGGCGAGCTGGGCGGCCACGTCGTCGGGGGTGCCGTGGATCACGGTCTCGCGCAGCACCTCCCGCGGCACCGCCGCCGCGAGCGCGAGGGCCGCCTCGCGGTTGTAGCGGGTCGGCAGGAAGGTGGTCAGCCCGAACTCGCCGGCCCCGAGCGGATGCTCCACGCCGTGGGCCTCGTAGGCCTCGGAGGGCCGCGTCAGCGCGATGAAGCGCATCAGCAGCGAGCCGTCGATGGCCTCGAGGGCCGCCTCCCGCGTCTCGGCGATCACCACCCGCGCGTAGAGCCCGGCCACCACGGCGTCCTCGGGACGACCGGCGGCGACGGTCGCGGCGCGCACGGCGGCGAGCATGCCGGCGTACGCGGCGGGGTCGGTCGCGAACGGCAGCCACCCGTCGGCCCGGCGCCCCACCAGCTCCAGGCCGCGCGGCCGGTGGGCGGCCACCCACACCGGCGGCGGCGCGTCCCCGAACGGCCCCAGCCCGAGCGACGCGCCCTCCAGGCGGAAGTGGTCGCCGGCGAAGTCGATCTCCCCGGTGCCGGCCATCAGCAGGCGCAGGATGTGCATGCCCTCGTCCAGCCGCGACAGCGGCCGGTCGTTGCGGAGGCCGAACGGCGTGAGGTTGAGCGACTCGCCCGTCCCCACGCCCAGCACGAACCGCCCGCCCGTGACGTGGTCGAGGGTCAGGGCCGTCTGCGCGAGCGACGCCGGGTGGCGGCGCACCATGTCCGTCACCCCGATGCCGAGGCGCACCTCGCGGGTCGCGCCCGCGGCCGCGGCGACCACCGGCACCGGGTCGAACCACACGTGCGGGCTCGCCTGGCCGGCCGCGGCCTGCGGCACCAACTCCGGCGTCCAGATGGACAGGGGGAACCAGTGGAGGAAGTGATCGGCCCACCAGACGGCGTCGAAGCCCTGGCGCTCCCGCCGCTGCGCGGCCGCCACGGCGGTGTCGGCGGGCGGGCGCACCGCGCCCATGGCCGACAGCTCGAGGGGCCTCCGCTGCGCCATGGCGGCCAACCTACCGCCTCAGCCCAGTGTCGCGAACCTCCGCAGTCCCGCCGCCAGCCGCAGGTCACGGTGATCGGCCGAGCGACTGGTGAGCACGGCCGGAACGCGGGTGCCGGACCGCGCCGCCGCACGGGCGACCGACCGCCGCAGCTTCGGCCGCCGGGCGACGGCGTCCCCGAGCGACGGCGCCACCAGCCCGGCGTCGCGCAGGCCCTGGGCGACGCCCACCAGGTCGCCGGCCTCCCCCGCCGCCCGCACCCGCGCCGCCGCCACGCCGAGCACCCGGGCCAGCGCCACGGCGTCGGCCTCGTTGGCGGCCTGGGCCGCGAGCGCCGCGCGCAGCGCCGCGACGCGGTCCCCCCGCCCGCGCACGTGGAGCGCGCGCAACGCGGTCCGCCGCGGCGCCGGGAGGGCGGCCGCCGCCGCGCCGCCCGGGCTCAGCGTGGCCTCGCCGGCCGCCATCGCCGCCGCGGCCAGGTCGCCGAGGCGCGCCTCCACCGTGGTGCGCCCGGCCGGCCGGATCGCGAAGATCGGAAGAGCACACGTCTGAACTCCAGTCACGTGGCCTTATCTCGTA
>OEIU01000772.1_pt1 | contig 25966 bp, 20 predicted proteins | sample 1539221 | NCBI WGS metagenome assembly OEIU01 (sample SAMN03792071, study PRJEB22550) | activated sludge metagenome | feature: wastewater treatment plant; material: activated sludge; isolation source: Wastewater treatment plant of a petroleum refinery complex | place: Argentina: Zarate | collected...
TAGACCACGTTGCCGTGCTTGTCGCCGATCACCTGGATCTCGATATGGCGGGATCGGTAATGAATTTCTCGACGAAGACGCGGTCGTCGCCGAAGGAGGAGGCGGCTTCCGACTTCGCCCGCGCGAAGCCATCCGCCACCTCGGCGGCGGAATAGGCGATGCGCATGCCCTTGCCGCCGCCGCCGGCCGACGCCTTGATCATGACCGGGAAGCCGATCTCCTCGGCGATCGTCACGGCCTGCTCGGGGCTCTCGATCACGCCCAGGAAGCCCGGCACGGTCGAGACCTTGGCCGCCGCCGCCGCCTTCTTCGATTCGATCTTGTCGCCCATGGCGGCGATCGCGTGGGGATTGGGGCCGATGAAGGTGATCCCGGCCGCCGCGAGCGCCTTCGGAAACGCCTCGCGCTCCGAAAGGAAGCCGTAGCCCGGATGCACGGCCTGCGCGCCGGTCAGCTTGCAGGCTTCGACGATCTTCTCGATCACGAGATAGGACTCGGCCGCCGCCGGCGGGCCGATATGCACCGCCTCGTCCGCCATCTGCACGTGAAGCGCGCTCCGGTCGGCATCGGAGAAGACCGCGACCGTCCGGATGCCCATGCGCCTCGCCGTCTTGATCACGCGGCAAGCGATCTCGCCGCGATTGGCGATCAGGATCTTCTCGAACATGCGTCTTCGCCGGGGCAGGAACCATGCCGCGGAGCGCGGCAGCTTCACTCCCGTTAGACCAAGCTGCGCGGCGGGAAAAGCGAGACTGCGCGCCCTTGAGCCAGGATCGCCCCGCGGCACGACATCGGTGTGAAACGCGCCCTCTTCAGAGAGGCCGCCTTCTACCAATGGATGAGGTTGCATGCCGCTTCCGACCGAGCCCGTGATCCTCGTTGCGAATAGCTGGCAGGCACGGAAGGTGCGCTGGGTTTTCTGGGGCCTTTTCCTCTTCTTCGCCGGCTTCGCCTATTGGGCCTGGGACCTGTCGCAGACCTATGGGCTGTCTCCCGGCGACGGCGGCGTCCTGAAGCCGCCGGGCGTGCGGCTGACGGCGGCCGCGATCGTCGGCGCCATCGGGCTCCTGCCCCTTCTCGGCATGATCGCCTACGTCAGGCGCTATGTGGCGGGCCTCGTCTGGCAGGGCGAGAGGGTCGTCCTGTCGGGCGCCTGCTGGCCGATGGGAGAACGCTCGGTTCCCCTCGCGGCCTTCGCGCCCGGCCGCGAGCATGACGGCCGGCTCTATACGGTCAAGCATTGGATCGAGGCGCCCTGGCTGACGCTGTCGGTCGGCGGGCGGACCTATATCGTCGATCTCCAGGCCGAGGAGGTGAACCGCGAGGGCCTCGCGCGTCTGTTCAAGGAGGCGAACCGCCTCGGGAACGGAGCGCGCTGAAGGCCCCCGCGGCGATGTTCACCCCTGATGCGCGGCCGCCATGTCCGCGAGTCCCTGCCGGCGGGCGGCGGCCCAGCGCATGACGAAGGCGGCGAGCGCCGGGTCGGCGCGCTCGGCCTCGCGCGCCACCTCGAAGGCGATCGCCTCGGCGACGGGGGTGGGGCCCCGCCCGGCGCCGAGCGAGGCGACGAGCCAGAGGGCGGCGTCGCGGTCGACATAGCCGGTCGGCCGCGCCGTCCAGACGACGTAGTCGACGATCGTCGAGATGACGAAGGCGTTCCAGCTGCAATGCTTCGCCGCGACGGCGCGGTCGAGCGCGATAAGGATATCCGCCTCGTCGCGGTCGTCGGGGCCGTGGGGAAGGATGTCGCGCTGCAGGCGGCGGACATCGGCGAGGGTGATCTCGCCCGCCGTGGTGACGGTTTCGACGAAAGACTCGAGTGAAGACCTGATCATGTTCTAGCCCCCGAGAGCCATTTGTTTTCGGCTCTTCATGTCGCGAGCAAGAATTGCGTAAGCTGTGCAAGCAGCCGGTTAACATCGGAATCTGAACGGAAGTTCAGGTTAAACGGTGGTCGACCGATGTGGTTTCGGGAAAATGACCAAGGGCGCGAAAAGGAAGGATACGGTGCCGGAGGGGGCCGCGATGGCGCCAAATTCTTGTGATCGGGAGGGAATCGTTTGCCATTCCAGCAGGGTCCGCGCGCGGTCATGACGCTTCATTCCCTCTCGAAGCACCCTTGCCGGCTCGCCGTGGCCGCCGCGCTCCTTCTCGTGGGGCTGCATGGCGCCTGCGCCCAGCAGACGGCCCAGGAGGAGGCGAAGCGCCGGGCGGAGAACCTCGCCGCCTTCCCGCATGCGGCGCGGGCCATGTTCGGGCAGAAGGTGACGCCGGCCCAGCTCCAGGCCCGCTCCATCGGCTCCTATGCCAGGGGCTGCCTCGCGGGCGCCGTCGCCATGCCGGTCGACGGCTCGACATGGCGGGTCATGCGCCATGCGCGCAACCGCAACTGGGGCAATCCCATCCTGATCGATTATCTGGAACGGCTGGCGAAGGCGGTGCCGCAGATCAACGGCTGGCCGGGCATCCTGATCGGCGACATCTCGCAGCCGCGCGGCGGGCCGATGCTCACCGGCCACGCCTCCCACCAGATCGGGCTCGACGCCGATATCTGGCTGACCCCGATGCCGGCCCGGGGCGTGACGCCGACCGAGCGCGAGAACATGCCCGCGCTCAACATGGCGCGGTCAGACTGGATGGATGTCGATCCTTCGGTCTGGACGGGCGGCCAGACGAGGCTGATCAGGACGGCGGCCTCCGATCCGCGCATCGAGCGCATCTTCGTCAATCCCGCGCTGAAGGTCGCACTCTGCCGCGAGGCCGGGGCCGATCGCGGCTGGCTGTCGAAGGTGCGCCCGATGTGGGGGCACAATTACCATTTCCACGTCCGCATGGTGTGCCCGGTGGGCGAGCCGGGCTGCACGCCGCAGACTCCTCCGGGGCCCGGCGACGGCTGCGGCGAGGAGCTTCAGGACTGGCTCGCCAAGCAGCACAAGGCGATCTTCGCGCCCAGGAAGCCCCGCATCGGGCCGCCCCCGAAGCCGAAGCCTCCGCTCTCCCTCGACGCCCTGCCGGCGGAGTGCCGCCAGATCCTCGTGGCGCGCTGATCCATCTGATTTCGTATCAGAGCTTCCGGTCGATCGTCAGCTTCTGGAAGCCGCGCCCGGCCAAAGCCGGCTTCTTCGCGGAGAGGATACGCGAGTTGATGCCCTGCCAGCCGATCTCGCCCGAGAGACGGCCATATTCGATCTTGGGACAGCGGTTCATGATCACGGTCACGCCCTTCGCCTCGGCGAGGGCCGCGGCCTCGTCGTTGCGCACCGAGAGCTGCATCCAGATCACTTTCGGCAGGGGATCGAGCCGGAGCGCTTCCTGCGTCACTCCCAGCGCATCGGTGCTGTTGCGGAAGATCTCGACCATGTCGAGCGGGCGCCCGACCTCCGCGAGAGACCGGTGGCAGGCGGCGCCGAGCAGGGTCCTGCCGGCGAGCTTGGGATTGATCGGGACGACGTCGTAGCCCCGGTCCAGCAGGTATTTCACGACGATGTAGCTCGGGCGGGCCGGATTGTCGGAGGCGCCGACGAGGCCGATCGTCTTCACCTCCCGCAGGATCCGGCGGACGAGCGCATCGGGATAGCCGTCGTGATGGGCGAGGGCCGGGGCGGGGGCGTTCATGGTCACTCTCCGGTCCAGATGGGCTGGCGCTTCTCCAGCACGGCGCCGATTCCCTCCTCGGCATCGCGCGCCAGCATGTTCTCGGCCATGACCCGCGAGGCGTGGTCATAGGCTTCGGCGAGCGTCATCTCGGCCTGCTCGTAGAAAGCCTTCTTGCCGATCCGCACCGTCAATGTCGACTTCGAGGCGATGATCGCGGCGAGCCGCATGGCCTCCGCGACCGCGCTTCCCGCCGGGACGACGCGGTTGACGAGGCCCATCCGGGCGGCCTCCGCGGCCGGGATCGTCTCGCCGAGCAGCAGCATCTCCATCGCGTGCTTGCGCGACAGGTTGCGCGACAGCGCGACCATGGGGGTCGAGCAGAAGAGGCCGATATTGACCCCCGGCGTGCAGAAGCGCGCCTTCTCTCCCGCCGCCGCGAGGTCGCAACTTGCGACGAGCTGGCAGCCGGCCGCCGTCGCGATCCCCTCGACGGCCGCGATCACCGGCTGAGGCAGCCGCACGATCCGCTGCATCATTGCCGAGCAGCGCCCGAGAATCTCGGCGAAATAGGCGCGGCCGCGATCGGCATCCTTCCGGCGCGTCGTCATTTCCTTGAGGTCGTGGCCGGCGCAGAAGACGGGACCGGATGCGGCAAGGACCACCGCCCTGACCGAGCGATCCGCGCCGATCCGGTCCAATTCCTCCGTCAGCGCGCCGATCAGGGCTTCCGACAGGGCGTTGCGCGAGGCGGGCCGGTCGAGCGTGAGGACGGCGATGCCGGCCTCGTCGCGCCGCAACAGGGGAGGGGCGTCGGTGGTCGTCGGGGCGTTCATGGAGGCTCGATTCTGCGTCTATTGTCGGAAGCTCCTCGCCGTGGTGCAAGGCCCGCTCGGCGGAGGCGGAACGGCATGGCGAAGGGTCCGGTGATGGGCGTTGCGGAGGTGGAGGCTTATCTCGGGGAGGTCTTCCCCCAACTCCTGGCCGACGGGCGCGTCTACACGATCGAGGCCGTCGGCCCGATGACCGCGCGGATGCGCATGCGGGCCGGCGAGAGGCACCTGCGTCCCGGCGGCACCGTCTCGGGACCGGCCATGATGGGATTGTGCGACCTGGCCCTCTACGTTGCCATTCTCGCGCAGATCGGCCCCGTGGGGCTCGCGGTGACGACCAGCCTCGGCTTCAACTTCCTGCGCAAGCCCGGGCCCGGCGACCTCCTGGCCGAGTGCCGGCTGATGAAGCTTGGCAAGCGCCTCGCCGTGGGAGAGGCGAGCCTGTTCGCGGAGGGGGCGGACGAGGTCGTCTGCCACGCGACCGGGACCTATTCGATTCCGCCGCGGTGAGATTCGCCGGGCGGCGCAGGGGTGAGGTATTATAATACCTCACCCTCTAAATCGCTGAATTCCGGCGCTTTTCGCTTGACCGGCAGGCATCGGTTGCGTAGACGGCCGCATCCGCCGCCGCGCTCGTCGTGGGCGGCGTTTCATTATGGGCGGTCCGCCGCCCGATCGGAATTCACGATGAAGACTTTCTCCCTCAAGCCGGCCGACGTCGAGAAGAAGTGGGTCGTGATCGATGCGGAGGGCCTCGTGGTCGGGCGCCTCGCCTCGATCGTCGCGATGCGCCTGCGCGGCAAGCACAAGCCCGCCTATACCCCCCATGTCGATTGCGGCGACAACGTCATCGTCATCAATGCCGACAAGGTGAAGTTCACCGGCCGCAAGCTGGACCAGAAGGTGTATTACCACCACACCGGCTATATCGGCGGCATCAAGGAGCGCTCGGCCAAGTCGATCATGGCCGGCAAGTTCCCCGAGCGCATCGTCGAGAAGGCGGTCGAGCGCATGCTGCCGCGCGGCCCGCTCTTCCGGCAGATCCTCGGCAACCTGCGTGTCTACAAGGGCGCCGAGCACCCCCATGCCGCCCAGTCTCCCGAGCCGCTCGACGTCGGCGCCCTCAACCGCAAGAACGTGAGCAACTGACATGGCCGTCCTGCAGTCCCTCGCCGATCTCGGCCAGTCCGTTCGCGGCACCGACAGCGTCCAGGACGCTCCCGTCCGCGAGAAGAAGACCGACGCCCAGGGCCGCGCCTACGCGACCGGCAAGCGCAAGGACGCGGTGGCCCGCGTCTGGATCAAGCCGGGCTCCGGCAAGGTCACGGTCAATGATCGTGACATCGAGGTCTATTTCGCCCGTCCCGTCCTGCGCATGATCATCCAGCAGCCGCTGGAGGTTGCGAACCGCCTGGACCAGTACGACATCGTCGTGTCGGTGGCCGGCGGGGGCCTCTCGGGCCAGGCGGGCGCCGTCCGCCACGGCCTCGCCCGCGCGCTGACCCATTACGAGCCGGAGCTGCGCTCGCCGCTGAAGCGCGAGGGCTTCCTCACCCGCGACAGCCGCGTCGTCGAGCGCAAGAAGTACGGCCGCAAGAAGGCCCGCCGCTCGTTCCAGTTCTCCAAGCGCTGATCCGCAAAAGCGGCATTTCACGATCTGGGCGGCCTGCGGGCCGCCCTTTTCGTTCATGGCCCGCGGCGCGTGAGCATTGACAGGGGATTTTTCCGGGGACATATCCGCCGCATGATCATGCGACGACAGGTCCGACGCTTGCCGCTTTAGCGCGCGCTTTGTCGTGGGCCTCCGGTCCCGTGTGTCGAAGCCGCGCCGCTGCGCGGCTTTTTTTGTTTTTCCGATCCCGAACCGAGTGACGATCATGAGCAGCACGCTCGCAGACGCTCCCAGCAGGACGAGGCCCGCGCGGGTCTTCATCGACGGCGAGGCCGGCACGACCGGGCTCGGCATCCGCGAGCGCCTCGCCGGTCGGCGCGATCTGGAGATCCGCAGCATCGACCCCGAGAGGCGCAAGGACCCGGCCGCCCGGCGCGTCCTGATGGAGGAGGTCGACCTCGTCATTCTCTGCCTGCCGGACGCGGCGGCAAAGGAGACGGTGGCGCTCGCCGACGAGATCGGGGCGGGCGCCCCGCGCCTCCTCGACGCTTCGACCGCCCACCGGGTCGCGCCGGGCTGGGTCTATGGCTGGGCCGAGCTGGCTCCGGGGCAGCGCGAGGCGATCGCGGGGGCCCGGCGCGTCGCCAATCCCGGCTGCTATCCCACGGGCGCGGTCGCCCTGATCCGCCCGCTGGTCGATGCCGGCCTTCTGCCGCCGGACCATCCGGTCTCGGTCAACGCCGTCTCGGGCTATAGCGGCGGCGGCAAGAGCATGATCGAGCTGTTCGAGAGCGGGCAGGGGCCCGCCTTCGAGCTCTACGGGCTCGGCTTCCGGCACAAGCATCTGCCGGAACTGCAAGCCTATGCCCGGCTGACGCGGCGGCCGATCTTCATCCCTTCGGTCGGCAATTTCCGGCAGGGGATGCTGGTCTCGGTGCCGCTGCATCTCGACATGCTTCCGGGCCGGCCCTCGCCGGCCGATCTCGAGGCGGCGCTGAAGGCGCATTACCCGGAAGGGGGACAGGTGAGGGTCGTGCCCTGCTCGCCCGACGACCGGCTGGAGCCGGAGGCGCTGAACGACACCGACCTCATGGAGCTGCGCGTCTACGGGTGCGACGGCCAGGCTCTCCTCGTCGCGCGGCTCGACAATCTCGGCAAGGGCGCCTCGGGCGCGGCCGTGCAGAATGCCGAGCTGATGCTGGGCCTCGCCCCGCGCGGCTGACGCGGCGGGGTCAGCGGCATTGGGGCTGGCCGGGCGCGGGGCGGAACCGGCGGCGCCCGGCCATCGGCACGGCGCGGACCGCCGGGCGCGCCTCGACGATGCGCACCTCCAGCGTGCAGGGGCCGGCCCTGACGCGATAGAGGTCGGTCTCGACGAATTCGACGGCGTCGATCGGATCGCGGAGCGCCTCGCCGGCGCGCGTCGTGACGGCCTGAAGCTCGCGAAGGCGCTGATGCTTGGGCGCCAGCGCCGCGAAGGCGGGGGTCGATGCGAGAAGCGCGATTGCCGCGAGCGGCCAGCATGCCGGCTTGTTCATTTCAGCTCCTCGCTTCCGGGCGGGCCCTCCCGCCGCATGCGACCGAGGATAAGCGGCGCGTTCTCCGGTGACTACTGCTTCACGATCCGGCTCGATCGCGAGGCGAATTCGCGGTGCCACTGCGCGGCGGCGACGGCGACGGTCGCCGCCATGAGCAGGACCGGATGGACGAACCATCCGAGATAGCCGAGCGCGAAGATCAGGGCGCGCTGGCCCCGGGCGAACTGGCCTCCCGCCTCCTCCGCGAGCTTTGCCGCGCGGCGCGCATGATCATAGGACCGGGGGGTGTCCCGCTCCTCCCTCGGCGGGGCGGCGCCCATCATGAGGGACACATACATGAACAGCCGGTACGACCATGCGAATTTGAAGAACGCATAGGCGAAGATGACGGCGAGGCCGATCATCTTGGCCTCCCATTGCTGGGGCGTGGTGCGGGTCCCGAAGGGCAGGCCGGCGAGCGCGTCCAGAAGCTCGGCCCGGGGGCCGAACACGTTCAGCACGCCGCCGAGGCCGATCAGCGACGCCGAGGCGAAGAACGCGGCGCCGCTCTGCAACGACGCCATGATCTGCGCATCGGCGATCCGCACCTCGCGCGCGCGCACCTCCTCCATCCAGGCATAGCGGAACCGGTTCGCCTGGGCATTGAGGCTGCGCCTGCCGTAGGCCGTCCGGTCCAGGACCGTGGCATAGGCCAGCCAGACCGCGCAGAACCAGGCGAAGGCCAGGCTATCCAATGCGGAGAAAGGAAACATGGCGCCGCTCCGATGAGAGCGTCAGCCGGGACGGCTGCCCCGCGTCGCAGGCGGAGCCTAGTCCGGCTCCACCAGTTGCGTGCTGTAGCCCTGCGCGCTGATCGCCTGGAGGAGCGCCTGGGTCTCCTTGGCGCCGGGGGTTTCGACCAGCAGGTCCAGTTCGATTTCCCGGTAGGCGGCGGAGTTGAAGGCGCGGCGATGATGGATGTCGAGGATATGCGCCTTCTCGGCCGCGGCGAGGGCGCCGATCTTGGCGACGCTGTCGGGACGGTCCGGCACGATGACGAGCAGCTTCGCGAGCCGCCCGTCCCGCGCCATGCCGCGCGCGACGATGTTCTTCAGGAAGGTCGTGTCGATATTGCCGCCGGTCAGGACGGCGCAGACCTTCTTGCCCTCGAGACCGGAGATCTTGCGGCTGAGGAGCGCCGCGACTCCGGCCGCGCCGGAGCCCTCGGTCACGATCTTCTCCGATTCGAGGAGGACGAGCACGGCCTGGGCGATCTCGTCTTCCGTCACCGTGACGATCTCGTCGACATATTTCTGGATCACGGGGAAGGTGTGGCCGCCCGGCCGCCCCACCGCGATGCCGTCGGCGATCGTCGTTCCCGAGACGGAGACGATATGGCCCGCCTCGACGCTCGCCTTCATGCTGGCGATGGTCTCGGCCTGCACGCCGACGATGCGGCAGCGCGGATTGGCGTCCTTCAGGACGATGGCCATGCCGGCGGCGAGCCCGCCGCCGCCGATCGGAACGACGAACACGTCGAGATCGGGATTCTGCTCCAGAAGCTCCAATCCGACGCTTCCCTGGCCCGCCAGCACCCGCGGATCATCGAAGGCGTGGACGAAGGTGTAGCCCTTCTCCTTCTGAAGCTCGGTGGCCCGTCCGAAGGCGTCGTCATATCCGTTGCCGTGCAGGACGATCTCGGCCCCGTATTTGCGCGTGCCGCGCACCTTCGCCATCGGCGCCGTCTCGGGCATCACGATGGTGGCGTGGACGTGGTTGCGCTGCGCGGCGAAGGCGAGCCCCTGGGCGTGGTTTCCCGCCGAGGCCGCGATGACGCCCGCCTTCTTCTGGGCGTCGTCCAGGCTGAGCACCGCGTTCATCGCGCCGCGATCCTTGTAGGCTCCGGTGCGTTGCAGATTTTCCATCTTGAAGAACAGCTCGCAGCCGAGTTCGCCGCTCAGGTTGGGCGAATAGGTGCAAGGCGTCAGGTTGACGAAGGGGCGAATCCTCTCGCGGGCTTCCTTGATATCCGCGACCGTCACCGAAATCGTCGAAGACATTTGGCGTTTCCTTCCGAAATAGTTCGTTATGCAGGGCGAGCAAGCCGGTTCAGGCGAGCGCCGCGATGCATTCGATTTCCACGCGGACATCGAGCGGCAGGCGCGCCACCTGCACGGTGGAGCGCGCCGGCCGGTGCTCGCCGAAGGCCCGCGCGAAGACCTCGTTCATCTTCGGAAACTCTTCGAGGTTGCTGAGGAAGACGGTCGTCTTCAGCACCTTCGAGAAGTCGGTTCCGGCCGCCCGCAGCACGGCCTCCAGATTGGCGAAGACTCTCTCCGTCTGCTCGACGATCCCTCCCTCGACGACCTTCATCGTCGCCGGATCGAGCGGGATCTGGCCCGAGCAATAGAGCAGCCCGCCATGCACGACGGCCTGGCAATAGGGCCCGATGGCCTTCGGCGCCGCCTCCGTTGCGATGATTTTCATGCTTGATCCTCGGTGGTTGGAAGACGGATCGCAGTTCAAACTGCGGATCCCGCGTCAGAAGACCGTCAGCCCCCGGCTCCGAAACTGCCCGCGGACCCGCTCGGTGAGTTCGGGAGTGGGAGGTTCCGTATTCTCAAGCGGATAGGGGATCTTCAGCTTGTGGTACTTTTCCATCCCCATCTGATGGAAGCGCAGGATCTCGACGCGCTCGACCGTCCTGAGGCTCGCCGCGATGTCGGCCACCTTCTCGATATTGTCGTAGGCGTCGGTCAGGCCCGGAACCAGCACGTAGCGGATCCACATCTTGCGGCCCAGATCCGAGAGGCGGCGCGCATATTGGAGTGTCGGCTCGAGCGGCTGGCCGGTGACGCGCTGGTAGGTTTCGGGATCGCCGGATTTGATGTCCAGGAGATTGAGGTCGATATCCAGCAATTCCTCGTCCGTGAGCCGCTCTCCCAGCCGGCCGCACGTATCCAGGCAGGTATGCAGGCCCAGTTCTTTCGCGCGCCGGAAGACGCGCGTCGCGAAGCCGTGCTGCAAGACCGGCTCGCCGCCTGAGATCGTGAGGCCGCCCTGGGAAATGCGCAGGACTTTGACGTATTTCCCGATCTTGCTCATCATCTGGTTGAGCTTGATCGGCCGGCCGTTGGATTTGTGCCAGGTGTCGGGGTTGTGGCAGTACTGGCAGCGGAGCGGGCATCCCGTCAGGAACAGGACGAAACGGATGCCCGGGCCGTCCACCGTGCTGCCGACCTCGATCGAATGCACGTATCCGAGGAGGCTCTCCTCGTCCTCGCGCGTCTCCTCGTCGCTCGGATAGGCCTCGGAATAGGAGTGGGCGGCGGCGCGGGCATGCACCCCCGCCTGGGAGAGATGCAGCGCGTAGCGGCCGTCCTCGGGGATTCTCACGGCCTACTCCGCGCCATGGAACGTGCGGTTGAGGACGTCGAGCTGCTGTTCCTTGGTCAGCTTGACGAAGTTCACGGCGTATCCCGAGACGCGGATCGTCAATTGCGGATATTTGTCCGGGTTCTCCATCGCGTCGCGTAGAGTTTCGCGGTTGAGGACGTTCAGGTTGCAGTGGAACCCGTCCGAGGAGAAATACGCATCGAGCCCGTTCGAGACCTTGGAGAGGCGCTCGGACTCGCTGCCGAGCGAGGTGGGCACGACCGAGATCGTGAGCGAGATGCCGTCCTCGGCATCGTCATAGGGAAGCTTGGCGACGGACAGCATCGCCGCCATCCAGCCATGGGTATCGGCGCCGTTCGAAGGATTGGCGCCCGGGGCGAAGGGAACGCCGGCCCGGCGTCCGTCCGGCGAGTTTCCGGTCTGCTTGCCGTAGACCACGTTGGACGTGATGGTCAGCACCGATTGCGTATGCAGGGCGTCCCGGTAGGTGTCGAACTGGCGGATCTTGTTCATCATCGTCGTGACGAGCATTTCCGCGATGCTGTCGACGCGATCGTCGTTGTTGCCGTATTTCGGAAACTCGCCTTCGACCGCATAGTCCACGACGAGGCCGGTTTCGTCCCGGATGGCCGTGACCTTCGCATATTTGATGGCCGACAGGCTGTCGGCCGTATGCGACAGGCCGGCAATGCCGCAGGCGAGCGTACGCAGGATGTCGCGGTCGTGGAGCGCCATCTCCACGGCCTCGTAGCAATACTTGTCGTGCATGTAATGGATGATGTTGAGCGCGTTGACATAGGTCTTCGCGAGCCATTCCAGCATCGGGTCGAGCCGCTCGAGCACCTCGTCATAGGACAGGACGTCGCCTTCGACCGGGGCGAAGCGGGGGCCGATCTGCTTGCCGGAGACTTCGTCGCGGCCGCCGTTGATCGCGAAGAGCAGCGCCTTGAGCAGGTTCACGCGGGCGCCGAAATATTGCATCTGCTTGCCGACGCGCATGCCGGAGACGCAGCAGGCGATGGCCGCGTCGTCCCCGTATTTCGGACGCATCATGTCGTCGGACATGTACTGGATCGCGCTCGTATCGACCGAGCATTTCGCGGCGAAGCGCTTGAAGCCCTCCGGCAGGCGCGGCGACCAGCCGACGGTGAGATTCGGCTCGGGCGCCGGCCCGAGATTGTAGAGCGTGTTGAGGGTGCGGAAGCTCGTCTTCGTGACAAGGGTGCGCCCGTCCTCGCCCATGCCGCCGATATAGTCCGTCACCCAGGTGGGGTCGCCGGAGAAGAGCTGATTGTATTCCGGGGTGCGCAGGAAGCGGACGATGCGGAACTTGATCACGATGTCGTCGATCAGCTCCTGCGCCTCCGACTCGGTAATCTTGCCCTCCCGCAGGTCGCGCTCGATGAAGATGTCGAGGAAGGTCGACAGGCGCCCGACCGACATCGCCGCGCCGTTCTGCTCCTTGATGGCGGCGAGATAGGCGAAATAGGTCCATTGCACGGCTTCGCGCGCGGTCCGCGCCGGGCCGGAAATGTCGTAGCCGTAAAGCTCCGTCATCTTCTTGAGCTGCCGCAGTGACTTGACCTGCTCGGCAAGCTCCTCGCGCAGCCGGATGACCTTCTCGGTCGAATGGCGGCGGTCGATCTCGTCGCGCTCCCGCAGCTTGTCCTCGATGAGGAAATCGACGCCGTAGAGAGCGGGGCGGCGATAATCGCCGATGATGCGCCCGCGTCCATAGGCGTCCGGCAGGCCGGTCAGGATGCCCGAGCTGCGGCAGGCGCGGATGTCGGGCGTATAGGTGTCGAAGACGCCGTCGTTGTGCGTCTTGCAATATTCGGAGAAGATCTTCCTGATCGCAGGATCGGGCGCGATCCCATAGGCGTCGAGGCTCGCCTCGACCACGCGCCAGCCGCCTTTCGGCATGATGGCCCGCTTGAGCGGCGCGTCGGTCTGAAGGCCGACGATCAGCTCCAGCTCCTTGTCGATATAGCCCGGGCCGTGCGCCAGGATGCTGGAGGGCTCCTGCGAAACAGCGAGGACGCCCTTGCGGGTCTCCTCCGCCAGGAGCGGGGTCAGGGTGTCCCAGATCTTGCGGGTGCGGGGCGTGACGCCGGCCAGGAAGGATGAATCTCCTTCATAGGGAGTATAGTTGCGCTGAATGAAATCCCGCACGTTGATCCGGGTGGTCCAGGGGCCGGGAACGAAGCCGCGCCAGGCGACCGCATCCTTGCTGTCGGCAACTTTCATGTCCATGACGACACTCCCTTTATTCGCCGCCGCCCCGCATCGCCCGATCCTGCCGGATCATTGATCCGTCAGAGCAGGGATAACGTATGACGGGCGATGATCAATTCTTCATTCGTCGGAATGACCCAGGCTGCGACCTTGCTGCCCGGGGTGCTGATCAGAGGCCCGTTCGTGGCATTTGCGGCCGGGTCGAAGGCGAGGCCGAGCCAGGCGGCCTGACGGCAGACCCTGTCGCGGATCTCGACGGCGCGCTCGCCGATCCCGGCCGTGAAGACCACGGCGTCGAGGCCGCCGAGCGCCCCGGCGAGGGAGCCGAGTTCGCGGCCGATGCGGTAGACGAACACGTCGATGGCGAGCTTCGCGCGCGGATCGGCGCTCGCGAGCAATTCCCGCATGTCGCTCGAAATGCCGGACATGCCGAGCAGCCCGGATTCGTTGTAGAGCAGCTTCTCGATGGCGCTCAGCTCCATCCCGAGTTCGCGGATGAAATAGAGCACGACGCCCGGATCGAGCGTGCCGCAGCGCGTCCCCATCGGCAGCCCCTCGACCGCCGTGAACCCCATGGTCGAGGCCACGCTCTTGCCATCCGCCATGGCGCACATGCTGGCGCCGTTGCCGAGATGGAGCACGATCGTCCGCCCGGCCGCGGCCCGCGCATCGTGCTCCGGCAGCACGGAGGCGATGTACTCGTAGGAGAGGCCGTGGAATCCGTAGCGTCGCACGCCCCGGTCGGTGATCGCTGGCGGCAGGGCGAAGGCTTGCGCCACGGCCGGCGCGGTCTGGTGGAAGGCGGTGTCGAAACAGGCGACCTGCGCCACCCCCGGCCGCCGCTCTGCGACGGCGCGGATGGCGGCGAGGTTATGGGGCTGGTGCAGGGGCGCGAGCGGCACGAAGGATTCGAGCCGCCCGAGCACGTCGTCGTCGACGCGCACGGGCGTGCGGAAGGCGTCGCCGCCATGCACGACGCGATGGCCGACCCCGCACAGCGTGTCGCCGCCCTGCTCGTCGAGCCAGTCGAGCAGGAACCGGAGCGCGCCGGCATGGGCCGGCGGCTCGCCCTCGCCCCAGGCGTGCTCGCCGACGACCTTGTCGTCGGGATCGCGGGCCCGGAACCGCGCCCGGCCGTGAATCTCCTCCAGCGCGCCTTTCAGCTCGAGCCGCAGCGTGTCGCCATCCGTGACGAATTTGCGGAACTTGATGCTGGACGAGCCGGCATTGAGGACCAGGATCGCGTCGCCCATGTCAGAGTGACTCCGCCGCCATTTCGAGTTGGCGCCGCGCCACGAGCGCGGCCACCGCGCAGGAGGCGAGGCGGCTCTGCACGGAATCGGCCCGGCTCGTCAGGGTGATCGGAACGCGCGCCCCGAGCACGATCCCTGCCGAATCCGCCTCCATCAGGAAGGACAGGCTCTTCGCGAGCACGTTGCCGGCTTCGAGATCGGGCACCAGAAGGATGTCGGCCTGCCCGGCGACGGGCCCGGACAGTCCCTTGATCCGCGCCGCCTCGGGGCTGATCGCATTGTCGAGCGCGAGGGGGCCGTCGAGAATGCCGCCCGTGATCTGGCCCCTGGTGGCCATCTTGCAGAGCGCCGCCGCCTCGACCGTCGATTGCAGCTTCGGATTGATCTTCTCGGTCGCCGACAGGATCGCGACCTTCGGCTCGCTGATGCCGACGGCGCGCGCGAAGTCGATCGCGTTCTGGGCGATGTCGACCTTGTCCTCGAGGGTCGGGAAGATGTTGATCGCGGCGTCCGTGATGACGAGCACGGTCGGGTGGTTGGGCACGTCCATGATGAAGCAGTGGCTGAGACGCCGCCCGGTCCTGAGGCCTGTATCCCGCCGGACGACCGCCGCCAGCAGCTCGTCGGTGCTGAGGGAGCCCTTCATCAGCATCGCCGCGCGCGCCTCGCGCACGAGCGCGACCGCCTTTTCCGCCGATTGCTGGCTGTGCTCGGCATCGACGATCTCGAAGGGCGAAATGTCGAGCTTCGCCTTCTCGGCGGCGGCCTGGATGCGGCGCTTCGGGCCGACCAGGATGGGGATGATGATGCCGAGTTCCGCCGCATCGACGGCGCCGGCGAGGGACGACTCGTCGCACGGATGGGCGACGGCGGTCGGAGTGGCCGGCATTCCCTTGACCCGGGCGATCAGCCGCTGAAATGCCGTGTGCTGCTGCGTAGTCATGCCGACGCTTGTCCCGGTGGTTCGGATCGCGGCGAGGCTTCGGTGAAGCGCCGTCGCGATCTGTTTTGGTCGAAAATTCCCTAGAAGCGCCAGTAGAGCGGCACGACGAACAGGGTGACGATGATCCACCAGACCGCGATGGGCGCGCCGAACTTGGTGTAGTCGGAGAACTTGTAGCCGCCGGGTCCCATGATCATCAAGTTCACCGGCGTTCCGACGGGCGTCAGCAGCGCGCCGTGCGAGGCGATGGCGAGGCCGACGATGAAGGGGAGAGGAGAGACGTGCATCTCCGCGGCGGTCGCGATGCCGATCGGGAAGAACAGCAGCGCCGCGGCGGTGTTGCTGATGACCGAGGTGACCGCGAGGCAGGCCAGGAACAATCCGCCCAGCACGACGCGCGGCCCCGCATTGCCGAGCAGCTCGATCACTGTATGCCCGATCAGATCCGCCGCGCCGGTCTGGGTCATGGCCGCGCTCAGCGGGATCATGCCGCCGACCAGGAAGCAGGTATTCCAGTCGATCCCCTTATAGGCCTGGGGCAGGGTCAAGACGCCGAGCAGGATCATGAGGCTCGCGCAGATCGTGCCCGCGACGGCGCTCGGCACCCAGCCCGTGGCCAGCAGGAAGACCAGGAGCCCGAGAATGCCGAGCGCCTCCTTGGCGCCGGCGGCGAGCGGGACGGCCTGCCGCCGCACCACCTCCGGCGAATCGACGACCAGCACCTGAGGATCGGCCAGATGCTTGTCGAGCGCCTGCCAGGTGCCCTGCAGCAGCAGATGGTCACCGCTCGCGAGCACATGCGGCCAGGCCGCGACATCCTCGCCGCTGCGCTGCACGCCCAGGATGACCAGGTCGCCGTCGCGCGCGGCCATGCCCGCGAACACCTCCTGGCCGATCAGATTCGACCGCGGCGGGATCACGACCTCGGCGAGGCCGGAATTGCGGTTGAAGAGCGTGTCGGCGAGGCCCGCCGATCCCTCCTCCTCGGCCCGGAACGCGAGATGCTTCTCCGCCGCGAACCGGCCGGCCGCCTGCGCGTCGCCGCGAATGACGACGATGTCGCCCTCGGCAAGCTGGGGACGCTCCGGCGGCGCCCCGGTCGCGGCGTCCTGCACCGCGACGAGAGACAGGCCCGGCTCGCCTTCGAGATGCGCCGCGTCCTTCGGGGCGCCGATCAGGGGCGAGGAGGAGCGGATGCGGAGCCGGTGCAGCCCGTCTTCGATCCGGTATTGCTCGATCAGGGTGGTGGCGTGCGCGCTGAAGTCGCGCGGCAGGGAGGCTCCGCTCGTGCTCGGCAGAAGCCACCTGTAGGTCAGCATCATGATGCCGATGGTGCCGAGCGCCATCGGCACGCCGGCGACCGCGAATTCGAAGAATCCGATCGGCCTGTGCACGGCCCCTTCGGCGGCCTGGGAGGCGAGCACGTTGAGCGGCGCGCCGATCAGGGTCAGCATGGTGGCGCCGTGGGTCGCGAAGCACATGGGCAGCAGGAGATGCGAGGTCGGGATCTTCAGCCGGACCGCGAGGACCACGCAGAGCGGCAGGAGCGCGGCGACCGTCGCATTGACGCTGATCGTCGCGCAGAACAGCGACGCCATGAGCAGCAGGTAGACCATGAGGCGGTTGCGGCTGTCGCCCGCATGCTTGATGAGGAGCTGTCCCGCCCAGGTCGTGACCCCCGTGATTTCGAGGCCGGCCGCAATCACGAAGAGCGAGGCGATCAGGACGACGGTGAGATCGCCGAATCCGCCGAGCGCCTGGTTCGCCGGCAGGATGCCGGTGAAGAACAAGGCGAGGGACACGCCGATCGCGACCATGACCGCGGGAATGCGCCCCCAGATGAAAAGCCCGAGCGCAACAAAAATAAGAACGAAAGTAATTGTCGCGCCACTCATCTACGTCTCCATATGCGGGCGACGGCGTAAGGCGCAGGAACGGTGGCCGTGCGCCGGTTCAGGTGTTGCAGAATGAGAAAGAAGCAGACGCGGCTAGAGCTGCCGATGGGAGCTTTCACCCATCGACGCATGATCATGGCGCGGCGCGTTGCAGCGGCCATTGATCTCGATCAAGCCAGATGAAATGCGCACCTGCGTTTCCTTGTCTTTTTTTATTTCTTGCAATTTTCAAGACTCTGATCGAATCCCTCAACCATGCAAGTGCATGGTGTCCCAAGTTATATGCATTGCGTCCCAACCAGGTGCCGCTGCCGGCATGAGGTCTGTCGAATCACGGGAGTAGGGCGTGTCCGCGAGCGGCTTCTAGTGGGTTCACGTGGGGAATGAATATTATTCATCGCCCACTATTCATGGCGGGACGATGCAGGAGCGCAGCGGATTGAACCGTCGGGGGCTTGGCGGAGAATTCCACTTTCGAGAGGATGGAGCCGTGGCGCGTGCCCTATCGGCAGAGGGCACGCCGGTCAGGTCAGGGAGCGCGTCAGGGCTGCGATGGTCTCGCTCGTGTCGACGAGATTGGCCATCTCCTCGGCGGTTGCCTGTACGGCCTCCTCGATATCGGCGAGGCTGTGTTCGGCGGTGATGAAGAAGCGCAGCCGCGCGTGCCGCTCCGCGACCGCCGGATGCAGGATCGGCATCACGTTGATGCCCCGCGCCGAGAGACGGTTCGACAGCATCGCCGCCTTGAGCGATTCTCCGAGGATGACCGGGATGATGGCGAAGCCCTCGCTGGTGCCCGTATCGAGGCCCCGCTCGCGCGCCGCCTTCAGGAAGGCGGCGCCGTTCTCGTGCAGGCGCCGCACGCGCTCGGGCTCGCGCTCCATGGCGTCGAGCGCGGCGGCGCAGGCCGCGGCGAGGGGCGGCGACAGGCCGACGCTGAAGACGAAGGCCCCGACACTCGTACGGATGAAGTCGATCAGTGGGGAGGGGCCGGCGATATAGCCGCCCGCCCCGGCGAGCGTCTTCGACAGCGTGCCCATCCAGATATCGACCTCGCGCGGATCGATCCCGGCCTGCTCGGCGAGCCCGTGGCCGCGGGGCCCGAGGACGCCGAGCCCGTGCGCGTCGTCGACCATGAGCCAGGCCCCGAAGCGCCGCTTCAGCTCGACCAGGGCGGCGAGGTCGGGCCAGTCGCCGTCCATGCTGTAGAGGCCCTCCACCACGATGAGGCAGCGCGTATGGGAGGGGCGCGCGCTCTCCAGGATGGCTTCGAGGGCGGCCATGTCGTTATGCGGGAAGGAGCGCCGGGCGGCGCCCGAGAATTGCGCCCCGAGCGCGATCGAGTTGTGGATCAGCTCGTCATAGACGACGAGGTCGCGCGCGCCCAGGATCGCGCCGATGACGCCGACATTGGTGGCGTGCCCGCTCACCATCGCGACGCAGTCCTCGGCCTCGTAGAGGGCGGCGAGGCGCCGTTCCAGCTCCCGGTGGACGGGCCGCTCGCCGGCCACGAGGCGAGAGGCCGAGGCCGAGGTGCCGTAACGGTCGATCGCCGTCTTCGCGGCCGCCTGCACGGCGGGATGGCCGTTCAGCCCGAGATAATCGTAGGAGGCGAAATTGACGTAGGCGCGGTTCCCGATCCGGGTACGGGCGCCGGCGCGCTCCTCGTGGACGCGGAAGAATGGATTCTCGAGCCCGATCATCTGCGCGAAGGAACGCTGCGTCTGCAACTCGCGATAGCCCGGCAGGGTGGTAAAATCGGTCGCCCCCGGCGGGGGCGCGGGGGCACGGGGCCGCCCGCTCTCTCCAGCCCTGCGGGACAGGCGGGCGAGAAGCGCCTCCTTGTCTCCCGCGGTCAGCCTGCCTCCCCGTCCGCCGCTCACTGCATGAGCCCCTTGAGGTCGCGCGAGCGCTCCGCCACCGCGCGGATCGCGGGGGCGATGGCGGCGGTGTCGAGTTCCCCGCCCACATGGCGCTCGTTCAGGGCGAGCGCCGCGCGCGCCTCCTCGTCCGTCCGGCCGGAGGAGGCGAGCGAGATCAGCTGGTCGGCGAGGGCGAAGGTCGTCATGGCGGCGACGGAGCCGGAAGGCGGATCATCGAGGCCGAGACGGTCTTGCAAGGCCGAGGCCAGCTCAATCGCCATCAGCGAATCGAGGCCCAGTTCGCCGAGCTTCCTGGTGGGGCCGACATCCTGCTTGGGTACGCGCAGGACGGCGGCGATCTCCTCGACGATCACCTCGGCGACGCGCTTGCGCACGGCTTCCGGAGCCTCGGAGGCGATCAGGAGGCGCAGATCGAGGGCCTGCCGCTCGGCGGAATCGGCTGCGCCGCCCTCGCGCGTCAGTGCCGCGAAGGTCGGCGAGGACAGGGCGGGCAGGCGCTGCGCCGCGCTCCAGTCGAGCGAGCCCACGGCCAGCGTGCTCGGGCCGCCCTGCTTTTCGAGGGCGAGCGCTTCCGCCATCAGCGCCAGCGCCTCGCGCGCGGGCATTCCGACGACGCCGACGCGCTTGGCCAGCGCCTCCGCCAGGCCCTTCTTGCGGGCGAGGACCCCGACATCGGAGATCGCGCCCCAGGCGAGGGCGAGGCCCGGCAGGCCGCGGGCCCGCCGCTGGCGCGCGAGGCCCTCCAGATAGCCGTTCGCCGCGACATAGGCGCCCTGTCCCGGATTGCCGATGAAGGTCGTGATCGAGGAGAACATCACGAAATAGTCGAGCGGCATTCCCGCCGTCAGCCGGTCGAGATTGTCGGCCCCCGCGACCTTCGGGGCGAGGACGCGTGTGAGCTGGTCCGTGGTCAGGTGCGCGGTGAGTCCGTCCTCCAGCACCATCGCGCCGTGCAGGATGCCCGCGAGCGGGGGCATGGCGGAGCGGATCGCGTCGAGGGCCGTGCGGACGGCCCCGGCATCGGCGACGTCGCAGGCGAGGGCGGCCACCGAGACGCCGCGCCCCTCCAGTTCCTCGACGAGGGCCCTCGCCTCCTCGCTCGCCGCGCCCGAGCGCCCGAGCAAGGCGAGATGGCGCACGCCCTGGTCGGCGAGCCAGCGCGCCGCCTCCTGGCCGAAGCCGCCGAAGCCGCCGGTGACGAGATGGGTGCGCTCGGGATCGAAGCGGAAGCCCGCCTCTTCCCGCAGGGGCGCGGCCTTGCGCGGGGGGCGCAGCAGGATCTTCCCGATATGGCCGGATTGCTGCATCAGCCGGAAGGCGTCGAGCGTCTCGCCCTCGCCGAAGACGCGATAGGGGAGGGGCGAAAGGTCGCCCGCCTCGAAGAGGTCCATCAGCTCGGCGAAGATCTCGCCCGCGCGGTCGCGATCGGAGAGGAGCTGGTCGACGTCCACGCCGAAATAGGACAGGTTGCGTTTGAAGGGCCGCAGGCCGATCCGTGTATTGGCGACATAGTCACGCTTGCCCAGTTCGATGAAGCGCCCGAAAGGCTTGAGCGTCGCGATGCTGCGCTCCATCGCCTCGCCGGACAGGCTGTTCAGCACCACGTCCACGCCCTCGCGGCGGAGGCTGCGGATCTCCTCGGCGAAGGCCGTCGAGCGTGAATCGAGGATGTGCTCGACGCCGAGCGCGCGCAGAAGGTCGCGCTTCTCGGGCGAGCCGGCGGTGGCGACGACCGTGGCGCCGCGCCATTGCGCGATCTGGATGGCGGCGAGGCCCACCCCGCCCGCGGCGCCGTGGACCAGCACCCAGTCGCCCGCCCCGAGCCTGCCCAGCGTGACCAGCCCGTAATAGGCGGTGAGGAAGGCCACGGGCACGCCGGCGGCGGCCTCTGTCCGCCAGGAGGCGGGCACGGGCATGACCACGTTCTCCGGCACCGCGACGGAGGTCGAGAAGGCGGAGGGCGCGAAGGCGAGCACGCGCTCGCCGGGACGGAAGCGTGACACGCCCGCGCCGACGCGCGTGATCTCTCCGGCGCATTCCAGCCCGAGCGTCGGGCCGGCGAAGCCGTCCTCCAGGATGTCGTCGGGCAGGAGGGACATCGCCCACATGACGTCGCGGAAATTGAGCCCCGTCGCCTCGACGGCGATCTCGACCTCGCCCTTCTTCAATTCCGGCCGCCCGGCCGGCTGCCAGCCGAGCCCGGCAAGGCCGCCTTCCGATCCGCGCTCGAGCTTCATCGCGCCGGCCTGGGAGCCGTCCGCCTGCGCCGTGTCCTGCGCATCGGCGAGGCCGACGAAGCGCAGGGCGCGGATGCCCTCCGCAGCGACCACGATGTCCGTTTCCGTCTGCGGATTGCGCAGGAATGTGTGCAGCGAGGCCGCGGCCGAGGTCGCATCGAGAGCCCCCTCGACGAGAATCCGGCGGACCGTCAGCGCTGCATTCTCGTTGGCGAGGGTTCTGGCGAAGGCGGCGAGGCCCGTCGCGATCGGGGCGGCGGCCGGGCCGTCGGCTCGCAGCACCACCCAAAGCTCGCCGTTGCTCCGCGGGCAAAGCTCCGCCGCCGCCGTCAGCGCCAGCGCGCCTTCGCGCAAGGCGGCGACGCTGCCCTGCGCGGCCGATGGATGCAGGAAGGCGACGACGATCCCGCCCGCCGGAAGGGGTGTCTCCACGGCGCTCCCGCATTCCGTGCGGGTGACGTCCTCGCCGTCGGCCTCGAGCAGCCTTGCGAGCCGGCCGGGAAGGTCGAGCCCGTCCTGGCGCGGTGCCGCCTGGATGACGATCGCCCGTGGCGCCCTGTCGGCGGAAGGCGGCTCGCCCCTGCCGGCTTCGGCGACCAGAAGGGTCGCTTCCTCGGCCGTCGTGCCGATCGCGAGGCTCGACACCCCGCCAAATCCGCTCGCCTCGAGGTCTCGCGTCCACTCGCCCGGCATGAGCAGCGGCCCGTGGAGCTGCGTGGCGCCCTCCCCGAACCAGCCGGGGGAGAGGCCGAGCGCCACGTCGCGGAACAGCGAGGGGACGGGCTCGACCGCGACCAGGAGACCCGAGGGAGCGAGCAGGGAATGCAGGGACGAAAACACGCCGCCGTCGCGCCGGAAGCGGTGGAGCCCCTCGGCCGAGACGATCAGGTCGAAGCCGCCGGCCGGAAGCGCGGCCGGGTCGGAGGCGAAGGCGAGATGCCCGCCTTCCAGCGCCAGCCGGGCGCGCTCGACACGGCGGGGATCGAGGTCGAGGATGGTCAGCCGCGCTTCGGCGCCGCGGGCGATCCGGGCCAGCTCGAAGGAGAGCGGCCCGAAGCCCACCTGGAGCAGGCGCAGGCCCGATTCGCGCTTCGGAAGCCCCGAATCGGCGAGCAGTTGCAGGATCGTCTCCCCCGCGGCGCGCGTCGAGACGCCGCCGAGATCATATCCGTCGAGCGCCGCGGCGGAGAGCCACGTCTCGTCCTCCGCGAGGGAGGCTTGCGGCGTCCAGGCCGCGGCCCGCCCGGCGAGCAGAAGCTCGGTCGAGCGCTCGGGATGATCGCCGGCCAGGGTGCGCAGGATGGTGTCGGGCTCCGGCAGGCTGTCCGGCTCGGTGAGCGACCATCCCGAGGGAGTCTCGCGGGCGAGATCGCTGTCCTCGAGGCCGCGCAGGATATTGATCAGCCAGGCGCGGGACTGCGCGGAGAGGGGCGACAGCAGGTCGAGCGGCAGATCGCCGACCCCACCTGCGACGCTCCGGGCGATGGCGAGGCCGGCGGCGCTGGCCCAGCCTTCCAGGAGGAGCTGGTCGCTGGAGCGCAGGTCGGCCTCCTCGCGGCCGAGCCGGGGCGAGGCGGCCCGCAGGATGTCCGCGGCCGTGACGGGCAGGCCGGAGCCTCCGATCGCGCCGGCATCGATGGCGACGCTCTGCGCGACGAGCGCCTTCTCGGCGAGCGTGCTCGTCCGCGCGACGCGGGCGGCCTGGAAGCGGGAATCGAGGAGATGGCCGATTCGGCGGCCCTCCCCGTCGAGGAGGATGAAATCGGCCAGGATCGACCCCTCGCCCGCCCGGCGGATGTCGATGATCGCCCCCGCGAGGACCACGCCCGGACGGTCGATCCTGACGCGGCCGAACCGCACGGGGATATAGGCCGTGCCCCGCCGGCGCGCGCCGAGTTCCCCGAACAGGGAGAAGAGACCGTGGAAGCAGGCGTCGAGGCGCGCCGGGTCGATGCCGTAGCGGGGATCGGCACTCTGGGACGGCAGGAGATCGATCCGCAATCCGTGACCGCCGATCCTCGCCGCGGAGTCGAGCAGCCGGAAGGCGGGGCCGTAGCGCAATCCCACCGATTCGGCCGCCGCATAGATCGCCTCGGCCGCGACGTATCTGTCAGGGGCCGGCAGCTCGATCGTCTCCTCGGAAACGCCCTGCGGCCCGCGCGAGAATTGTCCGACCGCGTGGCTGGTCCAGCCGCCCCGGCTCAGGCGCGGGCGGCTCAGGATTTCCAATGTCGAGGTGGCGGGCGAGATCCGCACCTTCATCTCGCGCGTCCTGTCCTTCTCGACGGGAAGGGGCTGGGTGATGTCGAATTCGAGCAGCTCGGGCCGCTCGCAATCGAGCCATTGGCGGGCCGCGGCGAGTGCGATCTCGACGAAGGCGGCGCCTGGAAGGATCGCCTGCCCCCCCACCTCGTGGTCGGCCAGTTCGGGCAGGACGGTGCTGTCGAGCAGGCGCGACCAGTCGAGCCCGTCCGCCGTGTTGCGCGCGCCGAGAAGGGCGTGCCAGCGCAGGTCCAGGGTCGAGCCCGCCGCCTCGCCGGTCTCGGCGTGGCGGAACTCGCGGTGGGCCCAGGGATAGGTCGGCAGCGGCACCGCCGAGCGGGGCTTCGGCCCGAACAGCACGTCGAGGGCGACATCGGCGCCGCGGGTCACCGCCGACAGGACGGCCGGACGGATGGGATCGGCCGCCTCGCCGCCATCCGCCTCGCCGCGTTCGAGGACCCCCATCGCCGCGCAGGGCAGGCCGGTCGCCTCGAGCGTCTCCCTCATGTTGGAGAGCAGGATGCTCCGCGGCCCGATCTCGATGAAGATGCGCGCGCCGAGCTGGGCGGCGCGGTCGATCGCGGTCGAGAATCGCACCGGCTCGCGGATGTTGCGCCACCAATAGGTCGCGTCGAGCGGCCCCTCCACGAGATCGCCCGTGACCGTCGAGATCATCGCCAGTTCGGGACGGGAGCCTGCGAGTCCGGCGAGGTCGGCAAGGATCGGCTGCCTGACTGCGTCGACGAGCCGGCAATGGAAAGGATAGTCGAGGTCGAGCTGGCGGAACACGATCCGCCGGCGATGGGCGAGCTTGCCGAGCCGGGCGACCGCCTCGGTCGGGCCGGCCACGGTGAAGGCGCGGGCGGCGTTCTCGGCGGCGATGGCGACGTCGCCGATCTCCTGGCACAAAGCCTCGACCTGCTCGCGGCCGGCGACGACGACGCCCATGCGCCCGAGGTCGCGCGCGACCTCCTGGCGATGGCTGCGGGCCTGGATGACCCTGACGGCGTCCTGGAGGCTCAGCGCGCCGGCCACCGCCGCGGCGGCGATCTCGCCGACGCTGTGGCCGACGACGCAGAAGGGCTCGAGGCCCTGCGCGCGGAGCGCCCGCGCAACCGAGACCTGGATTGCGAAGATCAGCGGCTGGGCGACATGCGTGAAGCGCAGGCGCTCTTCGAGATCGGGCGCGAGCAGGGCCTCGGTCACGGACCAGCCGAATTTCGCATCGAAGATCGCGTCGATCTCGTCGAAGCTTTCCCGGAAGCAGCGGCTTCCGTGATAGGCGTCGCGGCCCATTCCCGGCCATTGGGCGCCGTTGCCGGAAAACACGAAGGCGACCGGCGCGCTCGTCTCCGCCACCGTTCCCCGGACGACCTCCGGCACCTCCGCATCCTTCTCGGCGATGCGCTCGAGCTTGCGGACGAGATCGCGCGGCGAGCTCCAGGCGACGATCGCGCGCTGGGCGAGGAATTCGCGCTGGTGGGCGGCGGCGGCGACCACCTCGCGCGCCTCCTCGAAGCTCGCCGAGCCCAGGCGCTCGGCATAGAGGCGCGCGAGGCTGCGCAAGGCCGGCTCGGTGGCGGCCGACAGGGCGAAGAGATCCGACGAATGGGAGGCCGCGGGCCGGCGGCCGGCCGCGGGCGGCGCGTCGCTCACGATCACATGGGCGTTGGTGCCGCCGAAGCCGAAGGAGTTCACGCCCGCATAGCGCGGTCCCTCGCCGCGGGCGAGCGGCGTCGCGCCGGCGCAGACGGCGATGTTCAATTCGTCGAAGGCGATGTCGGGATTGGGCTCCTTGAAATGGAGCGAGGGTGGCAGCAGGTCGTGCTCCAGGGCGAGCAGCGCCTTGAGCACGCCGGCGAGGCCGGAGCCCGGTTCCAGATGCCCGATATTCGACTTGATCGACCCGACGAGAAGGGGTGAGGAGCGCCTGCGGCCCAGCACCTCGCCGATGACGGACGCCTCGATCGGGTCCCCGACCCGGGTGCCGGTGCCGTGGGCCTCGACGAAGGCCAGCCGGGAGGGGTCGATTCGCGCGCGGCGATACACGTCCTCGAGGAGCCGCTTCTGCGAGTGGCGCGAGGGCAGGGCGATGCCGTTGGTGCGCCCGTCCGAATTCACCCCGGCTGCGACGATGCGCCCGTGGACCGGGTTGTTCTCCCGCGCGGCGCGGGCGGCCGTCCGCAGGACCAGCACCACGCCGCCTTCGGCCCGGACGTAGCCGTCCGCCTTGGCGTCGAAGGAGCGGCATAATCCGTTCGGCGACAGCATCGAGGCCTGGGAGAAGAGCACGAAGCCGTAGGGGG
>OEIU01000773.1_pt1 | contig 25931 bp, 29 predicted proteins | sample 1539221 | NCBI WGS metagenome assembly OEIU01 (sample SAMN03792071, study PRJEB22550) | activated sludge metagenome | feature: wastewater treatment plant; material: activated sludge; isolation source: Wastewater treatment plant of a petroleum refinery complex | place: Argentina: Zarate | collected...
AACCAGGACCATCAGCAGAGCGACCAGGAACAGCAGCTTCTGTCCACCGAACGCTTTACCGAGTGTCGCTCCGGCATCGGCGCCGGCGGCACCAGCAGCGGCGAACATGCCGGCGCAACGCCATTTGATCGTCCGCTGGCGCGCGTGGGGAACGAGATTGGCCCCGGCATTGGCGGCGACCGCCAGCGCGCTGGTGCCGATCGCGACATGCGGCGAGGCGACGCCGACCAGATAGACCATGAGCGGGACGGCGAGGATTGAGCCCCCACCGCCCACCAGCCCCAGCGTGAATCCGACGAGCGAGCCCGATCCGGCACCAAGCAGATATTGGATGGATTCGAGTGCCATGGCCTTACAGCGCGTTTATCGGCAGCTTGAGGTAGCGCATGCCATTGTCTTCCGGCTCGGGCAGGTGGCCGCCGCGCATGTTGACCTGGATGGACGGCAGAATGAGGCGCGGCATCCCGAGCGTCGCATCGCGCGCCTCGCGCATGGCGACGAACTGGTCCTCGCTCACCCCGTCGCGAACATGGACATTATGCTCTCGCTCCTCGCCGACCGACGTTTCCCAGGCATAGGTGTCGCGCCCGGGGGCCTTGTAGTCGTGGCAAAGATGAAGGCCGGTCTGATCGGGGAGCGACAGCAGGCGGCGGATCGACCGATAAAGCGTGCGCGCATCGCCGCCCGGGAAGTCGGCGCGGGCCGTGCCGTAGTCGGGCATGAACAGCGTGTCGCCGATGAACGCCGCATCGCCGATCACATAGGTCATGTCGGCGGGCGTATGGCCCGGCACATGCAGCGCGATCGCCTCGATCGAGCCGACCCTGAAACGGTCGCCGTCATCGAACAGCCGGTCGAACTGCGAGCCGTCGCGAGCAAAGCGCGTTCCCTCGTTGAAGATCTTGCCGAAGACCTCCTGCACGGTGAGAATATGGCGACCGATCGCCAGCGTGCCGCCCAGCTTCTCCTGAAGATAGGGCGCGGCCGACAGATGGTCGGCATGGGCGTGCGTCTCCAGCAGCCATTCGACCTCGAGCCCTTCGCTCCGGATATAGTCGATCACCTTGTCGGCCGACGCGAAGGAGGTGCGCCCCGAAGCCGGATCGAAATCGAGCACGCTATCGATGATCGCGGCCTTGGCCGTGGCGGGATCTGAGATGACGTGGGTCACGGTAAACGTGTCCTCGTCGAAGAAGCTGCGGATGACGGCGGGCCGCGCATTGCTCGCGGCCTCGACGATGCGGGTGGCTTCACGGATTTGCGGGTCGGCCATGGCCTTGTCCTTTCCTGTCTGGCCCGGCGTACCGGCTTCGCACTTGGGACGCGAAGCCGGCCCAGCTGCCTCAGAGGGTCTTCTTGCTGAAATACCAATCGGTGTAGTCGTAGCCTTCGTCCTTGCGGGCCCTGGCGGCTTCGGCCGTCGCGGGCGGCGGCACGATCACCGGCTCGCCGGGCTGCCAGTTTTCAGGCGTCGCCACCTTGTTGGCGTCGGACGTCTGGAGCGCGGTGAGCAGGCGGACGAATTCATCGACCGAGCGGCCGTTCGACATCGGATAATAGACCATCGCGCGGACAATGCCTTCGGGGTCGATGATGAAGGTGGCGCGAACGGCCGAGGTGTCCGAGGCACCGGGATGGATCATGCCGAAGGCCTTGGCGACGTTCATCGACAGATCGTCGATAATCGGGAACGGGATCTCGACGCCGAACTTCTCCTCGATGCTGCGCATCCAGGCGATGTGCGAATGCACCGAGTCGATGGAGAGGCCCAGCAACTCGCAGTTGAGCGCCTTGAAGCGGTCGGCGGCCTTGGCGAAGCCCATGAATTCGGTCGTGCAGACCGGCGTGAAGTCGGCGGGGTGGGAAAAGAGAACGAGCCACTTGCCCTTGTAATCGTCGAGCGAGCGTTCGCCGTGGGTCGTCTTGGCCTTGAAGGGAGGCGCCGGTTCGTTGATCCGCGGCATGGAGGGAGTGACCTGGTCTGTCATTTTATCGTCTCCTATGACTGAGTGAGTGACAGACATTGAATACACATTTCTATTAATCGTGATAACACGATAAATCTAATTCCTTTGATCGGATTTTTCAATCACTTCTGCAATCGGCCGAATTAGGCCGGATTCGCAGCGCACGGGACCAGAGGCGCGAACACGTCAAAGCATCGTTTATGCTAAGTATGGGGTCATCACACCCCGAATCAGGCGGTGACGAGCGCCTGCCTTGTCCAGGCGACGAGTCGCGCACGGTCCATCGCCCCGGCCTGTCGGGCGACCTCGCGGCCACCCCTGAACAGGATCAGCGTCGGAATCGACTGAATGCGGTAGCGCCCGGCAATACCCTGCTCAGCTTCGGTATCGACCTTCAGGAGCCGGACATGCGGCTCCAGCTCCGCAGCGGCCGCCTTGAACGCCGGCGCCATGGCGCGGCAAGGTCCGCACCAACTCGCCCAGAAATCGACGAGAACCGGCAGGCTTCCGCGACCTACATGCCGATCGAATGCCGCCTGGTCGACATCGACCGGCTGTCCCTGGAAAAGCGGCATTCCGCATTTCCCGCAAATTGGCGCCGCGCCGATCTTCGCTGCAGGAACGCGGTTGATGCTCGCGCAAACCGGGCAGGCTACCAGCGGGACATCGGACATGCGCTTCTCTCCTGTGGAACGCCAATACCGCTTAATCGTTTACCCGCATGATGTAACCGTGTAAGGGAGAGGGTTCAAGACTTGCCTCTCTGCAGGAGTGAGAAAGTTGAACTCGAACGCAGACGACAATGCCGTGTGCTCCCCTATCCAGATCGGCGATCCCGCGCCTGATTTCCGCGCCCGCACGACGATGGGCGACATGACCCTGTCCGGCCATCGCGGCCGCTGGGTACTGCTGTTCTCTCATCCCGCCGATTTTACGCCGGTTTGCACCAGTGAATTCGTCGCCCTCTCGCGCGCCAGCGATCGGTTCAAGGCGCTCGGCTGCGACCTGGTCGCGGTGTCGGTCGACAGCCTCTATTCCCATCTCGGATGGATCAGGGCGATCCGCGAGCATTTCGGCGTGACCATCGCTTTCCCGATCGTCGAAGATCCCTCGATGGTGATCGGCCGCGCCTATGGAATGCTCGCGGACAACGCCCCCGACGCGGCCACGCTGCGCTCGACCTTCTTCATCGACCCCGAAGGCATTGTCCGCGCCAAGCTCTGCTATCCAGCCACCATCGGGCGATCGGTGGAGGAGCTGCTTCGAGTCCTGACCGCGCTGCAACGGGTCGACAACGACAACATAGTGACCCCCGAAGGCTGGCATCCCGGCGATGACGTGCTTCTTCCGCCCTATCAGGACCAGCACGGTGCGCTCGATGCCGCGGGCGATGGCTGCTGGTTCCACCGCACGCAGCCCGACAAGCATGGGAAGACAGGCAAGTGATGACTTTCACCGATACGCAGCTTGAAGAGGCTGCCAGCGTCCTCAAGGCGATCGCCCATGACGTCCGCCTGAAGCTCCTGCGGACGCTCCTCGAACATGGCGAGAAGTCTGTAGGCGAACTCGAAGCCCTCACCGGCATCGGTCAACCGGGCCTGTCCCAACAACTCGCAATTTTGCGCAAGGCGGAACTGGTTCAGACGCGCCGCGATGCGAAACTCGTTTTCTATAGCATCGTATCGGCCAATATGGAGGGAACAGCGAAATTGCTATGCGCTCTAGCGGGAACTCCGATAAATAGAGGAGACACTGCCGCGAAAACAAAGCGACCTTTTCCCCAGGGATCGGTCGCTACCTTCGCCAAGATTTTGTGACGATATTGTCCTGGACGATGTCTTCCAAGAAAGTTCTGAACATCATCGCTGCAACGTTAGAGAGCATTTCGAGGCTTGTGGAATACCATAACTGCAAGCATTCGCCGTAAGCGCCTCGCCTGATCCGCTCCAGCGCCCGGCTCATGGGAGCAATTTCGCGGTCAAGAAGCGAGGTCTGGCCTTCGAGGGCGGCATCGTCCTCCATTTTCCCTGCTTGAGCTCAACCAGTTCGCGGACGTCGCCCACGTCCTTGCAAGAACTCCATGGAATCAATCTCAGCGCCACTATCGATCCGGGCTTCACCGATCAAATTCGGAACCATACGTAAGGACAGACGAAGATCGGCGAGTTTACAGATGATTGGCCTGCGACCCGCGCATAACCAGCCTATTGGACCGCCGGCGAGAGAATGAGAGGACCGATGAGTAGCGTACCCACCATAACCTTCCACGGCGCTGCCGGCACAGTCACTGGTTCCTGCATGGAACTACGCCATGGCGGAAAGACGATCCTCATAGATTGCGGCTTGTTCCAGGGATCCCGGACGCTGGAAACACTCAATCGCGACCCCTTCGCGTTCGACGTGCGCAAGATCGACGCCGTTGTCCTGACGCACGCGCATATCGACCATAGCGGCCTGCTGCCCAGGCTCACGGCGGAAGGGTATCGCGGGCCGATCTTCGCGACACCGCAAACCCGCGACCTTCTGTATTACATGCTGCCCGACGCCGGACGAATTCAGGAGGGCGATGCGGAGCGCCGCAATCGACGGCAGGATCGCCGGGACGAGGAGCCGATCGAACCGATCTATACCGAAGCGGATTCCAAAGCGGCCTATGAACAGGTCGAGACAGTAGCGCTGCACGACTGGTTCGCACCTGCCGCCGGTTTTCGGGCGCGCTTGTGGAATGCGGGCCATATCCTGGGTTCCACATCCGTGGAGATCGAGGTCGGTGGCGTGCACTTGCTCTTCTCCGGCGACCTGGGTCCAGACCACAAGGCCTTTCATGCCGATCCCGAGGGTCCGGCAGGACTCGATCATGTGTTCTGCGAGAGCACCTATGGCGACCGCGTCCGCGAGGACGTGACGATCGAGCAGCGCCGGACTTTGCTGGAAGCCGAGATCAATGCAGCGCTTACGCGCGGCGGCAACCTCGTCATTCCCGTTTTCGCGCTCGAACGCACCCAGGAATTGCTCCTCGATATCGCGACCCTGATCAACACCGGACGCCTGGCGCATCCGCAGGTGTTCATCGATTCGCCACTTGCGACCCGCGCGACAGAGGTGTTCGCCAAACATGCCGGGGAACTCGAAGACATGGGCTCGGGTGAAATCTTCCGTCACCCCTCGTTCCACTACACTGCCAGCACGATGGAATCGATGCGGCTCAACGACATGTCCGGAGCCATCATCATGGCGGCATCCGGCATGTGCGAAGCGGGACGCATCCGTCACCATCTGCGGTACAATCTCGGCCGCCGTGAATCGACGATCCTGTTCGTCGGTTTCCAGGCCGCAGGCACCCTTGGCCGGACAATCCTCGATGGCGCGAACCGCGTGCGCATCTGGGGGCAGGACGTCGCGGTGCGCGCGCAGATCCGGCGGATCGACACTTATTCGGCGCATGCCGACCAGAAGGATCTGCAGCGCTGGATAAGGGCGCGGAAGCCGATCGATGGCAGCCTGTTCCTGGGACACGGCGAAGAGGGCTCGATCGAGACGTTCCGCCGCCTGATGCAGGCGGACGATGCCGCGGCATCGATTGTCACGCCGAAGATCGGGGAAACCTATTCACTGCCGTCACGCGCCCCGTCCAAGCGCCTGAAGACCGGAAAGCCGGAACTACAGGAGGCTGTCGGCCGCGATTGGCAGAATGACTATGCGGATTTTTCGACCCATCTGAAAAAAGAACTGCAGAATATCGAGAGCGCGTCGGGCCGGCGCGAGGCACTCGCCCGCATGGCCGAGATTCTGCATTCCTATCAGGCCTATCGCGAGCATCGTAAGAGCCGATCGAGCTGATCGGCGAAAACAAAGTGACCAGCCCCAGACATAAACGGGTGCGGCCACCCGCGAATTCGCTATATATCATAGTTTCATCAAAGGAGTAATTATGTCGAATACCCCCCACACCCTGAGCGAGGAATTCCCCGGTCAGATGGACAAGATTCACGCCTTGAAGGCTTCGGACTCTCGCTTCGCGCAGCTTCTTCTCGATTATGATGTCGTGAATGACGAAATCCACGTGGCTGAAACCAATATCGAACCGACCTCGCAAGATCACGAGACCGAACTTCGCAAGCGCCGCCTCGCGATCAAGGATCAGATCGCCGAAGCCCTGTCGCAGGCCGCCTGATCTGCCCAAGGGCCGGATGCCGCGCGTTCGGCCCTTACGACAATAGCCGGCCATGGCTCTGCGTCGCCACAAATTCACGGCCAGCAACGAAAGCGCGCATCCCCGCTCAGGAATGGACCTGAACCAGCTTCGAACCAGTCACGAGCTGCCCGCTCATCGCTCCTAGCGAAACACCATGAGCGCGGCGATACCGGCAGCAGATGCCAGAACTGATGCGAAGAGTGGGCCGGACGCCTTCCAGCCTTGCTTTGATGGCCCTGCCAGTACCAGCGTGAGTACAGCCTTCCACATCGTGTTGGCGAGCACGGGCACCGCAAGCACCAGTCCGGCCGTGTCGGGTTTCAGCATATCCTCAGGCAGCCCCGCGAGCGTGAGTACGGCTGCGTCCACATCCCACATGCCCGTAAGGCCAAGCACAACGACAATGCCCTGATCGCCGAACCGCGCGAGCGCCCAACGTGCCGGGACAGCAATCAACGCAACCGCGCCCGCCAGCAGAAGCGCCGGCCCGAAATCCAGCGGATTGCCCAGCTTCACCTCGCTGGCGCCATCACCATCCACCTTGGAGCGTAGCGCCAGAAGGGTTGTCAGACCGCCGACGACGAAAGCCGGAACCATTGCAAGCGCGAGCGATGTGCTGGCGTAGGGGATGAGGGTAAAAGAGAGTATCTGGACGCGCGCGAACATCACGAGCGAGGCGAGCGCAATACCAGCAATCAAGGGGCCTTGCGGACCATCATTGGCGCGCAAACGCCGGGCATAGGCAACAGTGACCGCCGTGGACGATACCAATGCCCCGAACAAAGCGGTTATCATGACCCCCTTGTCCGCGCCGAGCCGACGACTGGCGACATAGCCGGCGAAGGAGAGTCCGAGCACGACGACGACGACCATCCAGATTTGCCGCGGGTTCCAGGCCTCAAAGGGGCCGTAGCTCGCATCCGGCAGCAGCGGCAGGATGACCAACGCGACGATCGCGAACGTGGCGATCGATTCGACCTCCTTGTGGCTCATCCCTTTGAGCATGGCGTGGGATTGCTGCCTGAGCGTCAGGATCAAGGTGGTTACCGCCGCGACGGCCAGCGTCTCGCTCACCAGGCCCTGCCCGGCCATATATCCCAAGGCGAAGGTGATAATGCCGACCAACGTATTGGTGATGGACAGGCTGGCCGTGCGGGCTTGTTCGCTGCGATATCCAAGAACCAGGCTGGCAGTGACCGCCAGCCCGATTACCGCCGCAAGGCTTTCGGGCATATGGCTGGCAAGGCCGCCGGCAAGACCGAGCAGGCCAAAGGTGCGCAAACCGCTGACCCGGCTGCCATCCGCTGCCTCGCGCTGCCGCCAGCCTCGCTCGATACCGATCAGCACGCCTACCGCGAGCGCCGCAGCAAGCGAACGAAGCAGTTCCATATCAAGCGATATCAAATGATCACTCCACGGCAAGGTAATCGATCGGGAACGGTAGTATGAACGCGGCAGATAGGCTCCTCCTTATGCGCGACGTGGATTGAATGGATTTGATTACGCGCGCCAAATCGATCCGCCCCCAGGCCAGCTACAGATATCCCTATATTAGCGGCGATCCTTCAAGTTGATTGTTCGACCCTTGCCGACGAGACTCAAGAAAATCGGTCGATGACTCACCACCACGACTCCGGTCCCTGTCTCGCGAAGCCACGCGTCGAGGTGGCCCGCAAGCCGCGCCTCCGTCGCCATGTCCAACCCCTCGCTCGGCTCGTCGAGCAGCAGCCACGGCCTGCCGGCAAGCAAGGCGCGGGCGATCGACAACCGCTTGCGCTGGCCGCCCGACAACCGCGCTCCGCCGTCGCCGACCCATTGGTCAAGCCCATGCGGCATCGCGCGAATATCGACAGCGAGGCAGGCGACTTCCAGCGCCGCCCAAAGCCGTTCGTCGCTGAGGCCGGGGCGCGCCACACGCAAATTGTCGCGGATGGTTCCCGACAGGAGCTGGGCATCCTGGGGCGAGAGCGCGAATGCCGCTCGCACGTCCTCGGACGGCAGGGAAGCAAGAAGCTGGTCATCAAGAGCAATGCCGCAATGCTCGCCAGCGGGCCGAATACCAGCGAGCGTTTCCAGAAGGCTGGTCTTGCCGCTGCCGGATTTGCCTGAAATCCCCAAGCGCTCGCCCGCCATGATCCGGATATTCATGCCGTCCCGGTCAAAGGCAATGGTCCGCGCGGGCGCCATGGATGCCGTCGCCTTTCGGACAGGCGCAGCCGGTTGACCCGCCATGCCCTCCAATCGCGAGAGGGCGGCCGCGACCAGCGCGCCGCGCGACACCCCGCGCACATAGCCGGAAAGCGCTTCGATCGCGCCCGCCGCCGCCAGCACGGCAAGGACCGTCACCGGCAGGGAGGCATGGGAGAAGATCAGCATCGCGCCCATGGCGATGCCCCCACCCAACACGAGGCCCGCATCGATGATCGCTTCGCCGCGCGCGAACCGAGGTCGCGCGCTGTCCAACTCGGCCGTCTCGACCGCGAGGCTTCGCCCGATCGCCGGAGCGAGATCGTAGGCAAGGATTTCGGGCGAAGCGGCGGCATAGTCCACCATGCTCGCCTTGAGCCGCGCCAGCGCCTCCGCCATATCGGTCGCGGCGCTCGCCAGCAGGCGGGGGGTCGCCAGATGCGCCCAGAGGACAAGACCGGCAAGCAACGCCAGCAAGGCAAGGCTCGTCCAGGGGCTGGCCAGCCACGCAAGGGCAAGGCCGATGGCAGCGCCGGCGAACGCGGCGGGCAATGCCGGCTTACGGACCAGATTGTCCTCCAGCGCGCCGATGTCCTGCACGAGCCGCGTCACGGCATCGCCCGCCGATACGGCCCGCACGTCGCGCACCGACAGGATGCGGTCGAACAGGCGCGCGCGAACCGCGGCGAGCGCCATCAAGGCCGCGCGGTGGCCATAGAGCCGTTCGCCGTAACGCGCCGTCGTCCTTACGATCGCGAGCAGCCTGATCATCGCGCTCGGCACCAGGTAGTTGAAACCCTGCGCGGCCAACACGCCGCCCAGCCCGGCCAGTGCCGCGCCGGTGATGAACCATCCAGACAGGCCCAGCAGCAGGACCGCGGCGATTGTCGCAGCGGAGGCAAGCAAGCCCGCGATTCGGAAGGCGCGGCGTTCGGGGCCGATAGCTTCAGCGAGCAGCAGGTCCATATCCGCGCGGCTCATGAAAGCACCATTTCTTTGGTGGCGATCGCGGCCAGCTCGGCGCTGTGCGTCACTATCAGGACCGTGCGGCCCTTTGCGGCGGACGCCAGTATCCCGGCGATGTCGGCCGCCGATCCCGCGTCGAGATCCGCGGTCGGTTCGTCGAGCAGCCAGAGCGGCGCGTCCTTGAGCAACACGCGCGCGATGCCGACGCGCCGGCGTTCCCCACCGGACAGGCCCGACCCGCGATGATCGAGCGGCAAGGCCAATCCCTGTCCGCGCGCTTCGATCATCGGCCCAAGGCCTGCCAGATGGGCCACGGCTTCGACTGCCGCATCGTCGGCATCGGGACGCGCAAGACGGATATTGTCGGCCAGCGTGCCCGGGACGAACGCAACCGTCTGGCCCGCCCAGCCGACATGGCCGGGAAGCGCAACCTCGGCCGCATCCCGGCCGTCAACCAGAATCCGTCCCCCACCAATGGGGGCCAGCCCCAGCAGCGCATGGAGCAGGCTCGATTTGCCGACCCCGGTGCTTCCGCGCAGGGCAAGGCTGGTGCCCGCCGGGATATCCAGCGTGAAGGGACCGATGGCCGTCTCGCCATAGTCGATCACCACGCCGTCAAAGCGCAGCGCTGGCGGCCCTTCGATCGCGGGTTTCGGCGCGGGCGGAGAAGCGGGCGCGAGCGCTTCAAGGCGTTCCACCGCAGCCTCCCCGACCTGCTTGTCGTGATAGGCGGCGGCAAGGCGGCGCATGGGAAGATAGAATTCCGGCGCGAGGACAAGAACAAACAGGGCTTGGCCCAGGGTCAGCTTTTCGGGAGCCGGAAAGGGCAGGATGCCGAGCAGGTTGAAGCCGCAATAGAGCGCGACCAGCGCCACCGACAGCGCCGCGAAGAACTCGATGATCGCGCTCGACACGAAGGCGACCTTGAGCACATCGATCGTGCGCGCGGCGACCTCGCGGGTAGCGTCGGCAAGGTGGCGGCCGATACGGTCCTGCGCGGCGAAGGCGACGATCACCGGGAGCGCGCGCACCCGGTCGACGAACAGGCCCGACAGGCGACTCAGCGCATCGAGCTGGCGCGCGGCGGCCCGCGCGGCCGCCGTTCCTGCGAGCGCCATGCCCATGGCAAAGGGAATCAGCGTCGCGAGCATGATCACGCCGGCGACCCAGCTCCCAAATACGGCAGCAATCGCGATTATGAGCGGGGACAGGACCGCGGCGCGGCGCAGCGGCAGGAAGCGGGCATGGAAGCCGCCCAGGTCCTCGATCCGGTCGACGGCATCGGCGACCGCCTCGCCCAGCATCCGGCGATCCCCCGGCGCGGCGACGAGAATGCCTGGATACACCCGCTGGCGCCAGTTCGTCTTGACGCGCATAGCAGCCGCTTCGCCGGCGTTGGTCGCACCGATCTGCATCCCGGCGCGAAGCAGGGCGGCGGCTATCAGTCCGCCCGCGGCAAGCGCAAGATGGCCCTGCCCCGCCCCTTGCTCCATTGATGCCACGGCTCCGGCCAGCGCCGCCGCCATGAGGATCGCCGCGCCGCTGTCGCCGATCCAGAAAAGGGCCGCAGCCTGTCTATCTAACGGGTTGCTCATATACTCAATTACGAGTAACGAATAATCATAATCTTTTCAACCGACTCAGGACACCCATGGAAGCCGGGCCGGAACGCAAGGAGTCTTGCCATGGACATGGCTGTGATCGAGCTTTCACGCCTCCAATTCGCCCTGACGGCTCTCTACCATTTCCTGTTCGTCCCCCTGACGCTCGGCCTCTCCTTCATCCTCGTCATCATGGAGAGCATCTATGTGATGACGGGCCGTGAGATCTGGCGCACCGTCACGCGCTTCTGGGGCAAGCTGTTCGGTATCAACTTCGTGCTGGGCGTCGCTACCGGCATTACCATGGAATTCCAGTTCGGCACCAACTGGTCCTACTATTCGCATTATGTCGGCGACATCTTCGGCGCGCCGCTCGCCATCGAAGGGCTGATGGCCTTCTTCCTCGAAGCGACGTTCGTGGGCCTCATGTTCTTCGGATGGGACAAGCTGTCCAGGGTCGGGCATCTGCTCACCACCTTCATGGTGGCTCTCGGCTCGAACCTATCGGCGCTGTGGATCCTCGTCGCCAATGGCTGGATGCAGAATCCGGTGGGATCGCGCTTCAATCCCGAAACGATGCGGATGGAAGTCTCCGACTTCATGGCGGTGCTGTTCAATCCGGTCGCGCAGGCGAAGTTCGTCCATACGGTGAGCGCGGGCTATGTCTGCGCCTCCGTTTTCGTGCTGGGCGTCTCGGCCTGGTATCTGCTCAAGGGCAAGTGGGTCGCGGTCGCGCGGCGCAGCTTCACGGTCGCCGCCGCCTTCGGCCTTGCCTCGTCGCTGTCGGTCGTCGTGCTCGGCGACGAAAGCGGCGACGCGCTGACCGGTAACCAGAAGATGAAGCTCGCCGCACTCGAGGCCATGTGGCAAACTGAGCCCGCCCCCGCGGGCATTGCCGTTGTCGGCTTTCCCAGCGTCGCCGACCGCGAGACCTATTTCGAGGTCAAGATCCCCTATGTGCTCGGTCTCATCTCCACGCGCAGCCTGACGGGCGAAGTCTCCGGCATCTTCGAACTGGTCGCCAGGGCGCAGGACCGCATCGAGAACGGCATCAAGGCCTATGATGCGGTGGAAAAGCTGAAGGTGGACCAGAAGGACATGGTCGCGCGCGAGGCATTCGAGGAAGCCAAGGCCGATCTTGGCTATGCCCTGCTGCTGAAACGCTTCGTCGCCGATCCGCGGCAAGCCACGCCCCAGGACATCGAAAAGGCCGCATGGTCGACCGTGCCCAATGTCCCGGTGATGTTCTGGGTGTTCCGGGTGATGGCCGGCCTCGGCTTCTTCTTCATCGCCTTCTTCGGCGCCGCCTTCTGGATGGCTTCGATCCGCAAGCTGAACTGCGACAGCCGCTTCTGCCGCACCTTCCTGCGCGCGGCGGTCTGGGTCATCCCGCTGCCGTGGATCGCCATCGAATTTGGCTGGATCCTGGCCGAGATCGGCCGCCAGCCCTGGGCGATCGATGGCGTTCTGCCGACGTTCCTTGCCGCCTCGAGCCTGACCGTCGCGCAGCTCTGGACGACGATCATCGGGTTCACGGTGATCTATGGCGCGCTCGCCGTCATCGAAGTGCGGCTGATGCTGGCGGCAATCCGCAAGGGACCGGACCAGCATCGGCCTCCGGCGCCATCCCCCGAAACCCACAGCGGCTACGCGCCCATCCCTGCCGAATAAGGAGAACAGGTCATGGCACCTCCCATCGACTATGAAACGCTCCGGCTGATCTGGTGGCTGCTGATGGGCGTCCTCCTGATCGGCTTCACTCTCACCGACGGCTTCGACCTCGGCACCGCCGCGCTGCTGCCCTTCGTCGCGAAGACCGACGCCGAACGGCGTCTCGTCATCAACTCGATCGGCGCGACCTGGGAAGGCAACCAGGTCTGGTTCATCCTCGGCGGCGGCGCGATCTTCGCGGCCTGGCCGTTCGTCTATGCGGTCAGCTTCTCGGGCTTCTATCTGGCCATGTTCCTCGTCCTCGCCGCGCTCATCCTGCGGCCCGTGGGCTTCAAATACCGCTCGAAGAAGCCCGATGCCACATGGCGCTCGCGCTGGGATTGGGCGCTGTTCGTCGGCGGGTTCGTGCCTGCGCTGGTGTTCGGCGTCGCGGTCGGCAATGTCCTGACCGGCATCCCCTTCCGGCTCGATAGCGATCTGCGCTCCTTCTACGAGGGCAGCCTGCTCGGCCTGTTCCATCCGTTCTCGCTGGTCGCCGGGCTGCTCTCGGTCGCCATGATCGTGCTGCACGGCGCGAGCTGGCTTGCGATCAAGATCGAACGCGGCGTCGTGCATGACCGCGCGCGCGCCTTCGGCAAGGTCGCGGCGGTCGCGTCGGTCCTGCTGTTCGCGCTGGGCGGGGTCATTGTTGCTAAAATGGGCATGGGCTTCCGCCTGACCCATGCGGCCGATCCGCTCGGCCCGTCCAATCCGCTGCTGTCGGGAACGGTCGCGGCGCCGGGGGCCTGGCTCAACAATTATGGCGCCCATCCCTGGATGCTGATCGCCCCGATCCTCGGCTTCGCGGGGCCGCTGCTGGCGTGGATCGGCATCCGCAAGGGCCGCGAGGTTCTGGCCTTTGGCGGCTCATCGATCGGCGCGATCGGCATCATCGCGACCGTGGGCCTCTCGATGTTCCCGTTCATCCTGCCCAGTTCGATCGACCCGGCCTCGAGCCTGACGGTCTGGAACGCCTCGTCCAGCCATGTGACTTTGTTCATCATGCTGGCCGTGACGGTGATCTTCCTGCCGATCATCCTGCTCTACACCGCCTGGGTCTACAAGGTCCTGTTCGGCCGCATCACGCTGCGCGATGTCGACACCAACCCCGACTATTACTGAAAGGACGACTTTCCATGTGGTATTTCAGTTGGATTCTGGGCGTGGGCCTCGCCGTCGGGTTCGGTATCCTCAACGGCATGTGGCATGAATTCCACGCCGATCCCGATGAGGACATTGCGGCCTGACCGCGACGGATCATGATTGCCATCGGCCCTCTCGCGCTCGCGTTGGAACGGCTGTTCGCGATTCTCGGGATCATCGCCTTCCTGGCGGCGGCGAACTGGATAGGCCGCCGTCGCGGCGTGGATTGCGATACGGCCGCGTGGCGGGCATTGCTCGCTGGCCTCGTTGCAGCTCGCGCGGGTTTTGTGGCGCAGAACTGGCATGCCTTCGCCATCGAACCCGCAACCATCCTCTATGTCTGGCAAGGAGGTTTCTCGCCGCTCCCCGGTCTGGTGACTGCCGCAATCGTGCTGGGCGTGTCACTACGGCGATCTCGCGCCCTAGCACCTTTGACACTCGTCTTCGCGGGCTGCGTCGCGGTCACATCCGGCGCCACGGCAGCGGCCCTTGCCTCGGCGCAGCGACCTCTACCGCAAGGAATCGTTCTCCAGTCGCTGGACAGCGGAACGAGCCTGCTCGACGATCGCCGGGGCAAGCCGTTCGTCGTCAATCTCTGGGCAACCTGGTGCCCGCCGTGCCAGCGTGAAATGCCGATGATGGTCGTAGAAGCGGCACACTCGGCCGTGCCGATCCTGCTTGTCAATCAGGGCGAGGATGCAGACAACGTACGTGCGTGGCTGGACAGCAAGCGCCTTGAAGCGGCGCACGTCCATCTCGACCGCGACCTGCGCATAGCTGCCGCGACCGGCTCGGCCGGGCTTCCCGCGACGCTGTTCGTCGACAGCAAAGGCGTGATCCGTGCGCTCCATGTCGGTGAAATCTCGCGGGCCGCCCTGCTCGCGGGACTACGCGATCTGAAGTAGAGTTTCGATCAAGGAGAAGACCATGACCAGACAAGTGAATATTGGAATCGGCGAGGAAGATCGGGTTGCGATTTGCGAAGGCCTGAGCCGCCTCCTGGCGGACACCTACACTCTCTATCTGACCTCGCACAACTTTCACTGGAACGTGACCGGGCCGATGTTCAACAGCCTCCATGCCATGTTCATGACGCAATATACCGAGTTGTGGAACGCGATCGACCCGATCGCCGAACGCATCCGCTCGCTCGGACAGCCCGCGCCCGGTTCCTACGCGCAGTTCGCCAAACTCAGTTCCCTGCCCGACGCGCCGGAAGTGCCGCCGAAGGCGCTCGACATGGTCGACATCCTCGCCAAGGGGCATGAAGCGGCCGCCCGCACGGCGCGCACGCTGTTCCCTCTGGTCGAGAAGGCGAGCGACGAGCCGACCGCGGACCTGCTCACCCAACGGATCGGCGTGCATGAGCAGGCCGCATGGATGCTGCGCGCCCTGCTCGAAGAGTAAGACACGCTCAACGACTGGCCCCGGCCGCGCAATCTCTGCGAGGCCGGGGCCGTTAGCGAACTGCCGCCATTGAAAGGACGAGACCTTGGCTACGTCAAAGCTGGCAAACATCCTCCTCGATGCGCTCGAAGACGAGCGGAAGGCGGAGGCGACCTATGCCGCCGTGATCGAAAAGTTCGGCCCTGTCCGGCCCTTTTCCAACATCATAGAGGCCGAACAGCGCCATGCCGCCGCACTTGAGCGCCAGCTTGCCCGGCTGGGCATCGACGTACCGCCCGATCCATGGACGGGGAAAGTGGCGGCACCAGCTTCTCTCGCGCAGGCTTGCGAAAGCGCGGTCCAGGGCGAGATCGAGAATATCGCGCTTTACGACCGGCTGATCCCGATGGTCGACGACCCCGCGGCGCGCCAGGTGATGGAAAACCTGCAGGCCGCCTCGCGCGAGCGCCACCTTCCAGCTTTCAGGCAATGCCTGGAGCGGGAACGCGATCGCCGTTCGTGACGGCCTCCCTCAATCGCGATCACTCAGGCACAGGCTGCTTTTGGGATCCGTAATCGACGGTGGATGGCATCGACAGAGGGCGCGAGGCATGACCTGTCGGCGTCAGCGCCTTTGGCGTTCCTCGAACAGCTGCGCTTTCTCGTACATTTCCTTCGCCTCGGCGAGGCACACATCACGTCTGTTCAGATAGACATCGCTGTTTCGGACTGCCGGCTTGAGATCCGGTTTCGGAATCATTCCATAAGCCTTTGTGTTCTCGATGGACGCTGAACCTCGGCGAGCGCGACCTCGTCGCTCACTCCATGACCGCGGGCGAGATAGTCCTGCGATCCCATTTCGTTGAGGCGCGAGATCGTCCGCTCGAACTCGAAGGCGTCGTCTGCCGCGCAATACAGCGCGTCGGGTTCGCGATCGGCGGAAGCCAGCAGCTTGACGCCATTTTCATAGAAGGCGTCGATCAGTGTCTTGAATCGCGCCGCTTCCGATTTCCGGTTTGCGTCGAGAACGGGGATCCCGACCAGGATCACGGTGTGATAGCGGTAGGCCAATGCAAGATAATCGGGAATGCCGCGCGGTTCGCCGCATAGCCGCTTGAATGAGAAGACGGCCACGCCTTTCAGCGACTTGGGCACGAACAGTTCTCGTCCGCCCTTGATTGCCAGTGTTTCGGAGGGAACATGCTCCCGGTCCTCGACCGGAAAATCGGTCAACCGGAAGAACGCCCGGCTCAGGGCTTCCGTCGCCGCATCGCCATTGGGCACGTGCCAGGTCTGGAACCCTCCAAGGCGCTGCATGCGATAGTCAGTCGGCCCATCCAGGGTGAGCACATCGAGCCGATCCTTGAGGAGCGCGATGAATGGCAGAAAATGTTCGCGGTTGAGGCCGTTCTTGTAGAGGTCCTGAGGCGGCCGGTTGGATGTAGCGACCACGGTAACGCCATGTCCGATGATCCGGGTAAACAGCCTCGACAGGATCATCGCGTCAGCCGAATTGGTTACGATCATTTCGTCGAAGGCGATCAGCCGCGCTTCGGCCGCGATGGCATCGGCGACCGGCAATATCGGATCGCCGGTCTCCTTGGCGCGTTCGGAGCGTAGCCGGTCATGCACCTCCTGCATGAACTCGTGGAAGTGGACGCGCCGTTTCCCGGCGATCTCGACGCAGTCGAAGAAGAGATCCATCAGCATCGATTTGCCGCGGCCGACCCCTCCCCAGAGATAGACTCCCCGCACGGGATCGGGTTTGCGCCTGACGAAACGCGACAGGAGGCCCTGACGGCGCGCCTGTGCTTCCAATTCCGCAACCGCCTTGCCGAAACGCAGAGCGACCTGCCGCTGGGCGTCGTCAGGGCGCAGCTGACCCGTTGAAATGGCGTTCACGTAACGCGTCAGGACTTTGCTCTGAGGCAAGACAAAGTTCTCCGGCAAAAAGTTGAATTTGAGAAGTCGCGCATCGGCCCGACAGCCTCATACCCTGGTCAATCTCGAGACTGGCCACGGCCGAAGCTGAAGATCATGTATCGGCGTCGTCCGGAATTGCTCCCGGGCGTTCCCTGCGAAACCCATGCATGCCGAACCACCACTGCAAGGCAATGATGGCTCCCTTGGCGGGCTGAAGCAGCCCGACCATCAGGAGCAACGCCAACGGAAGCAGGATCGCCATCAACATCGGCACGGACATTTCCGCGCGACTGGTCACGGCGATAATGAGCGGCGCCATCAGATGCCCCGTCACGAAGATCGAGACATAGGCCGGGAAATCATCAGCTTGCTGATGCGTCCAGTCCTGGCCGCATTGCGGGCAATGAGGGATCGGTTTCAGGAACCGCATGAACAGGCGCGCCTCGCCGCACCGGGGGCATCGCCCGCGCAACCCGCGCAGGATCGCGGCCCAACCTGTGACCGGCAAGACAAGCTTGCCGGTTACCGATCCCTGTTCATGAGCGGGCATGGATTCTGGCTTTTCGTGAAACTTGTCAAAGGGGAACCGGATGAGGTCAGGCATCGAACCATCCGGGAGGGGCCGCCGCGCGGATGCTTTCGTCGACATGAGCGACAAACTGCGTGAAGTTGCGCTTGAAGCGGTCGACCAGGGAACGCGCCGTGCCGTCATAGGCGGCCCCATCAGCCCAGGTGGAACGCGGGTCGAGAATACTCGAATCCACACCCTCTACAGCAACGGGGACCACGAAGCCGAAGTTGGGATCGGTGCGGAACTGTGCGCCTTCGAGAGTCCCGGAAAGCGCAGCATTGAGCAGTGCGCGCGTCACCTTGATCGGCATCCGCGATCCCGTTCCATATTGGCCGCCGGTCCAGCCGGTGTTGACCAGCCAGCAATCGACATTCCCCGCGGCGATACGCTTGCGAAGCAGATTGCCGTAGACGCTGGGATGCCGCGGCATGAACGGCGCGCCAAAGCAGGTCGAGAACGTCGCTTCGGGTTCGGTGACACCGAGTTCGGTGCCCGCGACCTTGGCTGTGTAGCCGGACAGGAAATGATACATCGCCTGTTCGGGCGTTAGCTTCGCGATGGGCGGGAGCACGCCGAAGGCATCGGCCGTCAGCATGATGATGTTCTTCGGCACCGGCCCCATGTTCTCGGCGGAGGCATTGGGGATGAAGTGGATCGGATAGGCGCCCCTGCTGTTCTCGGCGAGCGAGGCGTCGTCGAGGTCGAGTGCGCGGGTTTCCGGATCCATGACGACATTCTCGAGGATCGTACCGAAGCGGCGGGTGGTCGCATGGATTTCAGGCTCCGCCTCGGCCGAGAGACGGATCATCTTGGCGTAGCAGCCGCCTTCGAAATTGAAGACGGCGCTGTCCGACCAGCCATGCTCGTCGTCGCCGATCAGCGTGCGCGAAACATCAGCGGACAAAGTGGTCTTGCCGGTGCCCGAGAGGCCGAAGAAGATCGCGGTGTCGCCATCGGGACCGATGTTCGCCGAACAATGCATCGGCATGACGCCCTTTTGCGGCAGCACATAGTTCAGCACCGAGAACACCGCCTTCTTCATCTCGCCGGCATAGCCGGTGCCGCCGATCAGGATCAGCCGGTGGGTGAAATCGATCGCGATGATGGTTTCCGACCGGCAGCCATGGCGTTCGGGATCGGCGCGGAAGCCGGGCAAGTCGATGATGGGGTAATCCGCCGTGAAATGCGTGAGTTCATCCGCCGTCGGCCTAACCAGCATGGTGCGCACGAAATGCGAGTGCCAGGCCAGTTCCGTGACGACCCGGACTCCGACACGGAATTCCGGCTGCGAGCCGCCGAACAGATCCTGGACGAAGACGTCGTCGAGTGCGGCAAGATGCTTGAGGAAATCCTCGCGCAGATTGGCGAAGGCTTCTTCCGACATCGGCTTGTTGGAAGCCCCCCACCAGACATCATCCCTGGTGACCTCATCACGGACGATGAATTTGTCCTGGGCCGAACGGCCGGTATGTTTTCCGGTTTCAACCACGAAGGCGCCATGCTCGGACAGGCGGCCTTCACCGCGCCGCAAGGCGATCTCGACGAGTTCGGGCGTATCGAGATTTTCGTGAAGCGTCCCACCGGATTTGACCGTGATGTCCAAAGCTGCGGGGATCTGCGTGATTTTGCTGTGTGGCCTTTCGGATCGGGTTGGAAGGAAGCAGGCGGATCGGGCGTCGCCCGAACCTGTTCCGACGGGAAGTTTCAGCCTGAGCTTCGGGCGCCGAAGACGATCGGGTTGCGACACCGGACTCGCCGCCGCCGGGGCATCCGATGGCGGCGCCTGTCGACCTGCACCTTTGCGGCGGTGCTTTTTCTCCACGATCATTTGCTCATCTCCGATCTGGAGGCTCGAAGGTCGCAGCCCTCAAGACCATCGGCTTTCTCAGACGCGGAAATACCTCACCCCGACAAAGCGCGTGTGATCGATTATCCGGTACAATGCACATATACAACTCCCTCCTAATTTGTTAAGAGTGATATTTGATGTATTAAACATCATGGAGCCAACATGATCACGTCGCAGCAAATGCGCGCCGCGCGCGCCCTCCTCGGACTTGATCAACGCCAGCTCGCCGCGCTGGCCGGCCTCTCCCTGCCGACCATCCAGCGCATGGAATCATCCGATGGCCAAGTGCGCGGTGTGGTCGACACGCTGGTCAAGGTGATCACCGCGCTGGAAGGCGCAGGCATCGAACTGCTGGGCGAGAATGCGCCCAGCACGGGCGTGGGCCGCGGTGTGCGTCTGCGCGAAACGACCGCGGGAAAGTCCGGCGGCCAGGGGCAGTCGCTTCTCTATGACAAGGCGGAGGAACCGGTCAGGTGAGCGCGAAAGCCTATACGCCCAAGCTCATCACGACCTTGCGCGAAGGGTACACCGCTCAGACCTTCCGCGCCGACGCCATAGCGGGCCTGACGGTCGCGATCGTCGCGCTGCCTCTTGCCATGGCCCTGGGCATCGCCAGCGGCGCTTCTCCCGACAAGGGGCTTGTCACGGCCGTGGTGGCGGGGTTCCTGATTTCCGCGCTCGGCGGATCGCGGGTCCAGGTCGGCGGACCCACGGGCGCCTTTGTCGTCGTCATTTTCAATGTTATCGCCCAGCACGGCTATGATGGGCTGCTGATCGCGACGCTCCTGGCAGGCATCATCCTCATTGCCGCCGGTGCGTTTCGCCTCGGGCAGATGATCAAATTCATCCCCCATCCGGTCGTCACCGGATTCACCGCGGGGATCGCCGTTATCATTGCCTCGAGTCAGGTGAAGGACTTCCTCGGGCTCTCGATGACCGAGGTCCCGGCTGAGTTCCTGCCCAAATGGCAGTCCTATCTCGCCGCTCTGCCGAGCACCAGTTGGGCAACTCTAGGCGTCGGGGTCGGAGCACTTGCGACCATCATCGTGCTGCGCAAACTCGCGCCCAGACTGCCCGGGTTCCTGATCGCGGTCGTGGTAAGTTCCCTCGCCGTCGCTCTGCTCAAGCTCCCGGTCGACACTATCGGCTCCCGCTTCCCGGACATTCCTTCCGGCCTGCCGATGCCGTCCCTGCCGGAATTCACCTTCGCCAAGATCAATGCGGTGATGCCTTCGGCATTCACCATTGCATTTCTCGCCGGCATCGAAGCCCTGCTGTCGGCCGTCGTCGCCGATGGCATGGCCGGAACGCGGCATCGCTCCAACCAGGAATTGATCGGCCAGGGCGTCGCCAATATCGGATCCGCCCTGTTCGGTGGGCTACCCGCGACGGGCGCGATTGCGCGTACCGCCACCAATATCCGCTCCGGGGCCAGAACCCCGGTTGCCGGAATCATGCATGCCGTGTTCCTTCTTCTGTTCATCCTGTTCGCCACGGACCTGATGGCATTCGTACCCATGGCCGCGCTTGCCGCGATCCTGTTCATGGTCGCCTGGGGCATGAGTGAATATGAGCGGTTCATTGCCTTGCTGCACATGCCCAACAGCGACCGGGCCGTGCTGCTACTGACATTCGGCCTGACGGTACTGGTGGATCTCACCGTCGCAATCGGCGTCGGCGTAACTCTGGCCTCGCTCCTCTTCATGGCCCGCATGAGCGAGGCTGTCGAGGTCGACAGCAGCGGCCGGCAGGACATCGATCTCGATTCCGAAGACGTTCACCAGCGCGACGCGTTGCCGGAGGGTGTCGAGGTGTTCCGGATCACCGGCCCGTTCTTCTTCGGCGTAGCAGGCGAACTGCTCGATACGCTGCGCCGCGTCGGTCAGTCGCCCAAAGTCATCATCCTGCGCATGCGGCTCGTTCCCCTGCTCGATGCAAGCGGCGTCCAGGCGCTCGAACAGTTCATCGAACAAGCGCGCGTCGCCGGCGCAACGGTCGTGTTGTCCGGCGTGCAGCCGCAACCGAAGTCGATGCTTGCGCGCGTTCACCTGGAAGCTGGTTCGGACAAGCTTTTCTATGCCGCGGACTTCGCCAGCGCCCAGTCGCTCGCGGTCAGCTTGCTCGAAGCGCCCAAAATTCAGCCGCACTGATCGGCGCACCCTGCTGCGGTTCGGGCGAACATATTGTCGAAAGGAAGGAAATTTGAACGACGTCGTGATCCTGTCGGGTGTGCGCACCGCTATCGGGGATTTTGGAGGCAGCCTTAAGGACGTCGCGCCGTGGGAGCTTGGCCGCATCGTCATTGCCGAAGCCATCAAGCGGGCCGGAATCGAACCAGGCCATGTCGAGCATGTTGTCCTTGGCCAGGTCATTCAAAGCGAACCCAGCGATGCATATGTCTCGCGAATTGCCGCTATCGCGGCGGGGATTCCCGATCGGACCCCGGCGCTCACCCTGAACCGCCTTTGCGGATCGAGTGTGCAGGCGATTATTTCCGCCGCCCAAATGATCGCATTGGCCGAGTGTGACATCGCCGTTGCTGGCGGTGTCGAGAGCATGAGCCAATCCCCACACGTTCTCAAGGGCCTGCGCTGGGGGCGCAGGATGGGCGATGAAATGATGATCGACGCGATGAACGCGACGCTGAGCGATCCGTTCGGTGCAGGTCACATGGGGGTCACTGCCGAGAACGTTGCCGAACGTCATGGCATCACCCGGGCCGAGCAGGACGCGCTGGCGGCCGAAAGCCATCGCCGGGCAGCAAGAGCACAGCAGGAAGACCGTTTTCGCGAGCAGATCGTTTCCGTCGAGGTCAAGGGCCGTAGCGGCACCTTTATGTTCGAGGCCGACGAGCATGTGCGCACCGACGTTTCCAGCGAAGGCCTCGGCGCACTCACGCCCATCTTCCGCAAGGATGGCGGGACCGTAACGGCGGGCAACGCCAGCGGCATCAACGACGCTGGCGCGGCTCTGGTGCTGGCTTCCGCCGCCGCCGCCGAGAGACACGGCCTGACACCCCGCGCCAGGGTTGTAAGCTGGGGACATGCCGGTGTTGCCCCCGAAGTGATGGGGCTCGGTCCCGTCGAAGCCGTGCCCATCGCCCTCAAGCGGGCCGGACTATCGCTTGACGACATCGACGTGATCGAGGCGAACGAGGCTTTTGCCGCGCAGGCTTGCGCGGTCGCCAAACTGCTCGATTTCCCGCCCGAGAAGGTCAATCCCAATGGCAGCGGCATTGGACTTGGGCATCCCGTCGGGGCAACCGGCGCCATCATCACCATCAAGGCGCTTTACGAGCTCGAGCGTATTGGCGGCCGCTACGGGCTTGTGACCATGTGCATTGGCGGCGGACAAGGCATTGCACTCGTGATCGAGCGATTGCCGAGCCAGGATGCGTAAGAGGCGAGCATGAGCGAACCGGATCGGACAGGCAGACGGCCCAGCTCCCTGGATATCGGCAGAGCGCAGCGCGCGCTGGTCCAACTGGCCGCCATGCTGGCGGCCCTTGCCGGCGCGATCAATGCAGCCGGCTTTCTGGCATTCGGGCACGTCTTCCTTGCCTCGCCCGAGGCCAACGCCACTGTTCTGGGCACGAGCCTTCCCGGTGGCTTTGGTATCACGAAATTTGTGGGCGGAATGATCTTCAGCTTCGTGGGGGGTGTGGTCCTCACGACCTTGATTACGCACTGGCTAGGCCGGTACCGGCGCACAATCGCGCTCGTTTGTACCGCAATCGCGTTGGCCGCCGCCTATCTGACATTCCTCTCGCATCTGGCGATCATCCCGGCCGTGCTGATCGCGATGGCCATGGGTAGTGCTCATTGCACTTTTGAGAGGGATGATCCCGACCTGCAGGAGGCTATTTCGCCCTCCACGCAGGTCGTGCGGTTCGGGGAGGCATTGGCCGGCGGACGGCATCACGCGAACTATCGCCAGCTTGGCTTGCATGCATCCTTTTGGCTGGTCTTCCTTATTGGCGGGCTTGCAGGCGCTGTTGCGTGGATCACGCTCGACGCCAGAGCCTTTGCCGTGGCTGCCCTCGTCGCCGCATTGCTGGCAATGCGCGCCTGGCTGATTGAACGCGATCTGTTCGGTGCCTGACGCACATTCCTGACCGATGGAGAACTCCATGAGCGAAGATGAATATGTCTACGATGAAGAATCCGGTGAATGGATGGCTGCATCCGAACTGAAGGAACGGCGCGCCACCGCGGACCGGATCGAAGTCCGCGATGCCGTGGGCAACCTGCTTGCCGACGGCGACCAGGTCACGTTGATCAAGGATCTGGTCGTCAAGGGCGCCGGCCAGACTCTGAGGCGGGGAACGCTGATAAAGTCGATCCGCCTCACGGATGACCCGCAGGAAATCGACTGCCGGTATGAAGGCATCAAAGGTTTGGTGCTTCGTGCGGAATTTGTCCGCAAGCGCAGCTGACCGGTTATTGCGGTTGTTCGGCGCAAAGCTTCTTGAGAAGGATCAAGGCATTTTTCTCATCTCGCTGGCAATATGAAAATTGATGGGAGGTTCGCCATGAGTACAACCGATATCCGTAACCGCTTCTCTTCCCTGTCGATCACTCTGCACTGGCTCATGGTGCTGCTGATCTCGGTCGTTTACGCTACCATTCTCCTGCGGGAGAACTATCCCAAGGGAACCGACATCCGCGAGGGGCTGAAAACCTGGCATTTCATACTCGGACTCACCGTTCTGGCGCTGGCGATCATGCGCCTGCTGGCACGCCTCAGCCAGCGCCCCCCCCCGGTCACGCCGGAACCGCCGTCATGGCAGACGCTTTTAGCCAATGCGACGCATCTCGCACTCTACGCGTTCATGCTGGCGATGCCCTTGGCGGGCTGGGTGATCCTGAGTGCGTCGGGCAAGCCGATTCCATTCTTCGGTCTGGAACTGCCGGCTCTTGTCGGCCAGAGCAAAGCCCTGGCGGGACAGATGAAGGATTGGCACGAGACAGTCGGGACCATCGGATATTTCCTGATCGGCTTTCACGCCCTTGCCGCTCTCTTCCATCATTACATCGTCAAGGATGATACCTTGCGCCGAATGCTGCCGGGCCGAACCTGATGGCAAAGCACTCTGGCGATCACGGCGCCGCTGAGCGGTAGGCGACAGCTGCCGCAGCGCTGTAAAATCGGGCCAGCGCAAGCGCGCGCAAGATCGTCATGGGTGCAGACCTCGCTGCGCGCCCTCCCCGCCTTTGATCGCACGCGCCAGGGCTGCCTCCTCCCACCGGATCGAAAAGGCGCCCCGAAGCTGGCCGGAAGCAAAACCCGTCGCCTGATCTGCGGGATAATGCGCGCGGATCGCCGCCATCACCTCCGGGGCGACATTCTCGCCATGGCAAGCGAGGCACATGGGCATGGTCGGTATGGCGCGCATATAGCGATATTGCCCGCCCTCATACGCCGACCAGCGCCTGGGCTTGCCGTCGACGCCAAACGGCGCGGCGGCCCAGCTCTCCATGACGCGGCGTTCGGTAGCGTCAGGACTGGCAGCGGGATTACGCGTGCGCAGCGCCGTGCGCCGGACGGTCGCTCCGCTTTCCTCGGAGATCTGCGCGGCGAGCGCGGGCGCTATGCTCGAACAGACGCTGATCGCGCCTTGCGGACCATCCGCCGCCATCGCGGCGGTCAGCGCGCTCAATAATTCCTTCTGGAAGCGGTCGGCCAGGATATCGGAGCGCGCTTGTGCCTCCTGCACCATCACCGCCGGATCCGACGGCGGCTCATTCGAGGCGCAAGCCCCGAGAGAGACCATGGACAGGAGCGGAAGGACGGCGCGTCGCATCGGATTTCTCAGGATTGTCCAGCACCGGGACCGAAGCGATCGCAGAGCATGTCGATCAACTTGCGGACGTCGCTGTCAGCAAGGCTGTAGTAGATCGTCGTCGCCTCGCGCCGGGTCTTGACCAGACCCCCTTCTCGCAATTTCCCCAGATGCTGGGACACGCTGGATTGCGATTGCCCGCACAACTCCACCATCTCCCCGACGGAGAATTCGCCCTGGGTCAGCCGGCACAGGATCAGCAGACGCTGTTCATTGGCCAGCAGCTTCAGCACGCTCGCCGCATGGGCGGCGTGCTCGGCGAGTTGTGCAAGGGGCGTCTCAAGCGGCATCATCTGGTCGCGGGTTTCCCATCATCTCGAAGCACGATGTAAATGGCCGGAATAACCAGCACGGTCAGCAGCGTCGAGGACGCAAGGCCGAACAGCAGCGAGATCGCCAAACCCTGAAAGATCGGATCGGTCAGGATGACGGCCGCGCCAATCATCGCCGCGGCGGCCGTGAGAACGATCGGCTTGAACCGGATCGTGCCGGCTTCCAGCAGCACGTCGCGCAGCGATTTGTCCGGCGTGGCCGAATGGCGGATGAAGTCGACCAGCAGGATCGAGTTGCGCACGATGATGCCGGCGAGCG
>OEIU01000774.1_pt1 | contig 25916 bp, 24 predicted proteins | sample 1539221 | NCBI WGS metagenome assembly OEIU01 (sample SAMN03792071, study PRJEB22550) | activated sludge metagenome | feature: wastewater treatment plant; material: activated sludge; isolation source: Wastewater treatment plant of a petroleum refinery complex | place: Argentina: Zarate | collected...
CTTGACCGCATCCGCGCCCGCATCGATCAGCGCCCGAGCGCCATCGCCCGTCGCAGCTTCCGGTTGTCGCCGTCGATCGAGCCTGCCCGGTAGGCGTACCGCAGGAGCCCGCCCTCCTCCCGGTCGGAGTAGGGACCGCTCGGACTGCTCACGATGGAGAGAGTCGCTTCGAGCTCGCTCGGATTCCAGATGCCCTTCGACGCGTCGATGAGTCGGATTCGGAGGTCTGCGTCGACGAGGAAGGGGGTGAGCTCCGTACGCGAGATCGTGCCTCCGCTCATGGCGAGATGCTCGCGCAGGCCGTCCATGATTCGCTCACGAAAGGCAAGCTCCGGGTGCTCCACGGTGGGAGCTCACCAGGTCGGGCGCCGTTCGGCAAACAGACTGAGCCTCTATGCGACCCCGGCGTTCTCGCCCGTCTGAACCCGCCACAGCGCTGAGTAGAGCCCACCCGCCCCGATCAACTCCTCATGCGTTCCGGCCTCGCGAACTTCCCCCCGCTCCAGCACATGGATCCGGTCGGCGTGACGGATGGTGCTGAGGCGGTGGGCGATGACGAGGGTGGTCCGGTTCCGGGAGACGGTCTCGAGGGACCGCTGGATCGCGGCCTCGGTCTCGTTGTCCACCGAGCTGGTCGCCTCATCCAACACCAGGATCGCCGGGTTCCGAACGATTGCCCTCGCGATCGACAACCGCTGCCGCTGTCCACCGCTCAGCTTCTGCCCTCGCTCCCCCACCACCGTGTCGTAGCCGTGCGGCAACGCCGAGATGAAGTCGTGGGCCTCCGCCAGCCTGGCGGCCTCCTCGATCGCCTCGTCCGGGGCGTCGGGATCGCCGTAGGCGATGTTCTCCCGCACCGACCCGTCGAAGAGGAAGACGTCCTGGCTCACCAGGCCGATGTGGCCGCGGAGCTCCCTGAACGTCACGTCCCGGACGTCCACGCCGTCGATCGTGACCCGTCCGCCCTTCGGTTCGTACAGCCGCAGGAGGAGCTTCACGATCGTGCTCTTGCCGGCCCCCGTGAGGCCGACGACGGCGTGGGTCTCGCCGGCGGGGACGTCGATGTCGAGGCCGCGGAGGACGTCCGGGCCCTCCGCGTAGGCGAAGTGGACGTCCTCGAAGCGGACGGCGCCGCGGACCGGCGTCGTGAATGCCCCCGGGCCCTCCTGGATCGTCGGCGTGATCGCGAGGAGGTCCAGGATCCGGCGGGTAGACGCCATCGCCCGCTGGTACAGGTCGAAGGTCTCGCCGAGCCGGGTGAGCGGCCACAGCAGGCGCTGCGTCATGAACACCAGGACCGAGAAGTAGCCGATGTTCAGGCTCCCGTTGATGACCATGTTGCCGCCGACGAGGAGGGTCATCGTGAAGCCGCACAGGATCGCGATACGGATGAGCGGGACGAACGCTGAGCTCAGCTGGATCGCCTTGCCGTTCAGCACCCGGTAGGCGTCGCTCTCGCCGGCGACGCGGGCGATCTCGCGGTCCTCGGCGGTGAACGCCTTGATCGTCGCGATGCCACCCAGGTTGTTCGCCAGGGTGCCGTTCAGCACGCCCACCTGGTTGCGGACGGCCCGGTACTTCGGCTCCAGCCGGCGCTGGTAGAGGAAGCTGCCGTAGACGATCACCGGGATCGGCAGGAACGCCACCAGCGTCAGCAGCGGGCTCGCGAACAGGAAGACGATCCCGACCACGATGACGTTGACGACCGTCAGGATGATCGCTGACGCGCCCGTGTCGAGGAACCGCTCCAGCTGGTTCACGTCGTCGTTCAGGACGCTCATGAGGCCGCCGGTGCTCTGATCCTCGAAGTACCCGAGCTCCAGCTGCTGGACGTGGGCGTACGTCTCCATCCGCGCCTCGTGCTCCACCGTCTGGGCCAGGTTGCGCCACAGGAGCATGTAGCCCCACTCGCTCGCCGACTCGCAGATCCACACGACGGCGTTCACCACGGCGAGGGCGACCAGCTGGCCCCACACGCTGTCGATGCCCGTCAGGTCGGCGACGAACGAGTCGTTGCCGTTCACAACGACGTCGATCGCGACGCCGATCAGGATCTCCGGGAAGACGTCGAAGACCTTGTTCAGGACCGTGAGCACCGTGGCCCACACCACGCGTGCCCGGTGGCGCGCGGTGTACTCCCACAGGCGCGCCAGGGGTCGGTCCGTCACCCCGCCAGCCTGCCACAGACCCGTGTCCGTCCGCCGTGGCCTTGCGGGAAAACCCCGAGGCGATGAGGGGGCTCCAATGGGAGAACCCGGAGCGTGAATCCCACCGCGCTCGTCATCACCATCGCGTACAGCGCCGTCGTGCTGGTCGCGGTGGTCGCGATCCTCATCGTCTGGCACTCGACCCACTCGTTCGACCCCAACCGCAAGGACACCACCGACACCCACCGCCTGGCCGAGGGCGAGAAGGGCTGGTTCATCTTCGCGGTGATCGCGCTGGCGGTGTTGCTGCTCTCCACGCTCGCGTTCATCCCCTACGGCGACAACGCCAAGGCGCAGGACCAGCAGCAGGTGGCGGTCGTCTCGCAGCAGTTCGCGTGGACGGTCACGCCCAGCACCATCAAGGCGGGCGTCCCCGTCCGCTTCGCCGTCACCAGCAAGGACGTGAACCACGGGTTCGCCGTCTACGACGACAGGAACGTCCTGCTGTTCCAGATCCAGGCGGTCCCCGACTTCACCAGCCACATCGTCTACACGTTCAAGGTGCCCGGCCGGTACCAGGTGGTGTGCCTCGAGTTCTGCGGCCTGAACCACGACAAGATGCTCGGCACGTTCCGGGTGGAGGAGTGATGGCGACCACCCTGGAGCCCGGGACGACGGGAGGGCAGGACTACACGCCCATCGAGGGCGCGGAGCGCGCGGTCGCCCGGTCCCTCACCCTCTGGTACGTCCTCGCCTCCACCGCGATCTTCGCCGTGGCGGGCCTGCTCGGCGTGGTGCTCCGCCAGAGCCAGGCCAACATCGTCCAGCTGGGCGACAACGCCTTCTACGCCGTCATGACCGCCCACGGGCTCGGCGCCTTCGTCGGCTGGGCGGCCTTCGCCGTCATGGGGTTCTCGTTCTGGGTGCTGGCCGAGGTCGGCTTCCCCATCCCCGTCCTCGGTGCCCGTCTCGCCCGGGCGGCGTGGTGGTGCATGGTGCTCGGCGTCGCCGGCGTGGTGGTCACGACCCTCGTCTTCAGCTTCGCCGGCTCCTGGGTGTTCCTCTACCCGCTGCCGTTCCACTCCGCCGGGCAGTGGGGCGACTGGGTCACCGCCCTCTTCTCCGCGTCCGTGCTGCTGGCGGGGGTGTCGATCATCCTCTGGTGCGTCGCGATCCTGGTGGTGGTCACCGGGCCGGGACTCGGCTCCGACCGCGGCGTGTGGAACCGCGTGGGCGCCGCCATCGGCCTGGGCATCGTGTGGCCGCGCAGGTTCACGACCGCGCGGCCCGTGCCCTACCCGGTGATCCCCCTCACCGTGATCGCCATCGACATGATCATCGCCACCACCCCGCTGGCGGTTCTGCTGGTGGAGATGATCATCGAGTCGTTCACCTCGATCTCGGTGGATCCGCTCCTGGCGAAGAACGTGCTGTGGTGGTTCGGCCACCCGGTCGTCTACCTGCTGCTCTTCCCCGCCGTCGCGATCTACTACCTGCTGGTCCCGCGCTACGCGAAGCGGCCGCTCGTGTCGGGCAACATCATCGTCCTGGGGTGGACGATCGCCGTGATCGCCAACGTCACGGTGTGGGCGCACCACCTCTACATGGACTACCCCACGGGGATCCAGGCGGCCATCAACACCGGGATGGAGCCGCTCACGTTCGCGCTCACGCTGGTGTCGGCGCTGAGCCTCTACAGCCTCTACATGACCATCTTCCGGTCGCGCTGGACGTGGAACGCGGCGAGCACCGCCCTGTTCCTCGGCATGGTCAGCTGGCTGCTGGCGGGCCTGTCGGGCGTGGTCAACGCGACGATCGCCTGGGACGCCTTCGTCCACAACACGCTCTGGGTGGTCGGCCACTTCCACCACATGGCGCTGATGAACATCGGCATCGTCATCTTCGGGGCGGTGTACGCGTTCCTGCCAGCGATGCTCGGCCGGGAGCTCTACAGCGACCGCCTCGGCATGTGGCACGTGTGGCTCACGTTCACCGCCGGCACCCTCAACAGCGTCGTGTGGATTATCCAGGGCCTCGACGGCGCCCCCCGCCGCTTCGCCCAGCTGCCCGGCGAGTACGACGCCTGGACCGACGCCTCCATCCCCCTCGTGGCGATCCTGGCCCTGGCCCAGCTGCTCTTCATCTGGAACATCGTCCAGACGCTGCGCGGCCGCACCAGTGCCGGCACCCAGCGCCTGGCGCTCGGCGTCGCCCGGCCCAAGCTCACCAGCCCGGCGCTCCAGGGCTTCGTCATCGTGGTCACGCTGATGGCGCTCGCCGGCCTGACCGCCGCCGGGTGGGCGATCGGCAACAACCGCACCAACGAGGCGGAGGCGGCCTTCATCCCCGCACCCGCCGAGCCGTCGGGCGGCGGTGAGCTGGCGGCGGGGCAGCAGGTGTTCGTCGACAGCGGCTGCGGCGGCTGCCACGTGCTGTCGGCGGCCAACGCGTCGGGCGCCGTGGGGCCCAACCTCGACCAGGCGAAGCCGAGCGAGGACCTGGTGGTCGAGCGCGTCACCAACGGCCTCAACGCGATGCCGGCGTTCAAGGACCAGCTCACCCCCGACCAGATCGAGGCGGTCGCGGCCTACGTGTCGCAGTCGGCGGGCGCCTCGCCGTGACGCCGGGGAGCGGCCACTGGGCGATGTGGCCCGAGCAGCCGCTGCTGGTCCCCCTGATCCTGGCGGTGCCGCTCGCCTTCTACCTGGCGGGCTGGTGGCGCCTCGTCCGCAGCGGGCGCCCCGAGCCGCTGCGCCTGCTCGCCTTCGTGGCGGGCGTCAACGTGCTGGTGCTGGCCCTCGCCTCGCCGCTGCACCACGTGGCGTCCGACTACCTGTTCTCCGCCCACATGGTCCAGCACGTGATGGTGGGCGACATCGCGCCGCTGCTGCTGGTGCTGGGGGTGTCGGGGCCGCTCACCGCGATCGTGCCGGGGTGGCTGCTGCGCCTCGCGGGCCCGCGCTGGCTGGCGTTCGTGGTGTGGACCGCGGTCACCGCCGGCTGGTACGTGCCGGCCCTGTTCGAGCGGGCGTTGTCGACGCCGTGGCTGCACGTGCTCATGCAGGCGTCGGTGCTGTTCGGCGGACTGATGGCGTGGGCGCACATCGTGGGCATCGCGCCGCGCCGGGCGAGCGCCGCGGGCCGGGCGGGCTTCGCGTTCGCGCTCATGGCCGCCGGCATGGTGGTGTCGCAGTGGCTGTTCCTGTCCGGGCCGCTGTACGACGTCTACATCGACCAGCCCGACCGGCTCCTCGGCCTCACCCCGACGGCCGACCAGACCAAGGCGGCGCTCATCATGGGGTCGGAGGGGATGATCACCATGATCACCGCCGCCGCCCTCCTGATGTGGGCCCACGTCGACCGTGCCGCAGGCCAGGCCGACGTGACATCATCCCCGCCGTGCGCACCACCCGGCTCCTCGCGCTGACCCTCCTCGCCGCCACGGCGGCGGCGGTCCCCGCGCCGGCGTTCGCGCAGGGCCAGGGCGCGGACGAGCTGAAGCGGTTCATCACGCCCACCCGCAACATCGGGTGCTTCGGCGACGGCTCCGGCGTGCGCTGCGACATCCGCTCCACGTCGGCCACGCCCCCGAAGAAGCCGGCCAACTGCCGCCTCGACTGGGGGACCGCCTACGAGGTGAACCGCACCGGCAGGGGCCACGGCCTCTGCGTGGGCGACACGGCGCTGCCGGCGCCGGGCGAGCGGCCGCCGGTGCTCAAGTACGGGCACACCATCCGGCTCGGCCACGGCCTGAAGTGCACCTCCAAGCGCACCGGCCTCACGTGCCGCAACGCCGGCAACCACGGGTTCACGCTGTCCAAGACCCGGATCCGGCTCTTCTGAGCGGCTCGCGCTCCGACTCGCCGCCGGTGCTGCGTCTCCACGACAACGCGGTGTCGGGCAACTGCTACAAGGTCCGCCTCATCCTGAGCCGCCTCGGCATCCCGTTCGAGCGGATCGAGCTGAGCGTGGTCGACCGCTCCGACCGCGAGGAGGCGATCGGCCGCGCCGCCAACCCGGCGCTGCGCGTCCCCACGCTGCAGCTCGACGACGGCCGCCACCTGGCCGAGTCGAACGCGATCCTCTGGTACTTCGGGGAGGGCACCGAGCTGGTGCCCGGCGACCGCTACGAGCGCGCCCAGGTGCTCCAGTGGATGTTCTTCGAGCAGTACGACCACGAGCCCAACCTGGCGGTCGCGCGCTTCTGGCTCCACGTGCTGGGCGGTGCCCCCCAGGGGCAGTCGCTCGAGGCGAAGCAGGAGGGCGCTGCGCGGGCGATCCTGGCGATGGAGACCCACCTCGCCGACCGCACGTTCCTGGTGGGCGAGCGCTTCACCATCGCCGACATCGCCCTCTACGCGTACACCCACGTCGCGCCGGAGGGCGGGGTCCCGCTGGAGCCCTACCCCGCGGTGCGGGCGTGGATCGACCGGGTGGCCGCCCAGCCGGGGCACATCACGATCGACGAGTGACGCTCAGGCCTCCAGGAGGTGCTGGGTGAACCATTCGGCCGCCGCGCCGGAGGCGACCTCGAAGTCGGCGACGTAGGCGTCGAAGTGGCCGCCCTTCAGCACCACCAGGCGCTTCGGCTCGAGCGCCCGCTCGTACGCCTCGATCGCCAGGTCGGACACCGTCAGGTGGTCGCCGGCCGCCACCACGATCTGCAGCGGCGTGGGCGACACCCACTGGATGTAGGCCCCCGGCTCGTACTCCCAGAACATCTCGACGCTGCGCAGGGTCACCTCGTTGCGCCATGACGGCGCCCGGCGCGCGCCGGTCTCGGTGAACCAGGTGTACGAGTCGGCCGTCGGCAGGGACGAGGGCGCCATGGGATCGGCGTCGACCACCGGGATCATCGCGGGCGGGTTACCGGCGTAGCGGCTCGCCCGGTCGTCGTCGAACATGCCGCCGACGGCGGCGATGAAGTCGGACCGCACGATGCGCCGGGCGTTGCGGTGGCCGCTGATGAGGGGCACCTGGCACGACACGCACTTCACGCGCCGGTCGATGGCCCCCACCACCAGCACGTGGCCCCCCGAGTAGCTCGAGCCCCAGACGCCGATGCGCCCGGCGTCCACCTCCGGCCGGGTGGTGGCGTAGGTGATGGCGTGGCGGTAGTCGCGCACCTGCTCCCACGGGTCGATCTCCTGGCGGGGCTCCCCGTCGCTGGCGCCGAAGTTGCGGTTGTCGTACACCAGCGCGCCCAGTCCGGCGGCCGCGAACACCTCGGCGAAGCGGTCGAGGTACATCTCCTTCACCGCCGAGAAGCCGTGCGCCATCACGATCGTCGGCACCGGCCCGCCCGCTCCGTCGGGCAGGTACAGCCATCCCCGCAGCGTCGTGCCCTCCGCGTCGAACTCGACATCGGTTCGCACCGCTCACCTCCCGGCCGGGTCGGATGGGACGTCCAGCCTCCGCCCGGTCCCCGGGGCTGTCAAGCGCCCCCAGGCCGGCTCAGCCGCCGTGCGCGCACACCGCGATCACCTCGAGCGTCCACGGCCCGGAGGGGGTGCCGATGGCGGCGGCCGACGCGATCCACTCGTCCTGGCCGTCGGGCGCGCTGGTGGTGATCGCCACGCGGGCGGCGCCGTCGATCGACGCGCCCCCCGAGACCACCCGGGTGCCGGACGGGCACGTCGCGCTGAGGGGCCCCTTCGCCGCGAGCGTGCTGGTGGAGCTGCGGGTGGTCACCACCGTCGGCCGGTTGAGGTACCTGCCGGCGGCCAGCCCGCCGAGCGCGTCGGCGTCGGACGACGTCGTGGCCGTCGCGGCCGTCGTCGCCGACGGCACCCGCCCGAGGGTGGCCTCGTCGATGTCGGCCCCGGTCAGCCCGTTCGCCGCGACGGCCTTCGACGTGACGGCGCCGTCGGCGATCGCCGGCCTGGTGACCGCGCCGCCGGCGAGCGCGGCGGGGGTCACCGCGCCCTCGGCGAGCTTGCCCGCGGTGACGGCGGCGTCCTGGAGCGCCGCGGTCCCCACGCTCCCGTCGCGGGGGGCGGCGGAGGCCACCGTGTCGATGTCCCGGTTCAGGGCGATGACGCTCAGCACCAGCGCCAGGACGGTGAGCGCCAGCACCCCGCCCAGCGCGAGGGCCAGGCGCCAGTTGCGCTGGATCCAGCGCTCGTCCTGCTCGATGCGCTCCTCGTCGTGCGCCAGCCGGATCTCGTCGCGCAGCAGCCGCTGCTTCAGGTCCTCGGGGCCCGTGGGCTTCGCGTCGTCCGCCATGTCCGCTCCGTTCCGGGGAGAGCCGGCCTCGGCGACACGCTATGCGCGGGGGTGGGGGCGGACCTCGGGGGACCCCCGGATCGGCCGCTGGTACTAACCCGAGCCCTGGGAGTCCCCGTCGCGCGCCGCCAGCCGGGACGGCCACCAGATGCGGCGGTCCAGCTCGATCACCGTCGCCGGGAGCAGCACCGAGCGCACGATGAACGTGTCGAGCAGGCCGCCGAAGGCCACCAGGAAGCCGACCTCGGGGAGCGACACCAGTGGCAGCACCGCCAGCACGCTGAAGGTGCCGGCCAGCACGATGCCCGCCGAGGTGATGACCGCGCCGGTGACCGCCAGGCCGCGGATCATCCCCTCGCGGGTGCCGTGCCGGATCGATTCCTCGCGCACGCGCGCCATCAGGAAGATGTTGTAGTCGACGCCCAGCGCCACCAGGAAGATGAACCCGAACAGCGGCAGCGACGGGTCCTCGCCGGGGAAGCCGAAGACGTAGTCGAAGATCAGGACGCTCGCGCCGAGGGACGCCAGGAACGACACGATCACCGTCCCCACGATCAGCAGCGGTGCCACGATCGCGCGCAGCAGGATCCCGATGATCACCAGGATCACCAGCAGCACGATCGGCGGCAGCACCAGCAGGTCGCGCTGCGCCGCCTGGTTCAGGTCGTAGGTGATCGCGCTGGGCCCGCCCACCAGCGTGTCCTCGCCGCCGGACGCCTTGGCCACCTCGCGCAGGTGCGGCACCAGGTCGATCGCCTCTGGCGAGTAGGGGTCGGGATCCAGGGTCACGGCCAGGCGGACGCCCGGCGGCCCCTCCTCCAGCGGCCGCACCGACGACACCTCCGGCACGGCCTCCAGCGCGCGCGTCACCGCCGCCGCCTTGGCCCGGTCGGGCACGATCACGTCGGTCGGCGCCGCCGACCCGGCGGGGAACGACGCCGACAGCAGCTCCTGGCCCGTCACCGACTCGACGTCGTTGCGGAAGTCCTCCTGCTGGGTGATGCCCTTGTCGAACGCCAGCGTGCCGAGGGCCAGCACCAGCAGCGCCGCCAGCGTCCCGATCCAGATGGGCCGCGGCGACGCCGCGATCCGGTCGCCCAGGCGGCGCCACCGCCCGCGCTCCTCCGGCACCGCCACCTCGCCCTCCTGGTACCGCGGCACGAACGGCCAGAACGCCTTCCGCCCGCCGATGGTGAGCAGCGCCGGCAGGACGGTGAGCATCGCGACCATCGCCACGCCCACGCCCATCGCGCCCACCGGCCCCAGGCCCGCCGTGCCGTTCACCTCGGCCAGCGCCAGCACCAGCAGCGCGCAGATGTTGGTCACGCCGGACGCCAGGATCGCCGGCCCCGCCCGCCGCAGGGCCAGGCCCATCGCCTCGTGCTTGTCCTCGTGGCGTCGAAGCTCCTCGCGGTACCGCGCGGTCAGCAGCAGGGCGTAGTCGGTCCCGGCGCCGAAGACCAGCACCAGCAGGATGCCGGCGGTCTGGCCGTTGACCACCACCCCGGCGCTGGCCAGGCCGTAGCCGATCGCGCGGACCGTCACCTCCGCGAACGCCACCGCCACCAGCGGCAGGAACCAGAAGATCGGGCTGCGGTAGATCAACACCAGCAGCACGAACACCAGGCCGGCGGTGGCGAAGAGCAGCGTCGAGTTGATGCCCTCGAACACCTTGATCGCGTCCGCCGAGAAGCCCGCCGGGCCGGTGACCGCCGTCTCCAGTCCCTCCGGGGCGTCCGCCAGCCGGTCGCGCAGGTCGTCGACCGCCCCGGTCAGGACCGCCGACTCGCCGTCCGGCACGTCCACCGGCGCGAGGACGATCGCCGCCTTCCCGTCCTCGGAGAAGATCGGCCGGCTGGGGCTGCCGGTCGCCTCCGGCGGGTCGGTCGCCAGGCTCGCCCGGAACGCCCCGATCGCGGCCCGGTCGCGGGCGGTGAGGCCCGCCTCGCGCGAGAAGACGACGACGGCCTCGGCGACGTCGGCCGAGCCGAACTGGTCGAGCGCGTCGAGCACCCGGGTCGACTCGGCGTCGCCGGGCAGGAAGCTGGACGACTCGTTCTTCTGCGCGTCCTCGAACTTGCCGGCCGCCTGGCCCACCGCCAGCACCACGATGATCCAGACGGCGAGGACGGCCCACTTGCCCCACCGGGTGGAGGGGAGGGTGGCGATCCGTCGCAGCATCCGGGGCACGCTACGCGCCGAGGGCGACGAGCGCGACCCCAACCGCCAGCACCCCGACCCCCGCGACCTGACGGCGCACGAGGCGCTCGCGGAACACGATCCACGCCCCCACCACCGTCAGCGCCGCGAACTGCGAGGCGACCACCGACGTGACCGCCACGCCCTCGCGCGCCCCCACGGCGTAGCTCACGAACCCGAGCACCTCGAACACCCCGCCCGCCATCGCCAGGCGGGCCGCCACCGGCCGCGCCAGCGGCCGCAGTCCGGCGGCGAGGGCGACGAGCAGCACGGCGACGCCGACGATGCGGGCGGGCAGCGCGATCCACGTGGCGGGGACGGCGTCGGCGGCTGTGCCGGTGGCGTAGATCGAGATGCCGAACACCAGCCCCGCGGCGGCGCCGAGCAGGATCGACCGGCGCCCGTGGGGGCGCGCCGCCGTCTCGTCCTCCTCCTCCGAGTGCAGCACCACCAGCAGCACGCCGGCGGCGACGAGCACGAACCCGCCGACGGTGAGGCCGGACGGACGCTCCCCCGCCGCGATCGCCAGGAGCGCGGCGATCGCGCCCTGGGTGGAGCCGAGGCTGGTGACCACCGCCACCCGCCCGTAGCGGACGCCGACGTACACCAGGGCCAGGCCCACGACGTTGCCGACCCCCGACACGGCGAGCCGGGCGATGGTCGCGCCGTCCAGATCCTCCGGCGCCCCCGCCGCTGCTGCCAGCGGCACCGCGACCACCAGGCCGAAGAGCATCACCCACGCGAGCGTCGCGGGCGCGCCGATCCGACGGCTCGAGGCGGAGTTGCAGAGGGTGGAGCACGTCCACGCCAGCGCGGCGCCGAGCCCCGCCAGCACGGGGGTCAGGCCGTCCCCCCCGGCGCCGGGGTCCATACGATCAGCCTCACCGGGTCAACCTACCGACGGAGGCACCGTGTCCGACCAGCCGCCCGACAGGCGCGACCAGCGCGGGCTGGGGCGCTACATCCTGGCGGCGGTCGTCGCCGTCTACGTGATCCTGTTCGCGTTCATGAACTCGCACCGCGTCTCGGTGGACTGGGTGCTCTTCGAGCGCAACTCGCGGCTGATCTACGTGATCCTGGTCTCCGCGGCGCTCGGCGCCCTGGGGGACCGCCTCCTGCAGAGGCGGTCCCGCAAGGGGCGCGATTCCTAGTTCAGCCCCTTCTGGCTGAGCCAGTCGCTGGCGACCTGGTCGGACTCCTGCTTGTCGATGTCCGTGGCGGTGTTCCACGCCAGCAGGTCGTCGGTGGTGATCTGTGCGCTCAGGTCGTTGAGGTCGGTCTTCAGCTGGTCGCCGTAGGCGTCGAGCGTCTCGGTGTTGATGATCGGCGCGATGTTCTGCGCCGGGAACAGGCCCTTGTCGTCCTCGAGGACCTTGAAGCCGTCCGCGGTGATCTGCGGGGCGGTCGTGTTCCAGACGACCGCGTCGACCTCCTTGGCCTTCAGGGCCTCGCCGAGCAGCGGGCCGAACTCGATCGTCTTCTTGCTGGCGAACGTGATGCCGTAGACGTCCGGGTCGGTCAGGCCGATGTAGCACTGCGGCCGCTCGAAGCACTGCGAGGACGCGCCGAACTTGGCGTTCGCGCCCTTCAGGTCGGAGATGGTGGTGCCGTCGAAGTCGCCGCGCACCACCAGGGCGTCGCCGTCCGTGGCTGGCGAGAAGTCGAGCAGCGTGGAGCCCTGCTCGGCGAGGAGGGGACGGATGATGTCGGCGGTGGCGGCCGGGTCGGCCGTCGTCTTCTCGTCCGGCGCGAGCGCCGTCTGGTCGCCGCCGATGTAGTCGACGATCAGGTTGAAGTCACCGTTCTTCAGGCCGTCGAGGGCCTCGGTGCGGAACCCGGCGGGCTCCAGGATGTTGACGTCGTAGCCCTTCGCCTTCAGGTACTGGCCGTAGACCTCGGCGATCGTCGCCGACTCGCTGAAGTCCTGACCGCGGATCGTGATCGTGGGGCCCTCGGGCGCTGAGCTGCCCGTGTCGGCCGCGCCGCTGTCGTCGTCACCACCGCAGGCCGCCGCGAGCATCGCGATCGCCGCCATGAGGGCGACGAGCGCCAGCAGGGTCCTCTTCTTCATCGGGTGTCTCCCGTTCGTCTGTTCTGAACCTGCCGGAGGCGACGTGTCCCCTCCGGCAGTCCGTAACGCTCGACCGCGCCGAGCGCAACGCCTGTCAACGCCGCGAGGCCGGCCACCAGGATGGCCCCCCCGATCTTCAGCGTGTCGTTGTTCTGACCGAGCCCGTCGCGCACGTATCGCCCCAGCCCGTCGCCGCCCAGGAACGCCCGGATCGGCTCGGTGGCCACCACGGCCACGGCGGCGACGCGGATGCCGCCCATGATGACCGCCAGCGACAGCGCCAGCTCCACGCGCACCATCACGTCCATCTCGCTGAAGCCCATCGCCCGCGCCGCGTCGATCGCCCCCGGGTCGACCTGCACCATCGCGGTGTAGGTGGTCAGGAAGATCGGCGGCAGCGCCAGAAGCAGCAGCGCGATGGAGATCGGCCACGGCTCGAAGCCGTACCCGCGGGTCAGGAAGATGGGCACCAGCAGGCCCGCGATGGCGAACGGCGGGATCGCCCGGCCCACGTTCAGCGTCCAGGTGGTCGCCAGACCGCCGCGCCGGTAGTGGGCCATGATGGCCGCGAGCGGCACGGCGATCAGGATCGCCACCGCCATGACCGCGGCGCACAGCGTGACCGTGTCCCACAGCGAGCTCAGGATCCCGCCGTCGCCGGTCCAGGTGTTCCCGTCCGAGATCCAGTCCCACAGGCCGATGTCCCGGGGCACGGCCGCCTGGAGCGGCGCGAGCGGGCTCACCGGGCCCTCGCCCGGCGGGCCCACGGCGTCAGCGCACGCTCCAGCAGCCACAGCGCCAGGTCCAGCACCAGCGCGAGCGCCACCGACAGCACCGCGCCCACCACCATCGGCGTCCAGTAGGTGCGGCGCAGGCCGTCCAGGATCAGGTCGCCCAGGCCGCCCTGCCCGATGATCGCCGCCACCGTCACCAGCCCAACCGTCGTGACCGTGGCCACCCGGATGCCGGTCATGATGTACGGCAGCGCCAGCGGCAGCTCCACGGAGAGCACCCGCCGGCGGGGGGAGAGGCCCATCCCGTCGGCCGCGTCGATCACCGAGCGCGGCACCGACCGGAACCCGGCGATGAACGCCGTCACCAGCGTCAGGAACGTGTAGATGGTGAGCGCGATGACGGCGGGCAGCTTCGACAGGCCCGTGTACGGCACCAGGATCCCGAACAGCGCGACGCTCGGGATGGTGTAGATGAGCGCCGAGATGGTGGTGACCGGCCCAGCCGTCCAGCGGTAGCGCAGCGCCAGCCCCGCCAGGATCGCCGAGAAGACGATGCCGAGGGCCATCGAGATGAGCACCAGCTCGACGTGGTCGATGAGCTTCGCCTGGATGTCGTCCCACTGGTCGCTGATGTAGTTCCAGCGGATGAGCGGCTCGCTCGACTGGAGCGGCCGGAGCAGCGTCACGTGACCCGCTCCGGCACCCGCTCGGCCAGCGCGGCCCGGATGCCCTCCAGCGTGACGACGCCCCCGAACCGGCCGTCGTCGTCGATCACGGCGACGGAGGTGTGGGAGGTCATGATGATCTCCATCGCGTGGTGCAGGCTGCTCTCCGCGCTCACCTGGGCGGCGGGCTGCTCGCGCGGCCGGTCGGCCAGGCGGTCGCCGTTCGACATCTCGCGCGTGTCGACCCAGCCCAGGAAGCGGCCGTCCCGGGTGACCCCCACCCAGTCGGTGCGGTGGGCGGCCGTCGCGGCGCGCACGTCCTCGGCGGAGGCGTCCAGGTCGACGACCGGCCCCTGCGCGAACGGCAGGTCGGACACGCGGGCGAGGGTCAGCCGCTTGGAGCTGCGGTCGTCGCCCACGAACTGCTCCACGAACTCCGACGCGGGCGCGGCCAGGATCTCGTCCGGCGGCGCGTACTGCTCCACGATGCCGCCCACGTTGAGCAGGGCGACCATGTCGGCCAGCTTGATCGCCTCGTCGATGTCGTGGGTCACGATCACGATGGTCTTGCGCACCCGCTGCTGCAGGCCGAGCAGCTCGTCCTGGAGGCGGCCGCGCACGATCGGGTCGACGGCGCCGAACGGCTCGTCCATGAGCAGCACCGGCGGGTCGGCGGCGAGGGCGCGGGCCACGCCGACGCGCTGCTGCTGGCCGCCGGAGAGCTCGTCGGGGTAGCGCGTCAGCATCGCCGGGTCGAGGCCGACGAGGCCCACCAGCTCGTCGATCCGGGCGGCGATGCGCGCCTTCTCCCAGCCGAGCGTCTTCGGCACCGTCGCGATGTTCTGGGCGATGGTGCGGTGCGGGAACAGCCCGACCTGCTGGATGACGTAGCCGATGCCGCGGCGCAGCTCGGTCACGTCCGCGCCGGTCACGTCGCGGCCCTCCACCTCGATGGTGCCGGACGTCGGCTCGATGAGCCGGTTGATCATCCGCAGCGTGGTGGTCTTGCCGCACCCGGAGGGGCCGATCAGCGCGACGATCGACCCGCGCGGGATCTCGAGGCTCAGGTCGGTGACCGCGGGGTGGTCGGTGCCGGGGAAGCGCTTGGTGACCCCGCGCAGCACGATCGCGGGGCGCTCACCGGCGTGGTTCTCGGCCGCCACGGCCGTGTCGAGCGCCATCAGCGGAGCCTATTGGGCGCTTCTCCGGACGCGCCAGGGATCCGGCGCGCCCGTGTGAGCTGCGCTACCGACGGCGGCCGATCGCCGCGGCCAGCTCGTGCTTGGACATGCCGGAGCGGCCCGCGATGCCGAGTTCCCTCGCGCGTTCGTAGAGCTCGGCCTTGGTGTTGCCGTTCACGTCGACGCCGCCGTAGGTGGCCTTCGGGTGGTCCCGGGCCTCGGCGCCGTGCTGCTCGCTCTGGGGGTCGGACGGGCCGTATTCGTCCTTCTCCTCCCAGTGGTCGCCGACCTTCTCGGCGACGTGCTTCACGGATGCCCACGCGGCGCGGTGGGCGCGCTCCTCGTCATCGGGGTACTGCTCGTGCGCCGCGTCCAGGGTCTTGGCGTACGTGTCGCGGACCTTCTTCGGCGACCGCGTGATGGTCCCCGGGAGGTCCTCCTTGCGCGTCGGCATGGCCGCCTCCTCGTGCGAGCTCCGGAGGGATGATTCCCCCCGGCCGCGCCGCGGAACCGTCCCCGCGGCCCCGGGTGCGCGGGTGGCGGCGGCCCCGTCGCCGGAGCCGCCGCCACCGCGACCCCGCGCGTCAGGCCGTCGCGCCCTCCGGCAGCGGCGCCGGCTCGGGCGCGGGCTCGCGCTCGTGCTCGAGGCGGGGCAGCCAGCGGAGCCAGCTCGGCAGGTACCAGTTGCGGTCGCCGAGGAGGGTCATCGAGGCGGGCAGGAGCACCGCGCGCACGATGGTGGCGTCGATCAGGATGGCCGTCGCCAGGCCGATCCCCATCTCCTTCATGTCGATGATGGGGAGCAGGGCGAAGACGCTGAACACGGCCACCATCACGGCGGCCGCGCCGGTGACCACGCCGGCCGTGCTGCGGATGCCGTGCTCGACCGCGTCACGGGTGTCCATGCCGCGGTCGTACAGCTCGCGGACCTTGCTCAGGATGAACACGTGGTAGTCCATCGAGAGCCCGAACAGGATCACGAACATGAACATCGGGAGCCACGACGCGATGCCCCCGGTGGAGTTGAAGTCGAGCAGGCCCTCGCCCCAGCCCCACTGGAACACGCCGACCATCACGCCGTAGGCGGCGGCCACCGACAGCAGGTTCAGGACGATCGCCTTGAGGGCCACGACGATCGACCGGAAGGCCATCAGCAGGATCCCGAAGGCGAAGAGCATCACCGCGGCGAACACGAGCGGCGCCCGGTCCGTCATCTGGTCGGTGAAGTCGCGCGAGGCGGCGGTGCCGCCGGTGACGCCGTACTCGGCGTCCGGGAGCGTCCCGATGGTCGCCGGGATGATCTCGTCCCGGAGGGTCGCCAGGGCGTGGTCGGACGCCGCGTCGGTGCCCGCCCCGGAGAGCGCCATGGAGACCTGGTACGTGGAGCCGTCGGGCGAGCGCTCGACGTCGACGGGCTCGTGGATCTCGCCGGTGGCCAGCGCCCGGCCCGTGAGCTCGTCGATCTGGGCCTCGGTGGCCCGCGCGTCGCCGGAGCGCACCGCCACCACGGCCTGGCTCGCGCCGCCGGGGAAGGCGTCGTCGATGACGTGGAAGGCCTCGAGGGCGGGCTCGGACCGGGGCATCGCGTCCAGGCCGCTCTCGGCCGGATGGATGGACAGCGCCGGGATCGCCATGACCACCAGCACCGCGGTGGCGGCGACGGTGGAGATCACCGGGTGACGCAGGACGGGCCTCAGGATGGCGCCCCAGACGCGGGAGCCCTCCTGGCCGTCGGCGGCGCGGGCGGCCTCGCGGCGGGCCCGTCCCCTGAGGAACGGGATGCGGGTGCGGTGCACCCGGTCGCCGAGCGCCGACAGCATCGCCGGCAGCACGGTGAGGGAGCCGATCATCGCGACGCCCACCACCATCATCGAGCCGATCGCGAAGGACATGAACATGCCGTTGCCGGAGAGGAACAATCCGGCCATGGCGCCCATCACCGTCACGCCGGAGACGAGCACGGCGCGACCGGACGTGGCCGCGGCGGCCTCCAGGGCGGCGCGCTCGGAGCGGCCGGCCCGGCGCTCGTCGCGCTCGCGCCGCATGTAGAAGATGGAGTAGTCCACCCCGACGGCGAGACCGACGAGGAGGATGACCTCGGCGATCTGCTCGTCCATCGGGACGATCGCGCTCGGCAGTGAAACGAGGCCCATCGTCGCCAGGACCGAGGTCAGGCCGACGAACACGGGGACCAGGGCGCCGAGGCCCGTGCCCATCACGAGCAGCAGGATCCCGATCGTGAGCGGGATGGCGATGAGGCCGGCGCGCGCGAGCTGGGAGTTGATGATCCCGTCGAGCTCCTTGTCGGTGGAGACGCCGCCCTCGGCGACGACCAGGTCGGGATGCGCGCCCTGGACCTCGTCCACGGCGGCGACGATGTCGTCGATGTACGCCGTGGCCTCCTCGTAGGAGCCGCGGGGGGCGAAGGTGACCATCGCGGCGTGGCCGTCCGGGGAGATCTGGCCCGAGAATCGCGCGTCGTACGGCGACTGGACGTCCGAGACCTCGTCGAACGACCCGACGGTCGTGACGACCTCGTCGACGGTGCGGCGGAACTCGGGGGAGGTGGCGGTCAGGGTGTCGGACTGGACGACGACGACCTCGCCGAGGCCGTCCTTCTCGAGGTCGAAGGCGCGGTCGATGATCCTGTCGGCCCGGCCGGACTCGCCGACGTCGCGGTCGGTGTCGGAGATGGTGGTCATCGGCGAGACGATCCCGATCGCGAACGCCACCAGCACGAAGACCAGCCACCCGATGATGGCCGTCCTGCGGTGCGCGGCGCTCCAACGACCCATGCGGGCCGCGATGTTCGTCGAGTGCTTCAGCGGGGACATCGGTGCCTCCTGTTTCCGGTGCGCGGACCGCGGGGATCGGGGTCCGTCGCCTGCGCCCAACCTGGTGCGGAGGGGGCGGCGGGACACCGGGGCGCGCCGGTGGACCGTGGGGGCGGGTTTCTGGTGGGCCGCCGGGCGGGCCGCCCCCGCCCGGCACGAACGGAGCCCCGCCGTACGGCGGGGCTCCGGGTGGTGCGCGGGGGTCTGCGGGGTGCGGCCTACGGGTCCTCGCGGGTCGCGTGGCGCGGGCGGCGCCGGCCGGTGACGATGAGGGCGGTCCCGAGCGCGGCGAGGCCGCCGCCCACCGCGAGCGCGGCGATGGCGAGCCACAGGACGCCGTCGGTGCGCACGCCGAGCTCAGACTCCACCGCGATCCCGGCGGAGCCGTCGGCGTTCATGACCACCGCGCTCCAGTCACCCGCGTCGACCGGCCACACGATCGTCTGGCGGCCGGTGCCGGACGCCGATCGCGACCAGAAGGTCTGGGCCGCCGGCGGGGCCGGCGCCCGCGCGCCCGCCGTCGGCTGGAGCGGGACGCCCCCGTCGCCGAAGTCGGCGGACGCCTGCGGCACGCCGTCCAGGTAGGCCGCGACGTCGTCCCGGGGTCCGATGCCGACGAACACGGGTCCGTCGCGTGCGCCCGTGGCCGAGACGCGCAGGTCGCCCAGCCGACCGTCGTCCAGGAGCCGGGTGACCCCGCCCAGGTCGACGTCCACGGCGTCCGCGACCAGCGCCCGGGTGGGCGTGGTCAGCTCCACCGGGTCGGCCGTGTAGTAGCCGTCGGCGTCGCGCTGGGTGGCGTGGACGCCCACCAGGGCCCCGCCGCCGGCGAGGGCGGCCAGGCCGATCGTGGCGGCGACCGCGCCGCCCACCACCCGCCCCGTGGACCCGTGGGGCGGCCGCTCGGCGGCGGGCGGCGGCGGTGCGAGGGCCGCGGCGCCGCCATCGTCCCGCCCGTCCTGGACCACTCGTGTCTTCATCTCCATCACCTCCGTCGTGTGGACCGCTGTCACCCGACAGGGTGGTGCGGCGGGAGGGCGGCGGACATGGGGCCGACCCGCGCGCGATTGGCCGGTTTTCTGGTGTATCCGGTCCGGGGGGAGCCGGAATAGGGTCGCGCCGTGAGCGCCCGTGCGCCCCATCCGCTGCTGCTCGCCGCGCTGGCGCTCGCGGGGGCCGCGCTCTGCGCCTTCTCGATCCGCGTCGCCACCAACGAGGGCGTCGCCGACATCCAGGTGGCGCTGCTCCAGTGGATCAGCGTGCCCTACATCGCGGCCGGGCTGATCGCCTGGTGGCGGCGCCCGGAGAGCCGCCTCGGCGTCCTGATGGTGGCGGTCGGCTTCAGCACCGGGCTGCTCTGCCTCCAGTTCGTGCAGAACGAGGTCCTGTGGTCGATCGGCTCCTCGCTCGACATCTTCGCCGCCGCCGCGTTCGTCCACGTGACGCTGGCGTTCCCGTCGGGCCGGCTGCGCTCGACGCGCGAGCGGGTGGTGGTGGGGAGCGGCTACGCCGTCGCCTTCGGCCTCCAGATCGCGAAGCTGATGTTCCTGGGCTCGGTGCCGCAGAACGGCTTCGCGGTGACCGACGACGTCGACATCTCACGGACGATCGAGCGCGTCCAGCTCTACAGCACGTCCGTCATCTGCCTGGCCGCCGCCGCCATGCTGCTCGGCCGGTGGGTGGCGACGGGGCGCCCCCGGCGCCTCTGGCCGTCGCTGCTGACCCAGGTCTTCGTGGTCGGCCTGGTGGGGCTGGCGCTGCTGTACGTGTTCGCCGCGGCCGGGTGGCCGTACTTCGTGGAGGTCCAGCGGACCGCCCTGGTCATCATCGGCTTCACCCCGGTGCTCTTCCTGGCCGGTGTGCTGGACGCCCGCCTGGCGCGCAGCGGGGTGAGCGACCTGGTGGTCCGGCTGCGCGGCAACCCGGACGCCGCCGAGGTCCAGGGCGCGCTGGCGCGCGCGCTCCGCGACCCGACGCTGCAGCTCGTCTACTGGCTGCCCGAGTTCGGCAGCTACGCCGACGCCGACGGGCATGAGGTGGCGCTGCCCGAGCCCGGCGACGCGCGCGCGATGACGCCGATCCAGCACGACGGCGTGCGCATCGCCGCCCTGCTCCACCACCCGGCCCTCTCCGAGGAGCGGGAGTTGATGGCGGGGGCGACGGCCGCGGCCGCGATCGCGTTGGAGAACACCCGTCTCCAGGTCGAGCTGCGCGCGCGGCTGGAGGAGCTGCGGGGCTCGCGCATGCGGATCGTCGAGGTGGCGCAGGACGAACGCAAGCGGCTGGAGCGCAACCTGCACGACGGGGCGCAGCAACGGCTCGTGGCGCTCTCGATGGAGCTCGGCCGGATGGAGAGCCGCCTCCCGCAGGACGCCCCGGAGCGGGCCGACCTCGCGCGCGCCCGCGGCGAGATCGCCAGCTCCCTGCACGAGCTGCGGCAGGTCGCCCGCGGCCTGCACCCGGCGGTGGTCAGCTCCCACGGCCTGGAGATCGCCCTGGAGCAGCTCGCCGCCACCGCGCCGGTCCCGGTGACGCTGAGCGTCCGCGTCGGGCGGCGGCTGCCGGAGGCGCTGGAGGTGGCCGCCTACTACCTGGTGAGCGAGAGCCTTGCCAACATCGGCAAGCACGCGCATGCATCGTCGGTGCGCGTGGAGGTGCTGCGGCAGGGCGACGCGGTGCTCATCGAGGTGGCCGATGACGGCGTCGGCGGGGCCGACACGGAGAAGGGGTCGGGCCTGCGCGGGCTGGCCGACCGGGTCGAGGCCCTCGGCGGCCGGCTCCGGGTGTGGAGCCCGGCCGGCGGCGGCACGCGGGTGAGCGCGGAGATCCCGTGCGTGCCGTGATCGCCGACGACAGCGTCCTGCTGCGCGAGGGGATCGCCCGCATCCTGGGCGACGCCGGCATCGACGTGGTGGGTCAGAGCGCGGACGCGGACGACCTGATGCTCAAGGTGCGCAGCTACGCGCCGGACATCGCGATCGTCGACATCCGGATGCCCCCGACCCACACCGACGAGGGGCTGCGCGCCGCCATCGCCATCCGCGAGGCGTATCCGGACGTCGGCGTCCTGGTCCTCTCCCAGTACGTCGAGCTCGGGCTGGCCATGACGCTCCTCGCCGACTCCGCCGAGGGCGCCGGCTACCTGCTGAAGGACCGGGTGAGCGACGTCGACGAGTTCGTCGGGGCGGTGCGCCGCGTCGCCGCGGGCGGGTCGGCGATCGACCCCACCATCGTCTCCACGCTCCTCGGCCGCCGCCGCCAGGACGATCCCGTGGCTGCCCTCACCCCGCGCGAGCGGGAGGTGATGGCGCTGATGGCCGAGGGCCGCTCCAACCAGGGCATCGCCGACCACCTGGTCGTCACCCTCCGCGCCGCCGAGAAGTACGTCTCGAGCATCTTCACCAAGCTCGACCTGCCCTCCACCGGCAGCGACTCCCGGCGGGTGCTGGCCGTCCTGCTGTACCTGCGCTCCTAGACGTCCGGGGCCGGGGGCGGCGCGGCCGGCGGGGCCGGGGGCGGGCCGGTCGCCTGCCGGCTGCGGGCCCGGGCGCGCGCCCGCGAGACCAGCATCACCACGCCGATCGACAGCATGATCAGGCCGACCACCAGGGCGATGACGCCGACCCAGAGCCCCAGGTCGGTCTTGAACCCCAGCTGCGCGGTGACGTCCACGCCCGGCGAGCCGTCGGCGTTCATCACCACGCCGCTCCACTCGCCGTCCGAGATCGGCCACACCGCCGCCTGCCTGCCGGGGCCCTCCGCCGACGCCGCCCAGAACGCCTGCGACCCGGGGCGCGCGGGCGCGCGGGCGCCGAGCGTCGAGTCGCCGCGGTCGCCGTCGTCGAAGTCGGCCTGCTGCTGCGCCACGCCGGCCAGGTAGCGGCGCACGTCGGCGGTGGGCCCGATGCCGACGAACACCGGCCCGCCGCCCCTCGACTCCGCCGCCAGCCGCAGGTCCCCCAGGTCGCCGTTGTCCACGAACCACGCGTCCCCCAGGTCCACCTCGACGCTGTCGGACACCAGCGCCCGCGTCGGCGTGGCCAGGCGGTTCTCGTCGATCTCGAAGAAGCCGTCGCCGTCGCGCGTCCCCAGGTACAGCCCCAGCAGGGTGCCGCCGATCGCGAGCGCCAGCACGGCGATCACCACCAGGATCACGCCGCCGACCAGGCGCCCCGTGCCGCGGACGGGCGCGGCCGGCTGCGGCCCGGGGGGCGGCGCGGGCGGGGGCTCGGGTGGTGGTGGGGTGGGGGGTGCGTCCGAGGACACGGTCGTTCCCTTCCGTCGTACCCCGCGATCGTCGCCTCCCGCGCCGCCCGTGTCGAGCCCCCGGCGACGGCGGGCGCGGCTAGGTCGCGCCCTCCAGCCCGGCGCGGGCCCCCTCCAGGTGGGCCTCCACCAGCCGCCCCGCGGCGCGGGCGTCGCCCGCGCCGATGGCGTCGCAGATGGCGCGGTGCTCGTCGAGGAACCGGCGCATCAGCGCGGGGTCGCGGGCCACCGTGGTGGCGACCATCCGCCGCTGGCGGTCGCGCAGCGAATCCGACAGCCGCGCGAGGATCGCGTTCCCCGCCGCCGCCACGATCGCGTGGTGGAAGTCGCGGTCGGTCCGCACGAACGCGGGCACGTCGCCGCCGTCGAGCGCCGCCTGCTGGCGGTCGAGCAGATCCTGGAGCTCCGTGGCCACCCGCCCGCGCCGGCCTTCGTCGCGCGCGACCCGCCGGGCCGCGTCGCGCTCCACCAGGAGCCGGGTGTCCATCAGGTCGCGCACCTCGCCCGGCGAGACCGGCACCACCAGCGCGCCCCGCTTGGGATAGAGGCGCATCAGCCCCTCCGCCTCCAGCAGCAGGAACGCCTCGCGCACCGGCGTCCGCGACACCTCCAGCGCCTCCGCCACCTCGCCCTCCGACAGCAGCTCGCCGCCGGGGTAGGCGCCGTCCAGGATCCGCTCCTTCACGAACGCGTAGACGCGATCCTTCGCGGCGGGTGGGCGGTCGGCGGCGGACATGTGGAATCTCTACCGCGCCGCGAGTCGCACGGCAATCCGATGTGATATGCATTCGTCATGCATCTAAGACGCATCGGATTGGGCCGCGCGTGGGTGGCCTGGGGGCTGGCCGCGTCGTTCTACCTGGTGGCGCTGTTCCACCGGATGAGCCTGGGGGTCGCGTCCCTGGATGCGCAGGAGCGCTTCGGGCTGTCGGCAGGGACGATCGCGACGCTGTCGGCGCTGCAGCTGGGGCTGTACCTGGCCTGGACGATCCCTGCGGGGCTGGCCGCCGACCGGATCGGTCCGCGGCGGGCGCTCACCATCGGCCTGGTGCTCATGGCGGTCGGCGAGACGGCGTTCGGCCTCGCGGCGGCGGCGCCGCTGGCGCTGGGCGGCCGGGCGCTGGTGGGCGTCGGGGACGCGTTCATGTTCCTGTCGGTCCTACGGATCGCGCAGAACTGGTTCCCGGCGCGACGCTACGCGCTGCTGGCGAGCCTGACGGGCCTGGCCGGGGCGATCGGGCAGATCGGGACGACGGTGCCGCTGGGCGCCGCCCTGGAGGGGATCGGGTGGACGGCGACGTTCGCCGGCAGCGGCGCGCTGACGGCGGCGCTCGCGGTGCTGTGCATGCGCTTCGTCCGCGACCGTCCGGCGGGCGCGCCGGCGCCGGGGGGCGCGCCGGACGCGCGGCGCATGCCGGTGGGGGCGACGCTGCGGGCGGCGTGGACGCAGCCGGCGACGCGGCGGGCGTTCTGGTCGCACTTCGCGCTGATGGGGCCGTTCGTCGCGATCACGGCGCTGTGGGGCTACCCGTGGCTGGTCCGGGCGCAGGACGTGGCGCCCGCGACGGCGCGGGCGTGGCTGATGCTGTGCGTGGTGGCGTTCGGCGCGTCCGCCCCGGCCTTCGGGGCGCTGGCGGCGCGCGGGCCGGCGGTGCGGGACGCGCTGCTGCGGTGGGGCGCGGTCGCGCTGGCGGCGGGATGGTCGGCGGCGCTGCTGTGGCCGGGCGGGCACGCGCCGGCGGCGGTGGTCGTGACGGCGCTGGTCCTGACGGGCCTGGCGGGTGCGTGCGCGATGCTGAGCTTCGACGTCGCACGGGCGGGCAACCCGTCGGAGCACGCGGGCGCGGCGACGGGGCTGGCGAACACCGGCGGCTTCTCGGCGGCGGTCGCCACCCAGCTCGCGGCGGCGGCGGTGCTGCACGTGGCGGACGTCCCGATCGGGGTGGCGCTGCTGCCGATGCTGGGCCTGCTGCTGGCGGCGGCGGTCCGGGTGGTGCGGGGCGGTGGGCGCCGGGCGCCGGAGGAGGCGCCCGCGGCGCTGGCGGCGGGACGGCCCGCCCCGGGGCCGGCCGCCGCGCGATCGGCGGTCGGCGGACACCCGGGTCTGCCCGCCGTACCAGGCCACCCACCCCCGATGGGTGACCGGCTCGTAGGTGATCCCGATCGGGTTGGGACACGCGGGGATCGTCTGCATCACGTGCAGGTCGGATGCGCGCAGCTTGCTCACGGTGCCGCTCTCGTAGTTCACGACGTACAGGGCGCGGCCGTCGGCGGCGATCGCGAGGCTGCGCGGGGCGCTCCCGGTGCTGACCTTGGTCACGGCGCCGGTGCGCAGGTCCAGGCGGGCCACCCGCCCCTCGGCGTTCAGCGTGGCGAAGAGGACCTTGCCGGCGGGGCCCACCACCACGGCGCGGGGGCCCAGGCCGATGGGCAGGCGCCGCGTGCGCCAGGTGGTCAGGTCGACGCGCACGATCTCGGTGCCGCCCATCTGCGCGACGTACGCCACGTCCCTGGTCGGCGAGACCGCGATGCCGCGGGGGTACGGGCCGATCGGGATGCTGCGCACCTGGCGGCCGCGCCTCGTGGAGACGACGCTCACGTCGTAGCCGCACCAGTTGCTGACGAGTACGTATGCGCCGTCTCGCGAGACGGCGACCACCTTCGGCACCGGGCCCACCCGGTAGGCCCGGTCGATCGTGAGCCGGTCGAGGCGGATGCGGTACACGAAGCTGCGGTCGTAGCCGGAGGACGGCGAGCACTCGTCGTGCCCCTCCGGCCCGAACCCGGGGCCGTACATGGAGTAGTTCGAGACGTACGCGTGGCTGCCGTCGGGCGAGAAGGCCGCCTCGACGGGGGCGCCGCGCTGCTCGCCGCGGTATTCCGGGTATCCCAGGCGCGAGAGCCTCACCGTGTCGGGAATCGTCTTCCGCAGCCGCAGGCGGCGGGCGTCGTACACCGTCACCGAGTGCCGGTACATCATGTTCTGGGCGAAGACGAGGCCGGTGCCGGAGGCGGCGACCGACTTGGGGGAGATGTCGCCGCCGAATGTCGTCCTCAGCGACAGCCGGCCCCGGTCGGAGCGGTGCCCCGGCGCCCGGGGGGTGCGGGCGGGGGCAGTCGTCGAAGGCGGGTCGGTGCGCGCGGCGGCGGGATCGCCGGCCGTGGACTGCCCGCATGCCGCGACCATGAGGACGCCCCCCGCGGCGAGTACGGCGGAGGTGGCGCCGAGGACGAGGCGGCGGGACGGGCGCATCCCGCCAGCGTTCGGCGGCCGGGCCCGCGCTCCTGCGCGCCCGGCCTCCGGCGGGGATGATTCCCGCCGGCCCTACCGCGCGAAGCGCGGTCGCAGCGCCCGCGTAGAGAGGTGCTGCATGGCCGGCGGGATTGTCCGCCCCTAATAGCGGTAGTGGTCCGCCTTGTACGGGCCCTCGACGGGGACGCCGATGTAGTCGGCCTGCTCCTCGGAGAGGGTAGTGAGCTTCACGCCGAGCGCGTCGAGGTGGAGGCGGGCGACCTTCTCGTCGAGGTGCTTGGGGAGCACGTAGACCTTCTTCTCGTAGTCGTCGTTCTTCGTGAACAGCTCGATCTGGGCGA
>OEIU01000775.1_pt1 | contig 25872 bp, 23 predicted proteins | sample 1539221 | NCBI WGS metagenome assembly OEIU01 (sample SAMN03792071, study PRJEB22550) | activated sludge metagenome | feature: wastewater treatment plant; material: activated sludge; isolation source: Wastewater treatment plant of a petroleum refinery complex | place: Argentina: Zarate | collected...
CTCCCCTGCAGGAAGCGGCTTCAGCCGCGATGCTCCTCGTCACGTGACGAAGCGCATCGGGCATGAATGCCTCTCCTGCGAAGAGCTTGCGAAGGGCGGCACCGGTTTCGATGGCTTATGCGGCGTTGGCGCTTCGGAGTGGCCTTCAGCGGCGATGTTTTCTCGCTCCCCTGTAGGAAGCGGCTTCAGCCGCGATGCTGTTCGTCACGTCAGGAAAGGCATCGGGCCTGAAGGCCTCTCCTGCGAAGAGCTTGCGACAGGCGGCGCGGGTTTCGATGGTTGTTCCCGCGTTGCCGCGTTGGTGTTGGCCTGTCCTTCGATTCCGCTCAGCGGATGCCGGGCGCCACCTTGAACGGGCAGCCGGTCTTTGCCTTCACATCATCGAGACTGACGCCCGGGTGCAGCTCGGTCAGGGTCAGGCCACCGCCTTCGGCGACTTCGAAGACGCAGAGATTGGTGATGATCTTGTCGACGCAGGCCTTGCCGGTCAGCGGCAGCTCGCATTGTTTGAGGATCTTCGGCGAGCCGTCCTTGGCCGTGTGCTCCATCAGCACGACCACGCGCTTGACGCCGGACACCAGGTCCATCGCGCCGCCCGGTCCCTTGACCATCTTGCCCGGCACCATCCAGTTGGCCAGGTCGCCGTTTTCGGATACCTCCAGGCCGCCGAGGATCGACAGGTCGATGTGGCCGCCGCGGATCATCGCGAACGAATCGGCGCTCGAGAAGAAGCTGCTGCCGGGAATCGTCGAAATCGTCTGCTTGCCGGCATTGATCGAACGGGCCGATGCCGAGCAGGCCGTTTTCCGACTGCAGGGTGACGCTGACGCCGGCCGGGATGTAGTTGGCGACCAGGGTCGGAATGCCGATGCCGAGATTGACGCAGAAGCCGTCGCGCAATTCGCGCGCGGCGAGCTGGGCCATCAGTTCGCGCACGGGATTTTCCTTGCCGGTCGGCGCCGCGCCGGACAGCGTGCGGAATTCGATGCGCTTCTCGTACTTCGCACCCTGGATGATGCGGTCGACATAGATGCCCGGCGTGTGGATCTGGTCCGGCTCGAGATCGCCGGTCTCGACCAGTTCCTCGACCTCGGCGACGGTGACCTGGCCGCAGGTGGCGATCATCGGATTGAAGTTGCGCGCGGTCTTGCGAAAAATGAGATTGCCGAACTGGTCGCCCTTCCACGCCTTGACGATGGCGACATCGGCCTTGATCGCCGGTTCGAGCACGTAGTCGATGCCATCGAATTTCTTCGTCTCCTTGCCCTCGGCGAGTTTGGTGCCGAAAGCCGTGCGCGTGTAGAAGCCCGGGATGCCGGCGCCGCCGGCGCGCAGGCGCTCGGCCAGGGTGCCCTGCGGCACCAGTTCGAGCTCGAGTTCGCCGGCCAGCACCTGGCGTTCGAATTCCTTGTTCTCGCCGACATACGAGGCGATGACCTTCTTCACCTGGCGCGTCTTAAGCAGCGGACCCATGCCGAAATCGTCGACGCCGGCATTGTTGCCGACGATGGTCAGGCCCTTGGTGCCGGCATCGAGCAGGCCCTGGATCAGGTTCTCGGGAATGCCGCACAGGCCAAAACCGCCGGCGGCGATCGTCATGTTGTCGGACAGCAGTCCTTCGAGCGCCGCGCTGGCGTTTGCGTAGACTTTCTTCACGGTCGGATCCTTTGGAGTTCGTGCCGGCATCGCCACGGGAATCGCGGGCGCCAGCGGCAGCGGGAAAAGATGCAGGGAGCGTAGTACGAGGCGCAGAACGGTTCAATGCGGCCTTTCGGACAATGGTGGCACAAGCGGCGCCGGGTTTCGCGCTGTCGTTGCGGGCCTGCGCCAGGCCGCGAGTCCGCCACGCGCCGGCCGATCCGGCCTGTACTTTGGTACAAGGTGCAGGCCGGACCGATCGGTCCACACTGCCGGGACCGGGCCGGGGGGCCCATCCGGGGAGTGCAGCCATGCGACGCGCCATGCGCCTTGTCCTTGCGTTTCTGTTCATCAGCCTGGTCGGCAGCGCCCAGGCGCTCTGTGTCGACAATGTCGTGCTCGTGCACGGCAATACCGGCAGCCCGTCCGATTTCGTCAACACCACCAACACCCTGCTGGCGCGCGGCTATGCCTCGTCACAGATCTTCCGGCCCAGCTGGGGCAGCAGCTGCGCAGCCTGCAACGACCATCTCGGCAGCGAGGAAACGCCGGTGGAGAACGCGCTGATCGACGCCGTCGCATCGTCGTGCACGGGGCGCATCGACGTCATCGGCCACTCGATGGGCGCGACCCTGGCCGCACGCGTCATCGACCGCGTCGGCCTGAAGAACTACGTCGACAGTTTCGTCGGCATCGCCGGTGCCTTCCGCGGCCTGCGCAGTTGCGGGACCTATCCGTTCAACGTCTGGACCAGCACCTGCGGCTCATGGGGCCTGTCGGTCAACAGCCCGTTCCTCAACGGCATCAACGGGCATCGGTTCGGTTCGCGCATGACCTCGATCAAGTCGTACTACGACGAGATCGTCTGCTCGACCGGCATCTGCACGGTCGGTGGCGTGCATGCCTCGTCGATCACCGGCGAAAACGCCACGGTCACCTATACCTGGGGCCACTACGGCCTGCTCTGGTACACGGCGACGAAGCAGGCCGACCTGATCAGGTAGCGCGGCTAACGCGCCTCATACCTGCTTGCTCCAGCGCAGTTCGGCGACGCCGGGCGGCGGCACGAAGCTGTCGGCCCGTGCGTCCGCCCAGAAGCGCTGGAAGACCGGATGCGCCGCGGTGTGTTCGAGCAGTTCGCCGGGCCGGACGAATTGGTACACGGTGGCGAGGGAACGCACCTCGTTGCCGGACAGGCGACGGATGATGTGCTCGGGCCCGAGCTCGCCCGGGTGCGAGAGACCCGCCGCCGAGATCAGTTCCTTCAGCGCGCGCAAGGTATTCTGGTGGAAGTTCTTCACCCGCTCGGCCTTGTCCGGCACGTCGAGCGCGCGCCAGCGTTTTGGATCCTGGGTGGCCACCCCGGTCGGGCAGTGATCGGTGTGGCAGGTCTGCGACTGGATGCAACCGAGCGCGAACATGAAGCCGCGCGCGGCATTGCACCAGTCGGCGCCGAGCGCCAGCGTGCGCGCGATGTCGAATCCGGTGATGATCTTGCCGGCGGCGCCGATGCGGATGTCCTTGCGCAGGTTGAGGCCGACCAGGGTGTTGTGCACGAGCAGCAGGGCCTCGCGCAACGGTGCGCCGACATGGTCGATGAACTCCATCGGCGCCGCGCCGGTGCCGCCTTCGCCGCCATCGACGACGATGAAATCGGGGCGGATGCCGGTGCTCAGCATGGCCTTGGCGATGCCGAACCATTCCCAGGGATGGCCGATCGCGAGCTTGAAGCCGACCGGTTTGCCTTCAGAGAGTTCGCGCAACCGCACGACGAAACGCAACAATCCCTCGGGCGTGTCGAAGGCGGAATGGCGCGCAGGCGAAATGCAGTCCTCGCCTTCGGGAACGCCGCGCGTCTCGGCGATCTCGCGGCTCACCTTGGGCGCCGGCAGCATGCCGCCGTGGCCGGGCTTGGCGCCCTGCGAGAGCTTGATCTCGATCATCTTGACCTGCGCGAGCACCGCGCGTTCGGCGAACTTCTTCTCGCTGAACACGCCGGCCCGCTCGCAGGCGCCGAAGTAGCCGGAGCCGAGTTCCCAGACCACGTCGCCGCCGTTCTCGCGATGGTAGGGCGACAGCGAGCCTTCGCCGGTGTCGTGGTAGAAACCGCCGCGCCGCGCGCCTTCGTTGAGCGCGCGGATCGCATTCGGCGAGAGCGAGCCGAAACTCATCGCCGAAATGTTGAACACGCTGGCCGAGTACGGATTCGGGCACTGCGGCCCGCCCACCGGCACGCGGAAATCGTGGCTGTCGATGTGGCTCGGCATCATCGAGTGGTTGATCCACTCGTAGTTCTCTGCATAGACATTGCGCTCGGTGCCGAACGGGCGCGTTTCCAGCGCCTGCTTGGCGCGCTGGTAGACGATCGAGCGCTGGTCGTGCGAGAACGGCACCTCGTCGTTGTCGCCTTCGACCACGTACTGGCGCATCATCGGCCGGACCGCCTCGAACAGGTAGCGCACGTGGGCGAGGATCGGGAAGTTGCGGCGCAGGGTCTTGCGCTTCTGCAGCATGTCCCAGAGGCCGACCACGCCGAGCGCGCCGGCGACCAGTGCCACCCACTTCCAGGCCAGGCCCTCGTTCCAGAAGGCGATGCCGCAGGCGCAGGCAACCAGCACGAAGACGAAGAACCAGTATCGGGTCGGCAGCGGTGATCTCACGGCAGGCGTCCGGCAGCGGCGAAGCTGCGAGGATAGCGGAAGCGCGGGATTCCGGGACATCGCGCCCGGGCGCCGTTCACGACCTCGGCGGGGAAACGCTGAAGATCACGCGGCCCTGGAACTTTTCGCCGAGCATCCGCGCTTCGCGGCCTTCGGCCCGGATGCGTTGCTGCAGGTCCGGCCAGCGCGATTCCTTGGTGATGTAGACCACGTCCGGGTCGGCCTTGGCCAGTTCGGTATCGAGGTCGCTGTCGTAGTCGGGATTGAATTGCCTGCCGGCCAGCGGTTCGCGCGAAATCTTCTCGACGCGCGCGCCGAGGTGCAGGTGGATGCCGTAGCGTGCCATGTCCTCGACGAACAGGACTTCATGCACCGGATGGGAGACGCGCTCGCGGATCGCATCGGCCCATTCCCCGGCATTCTTGTGGGTCGGCCAGAACGCGCTGCCGAGGCGGATCGCGACCAGCAGCGCGACCCACAGGCCGAGCAGGCGCATCGACGGAAACCGGCGATCCTCAAGGCGCAGCTGTCGCGCCACGATCAGGGCCAGCGGCGTGAACAGCGGCAGCAGGTAGAGCGGCAGCCGCGAGCGCGCGATGCAGAAAACCAGCAGCGGCACGACGACCCAGAGGAACAGGACCAGGCCGATCGGGTCGTCGGCGCGGGTCTCCGCGTTCTTCCAGTTCCTGATCGAGCCGGGCAGGGAGCGTAGCCAGCGCCACAGCGGCAGCGTCCACGGCAGGGTGCCGACGACCAGCGTCGGCACGTAGATTTCGGCCCAGCCGTACCATTCGCCGTGGCGGCCGAAGTCCGAAGTGGCGATGCGGTCGATCACCTCGCGACCAAGGAAATAGTCGAGCAGGCCATCGGTGTCGCTGACCACGATGGCATACCACGGCAGGGCGACCGCGGCGAACGCGAGCAGGCTGGACCAGTGGAACACCGAGGCCGCGCGCGGTGTCGGCAACAGGCGCACGACGGCGATGACGGCGAGCAGCGGCAGCAGCGCCGGCGGCCCCTTGATCAGGAAGCCGAGGCCGAAGCCGATCCACATCAGCACCACCCAGCGCCGCGATCGAAGCGGATCGCCGAAGCGCGACTCGATCCACGCCATCATGGCCATGCTCGATGCGGCACTGAGCAGGAAGTCGGTGGTGATCATCTGGGTGGCGCCGAACGGCAGGAACATCGTCGCGTAGACCAGGGCGGCCTTGTTCTCCTCGCCCGGGATGATGCGTCGCGCGATGCGCCAGACCATCCATGCGCAGAACAGGTAGGCGAGCGCGTAGGGCAGGCGGGCCGCCCACGGGTTGTAGCCGAGCGTGCCCACGCTGGCCGCGATCACCCAGTAGGTCAGCGGCGGCTTGGTCCAGTGGCCGACGTGCTCGTTGCGCATCGGATGGATCCAGTCGCCGCTCTCGAGCATGTTCAGGGCGACATTCGTGTAGCGCCCCTCGTCGGGATCCCACAGCGCACGCGTGCCGAGAAAGGCGAAGGCGAGCAGGAGCACGAGGGCTGCGCTGGCGAGCAGCGACGGAGTTGTGGAAGTGCGCATGGACGATTCTCTGCTCTGGAGTCCGGTACTAGGTGCAGGCAGGCGTCTTGCAGCCCGCGCCTGCGATGGATTTCACGCCGCCGGCATGCTCATCGCGATCGTGATGCGGCCCTCGTGCAGGCGGCTTTCGTCTATGGTCCAGCCCATCTGTGCGGCCAGCCTGGCCGCCAGGGTCACGCCGAGCCGGCTGTCGCCGGATTCGCCATGTTCCCCGCGACCCGCCTTCTCAGCGTCGGGCGGCGAGGTGGTGAGTTCGAGCACGCCGGGCCCGACCTGGACGTGGATTCTAGCCGATGGACCGCTGCGACCGAGTCGCCGCAGGATGCTGCGGATGACCAGCCCGGCCTCGCGCGGGCGAACGTCGATGTGCTTCGCGGCGGCCGCGATGTCGATGGCCATGGTGTGGTCGCGCCTGAGGTCGACGAGGACGTCGGCCAGCCAGCGCTCGGTGTCGACGTTCTCGACCGGACTGATCTTGCCGCGCGCCAGCCCGAGCAGGACCTCGAGCAGGTCGGCCAGATTGAGCACGCCGCGATCGAGGCGCTCGAGGCGGGCGCGCGACTGGTCGCGAAGCTGGCTGTCATCGAGCAGCAGCTCGGCGCTGCCGCGCACCACGGCCAGCGGCGTGCGCAGTTCGTGGCTGGCATCGGCGAAGAAGGCGCGCTCGCGCGCTTCGGTCTGCATGAGCCGTTGCTGGTAGCCGTCGATGGCGGCCGCCAGGCGACCCAGCTCGTCGGCGGCGACCAGTTCGGCGAGACGGGTTTCCTCGGCATGCGCCGGCAGCGCCTCGACCGCCTCGGCGAGGCGCCGCACCGGCGCGATCGTGCGGCCGGCGAACAGCCAGCCCAGCCAGGCGGCCAGCAGGGTGCCGAAGACGACGATCGCCGAGAGGATCAGTTCCAGATCGGTTTCCAGTGGCTCGACATCGTCGAGGTTGATGGCCAGGTACAGGCGGTCGCCGCCGAGATCGAAGACGCCGACGCGCACATCGCGCTCCTCGCCGAGCTCCGGTTCGTGCATGCCCAGTGGCAACGACGCGAATTCCACGGGGACATCGCCGCTGCCATCGGCCTTGCGCAGGTAGCCCTGCAGGGTGTGCGTCTGCGGCAGCGCCAGCGAGTGCGCGGGCAGGCGATCGCGGCGGGCGTCGATGTCGCCGGCGAAGCCCGCCCGCATGCCGTCGCCGAGGGCGGGGTCGTAGTGTTCGGGGGTGAAGGGGGTCGCCCCGGGGTCGGTGATGAAGGTCGTCGCCCAGGCGAACAACAGGCTGAGCACGGCGCCCAGCGCTCCCAGCGCGAGCGTCACGCGCCAGCGCAGCGATGCGGGCCGCAGCCTCATGACGGATCGAACAGGCGGTAGCCGACACCGTGCACGGTCTGCAGCATCGGCTTGTCGAACGGGCGGTCGATCATCTCGCGCAATGCGCAGACAAGCGTTTGCAGCGCCGCGAAAGGTCCGCCCTCCTCGCCGCGCGCAATGCGCAGACATGCGTGTGCAGCGCCGCGAAGGTTCCGCCCTCCTCGCCCCAGATAGACTGCAGCAGGGCTTCGCGGCGGATGACGTTGGGCGATTCGCGCATCAGCAATCCCAGGATCCTGCCTTGCGCCACGGTCAGCGGGATCGACTGCCCGCCGCGCTCGGCCAGCATCGATTTCGGCGAGTAGCTCAGTTCGCCGGTGCGCAGCAGCGTATCGCCGAGCGGCGAGCCACGCCGGTGCAGGGCACGGATGCGCACCTCGAGTTCGCGCATGGCGAAGGGCTTGACCATGTAGTCGTCGGCGCCATGTTCGAATCCGCTCAGGCAATCCTCCAGCGTGTCGCGCGCGGTCAGCATCAGCACGGGCACGCCGCTGCCGGCGCTGCGCAGGCGCCGGCAAAGTTCCAGTCCGTCCAGTCGCGGCAGGCCAAGATCGAGCACGATCACGTCGAATCCACCGTTCACCGCGCGGACGAGGCCCTGCTCGCCATCGACGACGTGGTCGACCAGGTAGCCGCGGCGTTCGAGGAAATCCCAGATATTCGCGGCGATGTCGCGCTCGTCCTCGACGATCAGGACCTTCAGTGCGCGCTGTGCCGGATCGATCGTGTTCATCAAGTGCGTTCGCATCCTGTTCCATTCGCGAGTGGCGTGGCGCAGTTTCTGCGCCGGTCGTTGCGCGACCGATGCGCACGGGCGGCCCCGTTGACGCCGGCTTGCTGGCGCAGGCCCGCGCAATTGTATTCCATCGCTACGCACCCGGCCGCCGCGCCGGCGCCAAACCGAGCTTCACGGCGCGTGCGCCGCGCCAGCAGGACCGGCACCGGTGCTGCGCGAACACCCTGCAATGGCCGCGAGCAGGGCGCGGTTGAGCGCGTGGTGCTGAACGCGCCATTCGGCCAGGCGCTCGCCGGGGACGGGCGCCTGGCCGTCGATGGCCGTGAGCCGGCGTTTCCACCAGCTGCGGTAGGCGTGCGTCGACACCTCGCCATTGATGTCGCTGCCGATGATGCCTCCCTGCAGTGCCGCTATAAGCGTCCGCGCATGCTCGAGCCTCATGCACCCCTGGTCCCAGTTCGTGCGCACCAGGTCGCTTGCAAAGACGTCCTTGTCGATGGACAGGTAAGTCGACCTGGACGAGCGTTCCTGTTCGGCCGCGAATGTGGCGACCAGGGCATCGATACCGGCGAAGCTGCGGAAGCGGCCGGCGAGGCCGAGCGCAGCGGCCCAGCGCACGTCGACGCCGATCGACCAGTAGGTGAGGCGACCGCGCAGCAGGGGCAGCAGCGAGTTTTCCCAGGCATGGGCAAGGCCGATGTCGCTCGAGGTGATGCCGACCACATGCACGTCGCTGACGCATTCCAGCGCCGCGACGCGACGCACCCACGAGCCGCAGTGCACGCCGAAAGGAAAGCGCATGTTGTCCGGATGGTTGTCGAGCACCACGACCTGGAACGGGCCATGCGCGGCGCAGCGTTCGATCAGCGGCCAGCTCAGGTGGTGGAAATCGCCGCTACCGAACAGCACCGTGCCGTGCCGGGCGGGAAGGCGCCTGTCGAGCTCCTCGCGAAGCGCGCCAAGCGTCGCTGCGCTGCAGGCGAAGCGCAGCTTCTCGTGCCAGTCCTGCATCGGCACCCGGATCTGGCCCGGAAATTCGCCGAGCGACTGGTCGAGGTCGAGAATCACCGGGGGCTTCATGGTGTCGCCCCCGGCGACGCGCGCCAGGCACGATCGCGCTCGAAAGATCCGTGCAGGCGCCGCAGCAGGGCGCGCAGCAACGCGCTGCGTGCGTAAACGGCGTGACGCGTGAAGGTGAAGCGCGCGCCCAGTTGGGCCTTGACCTGCGGATCAGTCCAGCCGGCCACGTAGGCGTCGAGGCCGCGTTGCAATGCGTACTCGAGGTTGTGCATCCAGCTCACGGCATACAGATTGTGCCGGCGCGCATCCGGATAGCGCAGGCCGATGTACTTGTCGACAAGGCGGCCGTTCGATTCGAAACAGAGGTTCCAGCCAATCAGGCGGCCCGCGTGGCGATAGGCGAAGACGATTCCGCCGCAAGCGGGGTCGGCGAGCAGGCGCGCGAAGAAAGCCGCTTGCGGATGGTCGAAGTGGATTTCGCTCTGCGCATAGACTTGCTCGAAAAGGCCGTGGAATTCGGTGACCAGTGCTGCGTCGGAGAATCGAGGGCTACCGCAGGGCAGCACTTCGACGTCGAGCTCCTCGCGCGAGCGCAACTTGCGCCGGATGTCCTTGCGGCGTGACGCCGACAGGCGCCCGAGGTATTCCGAAGTGGTGGAAAAGTCGATTGGCACATAAGCCAGCGCCTGTCCCTCGACAAGCACGAAGCCGGCCTCCACGGCCGCCTTGCACAGCGTCTCGGCGTGCGCATTCTCGCGTGCATCCAGCAACGGGGAATCCTGCGGGATGTCCTTGATGATGGTCAGCCTGCGGCGTCGGCCGATCTCGCCCTTGAGCAGGAGCAACTGCGAGGCCGCGTCGATGCCGGCCGCGAACAGCGCGTATTCGGACACCGTCGTGCCGACGAAGCTGGTGCGCCAGCGCAGTGCGCGCGACCACAGGCGGAAGCCGGGCCAGGCGGCAATGCGTTGCTGCAGGTCATCGTCGGCCGTGGTCAGCAGGTCGAAATCGGCCTCGAATACCGGCGTGCCGTCCGCCGCCTCATCGATGGTGAAGCCGTCCGGAGGGCTGGCACGGCAGGCGTCGAAGACGGCGGCCGGCTCCAGCTGGTTGATGAAAGCCTCGCGCAAGATTGCATGGCTAGACTGGGCCGGCGTTTGCATCACGGGCATTCCGCCCGAAGTCGTTCCACCGCGTGAGGACGCCGCCGATGAGCCCGGACCTGCAGAACCAGATTTTCGCGATCATTGCCGATCAGGCCAAGCTCGACGTGGCCACGATTCGCGCCGATTCGACCTTGAAGGACCTCGGTGTCGCCTCGCTCGATGCGATCGAGGTCATCTTCGAGATCGAGGAAAAGTTCGACGTCACCCTTTCCGACAGCGATGCCGACCTGAAATCCGATACGGTCCAGGGCCTGATCGACGCCGTCCGGCGTGCACAGGACGCGAAGGGTTCGCCCGTACCCGCCCACTGAACCAGGAAAAATCCGATGTGCAGAGTCGTCATCACCGGCCATGGCGCGGTCAGCGCGCTTGGCCTGGGCTCCCGCGTGCTCTGGCAGAACCTGCGCGAAGGCCGCGGCGGCATCCGCCCGCTCGATCATGCCGACGCCGGCAGCCTTCGCGTGACCGTGGCCGCGCAGGTTCCGGACTTCGATGCCAATGTCCATTTCGATGACAAGCTGCTGCCGCTGCTCGATCGCTTCACCCAGTTCGCGCTGCTCGCCGCGCGCGAGGCGGTGGCCGAATCGGCCATCGATTTCACCACGGACGGACTCGGCGCGCGCACTGCCGTGGTCGTCGGTTCGGCGGTCGGCGGCGAACTGAGCCGCGATGAACAGAGCCGCCGCCTCTATGCCGACAAGTCGCCACGCATGCATCCGCTGACCATTCCGCGCGTGATGATCAATGCCCCCGCCAGCCACATCAGCATGGAGCATGGACTGACCGGTCCGGCCTTCGCCGTGGCCAGCGCCTGCGCGTCGTCCAACCACGCCATCGCCCAGGCCGTGCTGGCCATTCGCTGCGGCCTCGTCGATGTCGCCGTTGCCGGGGGGACCGAGGCCTGCTTTTCGCTCGGCAACCTGCGCGCCTGGGAGGCCATGCGCGTGCTCGCCGAAGACACCTGCCGGCCGTTCAGCCGCAAGCGGCGCGGCCTGGTCCTCGCCGAGGGCGCGGCCATGTTCGTGCTCGAGTCGCTCGAACATGCACGCCGGCGCGGCGCCACGATCCTGGCCGAGCTGGCCGGCATCGGCATGAGTTCCGACGCCGCCGACATCGTCGCGCCGTCCGATGTCGGCGCCGCCCGCTCGATGCGCCAGGCCCTCGCCGATGCCGGCATGGACGGCGCGCAGATCGACTACGTCAATGCGCATGGCACCGGCACGCAGGCCAACGATGCCACCGAGACACGCGCCATCCGTGCCGTGTTCGGCAGTCACGCCGATCGCCTCGCCGTGTCCTCGACGAAGTCCATGCATGGCCATGCGCTCGGTGCATCCGGCGCGCTGGAGCTGGTGGCGGTGATCGGCGCCCTGCGCGACGGCATCGTGCCGCCGACGGCCAACTACAGCGAAGCCGATCCTGCCTGCGATCTCGATGTCGTGCCCAATGTTGCGCGGGCCATGCCGGTGCATGCCGCCCTGAGCAACTCGTTCGCGTTCGGCGGACTCAACTCGACCCTGCTCGTGCGTCGCGCGCCCTGATCGCCGCTGGCACCTTGCCGGCGCGCCGCGAAGTTCGTGCAGGGCGCGGTCAGCTTGCGTGCATCGCGGCGATCGGGACGCGTCGCTCAAGCGCGCTTGGCCCGGGTCAGCAACTGATCGAGCAGGTCGATGGCGAGATCGATCTCCGCGGAGGAGATGTCGAGCGAAGGCGCGAAGGTGATCACGTTCTTGTACCAGCCGCCGACATCGAGGACGAGGCCGATCGGCTTGCCGTCGTGGCGCAGGTCGCCGGCCAGGCCGATGTCGACCATGCGGTCGAGCAGGGCCTTGTTCGGGCTGAAGCCGTCGTCGGTGCAGATCTCGGCGCGCAGGGCCAGGCCGAGCCCGTCGACGTCGCCGATCTCGACGTGCCGCTTCTGCAGGTCGCGCAGGCCGGCGAGGAAATGCGCGCCCTTGGCCGGCACGGTCGTGGCGTAGTCGAGTTCGTGGCCCATGCGGATCACCTCGAGCCCGAGCGCGGTGCCGAGCGGGTTGGAGTTGAACGTCGAGTGCGTCGAGCCGGGCGGGAATATGGTCGGGTTGATCAGCTCCTCGCGCGCCCACAGGCCGGAAAGGGGATTGAGCCCGTTGGTCAGCGCCTTGCCGAACACGATCACGTCCGGGGTCACGCCGAAGTTCTCGATCGACCACAGCTTGCCGGTGCGCCAGAAGCCCATCTGGATCTCGTCGACGACCATCAGGATGCCGTACTGGTCGAGCACCTTCTTGAGGTCGCGGAAGAAGTTCACCGGCGGGATCACGTAGCCGCCGGTGCCCTGGATCGGTTCCACGTAGAAGGCCGCGTACTCGGCCTGGCCGACCTTCGGGTCCCAGACGCCGTTGTATTCCGTTTCGAACAGGCGCGCGAACTGGTGCACGCAATGATCGGAGTACTCCTCCGGCGTCATCCCTTTCGGGCGGCGGAACGGATACGGGAACGGGATGAACATCGCACGTTCGCCGAAGTGGCCGAAGCGGCGCCGGTAGCGGTAGCTCGAGGTGATCGCCGAAGCGCCGAGGGTGCGCCCGTGGTAACCGCCCTCGAAGGCGAACATCAGGCTCTTGCCGTTGCGTGCGTTGCGCACGAGCTTGAGCGAGTCTTCGACCGCCTGCGCGCCGCCGACATTGAAGTGCACGCGACCCTTGAGGCCGAACTTCTGTTCGGCGTCGACGGCAATGGCGCGTGCCAGCTCGATCTTGGTCGGATGCAGGTACTGGCTGGCGACCTGGGGCAGCAGGTCGACCTGGCGCTTGAGGACGCCATTCAGGCGCGCGTTGCGATAGCCGAAATTGACCGCCGAATACCACATCTGCAGGTCGAGGAAGGGAACTCCCGCACTGTCGTAGAGATAGCTGCCTTCGGCGCCGCGGAAGATCTTCGGCGGATCGACGTAGTGGACGGTATCGCCGAATGAGCAGTACTTCGCCTCGTCGGCGAGCAGCTGTGCATCGGTGGCTTCGAGCACAGTGGGCTTGAGCAGGGCATTCATGGATGGGGAATCCCGAGGTCGAAAAAAGGAGGTAGGCGAACGGGGCGGTCGCCCCGTTCAGGCAACAGCGCGTTCCGGCAGCGAGTCGGCAGCCGTGGTCAAGGCGCCCGACAGCAACAGCGGAAGCAGTGCAGTCGCCTCGTGGAAATTCGCTATCGGCAGATGCGCAATGCCGTTGGCGCGGCAATACCCGATCAGGCGATTCTTGGCGAACACGAAGTCGACGTTTCCGGCCGCGCAGAAATCCGATGCGCCGTCGCCAATCAGCAGGGTCTTGCGCCCGTCGCTGCGGGAGCGTTCGACGCAGGCACATTTGCAGGTGCCGCTGCTGCAACCCGCCGCCTGCCATGGCGAGTCGAGTTGCCAGCGCCGCGAATCCAGCCGGCGCAGGTGATTGGCTGCGACCGCCAGCCCGGAAAGCCCATGGCGGCGGAGGATGACGCTGATCGCGTAGTCGAGCCCGTCGCTGACGATCTGCACCGGCGCAGCGCATCGCCGCGCCTCGGCGATGAAGGCCGGAAAAGCAGGGTCGATGGCAGCCTCATCGAGAAAGCGGCCGATTTCGACGTGGTCCATGTCGAGCAGGGCCACCTGTCCCGACATGCATTCGCGCGAGCCGATCCTGCCTGCGCGCCAGTCCTCCTCGAGCTTTTCCCAGCCGGACATTCCATGCCGGGCGAGCAGCGCATCGATGACGTCAGTCGTCGAGATGGTGCCGTCGAAATCGCAAAAGATGTTCCACGCGTCCAAGGGCCGTCTCTCCGTAGCAGGGTGGCCGCAGTATCGGGACGCATCCTTTCGTTCGGCTTTCCGCAGCCGTGCGGCCCGCACGCAGCCCGCGCCGCGTGCGCGAGACGCGGTGCCGGGGCCTGCACGACCCGGCGAAACAGCATCTGGCGCGGCAAGCCACCGCCTCAGAAAAAACTAACAACGCCTGTTCATACTTCGCGCATTCCGGCTAACCGCAGAGTCCGTGCCAGACCGAATCAGGCCGAAAACAGGATTGTCGCCACGCCGGCATCGCCGCATCGGCGGCGCGCCGCTGTGGCGGGTTTTCGTGCTGCCGGCCGCCCTGCTGGCGGGGTGCGTGAGCACGCCGACGGTGACGCTCGATGCGCCGATACCGCCGCAGTGGCGCAATGCCGGCCTGGTCGAGGCCGCTGGCGATAGCGCCGATGGCAGCTGGTGGAAGGCGTTTGGCGATGAACGCCTCGATGCCGTCGTCGACGCCGCCCTGGCCGGCAATTTCGCGATTGCCGAAGCGGTCGAGCGCGTGCAGGCCGCGCGCCTGCTCGACCAGCATGCCGTCGATCCGTTCCTGCCCAACCTGCGTGCGCATACCGACGATGCAGTCGATCCCGACGCCAGCGCGTCGTTCTTCGTGGCCGGGTTCGATTCGCTCTGGGAGTTCGGATTCTTCGGCCAGCGCTCCTCGGCCCGGCGCGTCGCGCGGGCACGGCTTGATTCGGCGACGGCGGGGGTGCGCGCCGCGCGTGTCTCGCTGGTGGCCGAAGTCGTGCGCAACTGGGTCGAACTGCGTTCGGCACAGGCGCAGGAAGCGGCGTTGCTGCGCGTGCGCGATGCGCAGGCCGAGCGGCTGCGCCTGTTGCGCATCCGGCAATCGGTCGCCCTGGAGTCGGCGCAGGAAATCGCCGATGCCGATGCCGAGCTGGCCGATGCCGAGGCCAGCCTCGCCGAACCGCGCCGCATCGCCAATGCCTCGCTGCAGCGGCTGGCGGTGCTGAGCGGACGCAGCGAGCCCGATCCTGCCTGGCAGCTCGCCGGTACGCAGCCGGCGCTCGCGCAGGTCGCGCTGCGCAGCGTGCCGGCGGACCTGCTGCGTTCGCGACCGGAAATCGCCATCGCCGAAGCCGAGGTCCTGCGCGCCGCCGGCGAGCTCGGCCTGAGCCGGGCGCAGATGTATCCGTTCATCGGCCTGCGATCCGGCATCCAGTGGTCGACCAAGATCACCAGCGACCGGCCATCGCCATCGCGTGCGGTGAGCTCGATCGGACCGGTCATCGACATTCCGCTTTTCGACTGGGGGATGCGCGTCGCCAATGCGCACGCGCACGACCATGACCTGCAGGCCGCGGTGCTGGCCTATCGGCAGAGCGTGCTCGAGGGCGTGGCCGAGGTCGAAGTCGCGCTCGGCGACCTCGAGCAGCTGCGCGCGCGGGTGGAAGCGCTGGCGCAAGCCAGGGCGTCCGCGCAACGCACGCTGGCAATCACCGGCAAACGCGTGCAACTGGGCCTGGACAGTCCACTCGACCTGCACCAGCAAAGCATCGCCACCGAGCAGCGTGCCCTGCGCCTGGTCGAGGCGCGCGCCCGCCACGACCTCGCCTTTGTCGCCCTCAACAAGGCGCTTGGCGGGTCCTGGCCTGCCACCGACGGCGGGCCGCACTGATGGTCGCGCTGGCCCGCAAGACTCTAATCTATGAATGGCGCCGTTTCCTGCCGGCGATCATCGCGGTTGCCTTCGCCGGCCTGCTGCAACTGGTCCAGGCAGCCCTAGTACTCGGTATTTTTTCCAGCGCCAGCGTCTACATCAGCGGCTCGCGCGGCGACCTCTGGGTCGGCTATCCGGGCACGCAAAGCGTCAACCTCGGACGTCCGATCAGCGCCAGCGTGGAATCGCGCCTGCTGGTCGATCCGCAGGTGACCCGGGTCGAGCCGTTTCTCTGGGTCGACGCCGACTGGCGCGGATCGGGCGACACCGGCGGCATCTCGGTGTTCGTCTCCGGCATCGACCCGCGCGCCGAGGGCATGCTCTTTTCGCGCAGTCTCGACGTCGCCCTGCGCAGCCGGCTGCGCGAGCCGGACGCAGTCATCGTCGACCGCGCCGACCTCGACAACCTCGGCGTCCAGGTGGGCGATAGTGCGACCATCAACGGGCACAGCGTGCATGTGGTGGGCGTCAGCGACGGCCTGCGCGCACTCGGCGGAGTCAACGTCGTCGCTTCGCTGGAAACCGCGCGGCACCTCGATCCCACCCTGGCCGGCGGCGACAAGGTGACCTACCTGGTCGCCAGCGTGCGTGATCCGCGACGCGCCGGCGAAGTGGCAGCGCGCCTGCGCGGCGCGCGCGCCTTCGGCAGCTACGACGTATGGACCGCAGCGGAGTTTGCCCACCGCTCGCAGATGTACTGGCTGCTCGATACCGGTGCCGGAGCCGGGGTGCTGTTCCTGGCCGGCATCGTGTTCCTGGCCGGCGCCGTGGTGACCAGCCAGACCCTGATGGCTGCCGTGCTCGGATCGGTGCGTGAGTACGCGACGCTCAATGCGCTCGGTGTCGGCGTCGGCGCCCTGCGCCGCGTGGTCATGGAACAGGCGTTCTGGGTCGGTGCGCTCGGCGTGGTCGGCAGCAGCGTGATCGCTGCACTCCTGCTGGCCCTGGCGCGTCAGTACAATGTGCCGGTCGAGCTTGACTCCGGCGTCACTTCGGTCTGCCTTGCCCTGGTCATGGGCCTGGCCGTGGTCTCGGGCCTGGCCGCGATGCGCAGCGTGCGCCGCGCCGACCCCGGCAGCCTGCTGAGGTAGCCGATGAACAGCGAGCCGCGCATCGAGTTCCACGCCGTCGCCCTGCATGCCAGGCAGATCGGCAAGACCTATTTTTCCGGCCGGCTGCAGAGCATCGCCCTGCACGATCTCAGCCTCGAAATCCATGAGGCGGAACTGACCCTGATTTCGGGTCCTTCCGGGTGCGGCAAGAGCACCTTGCTGGCCATCCTCAGCGGCCTGCAGCAGCCCGACCGCGGCAGCGTCGTCGCGCTCGGCAAGGACCTTGGCCGGCTCGACGTGCGCGCACTGGAAAACTTCCGCCTGCGCCACACCGGTTTCGTCTTCCAGGGCTTCAACCTTTTTCCCGCGCTGAGCGCCTCCGAGCAGGTCGAGCTGCCGCTGCGCTACATGGGATTCAATGCGGCCGCCGCCCGCCAGCGCGCGAGGCAGTCGCTCGAGGAAGTCGGGCTCGGCCAGCGCATGCACCTGCGCCCGGCCGAGCTCTCCGGTGGCGAGAAGCAGCGCGTCGCAATCGCTCGCGCCCTGGCCAAGCGCCCGCGCCTGCTGTTCGCCGACGAGCCGACCAGCGCGCTCGACGCGGCCAACGGCCAGGTCGTGATCGACATCCTGCACCGCATTGCCCACAGCCACGGCACCGCCGTCGTATGCGTCAGCCACGACCCGCGCGTGGTCAGGCACGCCGACCGCGTGTTGACCATGGAGGACGGTCGCATCCTCGGCGACCGCCGGATCGACGCTGCCAGACCCAGCCAACGGAATTCCCTCGCATGAATGCACGAGTCCGCCTGCTCCTGTTCGCCGCAGCCGGCATGGGTTCGCTGCTGGCCGCCTGCGCGCCGGACCATCCATCCGGCGTTGCGCCAAACGCGGAGCCCGCGCCGGAATGGACGGCTGTCGCGCTCGGCCAGATCGACATCGAAGGCGGCCTGCTGCGCCTGTCCATGCCGAGGGAAGGCGTGGTCGAGTCCATCGATGTCGGCGAAGGCGAGCATGTCGCCGAGGGCCAGCTGATGGCCGCGCTCGACCGCGAGCCGGCCAGGCTGGCGGTCGCCGCCGCACAGGCGGCCGCGGACCAGGCGACCGCGCGCACGCGCGCGCAGGAAGTGCGGATCACCGACCTGGCCAGGCACGCGAAACGGCTGGCGGCCGCCGCTGCGGCTGGTGCCGGCGGGCAGCAGAGCGCCGATGATGCGCTGGCGGCGGTCGACGAAGCACGTGGCGAGCTGGCCGCGCTGAAGGCGGATGAAGTCGCGGCGAAGCAGAAGCTCGACAGCGCGCGCCATGAGCTCGACCAGCAGAGCCTGCATGCACCACTTGCCGGCGAAGTGATCCGGCGCACGATCCAGCGCGGCAGCGTGGTCGGCGCACAATCGGCACCGGCATTCACCGTGTTGCCGGACCAGCCGCGCATTGTACGTGCCGAGGTCAACAGCGCATTCGTCGGCGACGTCAAGGTCGGCATGGCAGCCGAGGTGGTCGAAGACGGAAGCGGCAGGAAATACACCGCGCGCGTCGTGCGCATGGGCCGTGTTTTCGGCGCCAGCGAGCTCGAGGAAGATCCGCAATTGCGCAACAACGCGCGCAGTATCGAATGCGTGCTGGCGCTGGATGCTTCCGCGCCCGCTGACCTGCTGATCGGCCAGCGCGTGCAGGTGCGCTTCGCGGCATCGGCCGTGCCCGACGGCGGAGGCCACCCCTGATGCGCGTGCTCGTTGTCGAGGATGACCGCTCGATCGCCGCCGCCGTTTGCGCGTCGCTGCGCGAGCACGGCCACGCCGTCGACCATCTCGGCGATGGTGCGCAGGCCGACGCGGCGGCGCGCGACAGCGTCTACGACCTGGTCGTGCTCGACCTCGGCCTGCCTGGCATGGACGGCAGCGAGGTGCTAGCACGAATGCGCGGCGACGGCAGCCGGGTTCCGGTGCTAGCCGTCACCGCCCGCGAGGGCCTGCAGGAACGCATTCGCGTGCTCGATCTCGGCGCCGACGACTACCTGGTAAAACCGTTCGCCCTGGGCGAATTGGAAGCGCGGGTTCGCGCCCTGCTGCGCCGCGCGGCCAGCCAGGGCGTGCCCGAGTTGCGCGTCGGGCGGCTGCGCCTGGACCTGCCCGGTCGGCGCGCGCATGTCGGCGATGAAGAACTCGAGCTGACCGCGCGCGACTTCGGACTGCTCGAGGCGCTGGTGCTGCGCAGTCCGCGCGTGATCAGTCGCGCCCAGCTGGTCGAAGCCCTGTGCAGCTGGGACGAGGACCTGACCGACAACGGCCTCGACATCGCGATACACCGGCTGCGCAAGAAGCTGCACGGTTCGGGCACGAGCGTGCGCACCATGCGCGGCATCGGCTACCTGTTCGAAGAGGATGGGCCGCGTCGGGCGGGCCAGTGAACGCCGTCATCCGCCAGCCGGTCGCGTCTGCTTCCGCCGCGGGCAAGCCTGTGCGCCCCGCCAGGCGGCGCCGCTGGCTGGCCGCGCGCGGGCGACCGAGCCTGCACCGGCGCCTGCTCAAGTTCCTGCTGGCGCCGCTCCTGCTCGCGCTCATCGTCGATGCGCTGCTGATCTACCTGGCCGCGCTGGCCTACTCCAACCACGTGCACGATCGCGACCTGGTCGAGGAGGCGAATGCGTTGGCCGGGATCATGGCTTCCGAGGACTCGCCGGGCCCGCTGTCCCACCAGGCACGCCTGCTGCTCGAATACGACAGCGAGCAGCGTGATTTCTTCCGCGTGGCCAGCTCCAGTGCCGGCGTGCTCGCCGAGAACGGCCGGCTGGATCCGCTGCCCCCGCGCGTGCAGCCTGGCCAGGCTGCGGTCCTGTCCGACGCCGTCATCGGCCATCTCGCGGTGCGCGTGGCCACGGTGGCCGTGCCGTCGCGGCGCGGCGATGGCGAGATACTCTGGGTCAGCATGGCCGAGACGCTGCACGACCGGCATCGCAAGGCCCGCGAAATCCTCGTCATCGCCACGCCCATGCTCGGCCTGCTGATCGTCGTCGTGCTGGGGCTGGTCTGGCTCGGGGTCGGCCATGGCCTGCGCCTGATCGAGCGCCTGACCGCCCGCCTTGCCGCGCAACCGGATGGCATCGTCTGCATCAGCGATGCCGACGTGCCGCACGAGCTGCTGCCGCTGACGCGCACGATCGATGAGCTGTTCGCGCGCCTGCAACGCGTGCTTGCCGTGCAGGAGCGCTTCATCGCCGACGCCGCGCACCAGTTGCGCACGCCGCTGGCCGGACTCAGCCTGCACGTGCAGCGCGCGCTGGCCAATCCGCGCGGCGCCGCCCTCGAGGACGCATTGCGCCATATCGACGAGCTGAGCCGGCGCGCGGCGCGCACCTCCGGCCAGCTGCTCGCGCTCAGCCGCGCGGACAGTCGCGACCTGCAGTCCGGCGCAGCAGGCTGTTTCGATCTCACTGCCACGGTGGCCGACGTGATCACCCAGCGCGTCGACGAGGCCATCTCCGCGGACATCGACCTCGGCTACGAGGGCATCACGACGGCGCTGATGATCGACGGCGATGCCGGCCTGCTGCAGGACCTGCTCGACAATTTGATCGACAACGCGCTGCGCTACGCCGGCGCAGGCAGCTCGATCACGGTGTCCCTGCGCACGGCCACGCGTGGCGCGGTGCTGGTCGTGGAAGACGACGGCCCGGGCATCGCCGACGCCTACCTGCCGAGGCTTGGCGAACGCTTCTTTCGCGTGCCCGGACAGGCGCTGCCGGGAACCGGCCTGGGCCTCGCCATCGTCCGGCAGATCGCCGGGCATTTTTCCGGCGAATTGCATTTCCTGCACGGTCGCAACCATCGCGGGCTGCGCGTGGAGATCATCCTGCCGCGGCCGAAAGGTAGCTGAAACCCGGCCTGCCGACACTGGCATACCGGTCGGCGACTTCGTGGCCGTCCGCCCAAACCAGCCCCGACGGTGCCGTGTGATCCGGAAAAGCGATTTCCTCTTTGAAGGCGGACGCAGCGGCGTCCTCCTGATCCATGGCCTGACCGGCACGCCCAACGAGATGCGCGTGCTCGGCAAGGGCCTCAACAATGCCGGCCTGACCGTTCTCGGCATGCAGCTCGCCGGCCATTGCGGCGACGTCGACGACCTGCTGGCCAGCGATGCCGAGGACTGGTACGCCAGCGTCGAGGCCGCCGCGGAAGCGCTGCGCCGCAGGGTCGACAATTTCTTCGTGGCGGGACTCTCGATGGGCGCCCTGCTCGCCCTGCGCCTGGCCGCAGAGCAGCCGGACCGCGTGCATGGCGTCGGCGTCTTCGGCGCCACCTTCCGTTATGACGGCTGGAGCATCCCAGCGATCGCCCGGCTGGCCTTCCTGCTGCCGCTGGTCACGCGGCTCGGCATCGGCCGCCAGCGCCAGTTCATCGAACGACCTCCGTACGGACTGCGCGACGAGCGCATCCGCGCGCATGTCAGCGAAGCGATGTTCGCCAGCGACAGCAGCATCGCCGGTTTGCCGGGCAATCCGTGGCCGTCGCTGGCCGAGTTGTTCCGCCTGTCCGCAAAGGTGCGCGCGCTGCTGCCCGCGGTCACCTCGCCGTGCCTGGTCGCGCACGCCGTCAACGACGACATCGCCAGCCTGCGCAACGCCCGCCTGGTCGAGGAGCGCGTCAGTGGCGCGGTGGAGCTGCTGCTGCTCGCCGACAGCTACCACATGATCACGATCGACCGCGAGCGGCGCACGCTGATCACCCAGGCGGCCAGCTTCTTCCAGCGCATGGCCGCATCGCGCGACACGCTGCGACGGGCCGCCTGAATGATGACGCCGCTGGTCATGGCGCTGTGGATAGGCAATGTCGTTCTCGACAGCGGTGGCCAGCTCGCCTTCAAGGCCGCCGCCATCGAGCCACCGTGCGGCGCCGGCCATTGGTGGTTCATGGCCAGGCGCCCGTGGATCTGGCTCGGCATCGGCTGCTATGTCGCCGAGTTCATGGCCTGGCTGGCGTTCCTTTCGCTGGTGCCGCTGTCCGATGGCGTCATGCTCGGCTCGATCAACATCGTCGCCATCATGCTCGCCGGGCGCTGGCTGTTCGCCGAGCGGCTGGACCGCCTGCGCGTCGCCGGCATGCTGCTGGTGTGCATCGGCGTCGGCGTGGTCGGAGCCGGCGGGTGATGAAGCGTCCCGTCGCACTGGGCTTCCTGCTGCTGATGGCTTTCGACACGCTCGCCCAGATCAGTTTCAAGCTGGCCGGTGAGCACGCCCTGCCAGTCGAAGCGAACCTCGCCTGGCTGCTGCGGGTGTTCGGCCAGGTCTGGATCTACGGCGCGTTGCTCGGCTATGTCGGCGCTTTCGTCTGCTGGATGAGCCTGCTGCGCCGCGCGCCGATCGGCCCGGCATTCGCCGCATCGCACCTCGAGGTGGTCAGCGTGATGCTGCTTTCGCACTGGCTGTTCGGCGAATCGCTGACGCTGGCGCGACTGACCGGCGCCGCGGCGATCCTCGCCGGCATCGTCTTCCTTGCGTTGGCAGAGAGCCGCGCCAGGCCGGCCCTTGCACCGGTCCTGGCGAATGCGGAACACCCCGCGCACCCCGCGTTGCGCGCCCGACCCCTGGAATGAGCCTGCGCGCCGAAGTGCCCCCGACTGCGGGGCTGCCCCTGCAGTTCGACGACCTGTTTGGCGGCGTCGCCGACCTCGAAGACACCATGGCCGCGCTGCTGCGCGTACCGCGCCCGCAGCTGGCATGTTCTGGCACGGTCTGCCTGCTGATTGCCCTGTTGACGCTGAAGCGGCGCTCGCCGCGGCGCAATCGCGTGATCGTTCCGGCCTACACCTGTCCGCTGGTTGCGCTGGCGATACACCATGCCGGACTGCGCACGGTTCCCTGCGACCTGCGCAGCAACCATTTCGATTTCGACCCGGACCGGCTGGCCGGACTTTGCGACGAGCGGACCCTGGCCGTCGTGCCGACCCATCTGGGCGGACGCCTGGCGGACGTCGAGATGGCGGTCGCGGCAGCGCGCCAATGCGGCGCCCATGTCATCGAGGATGCCGCGCAGTCGCTCGGCGCCCGCCAGCAAGGCGCCAGCGTCGGACTCCGTGGCGATGCCGGATTCTTCAGCCTGGCCGCCGGCAAGGGCCTGACCACCTTCGAAGGCGGCCTGCTCGTCGCGCGCGATGCGCAATTGCGCGAGGAGCTGGCCTGGACCGGGGCGCGGATTTCCGTCCGCCGCAGCGCCTGGGAGTTGCGCCGCACGATCGAACTGCTCGGCTACTGGCTCTTCTACCGGCCACGCCTGCTCGGACTCGTGCATGGCCTGCCGCGCCGACGCGCGCTGGCCCGGGGTGATCCGCTCGCCGCGGTCGGCGACCGCTTCGCAGCGGCGATTCCGCAACATCGCATGGGGCGCTGGCGCGCCGCGGTTGCCGCCCGCGCCAGCGCGCGCCTTCCGGCGTTCCTCAGCCTCGCAACGGCGCAGGCCCGCCGGCGCATCGCTCGGCTGCGCGCGATCGATGGCCTCCGCGTCCTCGACGACCCCGCAGAGTCAGGTTCCGGGGTCTGGCCGCTGATCATGCTGCTGCAACCGCGGCCGGCGCAACGCGACAGCGTGATGCGGCAACTGTGGGCGTCGCCGCTCGGTGTCAGCCGCATGTTCATCCATGCGCTGCCCGACTACCCGCAACTGGCCGGCCTGCTCGAGGCCAGCGAGGTGCCGCGAGCGCGCGAGTTCGCCGGGCGAATGCTGACCCTCAGCAATAGCCCGTGGCTCGACGATGCAGGCTTCGAGCAGGTTGTCGGGGTCCTGCAGGCCGCCCCGGCATCGGCGCCATGAGTCCGCTCCTCTCCACCCGCTAACAAATTGCTCAGGATCTGCTGAGGAATCCCGATGTCGAGAGGGCCCAAGCTTGCCGAACCGTTCAGTCCGGTTGATCCGAAACTCCAACCTCCCCCCCGCCAGGCCGATATCGATGCCGCAAGTGGAATGTGAGCCGGCGCCGGTCCAGGCACGCGGGTTGTCGCCCGCGCCGGTCCAGCTCCCGCCCGAACCGATTGGACACAGCGCGTTGGCCACGGCTGCGAGGCCATGGCTGAGCATCCTCGTGCCGGTCTACAACGTCGCCGAATTCCTCGCTGACTGCCTGCAGTCGATCTTGCGGCAACTCGAGCCGGGCATCGAAGTCGTCGTGCTCGACGACGCCTCCACCGATGCAAGCCCGGCCATCATCGCGTCCTTCCAGGCGCGGTTCGGGCCGGCGCTTCGGCTGATCCGGCACCCGCGCAATCGTGGCCTTGCCGCGGCACGCAACAGTCTGCTCGAGGGTGCCGCGGGCGACTATTTCTGGTTCATCGACGCAGACGACCTGATATCCACCGGCGCCATCGCTTCGCTGCGCAAGGCGCTCGACGCGGTTGCACCGGACCTGCTGACCTGCGACTTCCGCGTCCACCGCGAACACTTCCGCTTCAAGCACCGGCTGCGCGGGGAAACCCACCGGCGCACCTTCGGCGGAACCCCGCGACGACTGGGCACGGATTTCTCGGACCTCGTCAGCGGCATCCTGATCAACGGACAACTGCATGCGTGGTCGAAGATCGCCCGGCGCAGCGTGTGGCAGCAGGTGCGCTTTCCGGAAGGGCGCTACTTCGAGGACATCGCAGTCCTGCCGATGCTGCTGGATGCCACCCGCAGCCACTTCCACGTACCCGAGCCCTGGGTCGTCTACCGCCAGCGTTCCGGCAGCATCCTTGCCAGCATGAGCGCGGAAAAGATCCGCCATCAGTTGCATGCCTTGCACGAACTGGGCGCGGCACTGGATCCGTCGCGCCGGGCGCTCGACGGCGAGGCGGGTTTTGCCGTGCAGTATTTCATCCTGAAGAGCCTTGCCTCGCTGGCGCGCCGGCTGGCGGCCGGGCATTCCGCCGAAAGCGCGGAGCTGGACCGACTCCTGCGCGAAAGCCTGCAGTCCCTCCTGCCGCTTGGACCGGGCCCGGTCCTGCGCGACTATTGCCGGCGCGGCTGGTTCCTGCGCGCAGGGCGCGCCCATGCATCATTGCGCCGGATGCGCACGCCCGCGCTGCTCTCGCCATGAGCGGCCCGGTCGTGGTCAACGGCGTACAGGCCGTCGTCGAGGACTTCGCCCCGCGCAGCGAACCGGTGCGCGTCCTGCATTTCGTCACCGGCGGGTTTTCCGGTGGCGCCACCCAGGTCGCCATCGCCTTGACCCGGGCCGCGCTGGCCGATGGCGAGCGTGTGCAGCCGCTGCTGGTCCTGCGCCGCAAGTGGGGAACCGATCCGGCGCGCATCGAGCGCCTGCGCGAAGAAGGCATTCCCGTCATCACCGTGCCGCGCTGGCCGCGCCTGGCGACGATCCTGCGCCTTGCCGCGATCTGCCGGTCGTTTCGCGCCGACGTGCTGGTCGCCCACGGCTACAGCGAGCATCTGTGGGGGCGCTACGCCGGCCTGCTTGCCGGCGTGCGCAGCCTCGTCCAGGTCGAACACAACACGCGCGAACGCTACACGCCGTGGCGGCGGGCGCAGACGCGCTGGCTGGCCCGGCGCACCGCGCGCATCGTCGGTTGCTCGGAAGGCGTTCGCGACGCGCTGCTGCAGATGGACCTGCCTGCCGAGAGGATCGTCGCGATTCCGAATGGCATCCGCCTCGAGCCGTTCGCCGCAGCTGGCGAGCGGCCGTTCGCGCGGCGCATTCCCGGCATCGTCATGGTCGCGCGCTTTTCGCGGCAGAAGGATCACGCCACCCTGCTGCGCGCCGTCGCCCTGTTGCGCCAGCGCGGCCTGACCCCGCCCGTGATGCTGGCCGGCGGCGGCAAGCCGGCCCACCGACGCGCCATGGAAGTGCTGGTCGCCGAGCTCGGCCTGTCCGGTCAGGTGCATTTCCTCGGCGTCTGCAAGGACGTGCCGGCCTTGCTGATGGAGCACCAGATCGCCGTGCTAAGCACCCACCACGAAGGCATGCCGTTGGCCCTGCTCGAGGGCATGGCCGCGGGCTGTGCGGTAGTCGGCAGCGATGTCGAAGGCGTGCGCGAGATCATCCGGGAGGGCGTCGACGGAATGCTGGTTGCCCGTGCCGATCCACTGCAGCTTTCGATTGCGCTCGAAACGTTGCTGGGCCAGCCGGCCTACGCAGGCGCCCTGGCCGCGAATGCCCGGGCATCCGCCCTCGAACACTTCGGGCTGGACCTGATGAACCGGCGTTACGCGGACCTGTTCCTC
>OEIU01000776.1_pt1 | contig 25813 bp, 15 predicted proteins | sample 1539221 | NCBI WGS metagenome assembly OEIU01 (sample SAMN03792071, study PRJEB22550) | activated sludge metagenome | feature: wastewater treatment plant; material: activated sludge; isolation source: Wastewater treatment plant of a petroleum refinery complex | place: Argentina: Zarate | collected...
GAGCACTGCCTTCACACGGCAGGGGTCACAGGTTCGAACCCTGTGCCGCCCACCAAGATCCAGCGGACTTCCCAGCGATAGCGCTCACTGACCTCAGGCGCCAGTGAGAGCGATCGTGAGAGGATTTTCCCCGCAGGGATAAAACGAATGGCTAGACGCAGCTCCTTCAGGAGTTGCCCGTGGCCTACATCGAGAATCGGTCGCCCTTCGTCGTCGAAGTCCCCCGGCGCCCCGAACTGCGCAGGCAGTTCAGCATCAACCACAAAAAGGCCGCCCAGGCCTATATCACCGAGCTGGCTGCGAGCGGCCACCCCGCCGCTGACCTGCGGCAACTCGAGAGTAAGTTTCTCGTCGTCGACCAGCGCGCGGGGCTGCGCATCGCCGCCGACACCCGGGCCCAGGCAGTTCGCATCCAGGCGCAGCTGCACGACGACAGCGCGCGCGACGCAATCGTCGACCCCTGCAAGCACGCCCGGCTGACTTTCGGGGAAGCTGCCGAGACCTATCTCTCGGAACGTGTGCCTCACTCGCGCGACGCGAACGAGTACGCACGCCGCGTGCGCGCGCTCGTGCGTAATCTCGGGCTTGCGAAGATTCCCTTGGCTCAGCTCAGCCATGTCCACTTCGCGGAGTTCATCCGCCGGCGACGGCGGCAGGTCACGCCCTGGACCGGCGAGCCGGTGCAAGACACGACGATTGCGCGCGAACTCGCGATTGCCTCGGCGATCATCAATCGCGCGCGCGCGTTCGGCCTCACGACCCTGACCCTCAATCCTGTCATCGCGGCGAAGATGGACACGCGCCTGCAATGCGATGCGGAGCGCGACCGGGTCTACGACGAAGACGAAGTCGAGGCAATCGACGCGATGCTGGGTCGCGCGAAGAGCGCTTATCCGCGCTGGTTGTTCCGCCTGATGCTCGTCACCGGCTGCCGCCCGGGGTCGCTGCTAGCCTTGCGGTGGTCGGACGTGCATCTCGACGAGCGCTACATGCTGCTCCGCAAGACGAAAAACGGCCGAGTGCACAAGCAGCCCATGCTCGATGCGGCAGTCGCTTTGGTGCAACGCATTCCGAGCCCCCGCGACGGGCGCGTGCTGCCGATTAGCGAAGAGACCGTCGAACGCGCGTGGAACCACGAGATTCTCGCCCAGGAAGGCGTTCTCGACGCTCACCTGTATGACGCACGGGCGACGTTCCTCACGCGTCTCGCGCGCACGCCCGGCATCTCGACACAGGTCCTGATGCAGTTCTCGTCGCATCGCGACATGCGCATGCTGCAGCGCTACCTCCGGGACCGCCCCAAGGACATCGTAGCGGTCGCCCAAGGCGCCCTCAATGCTCACCGCGCGAGCGCAGCATCTCACGCGACCTTGACCTTGCCGAGCGCGGCTGCCGTCTCCGAAATGGCCCCGGAAGCCATCGCAGCCCCCGTCGGCGTGACCGTACTGCTTCGCGCGCATACCGATGCCTTCAGCAATCGCGCTGCTTCGAGGGCCACGGCATGAGCACGCGCACGTATTCGCAGGCGTTGCTCGCCCATCTGGTCGCGCAGCGACTGCAGACTCTGCGCCGGCGGCGCGGTCTTAGTATCGAGTCGCTTGCGGGGCGTCTCTCGCCTTTCGAACCGGAAGCCATGGCCGCCCGCATCAGACGGCTCGAGCGGACCCCGACGCGACCCGATCTCGAACTCGTCGCGCGTATTGCCGGGCTCTACGATGTGCCCGTCGCCTCCCTGCTCGCCCCGACGGCCCTCGAGTCCGCCTGCTACATCCTGCTCGCACGGCTGCCGATTCGCCAGCGCGTCGCCGTGTGGCGATCCCTCGTGAGGCGATACCAGCGTCTCCAGCCAGGCAAGGCTCCCTGATCGTTGGCTCGCTGCTCACCACTCATTGCGATGCATCCGAATCGCCCTCCCCACCCCCGGGGTCGACGGATTTGTCAATGACGAGTTTCGGCGTTTTCGCCTGCCGTTGCCATCCTGCAAGATCCGTCGCATCTCGCGCCAGTGGTGTCATCGATGAATGCAAGGCGACTCATAGACCGACTCGGAGGTCTCGGCTTTTGGCCAGAACTCGGCGCTGCTGCGTCAGCGTGGCAGACAGGAAACCTCTCCTCCGAGGAACCGGGGCCGACACCATGGTGTTCTTCGGTCGGCGTGACACCGCTGGATGCCCTGGTCCACGCCGTGCTGTCCCGTGGAGCGGAAGCTGCGCTTCCCTCCGCGCTACCCGATGCATGGCTCCTTGCGATCGTGCGCGACCTGAGACAGCTCGAGTTGGCGGGCGACGACGTTGACGTCCGAAGCCGGAGCCTTCAGTCGGTCACGTTACTCGTGTATGCGATCGCGTCGGCGCCTCTGCCGGGCGGCGGCGACGTCGAGAGCGTTGGTGGATCCCCAGCGCTCGATCGTCTGCAGGCCCTCTATCGCCAAGCTGCGTTCGACGAACTTCTATCGAGGATCACCGGGATCGCGCGCAGTCCCCGACCGTTGCCTCTTGTGGCCATTCAGGCTGCCGCCCTCAGATCACCCCAGTCCGCTTGAGCTCCTCCGGACTGCAGATCTCGTTCGAGATTCGCGCGATCGTCTCCTCTCCATTGAGGCTCCTCGTGCGACGCCGCGGCACCATCAGGTGCCTGGCCGGGGGACGTGTTGCCGACTTTGCGATAACGCTCGATCCTTTGGGAGACGAGCAAACGATCCAGGCGGTCCTGCACGGGTATCCGCGTTGGTCAGAACCCCTCGTCGCTCTCGTCGCACGCTGCCTTGAACTTGTCGCGGGGAAATGAGTCGCACGCATACCGACCGATCTTCGGCTTGCGGCCCTCTCGATCACGCTCGATCCGTGCGAGAAATTTACCTGGTCCCGGATCCCGAATCGACGTCGGAAGTTGGCCCCTGGACGCCGACGAACACGACCGGTTCGCTCTCGCTCTGGTCACTGATGCAAAGACGACTCTCGTGCGAGGTATGGGGTATGGCTGAGGTGCCGCCGCTTCCTGCGCCGGTCAGCGTACCCGTCTATCAGCAGGATGCGATCCCTTACTGTCGCACCCGAGACTTGCCCGATGACGCACGCATCGTCTTCGCCCAATGGGCCTTCGGGCGAGCAAGACCGGACATCGCCGAGGTCGAAGACGCTGTGCATGTGAGTGACGTCTCGAAATTCCTCGGCTAGAGGAACGACAGCAGGGCGGCCCGAGCACCAAGGCCGCAGGCCTCCCGCTGGAGCGTGGCCTCACGCACCGCGGCTCCGCGGAAGCGTTCCACTCGACGCTTCCGCAAACCCCCGCTCGAGCCACGCGCGCACGTCATGTGTTCTCCAGACTCGAGTGCGACCGATTGCCAGCGGGTGCGGGAATCGGCCGGCGGCGACCCATTTCTGCATTGCGCGGGGTGTGACATTGAGAGCCGCAGCGAGCTCGTGAAGCGAGATGACTTCGATGCCGAAGACGGTACCCATCTGTGACTCCGGGTCAGTGCAGCGTGACACCTTCATTCACCACGCGGATGCGAACGCCCCCCATTTCCGGAGTGCAGACGATGCATCCAAGTACGTGCTCAAGCGTCTGCACGCTCGCGATATCAGAAGTCGCGATTCTCGGAAGTATTCCGTCCAAGATGGCGTGACCTGCACGCGATATGAAGTACGCCGTCGCACGGTCTCCCGCGTGCCGAGTCCATTCCCGCAGCGCGTTCAACGCCGGTGTGATGCTGAATTCCCAGACCAGTAGGGGTCCCGAGCCACCGAAGTGAGCGGATAGAGCCATCTTTCCTGCTGCGTCCCACGCGTCGAGCAGCTTCCAAATCTGCGCGTCGGCCGGATTCCCCAGCCAGTACGCGATAGTCGGCCCAATCTGCATCCTGAAGGTCAGCAGCGGCATCGCGTCCGTGTCAATGCAACCAAATCCTACATACCGCGGCTGTGACGCATTCAGGTCGACAGGATGCGACCCGAAATGACCCACCAAGACGGGAAGGCTTCGCATCCCAGAAGGCAGCGTCACGCTGGGGCTCACTACTTCGTCCAAGGTCGCGACGTAGCCGGGCGACAGGATGGGATGTCCGTCCTGGTCGAGAAGCCACGGCATTGACAGCGCTTTACCCATGATTCCTCCTCGAATCGTGTCGAGCGGACGACCCGCTCAATACGAATAGCGAGTGCGTTTTATATCGGTATGTAGAAGCGCGATCGCGTGGCGACGACTTGCATGAGCCGGTGCCAGGGCACGTATAAACCGCGCTCCATACACAAGTCATACCCGTGTCGGGGAACCCCGCCCGCGGTCGCGATTTCGCTGTCGTCAATTGAGGCCAATGCAAAGCCCAAGGGACGTAACGGGACGACGTGATGGATGCCAATGGCCCATCCGTATCCGTTATGCCGAAATCCTTGGAGAATCAACGATGTTTGAGGATTTCCGTTATTTCCCGTTAACCACGAATAACGTGAACGGCTGGCAGCAGATCGCGCCGGGACACTATGTCTACAGCAGCGCAATGCAATCGAACTTCACGTATCGCCACCTTATCGAACAGGTGGAAACCGGGCCGTCCGCCAGCTCGACCGCACAGGTTCGCCGCAACCGACTGTCCGCGCTTGTACGCATCATGGCGATTCTTGGACGTGCAGACAGCGACCCGGCGTGCCCTGACCTCTGCACTTACTTTGACAAGACGCTGACGGCAATCGCCGAGTCCGGGCAGTTCAAGCCTCGCCGTCTCGCCGACATCATCGGCCACCTACGATGGTGGTCGCGACACGCCGCGTCGGTCCGAGACTCCGGCAAACCGCGAGTGCCTCGGCGCCCGGACAGCGACATCACCCGCGCGCTCCTGCGGGCCTTCACCGACTCGGGCTTCACAAAGAGCGGACTGGCCGCCGCAGCCTCGATGTCCCCGATGACGCTCGGCGATTGGCTGCGCGGCCGTCAACCTCGAGTCGACACCCGGGCCGCGCTGGAGCGTGTCGAGACGGCGCTCCGGCTCGAACCCGGCGCACTCTCTCGCCTGGTTCGCTGGGCCGATTCTGCGGGCTCGGCACAGGGACACCTGGGTGCGTATCGCAAACGTATTGCCGAACTTCAACGGGACCCCTATCGCCTCCCTCTTGCGGCGTTCTCCGAAGACCTGGTCAAGCAGTGGCAGGCGTTCCTCGGGCATCAGACCGGCACAGTCGTTTCCGACCTCCCGATGTCCCGCCAGGCAGGGTGGAGCGTCAAGCGACCTGACCAAACGCGGGTCAAGGCCACCGTTCTCACGACGATCGCCGGCGGGATTTGCCCGTCGGCCGAGGTCGTAGCGCGCAAGGTTCAAGGCATCCTCGGCTTTCTCGCTCGCGCGACGTCTCTGGGAGGACGAGGTCTCCCCCTGGCCCAGGTTCAGACGCTCGCATGGCTTGCGATTCCGGATGCGGTCGACGGATATTTTCGATTCGTCGTCAACCGGTCCGGGAAAGTCAATAACGGCGTGCGCGGAATGACCAGCTTCATCCTGTCGATGCTCGACGCCAGAACCGGGTGGCTGCGCCACCACCCCGAGCTCGCGGATAATCTCCCCGACCGGCCTGCGTCGAACTTGGACTGGCATGCCTCGTGCCAAAGCACCATGGCAGTCTGCCTAGCCTGGCGCAAGAGGTATGCCGGGCGCAGCAGGAACCCCAAGGTGGCTATCGCTTGCGTGCTCGACGCCGACGACGCGCTGGCGGCGATGTGGCGCGGAATCGCGTCGCTCGACGCCGAGGCAGAAAGCCTGCCCCGCGGCTCGCTGAGGCGCTCGAGCGTCAAACGCGATGCACTGATACTCGCGCTTCTGACGTGCATCCCGCTTCGCATCGAGACCGTGGCTGCGCTCAACGTCGACGGAAGTCGGGGCGGCGACCACATCTACTGGCTAGGCAACCGGTTTCGGTTGAGCGCGGGCAACCTGAAAAACCGCCGCCGCCCCGACGGTGAAGCGGTCGACATCGCGCTGCCGCAAATCCTCAACGAACGCATCAGCGAATATCTTCAGGAGCACCGCCCGCGCATCGTCGGCACACAGGACAGCCAGTTCTTCCTGCCGTCGACCCGCAATCCCAGACAGCTTTGGCGGACGATGAATGCGCATTTCATTATCGTGACGCGACGCCATGTTCCCGACTGCGCCGGCTTCGGACCGCATGCCCTGCGGCACGTCGTCGCAAGCCACTACTTGCGCCTTCATCCCAACGAGCACACGGTCGTGGCAAAACTGCTGCTTGTCACGCTCGGGACTGTGATGAAGCACTACGACCAAAGCGGGGCCGAGCTCGCGATGTCACTTCATGAGGACGACGTGGAAAAAGCGGCGAGGAAGGTTGCTCGGAGTCGGTGAACGGCGCCGCATCGGGCGACATGCCGGTTCCTGGAGATCGCCGAAAAGCCAGCAACGTCACCTGCGAGAAAAGGCCACTCCTGAGTGTCTACCGGTTAGGGACGCTTACGCTACCACTGTGACCTGCCCTAGTCATGAGGCCCGGGGGTGTCTACGAAAAGCGGGGCGATTCAGCCCAGCACCTACTTCGGCACGCACGCCTTCAGCAAAGTCAGACAAACCAGACTCCACCTGAATTTCCGGGAACTGTCCAACAGCACGACGCCACTGCCTGACGCGGTCCTGGCCAGTCCAAAGAGTCGGAGGAGCCGGAATGAGGGGTATAGGGGTTGTGCGTTATACATCTTTTAGCTATCCTGCGCATCACCCCGTCTCACCGCAAGCCCATGATCCGATGCCACCTCTCCACCCTCATGGGCCGCGACAAGCTTCGCATTGCAGAGGTTTCGCGTCGCACGGGTCTCAACCGCAGCACCATCGCCGCGCTTTACAAGGAGACGGCCACGAGGATCGAGCTCCCTGCCATCGAACAGCTGTGCCGGCTCTTCAATTGCCGGGTCGGCGACCTGTTTGAGTACGTCCAGGACCACGAGGAGGTGGAGCGGTGACCCTCGGCGCCGCCCGCTGGCACGTCATCGCCGAGTCGAACTTCGCCTGGGAGCGTGAAGCGCTGGAATGGCTCCGGGGCAATCTGCCCGACCGCGACCCCTGGCACGTCTGGACCAACTTCGAGTTCATCGACGACGAGGGCAAGGTCAGCGAGGTCGATGCGCTGGTGCTTTCGCCTGCCGGGCTCTTCCTCGTTGAGATCAAGAGTCGCCCGGGCGTGCTGACCGGCGATGTGCACAGCTGGACCTGGACCACCGATGGCCGGTCGAGCACGGTCGACAACCCGGTCATCCTTGCCAATCGCAAAGCAAAGCGCCTGGCCAGCCTGCTCAAGCGGCAGCCGGCCATCACCAAGGCCAAGATCCGCCTGCCCTTCGTCGAGCCAGCGATCTTTCTCTCGTCCACCAGCCTGTCCTGTCGGCTCGAAGGGCTGGCCAAGTCGGCCACCTTCCAGCGTGGCCGACCCGGTGCCCTGGACGACCCGGGGATCGTCGGGGCGCTGGCCAACGGCGTCACGAACCGCTCGGCGACCACCGTCGACTCGCAGCAGGCGCGCGCCATCGCCCGCGGCCTCACTGAGGCCGGCATCCGCCCCTCCAACAAGCACCGCCAGGTGGGCGACTACCGACTGGGCAAGCTGCTGTCCGAGGGTGAAGGGTTTCAGGACTGGGAAGCGCAACACGTCAGCATCGACACGGTTCATCGCCGTGTCCGCATCTACACCGTCGCTTCCGCCTCCACCCCCGAGGCCCGTGCCACACGCGTGCGCCAGGCGCGCCGCGAATTCGAGATCCTCGAAGGCATCGACCACCCCGGCATCCTGAAGGTCAAGGACTACAAGGAGACAGAACTCGGCCCGGCGCTGATCTTCGATCACGACCCCAAGGCCATGCGCCTGGATCACCTGCTGCGCGACCACGGCAAGGATCTCTCGGTCACCCAACGCCTGCAGCTCGTGCGCGACATCGCCGAGACGCTGAAGTACGCCCACTCGAAGCGCCTGTACCACCGCGCCCTGGGGCCGCAGAGCATCCTCGTTCATGGCATCGGCAGCGGTGCGCTGCACCTGCGGCTGATGAACTGGCAGACCGCGTCGCGCAACGTCGGTGAGTCCGCGTCGCCGTACACCGTTCACCGCACGACCGGCACCCAGCACGTCGAGGACTATGTCGAAGACCCGGGGATGATCTACCTCGCCCCGGAGACGACCCGCGCCGACCCCGCGCATGGTCCGAGCCTGGATGTGTTCTCGCTCGGCTGCATTGCCTACCAACTCTTCAGCGGCCAGCCACCCGCCGAATCGGTGCTCGATTTGGCCGAGAAGCTGCGCGTTGGCCAGGGGCTTCGCCTGTCGGACGTGATGGATGGCTGCGGCGCGCGGCAGCAGGAGCTGATCCAGTTCGCCACCTGCCCCGACGTGCTCGCCCGCTACGACACGGTTCAGGACTTCCTCGATGACCTGGATCGCGTCGAGGACGAGCTCACCACCCCCGACCCGGAAGCCACTGTCGATCCCAGCGTCGCCAGTGCGGGCGATCGCCTGGACGGCGGCTTCACCGTCATCAAGCGCATGGGGCGCGGCTCCTCCAGCGACGCGCTGCTGGTGCGCAGGGACGGCAGCGACGAAGAGCATGTTCTCAAGGTCGCGTGCGACGTCGCGCACAACGACCGTCTGGCCGCAGAAGGCGAAGTCCTCGCGCGGCTGCATCACCAGAACATCGTCGCCCACCGCGAGACGCTCACGGTCGCCGGCCGTACGGCGCTGTTGCTCAAGAGCGCCGGCAGCCGCACGATGGCCGAGAAGCTCAAGGAAGAGGGGCGTCTGTCGCTCGACATGCTGCAGCGCTTCGGAGAAGAGCTGATCGAAGCAGTGAACCATCTCGAAGCCGAAGGTGTGGCCCATCGCGACATCAAGCCCGAGAACATCGGCATCGCCGAGAACCGCACCGGCAAGCTTCAGCTCGTGCTGTTCGACTTCTCGCTGTGCCGCACGCCGGCCGACAACATCACGGCCGGCACGCATCCTTACCTCGACCCGTTCCTGTCCCTGCGCCGCCCGCCGCGCTGGGACCTGTACGCCGAGCGCTTCGCGCTGGCGGTCACGCTCTACGAGATGGCGGTCGGCCAGCCGCCGGTCTGGGGCGATGGGCAAACCTCGCCGGCCATGCTCGACGTCGAGGCCACCATCGAGAGCGACGTCTTCGACCCGGTCACACGCGAGGGCTTCACCGCGTTCTTCTCGAAGGCCTTGAAGCGCGACTACCGCGAGCGCTTCGACAACGCCGAAGACATGCTGCGTGAATGGCGCGCGATCTTTGCCGCTCGACAAACCGTTCATGCGGGCGAGACCGGCGCAGCGGAAGGCCTGGCCGCCATCGCCATGACCGCCACGCCGCTCACGACGATGGCCGAGCTGGGCTACAGCCTGGAAGCTCAGGACATCCTCGAGCGCATGGGCATCCACAACGCCCGCGAACTGCTGGCCGTCGATCGCATCCGCTTCCGCTACCTGCGCGGCGTGGGCGACAAGATCCGCAAGGAGATTCGTCTCACTGCCAAGGAACTCGCCCGTCTGCGGCCCGACCTCACGCAGGGTCGCAGCACTGCGCACGATGCAGACGAGGAAGTCGGCGGCGCCGTCAGCGTCAACGAACTGGCCGCGCAGCTGCTGCCGCGCCGCCCCGCCGGCGATGACCGCCCGGAGGAACCCGCCCTCGCCCACTACCTCGGGCTGGACGACAGCGTGCAGGCCGGCACCTGGCCCAACCTTGGCGAGTCGGCGCAAGCCAATCAGGTCGACCGGGGCACGCTGACCGCCGCGCTCATCAAGGCCCGCGAACGCTGGCTCAAGAACCCTGCCTTCACCGAGCTGCGCCAGCAGCTCGACACCCTGCTGCGCAGCCAGGGCCAGGTGATGAGCGCGCACGAGAGCGCCATGGCCCTGCTCGCACTGCGCGGCTGCGCGGCACAGGACGACGCGGAGCGGCTGCGACAGGCCACCGCCGTGCTGCGGGCCGCGGTCGAAGCGGAATCGCACCTCGACCAGCCGCGATTCGAGGCGTTCGACCACCAGCCCTGTGCGTTGATTGCCAGCGCCTCGGCCTGGGCCGACTACGCGCGGCAGCTCGGCGCCGCCGCAGACGCATGCGCCCTGGCCGATCCCCTGCTCCCGCCACCCCGCGTGCTCGAAACGCTGGAAGGCGTTCCCCTGCCCCCTGCACTGGCCGCTGAAGGCGCGCCCACTGCCGCGCTGACCCCCACCCGGCTGCTGCGTCTGGCCGCCTCGGCGTCGCGCAAGGCGGCCTTGTCGAGTCGCCAGGAGATCTACCCCCGCGGCATGGCACCGCTGCAGGCCCTGCGCCAGTCCTTGGGCGCGCTGATCGGCGCGCCGCAATTGCGCCTGCGCGAGATCCAGGACCGCGTGCGCGGTCGCTACCCGGAGGCCGCAGCCTTGCCCGGCCGCCCCGAGCTGGACCGCCTGCTCGAAGAGGCCGGCGCGCCACTGACTTGGGACCCGTCTGCCGCGGAAGGCGCCGGCGCGTACCGGCTCTCAACCTTGGGCAGCGCGCAGACGGCGGGCACCACCACGGTGTTTTCGCGTCACACCACCGAGCTCACCCTGCGGGCCGCCGGCGACGGCGCTGGCGCCGAGCTTGCCGACGCCGCCGCGGTCGAGGAACGGCTCACCCGAAGCCTTCAACAAGGCGGCCTTCTGGTACTGACCGTTCACCCGCGCATCACGCGCCGGGCTGAAGCTGAACTGCTGCACCGCTTCGGGCAGCCTGGCACCCAGCCCGCGCCACTACAGCGCGTGAACTTCGACGCGCTGCTGCTGGGCGCATTGCGTGAGCAGGCAAAGGCCGCCCGTGTCGACTGGAATGTCGTCCTCGAGGCCGACGCTGCCGACCGCGGCAGCCGCCACTGGATCAACCTGCAGCGGCTGGTGCAAAGAACGCTGCCCACGCTGCGCTCCGCGCTGCTGCAAGGCACGGCGCCGATCCTGCTGGTCAGTGCCGGCCTGCTCGCCCGGTACGACCTGATGACACTGATCACCGAGGTCGAGGAGCACGCCGGCCGTCCTGGACACACGCCCAGTGTGTGGTTGCTGCTGCCCACGACTCACCAGGGCCTACCGGTCATCGATGGCGTCGCGGTGCCGATCGTCAACAACATCCAGAACACCCGCACGTTGGCGCTGGCGCAGGCCTGGGTGGAGAACAAACACCGGGCGAGCGTCGCCCCGTAGACCCACGCCGCCGCGATGCCGAACGCCACAACGGAAAGAACAGCTCAGTGATCAACGCCCCACAACTGCTCGCGGACCTGACCCGCCTGCTCAAGCGCCTCGAAGACGACCTGCGCCAGCGCATCGCCGACGTAGCCGAGCTGAAAGCCGGCCTGCAGGCCGAGTGGCAGGCGGCGGGCGACGCCCAGCGCACGGCAGAGACCTTCCAGAGCTGGGCCGAACAGGTCCTCACGCAGGCGGGCGGGCACTGGCTGCTCTCCTGGGTGGTCCTGCGCTTCATCGAAGACAACGAACTGGTCGAGCGCCCCTGGCTGGGCGGCACGCCGGAGTCCGACCGACTGGCGCTGGCGCGCGACCGGCACGAGGCCTACTTCCGCGAGAAGCCGCTGGAGAGCGACCGCGACTACCTGCTCGCGTGCTTCCGCGAGGCCGGCGCGCTGCCAGGGCTGCACACCTTCTTCGACGAGACGCACAACCCGGTCTTTCGCCTCGGCGTCAGCGGCGATGCCGCCATGGCGCTGCGCCAGTTCTGGCAGCAGGTGGACCCGAACACTGGCAGCCTGGCGCACGACTTCACCGATCCCGACTGGAACACCCGATTCCTGGGCGATCTCTACCAGGACCTGTCGGAAGCCACGCGCAAGCGCTACGCGCTGCTGCAGACGCCGGAATTCGTCGAGGAGTTCATCCTCGACCGCACGCTGACGCCGGCGATCCGCGAGTTCGGCTTCCGCGAAGTGCGGATGATCGACCCGACCTGCGGCTCAGGCCACTTCCTGCTGGGCGGCTTTCAACGGCTGGTCGATGAATGGATCCGACACGAGCCGGCACGCAACCCGCGTGACATCGCGCAACGGGGGTTGGATGCCGTCGCCGGCGTGGACCTGAATCCGTTTGCCGTCGCGATCTCCCGCGTCCGGCTGCTGGTGGCGGCGCTCAAGGTCAGCCGGGTGCATCGGTTGTCGGAAGCACCCAACTTCAAGCTGAACGTCGCCATTGGCGACAGCCTGCTGCATGGCAAGCGATTCGGTATGACAGCGACAGACGGCATGTTCGAGGGCGCCGAGCATTACGCCGGGACCGGATTGGCGCACGCCTACGCCAGTGAGGACCTGGCCGAGGTCAACCGCATACTGGGACGGCAGTACCACGCGGTGGTGGGCAACCCGCCCTACATCGTCGTCAAGGACGCGGCGCTGAACGCGGCCTACCGACAGCGGTACGCCAGCTGCCACATGAAGTATTCGCTCGGTGCGCCGTTCACCGAGCGCTTCTTCGAGCTGGCGCTCACGGGCAATGGCCAGGCTGCCGGCTTTGTGGGGCTGATCACGGCCAACAGCTTCATGAAGCGTGAGTTCGGGAGCAAGCTGATCGAGCACGTGTTGCCCCGATTGGACCTGACGCATGTAGTCGACACTTCGGGCGCCTACATCCCTGGGCACGGGACGCCAACGGTGATCCTGTTTGGCCGCCATCGTGCACCCGTGGGCGACACGGTACGCACGGTCATGGGTATCAAGGGCGAGCCGACCACGCCCGACGATCCTGCACTAGGGCTAGTCTGGTCAGCCATCGCCGACCAGATCGACCGGCCAGGATCAGAGAGTGACTTCGTCAGCGCAGGCGACGTACTGCGATCAACGTTTGCCAAGCATCCTTGGAGCATCGGAGGTGGCGGTGCTTCTCAGCTGTGCGAGGTCATCGAAGAAGGGTCGCCGACGCGATTGGGCGCAAGAGTTGAGTCGATCGGCTTCATGGCGATCACAGGTGAAGACGAAGCATTCTTGGTCCCAGCGCACGTAGCACGTCGAATCGGGGCGCCCACACGGGCATTCGTGCTTGGTGACGCGGTGCGCGATTGGGCCGTTTCCTCGGATCTCCTTGTTGAGTTCCCCTATGTTCATTCAGAGTCGCGCTTCTTGCCTGTTCCCTACGTTAGTGGCTCCCCTTATGACCGGTGGACTTGGCTGAACCGCACCTTGTTGCGCGCGCGTGTCATGTTCGGCAAGTCAGCGGAGCAGCATGGACACCGGTGGGATCAGTACATGCAGTTCATCGAGACCCGTGTCTCGGCACCTTACTTGATCGCATTCGGCGAGGTCGCCAGTCACAATCACTTCGTCCTAGATCGTGGCGGCAAAGTCTTTAAGCAGACCGCGCCAGTGATCAAGCTTGCCGCCGGCAGCAGCGAAGATGAACACTTGGCGCTGCTCGGTTTGCTCAATTCGTCAGTCGCATGCTTCTGGCTGAAGCAGGTTTGCCATCAAAAGCAAATGATGGGCGGCGACGGAATTCGGATCTCCGACAAGTCGAAAGTTCCGTATCAGTTCGCCAGTACCCGGGTTCAAGAACTGCCGCTGCCCACGGATTGGCTCAAGCATCCAGACCTGCCGCGCCTGATCGAGCTTTCGCGCCAAGCAGACAACTTGGCGCGCGAGGTTTCGGGCCGCAGCGCATCGGCGACCATTGAACTGGCATTGCGAAACGGTCGGAGCGTTGCCGAGGCGTGGCAGGAAGTCCTCGATGCGCGGCAGCGGGCGAGATCGAGGCAGATCTTCATCCAGGAAGAGATCGACTTCCTTGCCTATCACATGTACGGACTGATCGCCGATCGCACCCTTCTCTCGGACGCGATGGGCTGGGACGTTCCGCTTGAGGCGGGTTACCGCCCCTTCTGCATCATCGATCAGAAGAATGTCGAAGGTTTCGATGTCCCGCCCCACGTGCCGACTGATTGGCCAAGCGAGTTGCGTGGCTTGTGGGAGCGACGGATCAACGCTATTCGCTCGACCAACGCGTTGCGCATCATCGAGGATCCGCACTACAAGCGCCGCTGGATTGGGCGTCAGGGACTCTTCAACCACGGCGCGAAGGCGGACGAGTTCAGCGACGCGTTGGCCGCATGGATGCTTGATCGGCTGGAGCCGTCGCACCTCTGGCGAACCAGCGCCGATCAGCCGCCACAAATCACGACGGTCAACCGCTTGGCCGACTCTGCGCGTGCGGATGCTGACTTCATGCACATCGCCGGCCTCTACGCTGGCCATGCCGACTTCGATCTCGCGAAGGTCGTCTCGGGCCTGGTCTCCGCCGAGTCCGTGCCTTTCCTGCCAGCCCTGCGCTACAAGGATACGGGCTTGCGCAAGCGCGCACAGTGGGAAGACACCTGGGCACTTCAGCGCCGCGAGGATGCAGGCGAGAAGGTCGGCAAGATTCCCGTGCCTCCCAAGTACGAAGCCAAGGACTTCCTGAAGTCCGACTTTGCGCGCTTGCGCGGTCCTCTGGACGTTCCCAAGGAGCGCTGGATCAGCTACCCGGGCTGCGAACGCGGCGCAGACACCAGCCTGCCCATCGCCTGGGCCGGCTGGAACCATCTTCAGCAGGCCACGGCCGTGGCGGCCTACTACCTGGAGATGAAGGACAACGAAGGTTGGGAGCCCGCTCGCCTGCAGCCCCTGCTCGCCGGCCTGCTGGACCTGGTTCCCTGGTTGGAGCAGTGGCACAACGAGATCGACCCGGCGTACGGCGAGCGCATGGGCACGTACTACCGGGGCTTCGTCAACGAAGAGGCCCGGGCGCTTGGGTTCACCCTTGACGACCTCCGTGCGTGGAAGCCGGTTGTCACGGCGGCGAAGCGCGGACGAAAGAAGGCTTCGGCATGAGTGACGCGCCCGCGCCCGTCACGATGGCGTTCACGCACCTTTGTGCGTGGCGGGTCATCGGTGGCATTGGCATGCCGGCAGACGCGGGCAGCGTTCCGTTGGCCTCCGGTGTGGGCTGGTCGTACTCGCTCACCAAAGACATCGATGCAGTCTGCGCCAAGAGCGACCGCGGACTGGCGCTCAGTCATCTGGTCTTGCAGGGCATATTCGGCCCCGAGAAGCTGGGAACCTTGGACGAGCGCCTCGCCGCGGAGATCGCGGAGATTCGCGAGGCTCGCCGCCGGCGTGCCGGTGGATGCGCGCTGCTGCTCTTCCAGGCGACAGGGCCGCTTGCCGTCACGATCGGTAAGAGCTTTCAGCAGCACGCGGACTTCATGCTGACCTTCGACGCATACGACAAAGGCGAGATTCGCCAGCGATACGTCCACCAGCATCGGGCCATGCAGTTGGCGCTGGCGCTTGAATCGAAGACGCGCGTCCGTTTCGAGGAGGCAACCGCCGGCACCTACTGCACCAACGCGGCTGGGCATACGGTCTACAGCCTGACCTTCTCGGGCGGCGCCGCGGACGTCACGGTCTCCTCGCCGCTTTCGCGGGAAGGCTCCACGGCGGTTGCAGATCGTTTTGCCTTACTCGCGAAGAGCGCAGAACTTGCGTCGACGGTCCGTCTTTTTGCCGACATGGCCGCTTATGGACGCGAGCCTTTCCGCGTGTTCGTCTCCGGCTGGGCCGCGCTCGAGATCCTGATCAAGAAGACGTTCAAGGACTATGAAGAGCGCTTCTTCAGCACGCTCGCGATCCCGCATCAACCGGACATGGCGGCGCTGTTCATCGATCGCATCCGCAAGTCCATGGGCGACAAGCACAACCTGATCGACCGGTTCACGCTGGTCTCGTCGGTGCTGTTGCCGTCGCAGTCCGCCGCCGAGGCCGAGGCCGACCTGGCGACCTTCAAGCGCATCAAGCAGCAACGCGACGAGATTGCCCACGGCGCCGCCTTCGACGAGAGGCAGCTGCCAGTTTCCGAATTGAGCGACCTGCTGATGAAGTACCTCGCTGCTCATGCCAAGTCGCGTTCGTAGAAGGAACCAATAGATGCCGCTGCTGAAAGACCTGATCACCATCCCCGAGCGCGTGCATCAGGGCGACTTCGTCCTGCAGCTCACGAAAGGGGTTACCGAGCCGGAGCAGACGCTGCGCGACTACGTGGTGACGCCGCAGCTGGTCGACGCCTTCAGCAATGCCCTGGGCTTCATCCAGCAGGCCGTGCAGACGGCGAGCAGCAAGGCCGCCTACCTGCACGGCAGTTTCGGCTCCGGCAAGAGCCACTTCATGGCGGTGCTGAACCTGCTGCTGGCCGGCAACACGCAGGCACGCTCGATTCCCGAGTTGGCCGATGTCGTGGCGCGCCACAGCTGGACGCATGGGCGCAAGTTCCTGCTGGTGCCGTATCACATGATCGGCGCGCGGGACATGGAGTCGGCCATCCTCGGCCAGTACGCCGAGTTCGTGCGCAAGAAGCACCCTGAGGCGCCGGTTCCCGGTTTCTACCTGGCCGAGGGCCTGTTCAAGGATGCGCGCGAACTGCGCGAGCGCATGGGCGATGAGCCCTTCTTCGCCCAGTTGAACAAGGGCGCTGCCGGCGGCAGTGGCGGTGGCGGCTGGGGCGAGTTCGAGAGCGGCTGGGATGCCGCCAGCTTCGAAGGAGCCATGCTGGAGCCGCCCAATGGCGAGGAGCGTTCGCGCCTCGTTGGCGACCTGATCACGCAGTACTTCTCGGCGTACCGCAGCCTGGCCGGCAGCGGCGAGTCGTTCGTCTCGCTCGACGACGGGCTCAGCATCATGAGCCGCCATGCCCAGGCACTGGGCTACGACGCGGTGATCCTCTTCCTGGACGAGCTGGTGCTCTGGCTCGCGAGCCACGCTGCCGACGTCAACTTCGTCAGCCGCGAGGGCACGAAGCTGGTGAAGCTGGTGGAGGCCACCAACGCGGATCGGCCCGTGCCGCTGATCAGCTTCGTCGCGCGCCAGCGCGACTTGCGCGACCTAGTGGGCGAGAACCTCGCCGGCTCGGTGCAGTTGCAGTTCAGCGATGTGCTCAAGCACTGGGAAGCGCGCTTCCACCGCATCACGCTGGAAGACCGCAACCTGCCGGCCATCGCGGAAAAGCGCGTGCTGCGCCCGGTGGACGAGGCCGCACGCCAGACGCTGCAGACCACGTTCGACGACGTGATGAAGATGCGCAAGGACGTGCTCGACACCTTGCTCACCACCACGGCCGACCGGGAGATGTTCCGCAAGGTCTATCCGTTCAGCCCGGCGCTGGTGCAGACGCTGATCGCAGTCTCGGCGGCGCTGCAGCGCGAGCGCACCGCCCTGAAGCTGATGCTTCAGTTGCTGGTGGACCGCCGGGCAGACCTCGAACTCGGGCAACTGATTCCAGTAGGCGACCTGTACGACGCCATCGCCGAAGGCGACGAGCCGTTCTCGGAAGGCATGCGCCTTCACTTCGACAACGCGAAGCGCCTTTACAACCAGCGGCTGCTGCCGATGCTGGAGCGCCACCACGGCGTCACCTGGGAAGCCATCAAGCTCGGCCAGGCGGACCCGACGGCGGCCAAGAACCTGCGCAACGATGCGCGGCTGCTCAAGACACTGCTGCTCGGCGCGCTGGTGCCCGAGGTGGAATCGCTCAAGGGCTTGACCGCGCAGCGCCTGGCTGCGCTGAACCACGGCACGTTCCGCTCGCCCATCCCCGGGCGCGAGGCGCAGGACGTGCTGCGCAAGTGCCGCGACTGGGCCAGCGAGATCGGCGAGATCAAGATCACCGAGGACCAGAACCCGGTGATCTCGATCCAGGTCACCGGCGTCGACATCGAGCCGATCCTCCGTGCCGCCGAGGCCAACGACAACGCCGGCAATCGGCGCAAGAAGATCCGCGAAACCCTGTTCGACCAGCTGGGCATTCAGGACGCCGGCGGGCTGTTCACGACGTACGAGTTCGTCTGGCGCGGCACGCGGCGTGAGGTCGAATTGCTGTACGAGAACGTCCGCGAGATGACCGACGACCGCCTGCGTGGCCGCTCGGGCGCCTGGTCGGTGGTGATTGACTTTCCGTTCGACGACGCGAACTTCGGCCCGGCAGATGACCTGGCACGTCTGGGCGCGTACCGCGGCGGCGACACGCGGACGCTCGTGTGGCTGCCCTCCTTCCTCAGCAACAAGGCACTGGCCGACCTCGGCCGCCTGGTGGTGCTCGACTACATCCTGCAAGGCGACCGCTTCGACAACTACGCTGCGCACCTCTCGTTCGTCGACCGTGTGCAGGCCAAGGCGCTGGCCAGGAATCAGCTCGACCAGTTGCGGATCAAGCTCCGGTCACAGCTCGAAGTGGCCTATGGGATCAGCACCGAGCCGCGGGACGCGGTGAGCAATCCGCTCACGGCAGACCAGCAGTTCCAGTCGCTGGACCCGACGCTGTCGCCGCGCCCTCCCGTGGGTGCCGACTTCCGCAGTGCCTTCGAGAGCCTGCTGGGCCAGCTGTTTGCCCACCAGTACCCGGCGCATCCCGAGTTCGACACCGAGATCAAGGCCAGCGTCATCAAGAAGGTCTGGCCCGAAGTGCAGAAGGCCATCGAATCGCCTGGGCAGCGCGGGCTCGTGCAAGACAGCTCGACACGCAAGCTGGTACGCGCCGTGGTGAACCCCTGCCAGCTCGGGCAGATGGGCGAGACCCACCTGCTGATCGAGCCCCACTGGCAGTCGCGATTCGGGCAGAGCCATGCGCGCGATGGCGGCGGGGCGATCACGGTGGCCAAGCTACGCCGCTGGATCGACACCCCGGTGCCGATGGGACTGCCGATCGAGCTGCAGAACCTGATCATCCTGGCGTACGCCGCGTCCACCAACCGTCGCTTCACGCTGCGCGGCGGGCCAGTCGAGCCCACCATCGACAGCCTGTCCGACGACCTGGAGTTGAAGGAACAGGCGCTGCCCAACGCCGCCGACTGGCAGACGGCGCTGCAGCGCGCCTCCAGCCTCTTCGGCCTGACGCTCGCGCAGACGCTTAATGCGGCCAACGTCGGCCGTCTGGTCGATGACGTGAAGCAAGCGGCCAGCGGCAAGCGCGAAGCAGTGGGCCGGCTAGTCGCACAGGTCCGTGACCGGTCGAACCGCTATGCAGCGGGCGCCACCGGTGCCCGCCAGCAATCGGCGGAATCTGCGCAAGCGCTGCTGGCCACGCTCACGCAGGCCGCGGAAGGCGATGTCGTGACATCGCTGGCCACCGCGACCCTGAATACCTCGGAGGCGGCGGTGAGCCGCACCCTGGGCCAGGCGCAGGCGTGCGCCGACGCGCTCACCAACGGCAACTGGCAGTTGTTCGACGTGGTGCGCGATCTCGGGGACCATCGACGCGATGCAGCGGCCGGCATCATGACTCGCCTCGCCGAGGTGCTGACCGCCGACGAGCATGTCGTCCCGCTCAAGTCGCGGCTGGCAGAGCTCGAGCGAGACGCCATGCAGTTGCTCGCAGCCGCTGCGCCCGCGCAGCCGCCCGCACCCGCACCGGTGCCGCCTGGCGGGAGTGCTGCACCCACGCCACTGCCCCCGGTACTGCCACCCGCGCCGGGCTACAACGGCCCGGAGGTGGTGGAAGAGAAGCAGGCGCTTCATCTGACCGGCGCCGCCGCGGTGGCGGAGCTGGATGACCTGAAGGCGCGCATCGCACGCGACCGCGATCTGGAACTCACCCTCAGCTGGCGGCTTGAGCGCAAGGGCACCAAGCTATGAGCTTGTCGACCCCGCAGATCGCGGCGCAGCTCGAGCGGGTGCTGGCGAGCGATCCATCCACCCTGGCCTTGGCGATCCGGGCGAAAGCCCGACAGCCGTGGCCCGAGACGCTGAACCAGCGCGGCCGGCAGTTCGCGCTGCGGTGGTGCGAGTCGTCCTTGGCCATCCGCGAGGCGCTGTGCGATGTGGAGCAGCATGACCCGGAAACGGCGGGGCTGGGGGGGCCCACCCCGCTGGCCACGCCTTAGAGCACCCCGGACGCCCCGGGGCGCCCGCCGCGCCCCCGAGTGTTTCAGCCCGAGGGCTGGGACATCGTCCGTCAACTGTTCCAGGCCAAGGAGACCGACGCCCGGCTGGGGCGCTTCGCCTGGATGCCGCAGTGCCTGATCGACGGCGCGGCACAGGGTCCCTACCCGCCCGTGGCCAATGGCTTTCTCGGCCTGGAGACGGCGTGGCAGGAAGTGCTGCAACGGTTTCTTCGGATCCCAACGGCTCGCCCGGACGCCGTTTCTCTGCTGACCTGGTCAATGACCACCGGCGCCGACGCCACGCTGGATCAGCTGCCCGCAGCAGCCAGAACCGACGTAATGCGCTGGCTTTCGGAGGCGGCCGGCAGCGCTGGGGAAATGGTCCTGGGCTGCGTCGAGGCCGGTCGAACGGTCGACGCCTTGCCACTGGGGCTGGTTTGCGGCGTGGTCTTCGCACCGGAAGGCGAAGGACAGGCGGCGCTGGGCCAGGCTGCCATCCGCCTCGAGCGGTTCGTCAACGACAAGCACATCGGCGTGCCGGAAGGCCGGGCCTGGGCGCGCGCCGCGGAGCAAGTGGTGCGGGCAGCCGGGTTGGAGACCGCGCGCGCCACGCTCGACCGTGCAGATGCCTTGCTGCGGGACCTGCGCGTCGCTGAGTTCGCGCACTTGAGCGATCTGCTTCCCGCTGCACTGGATCAGCGGATGCAGGACTTCGCACTCTCCCTGTCTGCGCATGTCGCCGAGCCCACCGAGGCCAATCTGGCCCAGGTGGAGCGGCAGGCCGACCGCGTGCTCAGACACACGTTGATGGCGGCCCAGCCGCCGCGCGCTGAGCGCGTGGGGATGGCGCGCCGTCTTGCCCGCTGGCTGTTGACCGCGCCCCGATCAGTGGCGTCGCTGCCGAGTGCCGTGGCCTGGCAGTCGGACGAAGGCGCCTTCGTGGACTGGGCACGTTTCCGTCTGCTCGGCGGCGACGAGATTCCGGAGCTGTCGCAGGCCTACGGCGCGTGCCGCGAAGCGCTGATCGCGCGGCGGAACAAGTTCGCCAAGCCATTCGCCCAGGCGTTGATCGAGTGGAACGCGAACAAGCCGTCCATCGATGGGCGCCTGGTGCCGGTCGAGTCCGTACTCGAGCATGTCGTGGCGCCAATCGCTGCCGCCCATCCGACCTTGCTGCTGGTGATGGATGGGCTGAGCATCAGCATCTTCCGAGAGCTGTTCGCGCGCAGCGCGAGCCATGGCTGGGCCGAGATGGTGCCGAGCGCCCTCGGGCAGCCTCTGGTCGGCGTGGCGGCGCTGCCGACCGTCACTGAGGTCAGCCGCACCAGCCTGCTTTGCGGGCGGCTCACGCTGGGAGCCGCCGCGCAGGAGCGGTCGGGCTTCGCTTCGCATGCGGCGCTGCTGGCGCACAGCCGCGCCGGAGCACCGCCCCGGTTGTTCCACAAGGGCGATCTGGCCGACGCGACCAACCTGGCCCCCGAGGTGCGCGCGGCAATCGCGGACCCTCATCAGCGCGTGATCGGCGTGGTCTACAACGCGGTCGACGATCACCTGAGCGGCCCCGACCAGTTGCATCAGCGCTGGACGCTCGAAGACCTGCGGCTGCTGCTGCCTCTGCTGCGTGAAGCGCGGGAAGCCAGGCGCGTGGTGGTGATCACTGCCGACCATGGACACCTGCTGGAAGACGGCACGACCCAGGTGAGTACCCAGGTGAGTGAGGGCAGCGAGAGCGATCGCTGGCGCCCGGGCAAGGACAGCCGCGCGCCGCACGAGGTGGCTGTGAGCGGCGGGCGCGTGGTGACGAGCGATGGCTCGAACACGGTCGTGTGCCTCTGGGGAGAAAGCACTCGATACGGCGGACGCAAGAACGGCTACCACGGTGGCCTGTCACCCCAGGAGGTGACGGTGCCGCTCGCCGTGATGGTGCCCTTGGGGCTCAACCTGCCCGGATGGACGCCCGCACCACCTGCTCAGCCCGAGTGGTGGGAGCTGCCGCCGATCCCGAAATCGAAAGAAGCCAAGCCCGCGGTCGCACAACCGGTGCGACCCGCTGGCCGCAAGCCGACCGCGCAGGTGGGTCAGCCTCAGCTCTTCGAGGAGACCGAGTTGCCGCCCGCACCGGCGCCGGCCGCTCCGGACTGGATCAGCGCCTTGCTGAGCGGAACGATCTACGCGTCGCAAAGGCAACTGGCAGCGCGGGTTGCACTGCCAGACGAGAAGATGCGAGCGCTGCTGACCGCGCTCTCCGAGCGTGGCGGCAAGCTCTCGCGCGCTGCGCTGGCCCAGCGGCTCTCACTGCCGGAGATCCGCCTCGGCGGCATGCTGAGCGCCGTGAGGCGGATGTTGAACGTGGACCAAACCCCGGTGCTGATCATCGATGAGGCGGCCGGAACCGTGGAGTTGAACATCGCGCTGTTGCACCAGCAGTTCCGCGTCGGCGGCCCAGGGGGTCAACGATGATCAGCGCCGCGCGGCGGGAAGACATCGTCGGCGCGCTGCGTCGCGGCACCGTGCCGAGCAGCGGCCTGGACGCGCTCGCAGTGGGCATCGAATCGTTTGCCCCCACCCTCGATGAGGAACTCGCCACGGTCGCCGCCGGACGCGGCGGCTTCAAGGCCGTACGCGGCGAGTACGGCACCGGCAAGACCTTCTTCGGGCGCTGGCTGCAGGAGCGGGCACGCGCCCGCGGCTTTGCGGCGACGGAAGTCCAGATCAACGAGACCGAAACGCCGCTGCACCGCCTGGAGACGGTCTATCGCCGACTCGTCGAACACCTGGGCACGGCAGACACCGCCAGCGGCGCTTTCCGCGGTGTCGTCGATGGCTGGTTCTACGCACTGGAGCAGGACGTTCTGGCCGACGCGTCGGTCGATCCCAACGACGCCGAGGAGCTGCTGTCGCGCACCGATGCGCTGATGGAGGCGCGCATCGCCGCCATCAGCAAGACTGCCCCCGCGTTCTCCGCCGTGCTGCGCACCTACCGGCGCGCTCTGGCGGCCGGGGATGGCATGTTGGCGGATGGTCTCATCAGCTGGCTGGCGGGGCAGCCGAACGTGGCAGCCAGCGTCATGCGCGCAGCGGGCATCAAGGGTGACCTCGATCATTTCGGCGCCACGAACTTCCTGGTGGGCCTGCTCACCATCCTGCGCGACAGCGGCTACTCCGGTCTGGTCATGGTGCTGGACGAGGTGGAAACGCTGCAGCGCATGCGCACCGACACCCGCGAGAAGGGCCTGAACGCTCTCAGGCAATGGATCGACGAGATCGATGCGGGGCGGTATCCGGGCCTCTATCTGGTCGTCACGGGGACACCGGCGTTCTTCGACGGCCCCCAGGGCGTGCAGCGCCTCGCGCCGCTGGCCCAACGTTTGCACGTCGACTTCGGCACCGACCGTCGCTTCGACAACCCGCGGGCTGTCCAGATCCGCCTGGCGCCCTTCGACCATACGGCCCTGCTGGCCGTGGGACGACGCGTCCGGGACATCTACGCCGAAGGCCGCCCCCACGAGCAGCGCCTGCGCAGTGTCGTGGACGACAGCTACCTCGACACGCTGGCCCGCGCTGTGGCCGGCGGCTTGGGCGGCAAGATCGGCGTGGCGCCGCGGTTGTTCTTGAAGAAACTCGTCGCCGACATTCTGGATCGTGTCGATCTGCACGAGGACTTCGATCCACGCCGGCACTACACCCTGACGCTGGCCGAGAGCGAGATGTCGGTGGTCGAACGGGCGGCCGCAAGCGCCACTTCGGTGGACGACATCGAGCTGCCGTGAGCGAATTCGAGCAACTGCACCCTGCCCTGCAGTACCACGTCGTCAACACGCTGGGCTGGAGCACGCTGCGCCCGACCCAGCTGGCGGCGATCGCGCCGATTCACGCGGGAACTCATTGCCTGCTGCTCGCGCCGACCGCCGGCGGCAAGACGGAAGCGGCGGCGATCCCGATCCTGTCGAGGATGCTCGTCGAGGCGTGGCCAGGGACGAGCGTTCTCTATGTCTGCCCGATCAAGGCGTTGCTGAACAACCTGGAGCCCAGGCTCTCGCATTACGCCGGCCTCGTCGGACGCCGCGTCGAGGTCTGGCACGGAGACATCTCGCAGTCGCGCAAGAACCGGGCGCTCAAGGATGCGCCGGACATCCTGCTCACGACACCCGAATCTGTCGAGGCCATGCTGATCTCTGCAAGGGTCGATCGGCCTGCATGGTTCGGCAATCTGCAGGCGGTGATCGTCGACGAGCTGCACGCGTTCGCGGGCGACGACCGCGGCTGGCACCTGCGATCGGTGCTGCACCGGCTGGACCAGTATTTGGAGCGCCCGCTACAGCGCATCGGCCTGTCGGCGACGGTCAGCAACCCGAGCGAGCTGCTGGCCTGGTTGGCACCCGTCGGAAGCAGAAGCGTCGTCGGCAGTGCGAGCGTCAGCACCGACGCCGACGTGACCATCGACCACGTGGGCTCGCTCGAAAACGCCGCCACAGTGATCGCGCGGCTGCACCGCGGTGAGAAGCGGCTGGTCTTCTGCGACTCCCGCAGCAGCGCTGAGCAACTGAGCAGCATGTTGCGGACCCATGCGATCCGGACTTTCGTCAGCCATGCCTCGCTCAGCTTGTCCGAACGGCGACAGGCCGAAGCGGCCTTCTCCGAGGAGCGGGACTGCGTCATCGTCGCCACGTCGACGCTGGAGCTCGGCATCGACGTGGGCGATCTCGATCGCGTGGTCCAGATCGACTCGCCATCGAGCGTCTCGTCGTTTCTCCAGCGAATGGGCCGCACGGGCCGGGGGCCGGGTGGCCGTCGCAACTGCCTCTTCCTGACGACGAACGACAACGCCTTCCTCCTGGCCCTGGGCGTGACGCAGAAGTGGTCCGAGGCCTGGGTCGAGGCGGCTTTGCCGCCTGCCGAGCCATGGCACATCGTCGCGCAACAGGCGTTGGTTCTGAGCCTCGAGCGAGGCGAGCTCCCCACGCGGGAGTTGGTCGAGCTGCTCCACAGGTCGTTCCCCGAACTGCACATCGCGGACATTGAAGTGCTCGTCGAGCACCTGGTGGGACAGCAGTTCCTTGATCGCTCCGAGGGCGTGGTGCGGGTGGGTCCGCAGACCGAGAGCGGCTACGCGCGCGGCCACTACCGCGATCTGCTTGCGTCCTTCAGCGGTTCCCAACTGCTGACCGGCCGGCACGGCGCCGCCGAAGTCGGCTACATCGACCCGATGGTGTTGACCGGCGAGCGCGATGAACGTCTGCTCTTGCTGGCTGGCAGAAGTTGGCGGGTCACCGACGTCGACTGGTCGAAGCGGATCGTGTGGCTGGAGCCGGCTGCCGGCGGAGGCAAAGCGCGCTGGATGGGTGGCGCACGCAGTCTGGGCCGCGAGGTGTGTCAGGGCATCCGCACGGTGCTAGCGAACGGCGCCGCGCCCACCGTTACTTTGTCTCGGCGTGCACGAACAGCATTGGAGGCGCTGGCCGAGGAGATCCCGATGTCCTCGGGAACGAACTTCGTGACGTCTCGGTCCGACGGCGCGCCCGCGCAAACCTGGACTTTCGCCGGCACGCGAGCGAACCGTACCTTGGCTCGCCAGGCGTCGATCGGCGGCACAAAGACTCGCTTCGATGCGTTGAGCGTACAGGCGCCTATTGCAGCCCTGCCGGCCAGGCTGCCTGACCGCATCGAGCTGACACGAGACGAGATCGCAGCCTTCCACGAGTCCATCAAGTTCGCCGACTGCGTTCCGAGGCTGTTGATTTCTAGAACGATCGTGGCAAGGAATTTCGAGGTGTGCTGATGCCGAGAATACGCAAAGCGGACTGAACACATGTTGCCATCTAATGTGTCCGGAGGAACGGGGGCAGCCCACTGGAGAACGCAGCGATCAAGGACGTTCTGGGTCGAAAGCTCTGACGCCGTCCGC
>OEIU01000777.1_pt1 | contig 25798 bp, 25 predicted proteins | sample 1539221 | NCBI WGS metagenome assembly OEIU01 (sample SAMN03792071, study PRJEB22550) | activated sludge metagenome | feature: wastewater treatment plant; material: activated sludge; isolation source: Wastewater treatment plant of a petroleum refinery complex | place: Argentina: Zarate | collected...
GGCGCTGCCGGGGGCGGGGGGGGGGGGGGTGCCCCCCCGGCGCCTCCTGGCGGCGGGGGGGGGGGGCCCCGCCCCGCTTGCGCCCCCCCCGCCTCGCCTCGCGGCGGCGCGCTTCCCGGCGCCGGATCTCGCCTCTCGGGCGATAGACGAAGCGCGGCTCGGAGGCATAGCGGGGCCTCAGGCGGATCGGATCAATCATCCGGTCGAGAGCCGGGCTGCGGAAGAAGTCGAAAACGCCGGCATCGTCGGCGGCGCGGACCAGCGTGACGCCCGATGCGGCAAGGCCGAATCCGCAGAGCAGCGCGACCGAGGCGAGGCCGAGGCGCGAGCGGCCCCCGCCCCCCCACGCGCAGAACGTGCGGCCGATCGATGTGGCGATCCGATCGATCATGCATACTCTCCGCAACATCGCCGCGGATAGGTCTTAACGCCGCGCGGCCTGAACGGTCAATGAAAGCTTAACGCGAATCGAGGATCCGCCGAAGCTGCAAACGTCAGGCTTTTCCTTTTCGCGCGGGAGCCGGGTTGAATATCAGGCGGTGACGGCCTTCGCGAAGCGCCGTCGCCACCCGAAAGCCGCGGCCTTCCCGGTGCCCTTCACTTGGTGGTGTAGCCGCCGTTGACGAGGATGGTCTGGCCGGTCATCCACCAGCCCTCGGAGACGAGGAAGCGGATATAGGGGACGATATCCTCGATATCGGTCAGCCCGGTCTTCGAGAACTTCGACAGCGCCGCCGCCGTCTTGTGATAGGCTTGCGCCTCGGCGCTTTCCTGGCCGTAGAAGAAAGGCGTGTCCATCGGACCGGGGCCGATGGCCGTCACGGAGATGCCGCGCTCGCCGAACTCCTTGGCCGCCGCGCGGGTGAAATGCTCCACGGGCGCCTTGGTGCCGGCATAGCTCGCATAGAACGGCGTGAAGGCGCCGAGCAGCGAGGTGACGAGCGTGACGACGGCCCCGTTGTCGTTGAGATGGCGTCCCGCCTCCTTCAGGAAGAAGAAGGCGGACTTGGCGTTGACGGCGCTCATCTCGTCATATTCGGCCTCGGAAATATCGAGGATCGGCTTCTTCAGAACCTTGCCGACCGTATTGACGGCGATGTCGGGCCTGCCGAAAGCCGCAACCGCCTCGGCGAACAGCTTTTCCACGGCCCCGGCGGTGGTCAGGTCCGCCTGAAAGGCGGCGGCCTCGGCCCCGGCGGCCTTGACCGCGGCGACCGTCGCGTCGGCCTCGGCTTTCGTCGCGGCCGTGTTGTAGTGGATGGCGACGGCCCTGGCTCCGTGCGCCGCGAGATCGCGCGCGATCAGCGCCCCGAGATTCTTGCCGCCGCCGGCAACGATGACGGTTTTGCCCTTGATGGAACGGTCGGTCATGATCGAGCCCTTTTCGGAACGCCTCGGCCGCCTCGCGCCGCCGCCTTCCCGTCTTTATGTTCCCGGCCAGGAAGATTGAAGCCACATCGGCAGGTGAAGGATCGCATGGTCCGCGAGAACGGGATCGGCCGCCTATACCTGAAGCCCTTCCCTCGCCATTGTCGGGGTCAGGCCGAACTTGCGCCTGAAGGCGGTCGCGAAATTGGCCGGGCTCGAATAGCCGGCCGCCTCGGCGGCCGCCGTCACCGACTGTCCCTGCTCGAGCAGCGCGCGGGCCTGATCGAGACGGCGGTCCCGGATATATTCATAGACCGAGCAGCCGTGGCTGACGCGGAACAGGCGCTGGAGAGCCGAGACCCCGATGGCCAGCTCGCCCGCGAGGGTGGCGACGGCGAGATCCGTCGACAGGCGCGCCTCGATGATGTCGCGGGCTCGCGAGAGTTGCAGCGCCTCGGTGCGCCGCAGGGCGGTCACGCCGGTGGGGGGCTCGAGGGTCGCGACCGCCTCGGCGACGAGGTCGAGCGCGACGCTCTCGTCCCGCAGCCGAGACACGGCATCCCCGCGCAGGTCCGGCTCCAGCAATCCCTCGACGAGCTTGCGCAGCCGGTATGAGGGAGACCAGCGCGAGATCGCCAGATGCTCCAGGGCCGCGGGCGGGATCGCCACGCTGTGGCGACCGAAGGTCTGCTCCAGCCATTCGTGGGAGACGGTCACCAGCGCCTTGCGGACCCGTGTCCCCCGCGCCGCCCGGCGCCGGAAGCGCACGCGAGCCCGCCACGACATGGCGAATCCCGTGGAGCCGGCCCTCGCGCCCCTGTGGAGCCCGACCGGGAGGGGACGCCCGTCCACCGAGGCGTCGAGCCCCTCGCCGTCCTCGATGAAGAGATAGAAGCCGAAGCCCGGATCGAGATTCGTGCAGGTCGTCAGGTCGTGCAGGTCCTCCGTGTCGGTCGCGTGCAGGATCAGGCCCTCGCGCAGGCGCAGCGTGCGGAAGCGGCCGATCAGGACGGGCTCGTCCGAGGCCAGGACCGGCTCGATCGTATGCTCGCCCGACCGGAAGCGCGGGGACTGCTCGAAGAACGAGAACGGGATCGAGCGGCGCTGCCCGCCCGAATCCCGCGTTCTGGTGAATGCAGTCGTCACATCCTCAGACAATGCATCTTGCTCTCTCCGTCAAGAAGAAATCCCTCCATGAAAATAGAACATTTCTAATATGGTGTTGTCTTTTTGCCGCTGACCAAGAAAAGAGGCGGAGCACGCACTTCCCGCAAAGCTCTCGGCATCTTTCGCAAAGACGGCGGACTCGATCGGCCGGGCCGGGCAACGCTAATGCCGACCCGCGACTTTTCGAGCGGGCGGGGGCGATATGTTGGAAATGGGATCGGCGCGAGGAGGAGGCCGGGTTGCCGCGGGGGCGGCCTTGGGCCTCCTGGGCGCATTTCTGTCCTCGACCGCGATCGCCCAGCAATCCGGCCCGGGCCTTCCCCCCGTGACGGTCGAGCCGCCCGCGCCGCGCCGGGCCGCGCCGCGGGTCGTCCAGCCGGCCGCCCGCCCCGCCCCCACCCGGGCGAGCGTGCGCCGCGGCCGGACGCATGCCCGCACCGTCGCCTCCTCCCGCGCTCCCGCCCCGACGATGGCTCCGGCGGGGCCGGCGGTGGAACCGGCCGGGCCGGTGGAGCGCGCCAACGGGCCCGTGGGCGGCATGGTCGCCCGGCGCAGCGCCACCGGCACCAAGACGGACACCCCGATCCTCGAAGTGCCGCAATCGATCTCGGTCATCCCGCGCGAGCAGATGGACCAGCAGCAGGCGGAGAGCGTCTCGCAGGCCCTGCGCTACTCGGCCAGCATCTCGCCGGAGGTGCGCCCCGCCAACAACCGCTACGACAGCATCTTCATCCGCGGCTTCGGCGGCGGCGGAACGGCGGCCGCCTATGTGAACTACTGGGACGGCATGCGCGTCCTGCGCGGCGTGAATTTCCTGGTTCCGGCGATCGATCCCTATTCGCTGGAGCGCATCGAGGTGCTGCGCGGGCCGGCCTCGGTCCTGTTCGGGCAGGTCAATGTCGGCGGCCTCGTCAACATGGTGTCCAAGCGCCCGACCGAGACGCCGGTCCGCGAGATCCAGCTCCAGACGGGGAGCTACGGCCGCCTCCAGACCGCCTTCGACCTCGGCGGCCCGGCCGACCCGGACGGCAAGTTCCTGTACCGGCTGACCGGGCTGTTCCGGGACGCCGACACGCAGGTCGCCCATACGAAGGAGCAGCGCATCATGATCGCGCCCTCCTTCACCTGGAAGCCGGACGAGACCCTCAAGCTCACCGTCTACGGCCATTACCAGCGCGACCCGGAAACGGGCTTCTACGGCACCCTGCCGGTAGTCGGCACGCTCCTGCCGACGAAGTTCGGCCGGATCCCGACGCGCCTCCTCCCCGGCGAGCCCGGCTTCGAGGGCTTCAGCCGGAACATGTCGCATATCGGCTACGAGATCGAGCACAAGCCGACGGACGGCGTCACGCTGCGCCAGAACCTGCGCTTCGTCGACATGGATTCGAAATTCACGACGGTCGCGGCGGTCGGCATGTCGGCCAACCAGGAAATGCTCCAGCCGCGCCGGGCCACCTATTCGCGCGAATTCGCGCGCGGCCTCGTGCTCGACAACCAGGCCCAGTTCGATTTCACCACCGGGCCGCTCACGCACAAGCTCCTGCTCGGGCTCGACTACCTGGATGTCGGCTCGCATTCCTATCTCGGCACGGGCGGCACGGTGCAGCCGCTGAACTGGCGGTTCCCCATCTATGGCCGCACGCCCTTCGTCCTGCCCGCCACGCCGCGCACCAACCAGGACCAGAGCCAGCTCGGTCTCTACGCGCAGGACCAGATCAAGTTCGACCGCTTCGTCCTGACCGCGGGCCTCCGCCAGGATTGGGCGGACACCAAGCAATACGTCTACAACACCAACAAGACGACCAAGTTCGGAGACGATGCCCTGACCGGCCGCGTGGGCCTCGTCTATCTCTTCGACTGGGGCCTCGCCCCCTATGCGAGCTACGCGACCTCGTTCGATCCCCTGACCTCGGGCACCTCCTATTCGGGCACTCCCTTCCGCCCGACGACGGGCGAGCAATACGAGGCGGGCGTCAAGTTCCAGCCCGTCGGCTACGACGCCTTCATCCAGGCGTCCGCCTTCGACCTGACGCAGAACAACGTCACGACGCCCGATCCCAACCATTTCGGCTACAGCATCCAGACGGGGCAGATCCGCTCCCGCGGCGTCGAGGTCGAGGCGCGCGCCACGATCGCCAAGAGCCTCGACCTGATCGCCGCCTACTCGACCATGGATGTCGAGGTGACGCGGGCGAACGATGCGAGCCTCGGCCATCGCCCGGTCGGCGCGCCCGCTCAGATCGCCTCCGGCTGGGCCTACTACACCTTCCATGACGGCTGGCTGGCCGGGCTCGGCTTCGGCGGCGGCGTCCGCTATATCGGCAACACGCTCGGCCAGGCGGACGGCACCCTGAGGGTTCCGGGCTATACCCTGTACGATGCGGCCGTCAGCTACGATTTCGGCAAGGCGAGCCCGTATCTGAAGGGTCTCAAGCTCGCGGTCAACGGAACGAACCTTGCGGACAAGACCTATGTGTCGGGCTGCTTCTCCTATCTGCAGGGCTGCGTCTACGGCTATCGCCGCGCCGTCCTCGCCACGCTGACCTATCGCTGGTGAGCGGGCATGGCGGAAAGCTCCGGCCGGGGCTGGACGCGGCGAGCCATGCTCGCCGCGCCGGCCCTGGCGCTCGCTAGCGGATCCTCGATGGGAGCCGACAGACAGCCGGTCCAGGTGCCCGGCGCCTGGGTCAGGGACATGGTCTCCCGCGAGGGCCTCGCCTATCGCGTCTTCCTGTGGCGGCCTGCCGGCGCCCCGCCGGCGGAGGGCTTCGGCGTCACCTATCTCCTCGACGGCAATGCCGTCTTCGGCACGGCGGTCGACATCGCCCGGCTCGCGGCGGAGGGATTCGGGCCGCGCCGCCCGCCACCCCGCGCAATCGTGGCCATCGGCTATCCGGGCGAGGCGCCGATCGACATGCGGCGGCGCACCCTGGATCTCACGCCGCCCGCGACAGGCGGCGAGCCGCCGCCACGGGCGGACGGCAGGCCCTGGCCGCCGAGCGGAGGGGCGGACCGCCTCCTCGATTTCATCGAGCAGGAGCTGAAGCCGCTGGTCGCGGCCGAGCTGCCCGCCGATCCGGCTCGGTCCTCCCTGTTCGGACATTCCTTCGGCGGCCTCCTCGCCCTCCATTGCCTCTTCACGCGGCCGGCTTCCTTCGCGGCCTATGTCGCGGCGAGCCCCTCCATCTGGTGGAACGGGAGTGCGATCCTCGGGGAGGAGCGCGCCTTCGCCGCCGCCGGCGGGCCGGCGCGCGAGACGCGCCTGCTCCTGAGCGCCGGCGGCGAAGAGCAGCCGCCGGCAGGGACGGGTTCGGCCGATCCCCACGAGCGGCTGCGGCGCGAGGCGCGCCTCGTCGACAATGCCCGCGAGATGGCCGCGCGGCTCGCCGGGATTCCCCGCCTCGCCGTCTCCTTCGCCCTCTTCGAGGGCGAGACGCACGGATCGGTCATTCCGGCCGCCCTGGCGCGGGGCCTGCGCTTCGCGGCCGAGGCCCCTTCAGACCCGGGACGAGAATGACGAACGCCAAGCCCTGGACCGGCAGGTTCCGCCAGATCCGCGTGGTCCGGCTCCTGCGCGCCCGCAACGTGACGCCCGCGATGCGGCGCGTCACCCTGGGCGGCCCGGAACTGGAGGATCTGCCGCGCGGGCCGAACCTCAAGCTCCTGATCCCGCCCCGGGGCCACAACCGGATCGAATGGCCGGCGGCGGCGAAGCCGCTCGTCTGGCCGGACAAGGCGCTCCTGCCTGCGATCCGCACCTATACGGTCCGCCGCCACGACCCCGCGACGGGCGAGATCGAGGTCGATTTCGTCCTTCATGGCGAGGGTCCGGCGGCGAGCTGGGCGGCGAGCGCCCAGCCCGGCGACGTCATCGGGATCAGCGCCCCGGGCGGCCGGGAGATCGCCGCCGCCCCCTGGGTCTGCATCGCGGGCGACCATACGGCGGTGCCCGCCGTCACCCGGATGCTGGAGACGCTGCCGCGCGAGACGGCCGGCCACGCCTTCATCGAGGTGCCGGGCCCCGAGGAGGAGCAGCCGGTCGAGGCGCCGCCGGGCCTTCGCGTCACCTGGCTGCACGCGCCGCCGGGGAGGTCGGGGCTCGCGGCCGCCGTGAGGGGCGTGCCCTCGCCCGGCCACGGCGACATCGCGTTCTGGGTCGGCGCCGAATCGGAGACGGCGCGCGCGCTGCGCGCCCATATCCGCGACGAGCGCGGGGTGGAGCGCCGCCGTTTCCTCGTCATCGGCTACTGGAAGCGGGGCATGACCGAGACCGCCTACGGCGAGAAATTCGACCACGACCGCGACGAGGATTATTTCGCCGTGGCGCGCGAGGAGGAGGCCCGCAGGCACCGCGCCGGCCATCGTCACGGCCACGAGGAGCACGACCATGCTCATTGATCGCCTGCGGACCATGCTCGCGCTGGCGCTCGTCCTCCTCGCCTTCGGCGCGCGGGCGGAGCCGGTCACGCTGACCGACCTGACGGGCCGGAAAGTCACGCTCCCCGCCCCCGCGAGGCGCATCGTGCTGGCCCAGGGCCGGCACCTCAACGCTCTCGCCCTCCTCCATCCCGATCCGGTCAGTCTCGTCGCCGGCTGGGGCGACGACCTCAAGCGCGACCGGGCGACCTACGACCTCTACCGGCGCCGCTTTCCGGCCATCAAGCGGGTTCCCGATCTCGGCTCCGGCGCGGCGCGGACCTTCTCCCTCGAGAAGGCGATCTCCCTCGAGCCGGACCTCGTCGTGCTCAGCCGCTTCGCCGATGGCGGCGGCGGCGCGGCCCAGGCGGGCGAGGTCGCCCGCCGCTTCGAGGCGATCGGCGTGCCGGTCATCGTGATCGACTTCTTCCAGGCCCCGCTGGAGGAGACCGAGGCGAGCCTGCGCATCCTCGGGGAGGCGATCGGCCGGCCCGAGGCCGCCCTCGCCTATAACCGCTTCTACCGCGAGCATCTCGACCGGATCGCCGCGCGGCTGAAGGCGCCCGGCCTCGCCCGGCCACGAGTCTTCATGCATGCCCATGCGGGCGGGCCGACCTGCTGCTACTCGCCCGGCCGCGGCGTCTTCGACCAGTTCATCCGGGCGGCGGGCGGCCACAATATCGGGGCCGATATCCTGCCCGGCGCGACGGGCGAGCTGAGCCCCGAATATGTCGCGAGCGCGAAGCCGGACATTTATGTCGGCACGGGGGGAACCTACCAGATCCGCAGCGGCGGCCTCGTTCTCGGCAGCGGCGTGTCGGCCGAGGAGGCCCGCCGCTCCCTCGCGGCGACGCTCGCCCGGCTGAACCTCCTGGCCATCTCCTCCCTGCCGCCCGAGCGCATCCACGGCATGTGGCAGCTCTTCAACGACACGCCGGTCCATGTCGTCGCGGTCGAGCTTCTGGCCAAGTGGCTCCATCCCGAGTTGTTCGGTGATCTCGATCCCGCCGCGACCCTGCGGGAGATCAACGAACGCTTCCTGTCCGTGCCGCTCGAGGGCACCTATTGGACGAGCCTCGGCGGGACCGAATGAGCGCCGTCCGGAGCGGCGATTTCTCGCTCGCGGATTACGACCGCCGGGTGCGCCGGCGCCTCCTCGTGATCGCGGCGCTCCTTGCGCTCGCGCTCGCGGGCTTCGCGCTCGATCTCGCCACGGGGCCGGCGAGCCTGTCCCCCGCGCAGATCCTGCGCGCCCTCTTCGAGCCCGCCGCCCTCGGCCGCGGCCTCGTCTCGATCGTCTGGGACGTGCGCCTGCCCGTGGCCCTCCTCGCCCTCGCGGTCGGCGCGGCCCTCGCTCTCGCCGGGGCCGAGATGCAGACGGTGCTCGACAATCCGCTGGCCAGCCCCTTCACGCTCGGCATGTCCTCGGCCGCGACCTTCGGCGCGGCCCTCGCCATCGTGCTCGACCTCGCCCTGCCGGGCGTGCCGCAGGGCTGGATCGTCTCCGCCAACGCCTTCCTCTTCGCGCTCGGCTCGGCGGCCTTGCTGCAAATGCTGGCGCGGCTGCGCGGCGTCGGCGGGCCGGAGACGGTCGTGCTGTTCGGAATCGCGCTCCTGTTCTCCTTCAACGCCCTCGTCGCCCTGCTCCAGTTCGTGGCGACCGAGCAGGCGTTGCAGCAGCTCGTCTTCTGGACCTTGGGCAGCCTTTCCCGCGCGAGCCTCGACAAGGCCGCCTTCATCGGAATCGTCGTCGCGCTCGTCTTCCCGCTCTCGATGCGGGCGGCCTGGCAACTGACCGCGCTCCGCCTCGGCCAGGACCGGGCCGCGAGCCTCGGCGTGCGGGTGGAGCGGCTGCGCTTCCTGGCCCTCGCACGGATCAGCCTCCTCACGGGGACGGCGGTCGCCTTCGTCGGCGTCATCGGCTTCGTCGGGCTGATCGCGCCGCATATCGCGCGGCTGCTGGTCGGGGAGGACCACCGCTTCTTCCTGCCCGCGAGCGCGCTCGCAGGCGCCGCCGTGATGTCCTTCGCCTCGGTCGCCAGCAAGCTGATCCTGCCTGGCGTCCTGATCCCGATCGGCATCGTGACCGCCCTGGTCGGCATCCCGGCCTTCCTCGCGATCATCCTGACGAGCGGGCCGCGCGGATGAGCGGGCTCGTCATCCGGGGGCTCTCGGCCGGCTATCGCGGACGGCAAATCGTGAGCGGCCTCGATCTCGGGCCCCTGGAAGCGGGGACGGTCACGGCCCTCGTCGGCCCGAACGCCGCCGGGAAATCGACCCTCCTGCGGGCAATCGCCGGGCTGATCCCCGCGAGCGGCGAGATCCTGCTCGGCGAGGAGGATCTCGCGCGGCTCGACCTCGCGGCGCGCGCCGCGCGCATCGGCTTCATGCCGCAGACCCTCCCGCAGCGCGTCTCGCTCTCCGTGTTCGAATCGGTGCTCGTGGCGCTGAAAGCCTCGCCGCTCGCGAGCGGGGCGATCTCCGCCCCGGAGGCGCGCGGGCGCGTCATGGCGAGCCTCGCGCGGCTCGGCATCGCCGGGCGCGCAGGCGATCATCTCGACCGGCTGTCGGGCGGGCAGCGGCAGCTCGCAAGCCTCGCCCAGGCGCTGGTGCGCGAGCCCCGCCTTCTCCTCCTGGACGAGCCGACCAGCGCGCTCGACCTGCGCCACCAGCTCATGGTGATGAGCATGGCGCGGGCCCTTGCCGGCGAGGGCCGGGTGGTCGTGGCGGTGCTGCACGATCTCGGCCTCGCCGCGCGCTGGGCCGATCGGATCGTCGTCCTGCGGGCGGGAGCGGTCCGGGCCTCGGGCCCGCCCGAGACCGCGCTCACGGCGCAGGTGCTGGCCGATACCTGGGGCGTGAGGGGACATCTCGAGCGCGGTCCCAGCGGCCACGCCCATGTGGCGGTCTTCGGCACGGCAATGAGAGGGCCCTGAAGGCGCCCCGCATCCAGGCGGATCGCCCAGCATTTGCGCAGACAGGCTGATTTATAGGATTGATCATGCTCCTCTCCCGGCGTCACATCCGCGGACCCTGCCACGGCCTGCGCCGCGGCTTCCCGACGGGAGAATGCCGAGATGCGCCGTCCCCTCCTCGCGCTCGCCGCGGTGCTGATCGCCGCCCCCGCCTGCGCGCATGACCTCTGGATCACGCTTTCGAGCGGCCGGACGGTCCCGCAAATCCACCTTCATTACGGCCACCCCGACGATCTCGCGAGGCCGCAGGCCGACAAGCTGGTCGCGATGACGGTGAGCGACGCGCGGGGAACGCGCGCCATCGCCCCGGCCTTCTCGGAGAGCGCGGCCGGTCCCATCCTGGTCAGCGAGCCTCTTCCCGGCCTCGCCGGAACGATCGTCGCCGCGCGCTACGACAACGGCTTCTGGACGAAGGCGCCGGACGGCAGCTTCCGCAACACGACGAAGCGTCTCCTGCCCGGCGCCGCGGAGACGATCGCCTCGGTCAAATTCGCCAAGCTCGTCACCGGGGCCGAGGCGCCCTATGCCGAGCCCGTGGGACACGAACTCGAGATCGTGCCCCTGGACGATCCCTCGGCGACCGAGCCCGGCGGCACGCTGCGCGTGAAGGTGCTCTTCCGCGGCGCGCCCGTCGCGGGCGCAAGGATCCTGCGCAGCGACGGAGAGGCCGTGCCGCACGACAGGCTTCTCGCCTTCACGACCGATGCCGCCGGTATTGCCGCGGTCCAGATCGAGAAGGCGGGCGGGGAGATCCTGTCCGTCTCCCGCCGTATCGCCCCCTCGGCGACGCCCGACCTCGCCGATGCCGACACCTTCAGCGCCACCCTCTCCTATGTCGTCGAGGCGCCGAGGACGAACTGATCCGGCGAGGGGCCCCTCATCCCTGCCGCGCCGGCCGGGCCGCGCTTCCGTAGCGCTTCGCCGGCCAGGAGACGATGTGGCCGCCCCGGACGAGATCGTCGAGGAGCCCGATCGCCGCCTCGGCGACCTTCGGCTCGTCGAAAAACTCGATGACGAGCGGGAGATCGACGGTCAGCCGCAGGATATCGTCGGCATGGACCTCCCCGCTCGCGCCGAACCCGGCAATGCCGCGGAAGACCGTCACGCCCTGCACGGCATGGCGCTCCTGGAGGAGGGTCAGGATCTCCTGCATGAGCTTCCTGCGCCGGCCATGGTCGGCCTCGCTGAGATAGATGCGCACGATCAGGATGTCGTCGGTCATTCGATCCTCCCGCTACAGGTTCCGGGCGATGTAGGCGCCTCCGAAAGCGGCCACGAAGCCGAGGCCCACCGAGAGGACGACATAGAGCGCGGCTTTGAAGATCTCCCCGTTCTCGGCGAGCAGCAGCGTCTCCATCTCGAAGGTCGAGAAGGTCGAGTAGCCGCCGATGAAGCCGGTCAGGATTCCCGTCCGCAGGGTGGGTGAGATCGTGAGGCGCTCCAGCGTCTCGACGAAGAGAAACCCCATCGCGAAGCTGGCGAGAACGTTGATGCTGAGCGTGGCATAGGGAAAATCGCGCCCGTAGACCGACTGCACGAGATTGGTCTGCGCGAAGCGCGCCCAGCAGCCCAGGACGCCGAAGCCCGCAATGGCGAGATAGGTCCACATCGTCTCGTCCTTCCGGTCAGAGCAGCGCCAGCCCGAGGACGAGCACGAGCAGGACCCCGATCAGGCCCAGATACAGGTTCAGGTGACCCGACTGAAGCAGCCGGAGCCGGCCGGCGAGGTCCCGCACCAGCCGGACGGCCGGCTGGAACAGGAGCGGCCCGAAGATCGGCGCGACATCGTGCTCGAAGACGAGCTTGCGGACGAAATAGCCGCCCGCATCGGCATCCCGCTCGGTATCGGCGGTCGGGCGGTAGACGAAGCTGTAGAAGGTCCGCATGGCGTTCGAGAAGGACAGGCTGGTCGTCGAGGCGCGCGCCGGGTCGGGCGAGAGCCCCCCGTACCAGACCGGCACCCGCCGCACCCCGCGCCGCCTGCGGCCGAGGACGAGCAGAACGGGGATCAGCGCGAGAAGCGGCATGACGAGGACGAGGAGGCTCGGCGAGATGAAGGCGAACCTGGCCGTGAGCGGGACGAGCAGGGCACCGTCCCGCATCCGGGCCGCGACGGGAATGCCGAACGGCGCGGCGGCGTCGAGCGCCGCGAGCCAGAGCGGCATGCCCGCGCCGAGGGCGAGCACGGCGAGGCCGAGGAGGCCCGCCGCCGCCGAATAGCGCGAGGCGATCGGCGCAGGGCGCGCGGGATCGCGCGACAGCACCCCGAGCCCGATCGCCTTCACGAAGGTCGCGAAGGCGACGGCCGCGGTGAGGGCGAGGCCCGCCCCGGTGAGGGCGAGGACGAGCCGCCCGCCGAGGCTCGGCAGGTGGAAGCCCTGGAAGACGGTCTGGAAGACGAACCATTCGCTGACGAAGCCCGCGGTCGGCGGCATGGCGGCGAGGCTCATGCCGGCAAGCAGCGCGCCGACGCCCAGCAGCCAGTGGCTGCCCGCCCCGCCATAGGCGATGCGGTAGCTCCCGTTTGCCGTGAAGATCCCGTCGGCGGCCAGGAAAAGCGCTCCCTTGGCAAGCGCGTGGCCGGCGAGGTGGAGCAGCGCGACCGTCCAGGCCAGGCCGGCGAGATCGGCGAGCCCGTGGCCGTGGAACAGCATCGCGGCGCCGAGCGCGACGACCGCGATCGAGGCATTCTCGGCCGAGGAGAAGCTGAGAAGCCCCCGCCAATCGTCCTGCTGGAAAGCATAGAGGATGGTCAGGATGGCGCTCAGCGTCCCGACGATGACGACGATCGCGGCGAGGGTCGGGAAGGCATCGCCCGCCGCGCCGGGAAGCCAGCCCGTCAAGGCCCGCGCCAAGGCGAGGAAGGCGGCGTTGAGCACGATGCCCGACATGATGGCGCCCGAGGCGCCGCTGCCGCTGCCATAGGCACCGGGGAACCATTCGTAGAAGGGCAGGAGGCCGAGCTTGGCGCCGAAGCCGGCGAGAAGCAGGAGGCCGATGCCGATCTGCATTGCCCGCGGGAGCCCGGCGGCGCCGGCCTCGAAGGCTGCGAATCCCAGGCTCGAGGCGTGGCCGCCGAGGAGGACGATCGCGAGGAGGAGCGCCACCGCGCCGACCTCGAGCAGGGCCAGCATGAAGAGGACGCCGCGGCCGCGCCCGCGCCCGAGATGGTCGGAGAGAAGGAGGATGGCGCCGCCGAGGCTCATCGCCTCCCAGGCAATCAGCAGGGCGGCGCCGTTCTGCAATCCGAAGACGCCGAGCGCGCCGAGAAGGCTCAGGCCCGCTCCGAAGAGCCAGCCGCGCCGCCCGGCCTGCGCGGGCGAGGCGAAGGCGCAGGCGAAGGCGGCCGGGACCAGCCCGAACCCCATCAGCCACCAGCCCTGCGGGTCGATGCGGAAGCCGACCTCCTCCGCGAGGAGTCGTCCCGGAAGCACGATCGTCGGGCTCGCGCCCGGAAGCGCCAGGATCGCAGCGACGATGCCGGAGATCGCGCCGAGCGCCAACGCGGCGCGGCCAAGGACCAAGGCCCCGGCAAGCCCGAGCAGCGCGCCCACAGCCCACAGGGTCGCCGCGAGGAGGAGAAGCTCGCTAGACACCGATCCGCCCTCCTTCGACCCTCTGCGGCGCGCGGTCGAGGAACATCAGCAGGGCTTCCATGATCGCGGCGGGGTTCGGCGGGCAGCCCGGCAGGTAGAGATCGACCGGAAGCACGCCGTCGAGCCCCGTGCCGCAGGCGTCATTGCCACCGGAGATGCCGCCCGAAACGGCGCAGGTGCCGGCGGCCATCACCCAGCGCGGCTCGGGCATGGCCTCGTAAGCCGCCAGCAAAGGCTCGCGCATCGCCACCGTGACCGGCCCCGTGACGAGAAGAAGATCGGCGAAGCGCGGCGAGGCCGTGAAGAAGATGCCGAGCCTGTGCAGGTTGTAGAAGGGGTTGTTCAGCGCCTGAAGCTCGGATTCGCAGCCGTTGCAGGAGCCGGCATCGACATGGCGGATGTGGAGGCTGCGCCGGAACGCCCTGCGCTCCGGCGCGGGCTGGTCCGGGGAGCGCGGCCCACGATCCGCCCGGACCAGGTCTCCGCGCTCGCGCACGCCGAAGGCCCAGTCGCGGGAGGGCTCCATCGCCCCGGTCGGACAAACTTCCGTGCAGAGCTGACAGGCCACGCAGCGCCCGTAATCGATCGCAAGCCCGCTCTCGCGGGCCTCGATGGCGCGGGTCGGACAGATCTCCGCGCATTCCCCGCAGCCCTCGCGGCATGCCTCGGGATCGTGGCGGGGCATGCCGAGCACGCCGTCCTGGCCGTCGTTTCCACCCTCGCGGGGCCAGGCGGTCGTCGCCTTGCCCGCCGCCAGCCCGAACAATGTCCATAAGGCCATGAGCCGCTCCTATCGGTCGCAGCCAGCCATGGTGAGGCCGAAGCTCGCTTCGTTGATCGCGTAGTCCATCATGTTGCTGTCATGGACGGTGAAGGGAAAAGCGCGCCAGTTCGAGAAGGAGGGCGACTTGATCTTCACCCGCGCGAGGCGCCCCTCCGGCCCGGCATGGACGGCGTAGAAGAGCGAGCCGCGCGGCCCTTCGCTCCAGCCGAGCCCCTCGGCGAGGGGCGGAAGGCGGCACGGGGCCGCGACCGGCCCCGCCTCGAGCAGGAGCAGGATGCGCTGGCACAGGATGAAGGACGCATCGATCTCGGACATGCGCACCCGCTCGCGCGCATAGGCATCGCCCTCCTTCAGGACCGGCACGGAGAGCGGCAGGCCGCCATAGCCGGCATAGGGATGGTCGCGGCGCAGGTCCCGGTCGAGGCCGGAGGCGCGCTCGACCGGGCCGGTCGCGCCCTGGTCGAAGGCGACGCGCTCGGGCAGCGGCCCCGTGGTGATCAGCCGGTCGAGATGGCTTTCGGAGGATTCGAGCCGGCCGGCATAGGCGACGTAATCCTCCCGCAGCCGTTCCAGGGCGTCGCCGAGCCACTTGCCCGGATCGAGATCGCGCCGCAGGCCCCCCGGAGCCAGGAGGCCGCGCAGGAAGCGGCTTCCGGTGAGCCGCCCGTTGAGCTGCTTCGCCCTCTCCTCCAGCAGCTTGCCCTGCGCCTCGCCGACCTTGAGCGTCGTCGTGTGGCAGAGATGGCCGAGATAATGGAGGTGGTTGTAGAGGCGCTCCAACTCAGCGAGGAGGACGCGCAAAGCCCTCGCCCGCTCCGGCACCTCGCAGCCCGCGGCCCGCTCGACCGCCTCGCAATAGGCGAGCGCATGGGCCACCGAGCCGACCCCCGAGACCCGCTCCGCCGTGACCGCGCCGCGCAGGGGATCCTGTCCCTCGAAGCAGCTCTCCATCCCGCGATGCTTGAAGAACAGGCGCGGGTGGTAGTGGATGATGTGCTCGCCGACATAGAGGAAGGTGAACTCGGCCGATTCCAGCACATCCCCTCGGATCGGCCCGAAAGGTAGGTGCTGCACATCGGCCGCGTCGATATCGGGCAGGCGGGGGCGGCCGTTGCCGTTGACACGGGTGCCGTCGCCGGCATGCAGCACGAGCGGATAGGGCTCAGGATGGCCCTCGAAGGCGAGACCCTGCACATCCATCATCTCGCGCTCGTACCAGCCGATCAGAGGCAGGACGGGCGTGAGGCTCGGCAGGTTACGGTGGCCGGCGACGCGCCACAGCTCGAATTCGTGCCGTCCCGGCAGCGCCGCGACGTAGCGGATTTCCGGAACCTCGTCCGGCCTCGTCCAGGCATAGGCGAACTGAAGGCGCCCGCCGCCATTGCGGAGCGCACGGGCGGCCGGGCCGAGATCGGCCGGCGCGAGGTCCTGGCCGCACGTCCCGATCATGGCGCCGGCTCCGCGGGATGCATGCCGCCGAGCGCCTGGGCGATGGCCTGGAAATGGTCCCAGAGGGCTTGCGGCCACCACAGCCCCAGGACGAGGAGCGGCACGAGAGCGAGCCACATGGGCAGGACGAGCCAGGGGCCGACCCGCGCAACCTCGGGCGCTTCCCCGGCTCCGTCCTCGAAATACATGACGCGGAAATGGTTGAGGAAGCCGACGAAGATCACGACGAGCAGCACAGCCACGAGCGCGACCAGGGCGTAATGGCCGTCGGCCAGTCCGCCGCGGATGATCGCAAGCTCGCTCAGGAAGAGCGCGAAGGGCGGCGCGCCGGTGATGGCGACCGCTCCCGCCAGCCACAGGCCGCCGAGGACGGGAAGGCGCCGCATTACATGCCGGATACTCGGAATGCGCTTGGTCCCGTAGGCGCGCATCACGGCGCCGGCACCGAAGAACATCGCCGACTTGTTCAGCGAGTGGCTGAGCATGTGATAGAGGGCGCCGGCCGTCCCGAACGGCCCGCCGATGCCGAAGCCGAGCGCGATCACGCCCATATGCTCGACGCTGGAATAGGCCATCAGCCGCTTCAGCCCCCTCTGGCGGACGATGAACAGCGCAGCGACGAGCAGCGAGAAGGCGCCGAGCGCTAGCAATGTGCCGCGCGCCAGAGCCGCGATCCCGGCCGCATCCGCGACGGCGAGGTAGCGCACGATGCCGACCATGGCGGCGTTGAGCAGCGCGCCCGACAGCAGGGCCGAAACAGGCGCGGGACCCTCGCTATGGGCATCCGGCAGCCAGGTATGCATGGGGGCGAGGCCGACCTTGGTGCCGTAGCCGATCAGGACCAGCAGGAAGGCGAGCGAGACGAGGGCGGGGTTGAGGCGCGGGGCGATGTGCTGGAGCGTCCTCCAGGTCATGTCCCAGGTGGGGCCGAGGACGAAGGTCCCGGCCCAGTAGAAGAGGACGGTGCCGAGCAAAGCGAGGCTGATGCCGGCCGAGACGACGATGATGTATTTCCAGGCGGCCTCGATGCTTTCGGGCTCGCGCTCGAAGGCGACAAGGAAGGTGCTGACCAGCGTCGTCAGCTCGATCGCGATCCAGTAGAGGCCGGCATTGTTCATCATCGGGCCGGCGAGCGTGGTCAGGCCGAACCCGGCGAAGGTGGCGTAGAAGCGGTGCAGCCGGCCCTCCTCGCCCAGCAGGCGCATGTAGCCGACCGCGTAGATCGAGGCGAGGAAGTAGACGATCGCCGCGCACAGGATCGCCCAGGTGCCGAGGCCGTCGATGACGATATAGGCGTTCCAGAAGGTCGCCTCGGCCTCGGGGCCGACGAGGAGGATCGCGAGGATCGAGAGCAGAGAGACGGCGCTCGCCGCGAGGTTGATCGCCTCCGCCGCCCGCGGCCGGCCGATCAGGAGGATGACGACGATCGCCGCGGCCGGCGCCCCCACCAGCGCGAGCGCGAGGAAGCCGGTCGCGTCCATCAGCCCACCAGCCGCTTGAGCTGGAGCGAGCTGGTCGTGCCGACATGGCTCAGGAGATACTGCACCAGCACGCCGAAACAGGCGACGACGACGAGCAAATCGAACAGAATGACGATCTCGATGAAGAGCGGCATCCCCGGCACGAGGATCTGCGCGCCGAGGAAGACGCCGTTCTCCAGGACGAGCAGGCCGAGGATCTGGCTCAGCGCCTCGTGCCGGACGGAGAGCATCAGGAAGCCGATCAGCTTCATCGACAGCATGACCGTCAGCGCGAGGACGACCACGGTGCCGGAGAGGCCGAGCGCCGTGCCGATCCGGTAGGAGACGGCGAGCGCGAAGACGACGGCGAGCGCGCCGATGACGATGCTCGAGCTGGCCTGGAGGATCACATGCACCTCCCGGTGCGCCTCCAGGCGCCGCAGGATGCGCAGGATCAGGTAGGGCAGCAGCAAGCCCCGGAACAGCACGGTGAGGATCGCGACGATATAGAGTTCGGCATAGTCGCCGTAATAGCCGACCGCCGCCGACAGGATGGCGATGAGCCAGGATTGCGCCGCGAAGGCGAAGAGGTAGTGGCGCAGCCACCTCGAACCGAGCATCACGAAGGATAGCAGCAGGCTGCCGATCGCCAGCAGGCTGAAGATCGCGGCGGGAAGGGGTTCGAGATGCGCGGCCAGCATGGCGTCAGCTCAGTTGCGTGCCGACGATCGCAAGGACCGCGAGCATGAAGGAGGCCGCGAGCGGTTCCTGGTAGCGGTAGAAGCGCAGCCGCGACTGCGCCGTCTCGACCACGACGACGAGGCAGGCCACGGCCAGGAACTTCAGCGCAAGCGCGCCGACCGCGCCCAGCACGCCGAAGGCAGCGCCCTGGTAGGACAATCCCCAGGGGAGCAGGAGGACGTTGCAGAAGATCGTATAGAGGATGAACTGCTTCATCATCGAGGCCCAGCGCAGGATGGCGAGCATGGGCCCCGAATATTCGAGGATGCGGGCCTCCTCGATCATGTAGACTTCGATATGCGTGCTCGAATGGATCGGCAGGCGGTCGGTCTCGACCAGCAGCAGCACGAAGAAGGCCGCCACCAGGAAGAGGTGCGTCGGGCCCCAGTAGATCCAGGGCTCGGCGACGAGCAGGTGATTGACCACGAAGGGCAGCATCGCCTTGGCGAGGAGCGTGATCCCGACGAAGACGAGGATCAGGGTCGGCTCGGCCAGGATCGCGACCATGACGGCGCGGCTCGAGCCGATGCCGCCATAGGCGCTGCGCGTGTCGAGCCCCGCCAGCGTGACCATGAAGGAGCCGAGCGTCAGGATCAGGCCGCCGCCGAGGATGTCGCCCATGTCGGAGAGCGGCAGCGGATAGTTCGTGAGAACCGGGATCAGGATCGGGACCGTCAGCGTCGTCGTGAAGGCGACGATCGGCGCGATCCAGTAGAGCCAGGAGGCGGTCTCCGGCGCGACGATCTCCTTGTGGAACAGCTTCCAGAGATCGCGGTAGGGCTGGAGGATGCCGGGCCCCTGCCCGCGCTGCACCCGCTCCTCGAACTGGAGGACGACGCCCTGCAGGAGCGGCGCCAGCAGCAAAGTCGCCGCGACCTGCGCGACCTGGAGGAGGATGTCGCGCAGGCTCATGCCCGGCCCTTCCGTGCCCGGGCGCCGGGAGATATCTGCGGGAGGGGCGAGGGCGAATTCAAGGCACGCTGCTCCGTCAGCCGGATCGGCTCGACAGGAGTCATCAGCCCCGAGGGCGGTTAAACGGCGAACTCCATCGCCATGCCCAAGCTGATCCCGCCCCTCTTGCTTGTCAAGGGGAGCAGCGGGGCGTCCGGGGCTCCCGTCCTCCGCTTCTCCCCGCGAGCGGCAGGGCTATTGCATAGGGCGGCTTCCGCCGCGCCCACCTTCCCCCCCCTTGCGGTGGGAGGGTGGGCGCGCGAACCATCGACGCCCTAGGCGGGAGCCGGCGATCTCATCCCTCGGAAAGGGCCGCGCCGATCGCGTCCTTGATCCGAAGGCGCTCCTTGCGCAGCTCGGTTTCAGTAGCCTGGTCGACAGGTGCGATATTCGTCTCGGCCCGATGCACCTGGTCGTTGACCTCGTCATAGCGGGCCAGGAGGCGCGCGAAGGCGGGATCGGACACCTTCAGCCCGTGAATCGCCTCCTTCTGCCCGGGGAACTCGTCGGCCAAGGTGTGGGGAGTGTTGGACATGAATGCTCCTCGTCGCGGATTTCCGTGCAGCGACCGCTACCCGCCCGAGGCGCGCCGAGGGTTGATCTATCGCAACGCAGGCGATGCTGGGCCGGCCCCGCTTCGGCGGAGCCGGCCCAGTTCTTCGCCCTACAGGTAGAGCTTGCCGCCCTCCTCGAGGAACTCGCGCGACTTCGCGGCCATCCCGGCCTTGCGCTCCTCCTCGGTGAGGAAGGTCGCGCGGGCCGTGAGATCGGCAACCGCATTGTCTCCCATCTCCAGCACCTCGCGGCGCAGGTCCTGCGTGATCTTCATCGAGCAGAATTTCGGCCCGCACATCGAGCAGAAATGGGCGACCTTGTGGGCGTCCTTGGGCAGCGTCTCGTCGTGGTAGGCGCGAGCCGTGTCCGGGTCGAGGGAGAGGTTGAACTGGTCCTCCCAGCGGAAGTCGAACCGCGCCCGCGAGAGCGCGTCGTCGCGGATCTGCGCCGCCGGATGGCCCTTGGCGAGATCGGCCGCGTGGGCGGCGAGCTTGTAGGTGATGACGCCGACCTTGACGTCGTCGCGGTTCGGCAGGCCCAGATGCTCCTTCGGCGTCACGTAGCAGAGCATCGCGGTGCCGAACCAGCCGATCTGCGCCGCGCCGATCGCGCTCGTGATGTGGTCGTAGCCGGGCGCGATGTCGGTGGTGAGCGGCCCGAGCGTGTAGAAGGGCGCCTCGCCGCATTCGCGAAGCTGCTTCTCCATGTTCACCTTGATCTTGTGCATCGGCACGTGGCCGGGGCCCTCGATCATCACCTGGCAGCCCTTGTCCCAGGCGATCTTCGTCAGTTCGCCGAGCGTCTCCAGCTCGGCGAACTGGGCCGCGTCGTTGGCGTCGGCGATCGAGCCGGGCCGCAGGCCGTCCCCGAGCGAGAAGGAGACGTCATAGGCCCGCATGATGTCGCAGATCTCGTCGAAGCGCTCGTAGAGGAAGCTCTCGCGATGCCCGGCGAGGCACCAGCGCGCCATGATCGAGCCGCCGCGGCTGACGATGCCCGTGACGCGCCGCGCCGTCAGCGGCACATGGGCGAGGCGCACGCCGGCATGGATGGTGAAGTAGTCCACCCCCTGCTCGGCCTGCTCGATCAGCGTGTCCTTGAAGACCTCCCAGTCGAGCTTGAGCGGATCGCCGTCGACCTTCTCCAGCGCCTGGTAGATCGGCACCGTCCCGATCGGCACGGGCGAGTTGCGCATGATCCAGGAGCGGATGTTGTGGATGTTGCGGCCCGTGGAGAGGTCCATGACCGTGTCCGCACCCCAGCGGATGGCCCAGACCAGCTTCTCGACCTCGTCCGCCGCCGTCGAGACGACGGCCGAATTGCCGATATTGGCGTTGATCTTGACGAGGAAGTTGCGGCCGATCGCCATCGGCTCGCTTTCGGGGTGGTTGATGTTGTTCGGAATGATCGCGCGGCCGCGCGCGACTTCCTCGCGGACAAACTCAGGAGTGACGTAGTCGGGGATGCTGGCGCCCCAGTCCTGTCCATCGCGGATATAGTCTGCGAGGCGTTCGCGGCCGAGATTCTCGCGGGTCGCGACATATTCCATCTCGGGGGTGATGATGCCGCGGCGGGCATAGTGCATCTGGCTCACGTTCTGCCCCGGTTTCGCGCGCAGCACCCGCTTGCGGACGTTGGGGAAGGCGGGGACGCCGCCGCTGCGGTCGGGGCCGAGCTGGCCGTTATCCTCGGGGCGGACCTCGCGCTGGGTCACTTCCTCGACGTCGCCGCGGGCGCGAATCCAGGCGGCGCGGAGTTCGGGGAGGCCTTCGGCGATGTCGATGCTCGCATTGGGGTCGGTGTAGGGGCCGCTGGTGTCGTAGCCGCGGACGCTGGGCTCGCCCGAGTGCGGGTCGAGGTCGATCTCGCGCATCGCCACAAGGATTTCTGGGCGGATGCCGCTGCCGGTGGGGCTCGCGACATGGACCTTGCGGCTGCCGCGAATCGGCCCGGTGGGGACGCCGATCGCGCCGAGTTTAGCTTCAATGCGGGAATCGATGTCGGCCATGTGCTCTCGCTCCAGTTATCGGAGCGAAGATGGGGATTCCGGGCTAGGAATACCGACCCTCCCTCCGCCGGTATTACCCGGATCAGGTTCAACGGGTCGCGGGCTGTTCCGCTCTCAACCTGTTTCTGCACACAGGCTCCCCGGGGATAGAGCGGTTCTAGGCCGAGCGCGGCGGCGTGTCCAGCGATGCCGGCGCTCGCATTGCGCCTTTGTAATGTTGCGGACGTGGGGACGCCATGGTGGGGATGCCATGCTTTGCTCCCCATCGGGATGAAAGGAAGCCCATCATGTTGAGGATCACACTCGCTACGCTCGGCGCCGCCGCGCTGTTCGCACTGTCGGGGACGGCCGCGACGGCCCAGGGCGCGACGCCCTATTGTTCGAAGACCGTGACCGACAATTGTATGCAGCGCGAAGGCCATGCCGCCGCGGTGAAGCATCACGCGGTGCCGAAGCATCATGCCGCCGCAAAGCACCACGCCGCGAAGCACCGCACGGCGAGGCATCGCGTCGCGGCGAAGCATCATCGGCCCGCGCAGCATCACGCGATGGCGGCCAAGCCCGCGCCGAAGCCCGCGCGCAAGATGTGAACCGGGGCCGTGCGTCGCCGCGGCCCGCGCGGCGCACGGCCCGCTGTCCCGCACGTCGCGGCTTGCGGTGCGACCCGGTGCGGCTACACTCCCGTAAAACGAAGCGATAGCGGGAGAGCGGCATGGCGTCGGTGGTGGACGAAGCGCGGGCGGTGAGCCCGGTCGATGTCAGCGATATCGCGCTCTATGTCGACGACAAATGGCACGCGCCGTTCGCGCGGCTGCGCGCCGACATGCCGGTGAGCTGGTGCCCCGACAGCCCCTATGGCGGCTATTGGTCGGTGGCGACGCACGCGCTGGTGCAGGCGGTCGAGCTCGACCCCGCGACCTTCTCCTCATCGTGGGAGAATGGCAATATCGTCATCGCCGACCCGCCGCCGCAATCGAATCTGCCCAATTTCATCGCCGCCGACCCGCCGGTGCATACCGCGCAGCGCCGGGTGATTTCCCCCGCCTTCAGCCCGAGCCAGATGAGCGAGCGCGAAAAGACGGTGAAGCAGCGGACGCGCGAACTGTTCGACGGCTTGCCGGTCGGCGAGACGTTCGACTGGGTCGAAAGCGTCTCGGTGCCGCTGACGATCGGGATGCTGTGCATCCTGTTCGATTTTCCTTGGGAAGAGCGCCACGACCTCAAGCGCTGGTCGGACTATGGCGGCAATGTCTCGCCCGAGACCGCGACCGAGGAATATCGCGCCGAATGGATGGCGCAGATGCAGGCGATGCTCGCGCGCTTCGACGCCGAATTCGCCGCGCGCAAGGCGCTGCCGCCGAGCGACGACCTGCTGTCGCGCATGGTGCATAGCGAGGCGATGGGGAATCTGAGCCCGATGGAGCGGCTCGCGAACATCGCGCTGCTGATCGTCGGCGGCAACGATACGACGCGCAATTCGATGAGCGGGCTGGTCGAGGCGCTGCACCGCTTTCCGGGCGAACTCGACCGGCCGCGCGCCGATCGCACGCTGATCCCCAATGCGGCGCAGGAGATCATCCGCTGGCAGTCGCCGGTCACCCATATGCGGCGCACCTGCACGCGCGACGTCGAGCTCGGCGGCCAGCAGCTCCGCAAGGGCGAGAAGGTGATCCTCTGGTATATTTCGGCGAACCGCGACGAGAGCGTGTTCGCCGACGCCGATGTCTTCGATGTCGGGCGCGAGAATGCGCGGCGGCACGTCGCCTTCGGGCATGGCATCCACCGCTGCGTCGGCGCGCGGCTGGCCGAAATCCAGCTCTGCACGCTGATCGAGGAAATCGTCGCGCGCGGCATCCGCATTGCGCCGCAGGGGCCGGCCGAACGGCTGCCGAGCCCGTTCCTGCATGGCTTTACGCATATGCCGGTGCGGGTCGTCGCGGGATAGCTGCCGGCATTTCTTTCCAGACTGGAAAGTAAAGACTTGCCAATGTGGAAAGAGACGGTTATCGCTTTCCATATTGGAAAGTTAAGGAGCCGTTTCATGAATCCGATCGAAGCCCGCGCCGCACTCGACAGCATCGATGCGGCGCAGCGCGACCTTGCGCTGAAGGCCACCTATTGCCCGCCGTGGCGGCACGCCGCCTTCGCCGCGGTCCTGACGATATTGGTGCTGGGCGTCGGCTTCGGCCCGGCGATCCAGTTGCCGTCCGTCGTCATCGCGATGGCGGGCGTTGCGTGGCTGGTGACCGACGATCGGCGGCGTTACGGCGTCTTCGTCAACGGATATCGCAAAGGCGCGACGCTGCCGGTGACATTGGTCTTGCTCGGCGCCCTGATCGTCACGATGGCGGCTGAAATCCATGCCCATATCAGCGGCCTGTCGGTGGCGACGAAGCTGGGGATCGCGGGGATCGCCTTTGTCGTGTCGCTGGGTGCGAGCGTCGCGTGGACCCGGATTTATCGCCGCGAACTGATGCGGGGGGCGGCGTGAGCGTCGAGGCGATCGATATGCTGCTGCATCCGCCGGCGCGGTTGCAGATCGCGGCCTTGCTCGCGAAAGTCAGCGAAATGGAATTCGCCAGGCTGCGCGAAATCACCCGCGTCAGCGATTCGGTGCTGTCGAAGCATCTCGCGGTCCTGGGCGACGCCGGCTATGTCCATTTGCGCAAGGCCGCGGTCGGCGGTCGCCAGCGGACCTGGGCGTCCCTGACCCGCGCCGGTGCGTCCGCGCTCGACGCCCATGTCGCGGCGCTGCGCGCGCTGGTCGCGCATCTGCCCGCCGCGGCCGAATAGAGACTGTCGATCGGGCGGGCCGGAAATCCTTCCGGCCGACGCGTTCAGGCGCCGGGGATCGAGGCGCTGGCGTCGCGGCCGTCGCCTTCGGGGGCGAAGACGATGTCGCGGGTGACGAGGCCCTTGTCGACGACCTGGGTGTCGGGGCTGCCGACGCTGCTGCGGATGCCGGGGTCGGCGCGGTCGCCGTCGGCCTTGCCGATGACCTGCGTTTCGGCCGCGCTGCGCGCCGCGTCGCCGCCGAAGAGCGCTTTCAGCGTCTGTTCGGCGGTGGTCTCGTTGCCCGGGCGCGCGGCGCCGGGGGCGGGCGGGGTCAGCGCGAAATCGGGCGGCACGACGAGCGGCGCCTGACGCGACACCGCCATTTCGTCGGGGCGGTCGCGGCTGAACAGGCTGTTCGATCCGCAGGCCGACAGCGTGCTCGCGAGAATCGAGGCGGCGAGAATGGCGGTGGTCCGGTTCACTTGACTAAATACTCCCAATTCGCCCCGTTTACTCGGCAGGCGGCGTGGCGCCCGCGGCTGGGGCCTTTTCGCCCAAGAGCAGCGCGCGCGCAACCAGCAAAACGACGCCGATCGTGATGCACGCATCGGCGACGTTGAAGATCATGAAGGGGCGGAACGACCCGAAATGCAGGTCGGCATAGTCGACAACATAGCCGAGCCGCACGCGGTCGACGATATTGCCGAGCGCGCCACCAAGAATCAGCGCGAGCGCGATCACGTCGCCCTTTGCCTTTTCGCGCGTCATCCAGAACGCGACGGCGAGCGCGACGGCCGCGGTCACCGCGACGAGAATCCAGCGTGTCGTCGGCGACTGGTCGGAGAACATCGACAGCGAAATGCCGTAATTCTGCGCCCAGGTGAGGTTGAAGAAGGAGGTGAACTCGATCGACCGGCCGGGCTGGGTTTCCAGTGACAATGGCACGGTGACGACCCACTTCGCGAGTTGATCGAGGATGAAGGCAACCGCCGCGACGAGGAGGCCGAAGCCGAGATGGGGGGAGCGCTGGCTCATCCTTCGCCCAATACCGTCTCGCAGCGATTGCACAAGGCGCCGTCGTCGGCGACCTCGGGCAGGTGGCGCCAGCAGCGGCCGCATTTGTGGTCGGTGGTGGGGGTGATCGTCACGGCGTCCCCATGCATCCGTTCCACTGACGCGGTGATGAACAGTTCGGCGAGGTCGGGCGGCGTGAACCCCGTCGCCAGATGGTCGCCGACGACGACGTTCGCTTCCAGGCTGGAACGCACGATCTTTTCGCGGCGCAGCGGTTCGATCGCCTCGTTCACCTGATTGCGAAGCTGGCGCAATTCTGCCCAACGTTCCTTCAATTCGTCATTCCCGCGAACGCGGGAACCCAGGGTGGGATCAGCCGACGCAGGCTCTGGGTCCCCGCTTTCGCGGGGATGACGAAGGGTGGAGAGGCCGGGAAGGGTCGGCCATTCGAGGAGGTGGACCGAGCCCGCGTCAGGATAGCGCGTCCCCCAAACCTCTTCGCTGGTGAACACCAGCACTGGCGCGGCGTAGCGCACCAG
>OEIU01000778.1_pt1 | contig 25716 bp, 25 predicted proteins | sample 1539221 | NCBI WGS metagenome assembly OEIU01 (sample SAMN03792071, study PRJEB22550) | activated sludge metagenome | feature: wastewater treatment plant; material: activated sludge; isolation source: Wastewater treatment plant of a petroleum refinery complex | place: Argentina: Zarate | collected...
AGGTGTTTTTTGTCAGTACCGGCGGATATGACGCGCACAGCGACAAGCTCGCTTCGCACGGCCGCACACCCGCGCTGCTGTCGCGCTCACTGGCCGGCTTCTACAACGCGCTTGCCAGCGTCGGACTCGCCGACAAGGCCACTGCCTTTACCTGCTCGGATTTCGGCCGCACCATGACCAGCAACGACGGCGGCACCGATCACGGCTGGGGTTCGCACCATTTCGTCGTCGGCGGCGCGGTGAATGGCGGCAAGTTCTACGGCAACGGCTGGGGTCTTTCCGGCGCTTCAGCCAAGTTCCGCCTGGTCATGCCGAGCCTGGCCAATCCGAATGTGGATGATTCGATCACCGGCTATTCGCAGAACCTGAACGATTCCGGCGACGGCTACGGCCGCATGATCCCCACGACATCGGTGGAACAGTACGCGGCAACGCTGGCGCGCTGGTTCGGCGTCAACGATAGCGATATTGCCACGGTGTTTCCGAGCCTGGGCAACTTCACGACGAAATATCTCGGTTTCGTCTGAGGCGCAGGCCGGCAAGCAATACCAGCACGCCAGCGAGCAGCAGGGCAAACATGCCGCGAAGACCGGGCGCCGCGATCGGCGGCTGCGGCGCCGCCACGATGATGGTGCCGTACATGCCGTTGCCCGGACTGCCGTGGATTTCGCAGAAATAGCCGATCGTGCCGGGCTGGGTGAAAGTAACGCTGGCGATCCAGTTGTTGCGACTGGCGGTGCCGCTGCCGCCGTGGCCATCGCCGTCGCAGCCCTGGGCGCAGCGGAACACGCCATTGTCGGCAACCGCATTGTGGTAGCCGCCCTTGTTGATGAAGGTGACTTTGTCGCCGGGCTGGATCGTCACCGTTTGCGGCGAAAATACCAGGCCCGCGCTGCCGCCCACGTTGACGATGACGGTCGCTGCGCGCGCGCAGGGCGCGAGCGCGAGCGCGAGCAGTGCCAATGACCCAATCAGGATTCCCCGCATACGCGCATTGTCCGCACCGCAGCCACGCATGTGCGTGATCGCCGTCAAAAAATCAGCGCTTCGTGAATGCGTTGAGCAGCCCGCCCAGCATTCCGGAAAGATTGCCGCCGCCGGCGCCCAGCACCGAATTGAGCAGGCCGCCGGCCGAGCCGCCCTGCTGCTGCACCTGCTGCACTTCCTGCGCGAGCATTCCGCCCAGACCGCCGGCGCCGACGCCCTGGCCTTGCGCGTGGTTGGCCAGTGCGCCCATCACGATCGGCGCCAGAATCGCCATCAGCTGTCCGGCATTTTGCGAGTTCATGCCCGTGGCCTGGCCCAGGCTCTGGTTCACGGCGCCCTGATTGCCGCCAAAGACATGGCCGAGGATGGCACCGCCGATGCCGGAACCCGAGCCGCCGCCGACCACGCCGTTCAGAATCCCGGACAAATCGCCGCCGTGCGCGCCGAGCGCGTCGTTCAGCGCGTTCGCACCTGCCGGCGTGCTCGCGTTGCGGGCCATGCCGCCGACGATCGCCGGCACCGCATGTTCGATCGCCGATTGCGCCTGCGCGGGGTCCACGCCGAGTTGCGCGGCGATCGCGCCGATCTGGCCGGGGCCGAGGTTGGAAAGCACGCTGTCGACGAGACCGCTCATGGTGATTCTCCTTTGTTTGTGGTCAAACTGGCCACGCAAGTCTAGCGCAGCAGATGCAGTGCGCGTGCGCAGCCGATATCCTATGCGTCTGCAAGGCAGGCGAATCCAGCATGCGACATTTTCCATCCGTTTCCCTGATCGGCGCGCCGACCGATATTGGCGCCAGCGACCGCGGCGCCAGCATGGGCCCGGAGGCATTGCGCGTGGCCGGCATCGCCGAGGCGCTCGTCGCGCGCGGTCTTGATGTGGCCGATCGCGGCAATGTGTTCGGTCCGCTCAACCCGTGGTTGCCGCCCAGCGCCGGTTATCGGCACCTGTCGCAGGTCGTGGAATGGAACCGCGAAGTGCTGCGCGCGGTTTCCGCGGAACTTGCGCACAAACGGCTGCCGATCCTGCTCGGCGGCGATCATTGCCTGGCGATCGGCTCGATCAGCGCGGTGGCCAATCATTGCCGCGCGCATGGCAAGAGTCTGCGCGTGCTGTGGCTGGACGCGCATGCCGATTTCAATACCTCGAAGATCACGCCATCGGGCAACATCCATGGCATGCCCGTCGCCTGCCTGTGCGGCCTGGGCCCGCGCGAGCTGACCGAGCTGGGCGGTGCGGCTCCCGCGATCGAGGCGAACTGGATTCGCCAGATCGGCATCCGTTCGGTCGATGCCGACGAAAAGCGCCTCGTCCACGACCAGGGCCTGAGCGTGTTCGACATGCGCCACATCGACGAGGTCGGCATGCGCCGCACCATGGAAGCCGCGCTCGCCGGCATGGATGCGAACACGCACTTGCACGTCAGTTTCGACGTGGACTTCCTCGACCCCGACATCGCACCGGGCGTCGGTACCACGGTGCCCGGCGGGCCGAATTACCGCGAGGCGCAACTGGTCATGGAGATGATCGCCGACAGCGGCCGCCTGGGCTCGCTCGACATTGTCGAACTCAATCCCGCGCTTGATGAACGCAACAAGACCGCCAAGCTCGCCGTCGACCTGGTCGAAAGCCTGTTCGGCAAGTCGACGTTGATGCGCGAGTAGCTAAGGTTCGAAACCGTTGGCGAAAATCCGGTCGAATCCGGCGCAGCCCGGCGGCGGCGCGTTGCTGAAATCCGGGCACTGCGCGCCGCCATTGCCGATGGTCAGCGCACCAGTGGTCGGATAGATCACTTCATTGCCGCCGCTGTCCTTGAACGCAAACACATAACGGTGGCAACCCGTTCCGACATTACTGATCGTCTGGTGCCAGGCGCCGTTGGTCGACGTGCCGCGCGTCAACGTCATGTTTGTGCAGACGCCATCGACGTTGATCTTGCTCACGCTCGGCGCGGCCGTGTCATACCAGTTGGCCCAAGCGTCCACGCTTGCGGCCTGTTGCGGGAAGTGCGAACCGGAGGGGATTTTTGGCACCGGGTTTGGCGCGCTTCCACCGAAATCCATCGTTGCATAGCTCGAATAGATACCCGCTTGTCCGGTGTTGAGCATGTAGCCGCTACCGCCGGTTTGTCCGTAGCCATCCATCAACAACAGGAAACGATGTCCGTTGCTGGAGCTGAAACCACAGGCACTGGTCGTGGTGGGTTCATACAGCCAAGCGTAGTACGTTGCATCCGGCGACGGGTACCCGGCGGCGATGATTTCACCGTTACCGCTGCTGCTTCCGAAATAGCTCATGCGGACAAACGGATCGGTCGAGCCAGTCAGGGTGCCGCCGACGCAGGAACAAGCGGCAGAGCCATCGCAAGAAGTGGGGTACAGGCTGCCGATGTTGGTCACGAGCGTGCATGCCGAGGGATGTGCGAAATAGTTGTTGATCAGCATGTGGCTCGAATGGAAGCGCGAGGAATGTTCGAATTGCTGGCCAATGTAGCGCGGTGAGCTTGGTGTGTAGCACGCGGCTTCCTGACAGTTGCCTGACGGGCATGCCGCCAGATCGGCCTGTGGATCCGAGCGGCCACGATTCATCCATTCGAGAAGCACACGCTCGCTCCAGTTCGGAAAGCCGTTGACGGCTTCGCCGTAGGCGTGAACACGTGGCGCAATCGCAGACAGGTAAAGGAAAAGCGACAAACCGACAAGAGACAAGCGGCGCATGACGGCACTCCCCTAGCCAATTCATGCGCCAGTCTAGCCTTGTTATTTGGCAAAAGCATGTGAAGAACTTGGCAGTCTGGCTTAACTCGCCGGATCGGGCACGAAGCCGTTCGGAAACGGCTGCGGATCGTGCGCGATCGGGCGTGGATTGGGGATCACGCCGCGCGCGACGAGGTTGCGCCAACTGTCGTACCAGATCGAATCGACTTCGTCCGGATTCGCGCTCGCGCGCACGAATTGCGTGTAGCGCACGTCCGAGCGTTCGCGCGCGCCGTGACCGGTGCCGAGCGGTTCCTGCGGCGCCGGCATCGGACGCATGCTTTGCGCCCGCGCCGGTGCGCCGCTTTCCACCTTCGCGCGCGCCTGGTCGGAGGACGGTGCGGCGGCAGCGGGAGCCGGCGGATAGCGGTCGGCGAGCGGCGCTTCGGCAATACGGCCCTCGCGCCAGAACAGCGGCTTCTCGCGGAACACGGCCACACCGATCACGCCGACGTTGTCCGGGCGTCCGGTGCGCGCCGCGTAACTGTTGCCGAGACGGGTAAAGTTGAATTGCGCGACTTCCGACAGGTTCTTGCGCCAGCCGTTGACCTCGGTGCTGGCATAAGCATCGAGCACGTAGCCGGACTGATCGGGATTTGCGGTTTCTCCGCTGATTGCATTGACGCCGTCCACCGACAGCACGGCGAGAACGCGCACGCCGCTGCGGTTGGTCAGACGCACGCCGTAACGATGGCCAGGCGTGCCGGCGACGTAGAGCTTGCCGTCGTGTTGATACGCGGGCAGGGTGCCGCCTGAATCGCGGTCGACGACGGCGACATCGACGAGCGCGCCGGCCTGTGCGGCGGTGGAGACAAGCAGGGCGGCGACAACGGCAAGCGACAGCAGTGTTTTCATGACAATCTCCAGCGTGGCGGGGGAACGATGAGGCATGCAACGCGGCGGCGCCGAGGCCGGGGTTAATCTTGCCGCACCGATTAGTGTGGTATACGATATGCGCATAGACATTGCGCATTCGAGGTGCGCCATGAACCGTTCGACCGCACTCAAGAAACCCACCAACGTCAGTATCAACAGCGAACTCCTGGCGGATGCCCGGGAGTTTGGACTCAATTTGTCCGCCGAACTCGAAGAACGTTTGACCGAAACCGTGCGCAAGCTCCGCGCCGAGCAATGGTTGCGTGACAATCGCGAGGCAATCAAGGCCTACAACAAGTTCGTCGAAGAACACGGCGTCTTCGGTGAAGAGTTCCGAGGATGGTGATTCGCCGCTTCGACGTGCTGCGCAATCCAAGCAGTGCCTCAAACAAGATCTTCCCGTATTTTCTCGTTGTGCAGTCCGAGTTCTTGCACGATTTGCCCACGCGCGTTGTCGTGCCGTTGACGCGAGCAAAAACGATCAAGGGGCCACCTGCGACCTTGCTAAACCCGGAATTCGAGATCGAACGCGTTCGCGTCGTCATGCTCACGCAACAGATTGCAAACGTGCCGATGACTGCGTTGCGCTCGCCGGTCGCGTCGCTGGAATCGCATCGTGACGCTATCGTACGCGCGCTCGATTTTTTGTTCGAAGGAATCTGACGTGCCGCAAGCATCGTTCAAGACGCGCATCCTCACCGGCATCACCACCACCGGCACCCCGCACCTGGGCAATTATGTCGGCGCGATTCGCCCGGCGATTGCGGCCAGCCGCAATGCGAATGCCGAATCGTTTTATTTTCTTGCCGACTACCACGCGCTGGTCAAATGCGACGATCCGGCGAGGGTGCAGCGTTCGACGCTGGAAATTGCGGCGAGCTGGCTTGCCTGCGGCCTTGATCCTGCAAAAGTATATTTTTACCGGCAATCCGATATTCCCGAGATTCCGGAACTGACCTGGTTGCTGACCTGCGTCACCGCCAAGGGTCTGCTCAATCGCGCGCACGCCTACAAGGCCGCGACGGATGCGAACCGCGACAAGGGCGACGATGCCGATGCGGGCATCAACGCGGGGCTGTACATGTATCCGGTGCTGATGGCGGCGGATATCTTGATCTTCAACGCGAACAAGGTGCCGGTCGGGCGCGATCAGGTGCAGCACATCGAGATGGCGCGCGATATCGGCCAGCGCTTCAATCACATCTACGGCGGCGAATATTTCGCGTTGCCCGAAGCCGTGATCGAGGAAAACGTCGCCACGCTGCCCGGCACCGACGGGCGCAAGATGAGCAAGAGCTACGACAACACGATTCCGTTGTGGCTGCCGGAAAAGGATTTGCGCAAGGCGATTCTCGGCATCATCACCAATTCGCAGGCGCCGGGCGAGGCGAAGAACCCGGATGATTCGAATATCTTTGCGATCTACCAGGCATTTGCCAGCGCGGACGAAACCGAAGCGATGCGGCAGGCCTACGCCGATGGCATCGGCTGGGGTGACGCCAAGCAAAAGGTCTTTGAGCGCGTGAATGCGGAACTCGCGCCGATGCGCGAAAAATACGATGCGCTGGTCGCCGATCCGGCGCAGATCGAAGACCGGCTTCGCGCGGGCGCTGCGCGTGCGCGCGCGCTGGCGACGCCATTCGTCGCGCGACTGCGCCATGCAGTCGGGCTGCGCGATTTGCGCGATACGGCGTCCACCACGACTAAATCAAAAACGTTTGTCGAAAAGCCGGCGCTGCAACCCGTCGTGTTCCGCGACGGCGATGCGTTCGCGTTCAAGGTGCTGGATGCGAAAAAATCCGTGCTCGCCGAAAAGAGCGGCTTCGCCGATCCCAAGGCCGCGATGACCGCCGCGCGCGAGGCGATGGCCTCGCTTGGCGGCGGATAATTCAGCGCGGCAGGGCGAGGTCGTCGAGCAGCACTTTCAGGAACCGCGCCGCCTCGCCGCCGGTGCAGGCGCGATGATCGAAGGTGAGCGAGATCGGCATGCGCCGGTGAACTTCAATGGCGCCGATCACGGCGACGACATCGTGCGAAAGCTTGCCCGCGCCGACGATGGCGACACATGGCGGCACGACCACGGGCGATGCGTAGCGTCCGGCAAACATGCCGAAGTTGGACAGGCTGATGGTGTAGCCGGAAAGCTCGGATGCCGGAATCGAACGGTCTTCGGTCTGTGCGCGCAGACGTTTGATCGCGGCGCGAATGCCGGCGGCATCCATCACGTCGGCGTTGCGCAACGCGGGCACGAACAGGCCGTCGTCGGTATCCACCGCGATGCCGATGTCGACGTGCGGATGCAGGGTACGGGTGAGGTTCTTGCCGTCGAACCAGGCATTGAGCGCGGGCACGGTCTTGCAGGCAAACACGATTGCGCGGATCAGACGCGCGGTGATGTCCTGCTTGCCGATCCATTCGTGCAAATCGGCATCATCGACGATCGTGGTCGGCACCACTTGCGCGTGCGCATCGGCCATGACGCGCGCCATGTTGCGGCGCACGCCCTTGATCTGGTCGGGCTGGCCGTACACCTGTTGCGCCGACGGCGGCGCGGTGCGCATCGGTTGGCCGGAGGCGGATAGCGGCGTGCGTGCGGCGACTGGTGCAGGCGCGGGTTGTGCGCGAGCCGCCGTTGGTGCAGCGGCAGAGGGTTTAGCGGTGCCGTCCGCGGCAGCGTTCTTCACATCCTGCATCGTCACCACGCCGTCCGCGCCAGTGGGCGCGACGCGCGCCAAATCCACGCCAAGTTTTTTCGCCATCGCGCGCACGGCCGGGACGGCTTTCACGCCACCGACGCTGGCGGCCTGTTCGACGACGACCTGGTTGCCGGAAACCATCGCGCCGACCACCGTGCCTTCGTCTTCGCGCTCTGCTGTTTTCGCCGGCGCGGGTGCAGGTTTCGGTGCTGCCGGCGCTGGCGCGTGATGTCCGCCCGCTGCATTTTCGGCGCGCTGCTTCGCATTCGGGTCGAGTTCGAACTCGGCCAATGCAGCGCCGGTGTCGATCACGTCGCCGGCCTTGCCGTGCAGCTTTGTCACCTTGCCGGTATAGGGCGAGGGTACCTCGACCACGGCCTTGGCGGTTTCCATCGACACCAGCGGCGCGTCGAGCTTGATTTGATCGCCTTCCTTGACCAGCCATTCGACGATGGTGGCGTCGGGCAGGCCTTCGCCGAGGTCGGGTAGATGGAATGTCTTGTTGTTCGACATGATGGCCTCAATGCAGATGCAGCAGGATCAGCGCGATGAGCGCGGGAAATGCCTGCACGAAGAAAACCTTGCGATTGCGCAGCGACCAAGCGCCGAAGACGCCGGCCACGAACACGCAAGCGAGGAAGAAAATCTTGACGTGGAAACCATTTGCCCACAGACCCCAGACGAGTCCGGCAACGAGAAAACCGTTGTACAGGCCCTGGTTCATCGCGAGCTTTTTCGAAGCCTCGGCAAATTCCGGCGTGAGCCGGAAAACCTTCCGGCCCAGGGGCTTGGTCCACAGGAACATTTCCAGCGTCATGAACCACACATGCAGCAACGCGACGATGCCGATCAGGATGTTGGCAAGTAACTGCATGCTCATCCTGCCGCCAGCGCTTTCTTCGCCGCAGCGACGATGCGCGCCGTGCCAGGCAATTGCTTGTTTTCCAGCCGGTACAGCGGCGTGTGCACGTCCCAGCCGGAGACGCGAGCGACCGGTGCGAGCAGGTCGTAGATACATTCCTCGACGATGCGCGCGGCGATCTCGGCGCCGAAGCCGGCGGTCTTGGGCGCTTCCTGCACGATCACGCAGCGGCCGGTCTTGGCGATCGATTCGGCGATCGTGTCGAAGTCGAGTGGCGTCAACGTGGCGAGATCGATCACTTCGGCGCTGATGCCTTCTTTGGCGAGCGCATCGGCGGCTTCCAGCGTTTCCTTGACCTGTGCGCCCCACGTCACCAGCGTGATGTCGGTGCCGTCGCGCAGCACGAAGCACACGTCGAGCGGCAGCGCCTCGCCGTCGTCCGGCACCTCTTCCTTGTACTGGCGGTAGATGCGCTTGGGCTCGAAGAAGATCACCGGGTCCGGATCGCGGATCGCGGCCAGCAGCAACCCATACGCGCGTGCCGGTGACGACGGCAGCACGACGCGCAGGCCGGGCACGTTGGTGAACAGGTGCTCGTTCGCTTCCGAATGATGTTCGGGCGCGTGGATGCCGCCGCCCCACGGCGCGCGGAACACGGCCGGGCAGGTGATGCGTCCGCGCGTGCGGTTGCGCATGCGCGCGGCGTGGCAGCAGATCTGCTCCATCATCGGATAGATGAAGCCTTCGAACTGCGCTTCGGCGATGGGCTTCATGCCCTGCGCGGCAAGGCCGACGGTGAGGCCGGCGATCGTGGTTTCGTCCAGCGGCGTGTCGAACACGCGCCATTCGCCGAATTTTTCCGACAGACCTTGCGTGGCGCGGAACACGCCACCGTTGACGCCGACGTCTTCGCCGAGCACGACCACGGACGCATCGCGCTTCATCTCAAAGGCCAACGCCTGGGTCACCGCTTCGATGAGTGTGATCGCGGCCATCAGTGCGCTCCCTTGTCGAGCGCGATCGCTTCGGCGCGTTGTTTGGCAAGATCCGCCGGCAATTCGGCGAAGGTGTAATCGAACATCGCGGTGACCGGCTGCGCGTGGGTTTCAAGGTACGTGTTCACCTCGTTGTCCATCCACTCGCTACATTCTGCCTGCCAGGCGTCTTCCTTCTTCTGATCCCACGCCTTTTGCGCTTCGAGCCAGGCGCGCAGGCGTTTGACCGGGTCTTTTTTCCACGCGTCTTCGACTTCTTCCTTGCCGCGGTAGCGGCGCGCGTCGTCGGCGGTGGTGTGATCGCCAAGGCGATAAGTCACGCATTCGACCACGCTGCCGCCTTCGCCGCGGCGCGCTCGTTCGATGGCAGCGCTCATTGCCTGGCGCACGGCGATGATGTCGTTGCCGTCGACCTGGATGCAGTACAAACCCGCTGCGATGCCCTTCTGAGCGAGCGTCTTGGCGCCGGACTGGATCTTGCGCGGCACCGAGATCGCCCAGCCGTTGTTGACGATGGCCGCGACCATTGGCAGATCGCGCGCGCCGGCCACGTTGATTGCGCCGTAGAAATCGGACTTCGACGAACCGCCGTCGCCGATAGTGCAAACCGCTACGCGTTTTTCGCCGCGGATCTTGAACGCGAGTGCGGAACCCGCCGCGTGCAGGCATTGCGTGCCGATTGGCACCGACCAGGCGAAATCGTGTTTCGCCGGTTCGTTCACATAGTCATTGCCGCGCTCGTCGCCGCCCCAGTACATGTACACGTCGCGCGGGCGCACGCCACGGTACAGTTGCGCGCCGTATTCGCGGTAACTCGGCGCGAACACATCTTCGGGTTTCATCGAAGCGCCGATGCCGACGTGGGTCGCTTCGTGGCCGAGGCACGAGGCATAGGTGCCAAGCTTGCCGGTGCGTTGCAGCGCGATCGACTTGGTGTCGAACACGCGCGTGGAGGCCATGAGCTTGTACAACTCGACCATCTGCTTCGTGTCACGGGCGAACTCGGGCAAATCCTCGCGCACGAGCTTGCCGTCGGCGTCCATGTATTGCAGGTATTCGATCTCGAACTTGGCGGCAATGGGCACGGCAAAATTCCTCGGGGCAGCGCATAAGTTAAGCGTGCAGGCGCGGTTATGGCAAGGTTTTGCGCAATAGAACGCTTGCGCCGCGCCGATTCAAACCCGCGTTTGATGCAAGTCAATGGCGATGCCTCGCACCGACGCGTACCATTGACCGTTCCCGCCGCCCAGCAGTTCCGAGCCCGATGACCACGCCCAACGAACGCGAAATCGAAGCCGGCATCCAGACCGACCTGCGCGACCGGCTGACCTACGGCGGGTATCTGCAACTGGATACGCTGCTTGCGGCGCAGAAGCCGCTGTCGAAGCCCGCGCACCACGACGAGATGCTGTTCATCATCCAGCACCAGACCTCGGAACTGTGGCTGAAATTGATCGCGCACGAACTGTGCGCAGCGCTTGAACACCTGCGCGGCGACGACGTGAATCCGTGCCTGAAAATCCTCGCACGCGTGAAGCAGATTCAGCGCCAGTTGTTCGAACAGTGGGCGGTGCTGGAAACGCTCACCCCGACCGAATACGCGCAATTCCGCGATGTGCTCGGGCCGGCATCCGGATTCCAGTCGCTGCAATACCGCCTCGTGGAGTTCCTGCTCGGTAACAAGAACGCGAAAATGGTCGCGGTGTTTGCGCACGCGCCGCAGGATCAGGCGCAGTTGCGCCAGGCGCTGGACGCGCCGAGTTTGTACGACGAATTCCTGATGTACCTGGCGCGCCAGGGCCATGCCGTTCCTGTCGCCTGCCTCAAGCGCGATTGGTCGCAACCGCACCAGCACAATGCCGATTTGATCCCGCCGCTCAAGCGCATTTACGAACAGCCGGACCGGTTCTGGGCCGAGTACCACCTGTGCGAGCAGCTCGTCGATGTGGAAGAAAGTTTCCAGCTCTGGCGCTTCCGCCACATGAAGACGGTCGAGCGCATCATCGGCCACAAGCGTGGTACCGGCGGGTCGTCCGGCGTGGAATTCCTGCGCAAGGCGCTGGATCTGACGTTTTTCCCCGAACTCATCGACGTGCGTACCGCGATCGGCGCCGCGTAAACCTGCGTCAAGCTGGCAATCGTTCTAAAATGGCTTTTTGTGGCGTCCGCGCCGCATCGATGGAGAAGATCATGAATGCCCCCGCACAGGCCCGCACATCCCCGGTGAGCATGGAAAATCCCATGGGCATCGACGGCTTCGAATTCGTCGAATTCGCGTCCCCGAATCCGGCAGCGCTGCACGCCTTGTTCAAGCAGATGGGCTTCGTGCAGGTGGCGCGGCACAAGACGCGGCCGATCTACAACTACCGGCAGAACGACTGCACGTTCCTGATCAACGAGGATCCGGATTCGTTCGCCGCGGATTTCGCCGCCAAGCACGGCCCGAGTGCCTGTGGTTTCGCGATCCGCGTCAACAAGCTGGCCGAATGGGCGCGCGTGCAGGCGCTCAAGAACGGCGCCCAGCCGATCACGAACAAGGAAACCACCAAGGCCGTCGCCGCACCGGTGATCGAAGGCATCGGCGGCTGCATGCTCTACATCGTGGATCGCTACGACGACAAGGGCACCATCCACGATCCGGATTGGGAATGGCTGCCCGGCGCGGAAAAGATGCCGAAAGGTTACGGTCTGACCTTCATCGACCACCTGACCCATAACCTGTATCACGGCAACATGGCCAAGTGGGCCGATTACTACGAGCGTTTGTTCAATTTCCGCGAGATCCGCTATTTCGACATCAAGGGCGCCAAGACTGGCCTCGTGTCCAAGGCGATGACCGCGCCGGACGGCATGGTGCGCATTCCGCTCAACGAATCATCCGATCCGAAGTCGCAGATCAACGAATACCTGGACGAATACAAGGGCGAGGGCATCCAGCACATCGCCTGCTTCACCGACAACATCTACGAGACCGTCGAGACCATGCGCAGGCAGGGCGTGCAGTTCCTCGATACGCCAAATGCCTATTACGACGTGATCGACGAGCGCGTTCCGAACCATGGCGAAGACGTCGAGCGCATGCGCGCAAACAAGATCCTGATCGATGCCGATGCGGAAACGAAAAAGAAATTGCTGCTGCAGATCTTCACCCAGAACGCGGTCGGTCCGATCTTCTTCGAGATCATCCAGCGCAAGGGCAATACCGGATTCGGCGAGGGCAATTTCCAGGCACTGTTCGAATCGATCGAACGCGAACAGATGCGGCGTGGTGTGTTGTGAGCGAACTGAAATACCAAACCGGATTCGGCAACGAATTCGCCACCGAAGCGATTCACGGCACGTTACCGGTTGGCCGCAATTCGCCGCAGCGGGTTGCGCACGGTCTGTACGCGGAGCAGTTGTCCGGCACCGCATTCACCGCACCGCGCCATGCGAACCGGCGCAGCTGGCTGTACCGGATCCGCCCTGCGGCCGTGCACGGTGCGTTCACGCCGTTCGAACAATCTGCCTTCCACAACGATTTCGGCGATGGTGCGGTTACACCCGAGCAGGTACGCTGGAGTCCGCAGCCGTTGCCAAGCGTGCCCACGGACTTCATCGACGGACTGTTCACCATGGCCGGCAACGGCAGCCCGGCGGGGCAGTCGGGAATCGGCATCCACGTGTATGCCGCAAACCGTTCCATGCAAGGCCGCTTTTTCTACGATGCCGATGGCGAATTGCTGATCGTGCCGCAGCAGGGCCGCCTGCGCATTGCGACCGAGCTGGGAATTATCGAGATCGAGCCGCAGGAAATAGCGGTGATACCGCGCGGCATCAGGTTTCGCGTCGAGTTGCCGGATGGCGCTGCACGAGGTTACATCTGCGAAAATTTCGGAGCGTTGCTGCGTCTGCCGGACCTGGGGCCGATTGGCAGCAATGGTTTGGCCAATTCGCGCGATTTCCTCACGCCCGTCGCGGCGTATGAGGATGCGGAAGCTGATTTCGAGTTGATCGCCAAATTCCAGGGCCACCTGTGGCGCGCGCCGATCGGGCACAGTCCACTCGATGTGGTCGCCTGGCACGGCAATTACGCGCCGTACAAATACGACCTGCGCCACTTCAACACCATCGGTTCGATCTCGTACGATCATCCGGATCCGTCGATCTTCCTCGTACTGCATTCACCAAGCGACACACCCGGCACCAGCAATATGGATTTCGTGATCTTCCCGCCCCGCTGGTTGGTGGCCGAAGACACGTTCCGGCCGCCGTGGTTCCATCGCAATGTCGCCAGCGAATTCATGGGCCTGATCCACGGTTCCTACGACGCCAAGGCGGAAGGATTCGTACCCGGAGGCGCGTCGCTGCACAACAGTTTCACCGCACATGGCCCGGATGCGGCCACGTTCGAAAAGGCCAGCGCCGCCGCCACGAACAAGCCGGACCATATCGTCGACACCATGGCCTTCATGTTCGAGACACGTGCCGTGATCCGGCCGACGCGGCAGGCGTTGGAATCGCGGCAGTTGCAGCGCGATTACGCGCAGTGCTGGCAGGGGTTGAAGAAGAATTTCCGCGCACCGAAACCATAGGAAGGCATCGAGAATGAAGCTCGCTTCGTTGAAGGATGGTGGCCGCGACGGCACGCTCGTCGTCGTCGACCGTGACCTCAAACGCGCTGTACGCGTGACCGACATCGCATGCACGTTGCAAGCCGCGCTCGAGGATTGGAACAACACGGCACCGCGCCTGAATCGTGTGTACGAGCTGCTCCACGACGCCGCCAAGGCACAGACGATCAATGGCGAGAGTGTGTTCATTCTCGATCCTGCCGCGCTGGCCGCACCGTTGCCGCGCGCCTACGAGTTCGTCGATGGCAGCGCGTATCTGCCGCACGTCGAGCGCGTGCGCCGCGCGCGCGGCGCGGAAGTGCCGGCGAGTTTCTACACCGATCCGCTGATGTATCAGGCGACCAGCGCGGGCTTTCTCGGCCCGCGCGATCCGGTGCTGGTCAGCAGCGAAGATTACGGCATCGACATGGAAGCCGAAGTCGTCGTCGTCACCGATGACGTGCCGATGGCGGTGACGCCGGCTCAGGCTGGCGCCCACATCCAACTCGTTGGTCTGGTCAACGATGTGTCCCTGCGCAACCTGATTCCGGCCGAACTGGGCAAAGGCTTCGGCTTCCTGCAATCCAAGCCGCGTTCGGCGTTGTCGCCGGTGTTCGTCACTCCCGATGAACTGGGCGAGGCATGGCAAGACAACAAGCTGCACCTGCCCATGCGCACCTGGATCAACGGCAAGTGGTTCGGCGAGGCTGATTGTGGCGTGGACATGCAATTCAGCTTTGCGCAACTTGTCGCGCATGCGGCAAAAACGCGGCCATTGTCCGCCGGTGCCATCGTCGGCTCAGGAACCATCGCCAACCAGGATACGTCCAAAGGGGCTTCGTGCCTGGCCGAGCAACGCACCGTGGAAACCCTGCGTGACGGCAAGCCGTCCACCCCGTTCCTGAAGTTCGGCGACAGCCTGAAAATCGAGGTTACCGATGGCGCTGGCCGCAGCATTTTCGGCGCTATCGAACAGACCATCGAACAGGCAAAAAACTCCGGTTGACGGGCATGTTTTGATTTTTGCCCGTGAGTGCAGCTAGGCTGCGCATACCGAGCCGTTGCACGGGGGTGTGATCGTGGCTGCCGAACGTCTGAAATTGTACGGATACTGGCGATCCAGCGCGGCCTACCGCGTGCGCATCGCGTTGAACCTCAAGGGCCTGCCGTACGAGATCTTGCCGGTGCACCTGATCGAGAATGGCGGCGCGCAACACACTGACGCCTACCGCAAGATCAATCCGCAAGAAATGATTCCCGTGCTGATCGACGGCGAGCGCGTGATTCGCCAGTCCATGGCCATCATCGAATATCTCGAAGAGGCATACGAGGGCGGGACCAAGTTGCTGCCGACCGCGGTGCGCGACCGCGCGCGCGTGCGTTGCCTCGCGCAGATCGTCGCCTGCGACATCCATCCGCTCGGCAACCTGCGCGTGCTGCAATACCTCGAACGCGAGTTCAACACCCCACAGGTCGAACGCGAGCGCTGGGCGCAGCACTGGATCCGTGAGGGCTTCGTAGCATTCGAACGCCTGCTGGCCGAAAACCCGTCCACGGGGCAATTCTGCGAAGGCGACGAACCGACGCTGGCCGATATCTGCCTGGTGCCGCAGGTCTACAACGCGCGGCGCTGGTCGGTGGATATGACACCGTTTCCGACCATCGTGCGTATCGACGCCGAATGCGCGAAGCTGCCCGCGTTCGCGAACGCACGCCCCGAAAACCAGCCGGACGCCCCTAAGGCCTGAGTCGCGCGAGCTGTCGAGCGCGCAGCTTTCCAGGATTCCCTTAGAACGCGGCGGCGTCGTAGGCCTCAGGCATCGCTGCATCCCCGCCTTCGGACAGACGAATCTTGAGCGCGAGGCCATCGCGCGAATCGGCTTTGGACAGCGCCTCTTCCAGATCGATCTTGCCGTCTTTGTACATCGTCATCAGCGCCTGATCGAAAGTCTGCATGCCTTCCTGCAGGCTGCGGTCCATCGCTTCCTTGATCTCGTGCACCTGGCCGCGACGGATCATGTCGCGAATCAGCGGCGTATTCAGCAACACTTCGGCCGCGGGCAGGCGGCGGCCATCCTTGCCGATCACGAGGCGCTGCGAAATCACCGCGCGCAGGTTCAAGGCAAGGTTCATCAAAATGTTGCGGTGCGCGGATTCGGGGAAAAAGTTGAGGATGCGCTCCAGGGTCTGGTCGGCGTTGTTCGAGTGCAGCGTGGCCAGGCACAGGTGCCCGGTTTCGGAAAACGCGATCGCCGCTTCCATCGTTTCCACGTCGCGGATTTCGCCGATCATGATGACATCCGGCGCTTCGCGCATCGCGTTCTTCAGCGCCTCGTGGTAGCTGTGCGTGTCGAGGCCGACTTCGCGCTGGTTGACCACGGATTTCTTGTGCCGGTGCAGGTATTCGATCGGGTCTTCGATGGTGAGGATATGACCTGACACATTGGTGTTGCGGTGGTCGATCATCGATGCCAGCGTGGTCGATTTGCCGGAACCCGTGGCGCCGACCAGCAGCACGAGCCCGCGCGGCTCCATGACCAGTTCCTTGAACAGCACCGGCAGGCGCAGCTGCTCGATCGAGGGAATCTCGCTCTTGATCGCGCGAATCACCATGCCGACTTCGCCGCGTTGCTTGAATACGTTGATGCGGAAACGGCCGGCGTCCTTCACCGCGATAGCGAGATTCAGTTCCAGGTCACGCTCGAACTGCGGCACCTGGCCCTCGTCCATCAGCGAATACGCGATCTTCTTCACCATGCCGCCGGGCAAACCGGTGTTGCCGAGCGGGTAGAGCTTGCCTTCGACCTTGATATTGACCGGCGCGCCGGTGGTCAGGAACATGTCCGACGCACCTTTTTCGGTCATTAGTTTCAGAAAATAGCCGATATCCATGATTGCCTCGCATCGCTGCATGCGCCACACCGCGGCGCGCCTGCCGACGACGGGTGAGAGACCACGGCGAGCGGCTTGCACCGCCTCCGATCTCGGACTAGGCTCACCCGCGCCTGCCCCCTGTGAAGATTATGGCCCTTATGACACCAATTTGGCGAAAAATCCATCGCGTGGCTCACATTGGCGCGATCCTGGTTGCCGCGCTTGCCGTGGCGGGCTGCGGGCCGACGCGGCCACCCCCAATGGGGCTTGAGGATGCGGCGCAAGCGTTGGCAACGGCACGTGACGCGGGAGCGCCGACGTATGCGCCGCTGGAATTGCGCAGCGCCGAGGATCACCTGAGCCAGGCCCGCGCATTCGCCGAGAAACGCCGCTACGACGATGCCGCGCGTTTGGCCCAGGAATCCCGGGCCGACAGCGAGCTGGCCCAGGTCAAGGCCCGCCTCGGCAAGCTGCGCGAGCAGGTCGATGCGGCCACACGTGAAAACGCGCGCCTGCAACAAGACGCGGGAATGGGCAGTTCCGGCGGAGACGGCCAATGACTTCCCGTACTGCATTCGGCTTCATCCTTGCGGTGGCCGCTCTGGCGGCATTCGCCGCAAAGCCCGACCTCGACTACGAACGCCTGCGCGCGAGCCTGGATTCGCTGGCCTCCGATGCAGCACTCGGCAAGCTTGCTCCCGGCGAACGCACGCTCGCCGAGCAGGCCGTGCAGGCTCTGGTTACCGACAAGTCCGGCGGCAAGGATGGACGCGCATTCCGCGTGTACATGGCCGAGCGCCGGGTCGATATCGCCTACGCCGCGGCACAGGCCGCCAATCAGCAGAACAAGCTCGATGGCTTGAGTCGCGAACACGATCGCATCCTGCTGCAGGCGGCGCAGCGCGAGGCCGAGCAGGCGCGGGCGGATGCCGAGAAACAGCGCTTGCAGAGCATGATCCGCGCCGAAGAAGTGCAGCGCTTGACCGAACAAGGCGAACAAAGCGCACAAGCCGCACAGGCCGCGCAAGCCCGGGCCGATCAGGCGCAGAAGCTGATTGCGGCGCAGTCGCGCGCCACCGAACTGGCGCGCAAGGAAGCACAACTCGCCGAAGCGACGAATGCAGACCTGCGGCGACGTCTGAACAGCCTGACCGCGACGCGCGGCGCCGAAGGCATGCAAATGACGCTCGACGACATCGCGTTCGCGCCCGGCCAAGCCAACCTGCGCCCGGCGGCGAAAGCCAGCCTAGGCAAACTGGTTGCGTTCGTGAACCACGATCCGGGCAAGCACATCCGCATCGAAGGGCATACCGACAGCAGCGGCAATGCGCAAGCCAACCAGGCACTGTCGCAGCGTCGCGCCGACGCGGTGCGCGACGCACTGGTCGCCGCCGGCAGCGGCATGGCCAACGCCCACCAGGCCTTGGCGAGGGCCCGCGCCGACGGGGGGGGCGACGCCGGGGGGGCCGCGGGGGAAACCGCCAGTCGCATCACGGCGGTAGGCATGGGCGATGGCCAACCGGTGGCTGATAATGGCAGCGAAGAAGGGCGCGCACGCAATCGCCGCGTGGACGTGATCCTGCAGGATAAATAGCCGACCGGCGGAAAAAATTTCCGCCGATTCAACGGTTTGTGGTGCCAAAAAATTGGGGTTGATTCACTCTCCACAAGAGAGTAGGGTCGAAACTGCCGCCGTGGTCAATTCCGGTCGCGCGCGGCAATCGCAAATCATGATTGCAGCCACCGAGCCAATACTTCGCGCACGGCTCACCGCATCCGGTGAGTCGTGCAGTGGTGAGCGCAATCCCGTCGTTATCGTTTTTTCCGCAAACCGCGTTCGTCCTTTGGGTGGCTGCGGCGTGCGCGTTTTCCTGAAACCACAGGAGGTCGGCTGATGTTCGAGAACCAGCAGAAAGACGTCGAAAATCTGATCAAGTCCGATTCGGAATTCCGCAGTTTGTACCAACGTCACCAGGAACTGGACGGCAAGGTGCGCGATGCTGAATTGGGCGTGTTGCCGATGGACGACACCACCTTGCACAACATGAAAAAGGAAAAGCTCTGGGCCAAGGACAAGCTCATCCACATGTGGGAGCGGCATCGGTCCGCCCACTGACGTGTCCATACGGCGGCGCCCGCGCATTGAATGACCGCGCCGGGTGCCGCCAGGCGCAGCGCATACGCTATCATTTGCCGGTACGCGCCGCGCGCGCGGTTTGGTCGGGTCTTCCGGCCCGGATACCGGAATCCCATGACCATCAACAACAGCGTGCTTGAGCTCATCGGCAACACGCCGATCGTCAAGGCGCAGCGCCTCGACGCGGGTGTCTGCGAACTGTTCCTGAAACTGGAAAGCGCCAATCCCGGCGGCTCGATCAAGGATCGCATCGGCCTGTCCATGATCGAATCGGCCGAGCGTGCCGGCAAGATCAAGCCCGGCGACACGCTCGTGGAAGGCACTGCCGGCAATACCGGCATCGGCCTTGCCCTGGTCGCGCAGCAGAAGGGCTATCGCCTCATTCTCGTTGTGCCGGACAAGATGAGTCGCGAGAAGATATTCAATCTCAAGGCGATGGGCGCCGAAGTCGTGCTTACGCGCTCGGACGTGGCCAAGGGCCATCCGCAGTATTACCAGGACCTGGCCGCGCAGATCGCCCGCGACACGCCCGGGGCGTACTTCATCAACCAGTTCGGCAATCCCGACAATCCGCGTGCGCACGAGGAAGGCACCGGCCCGGAAATCCTCGCGCAAATGGGCGGCAAGCTCGACGCCATCGTGTTCGGCTGCGGCTCTTCCGGCACCATGACCGGGCTTTCGCGGCATTTCGCCAAAGCGGCGCCGAACGTGGAATTGGTCCTGGCCGATCCGGTCGGTTCGATCCTCGCGCAGTACATCAACGAAGGCACGCTCTCGACCAAATCCGCGAGCTGGATGGTCGAGGGCATCGGCGAGGATTTCCTGCCGTCGATTTCCGACTTCACGCGCGTGAAGAAAGCCTACGCGATCAGCGACAAGGAAAGTTTTCTCGCCGGCCGCGAATTGCTGGCGAAGGAAGGTATTCTTGGCGGTTCATCGACAGGAACATTGCTTGCCGCTGCGCTGAAATATTGTCGCGAGCAGACGACGCCCAAGCGCGTACTGGTGCTGGTCTGCGACACCGGCAACAAGTATCTGTCGAAGATGTACAACGACTACTGGATGCTCGACAACGGTTTCCTCGAACGCGCATCCTTCGGCGATCTGCGCGATCTGATCCTGCGCCCGTATTCGCAGCGCGATACCGTCGTCGTCGGCCCGGCCGAGCCGCTGACCACGGCATACCAGCGCATGAAGTTGTACGACGTGTCGCAACTGCCGGTGATGGATGGCGACAAGATCGTCGGCATCGTCGACGAATCCGACGTGCTGCTGCACGTCTACGGCGACGAGGCGAAATTCCGCGACCCGGTTTCCACCGCGATGGCCAGCCGCCTGCAGATGCTCGACGTGAAATCGCCGATCGAATCGCTGTTGAAAATCTTCGAAGCCGGCCGCGTCGCGATCGTGATGGACGGCGAGAAATTCCTCGGTCTTATCACGCGGATTGATTTGCTCAACTATCTTCGCAGGCGAGTTCAGTAAATGGCAAAGAATCAAACGAAAAACGGTCTCGGCACCCGCGCGATCCACGCCGGGCAAAGCCCCGATCCGTCCACCGGCGCGATCATGACGCCGATCTATGCGACCTCGACCTACGTGCAATCCAGCCCCGGCGTGCACCAGGGTTACGAATATTCGCGCACCCAGAATCCCACGCGCATGGCCTACGAGCGTTGCGTGGCGGATCTGGAAGGAGGCAAGGCCGGATTCGCGTTTGCATCGGGTCTGGCCGCTGCAGCAACGACGCTCGATCTGCTCGATTCTGGCAGTCATGTCATCGCGATGGACGATTTGTACGGCGGCACGTATCGCCTGTTCGAACGCGTGCGCCGGCGCAGCGCGGGACTGGATTTCACCTTCGTCGACTTGAACGACACTACGGCGTTGAAAGCCGCGCTCAAGCCGAACACGCGCATGATCTGGGCGGAAACGCCGACCAATCCGATGCTCAAGCTCGTCGACCTGGCCAAGGTCGGCGCGTTCGCGCGCAAGCACGGTCTGATCCTGGTCGTGGACAATACGTTTTCATCGCCGATGTTGCAGCGTCCGCTCGAACACGGCGCGCATCTGGTTCTGCATTCGGCGACGAAATATCTCAACGGCCATTCCGACATGGTCGGTGGCATCGTGGTTGCCGGCGACAATGCCGAACTCGTCGCGCAGATGGGATTCCTGCAAAACTCGGTCGGCGCCGTGGCCGGGCCGTTCGATGCCTTCCTCGCCATGCGTGGACTGAAGACATTGCATCTGCGCATGCGCGCGCATTGCGCGAACGCGCAAGAATTGGCGCAGTGGCTGAATAAGCATCCGCAGGTCGAGCGCGTGATTTATCCGGGCCTCAAATCGCATCCACAACACGCGTTGGCCAGGCGCCAGATGCACGGCGGCGGCGGCATCATCACGATCGTCGTCAAGGGCGGTTTGCGCAAGGCGCGCAGTGTTTTGGAGCGCTGCCACCTGTTCGCGCTGGCCGAATCCCTCGGCGGCGTGGAAAGCCTGATCGAGCATCCCGCGATAATGACCCACGCCTCGGTGCCGCCGGCCAATCGCAAGCGCCTGGGCATCAGCGATGGACTGATCCGGCTGTCGGTGGGTGTGGAAGACGTGGCGGATTTGCGCGCGGAGTTGGATGCTGCGTTACGCCCGGCGTGACGCCAATGAGTACCGGGACTTCTTCGACGCGTGTGCGCATGAACCAGCCCGATCCGCAGAACATTGCCCGCAGTAAAGGGCCGGATACGTACAACGCACTGCCTGTTCTGGTTCTCGGCATGCATCGTTCCGGCACGTCGGTACTGGCGCGGACATTGAACCTGCTTGGAATCGCGATTGGCGACGATGAGGCATTGCTGCCAGCGCATGCCACGGACAATCCTACCGGCTACTGGGAACGATCCGATATCGTCGCCTGCCATGACGAATTTTTGGCCGCTGGCGGATATTCATGGTACCGGGTCGCCGGATTCAGTGCTCCCGATCTGGGCCTGGCCGTGCGGCAAGCCCTCGAAAAGCGTCTGCGCCTGTCAATCGCGCAACTCGATCGCGGCAGACGCCCGTGGCTCGTCAAGGATCCGCGCTTGTGCCTGCTGCTCTCGCAATGGTTTCCACTTTTTGATCGCGTTGCCTGCGTGGTTGCGGTGCGCGATCCGCGCGATGTCGCGGCGTCGATCCTGCGTGAACGCCTGCGTGGCGCTTACACGTCGAATTTCCTGCTGACGTTGTGGGAGAAGTATCTGCGTACCGCCCTGTCCGATTTGTCGGGCAAGCGCGTCTTGTTCGTTTCCTACGAACGGCTGTTGGCAGATCCGCTGCGTGAGAGTGCGCGAATCAGGCATGCGCTGACCGAACTTGGCGTTGCGGGTTTGCATGATCCGGTTACCAAGGAGCTTGGCGATTTCGTGAATCCGGCACTGCGCCGGAGCGAAGGCCCGGCACATTCGGGAATGTCGGATTCGCAGCAACGGTTGTTTGCGTGGCTGGAAACGCAGGCGAAAGCGCCATCCGCAATCCTCGTGAAAGACGTGCCGGACGGCAAGCCGCCCGACGCCGTCCTGCAAGAATACGAACAGACATTCGATTACTTCGCCGAAGTCGGCAGGAATCGGGCGATTACCGATCTTGCAACGCAGGCAGGGGCGGTCAAGGGTGGATTGTCACCTTTGCTGGAAGAGTTCAGTGCACGTCAGGAACATGCTTTCCAGTCCACATTCGGTGAAATCGGCGCGGTGGTGCAGCAGCGCGTCAGGAGCGTGGAGATCGCGCTTGTCGAAGCAAGCGCGCGCGAGTCGAAAATGCGGGATCAGCTGGTCGAACGTGACGCGCAAGTCAAGCGGAATGAAGAAGCGAATTTCAAATTGCAAGGCGAACTCGATGCTGCTGCGATCAGATGCAATGATCTTGCGGAAACGATCGTGCAGATGGAGTCTGCATTGTCTGAGATGACGGCCGAATTGGAATCCATGCGTGCGTCACGCGACCGGGCACTGGATGCTGCGGTCAACATCCGCCGTGCGCTGGATGAACGATTGAACACAGGTGACGGAGAGAGCTGACCTTGGCCCTGCATTCGATAAGGAACATACCGGCCTACTATCGCGAACACGGATTGCGATCGCTGTTTCGGCACGCCTACCGTGTCGTCTCGGGCGCAACGCAGCAGAAAGTGGAAACTCTGGTGCGAGCCGCCGCCGAAGTACGTGCCTTGCCGAGTGCGACGGCGCTGGTCGAAGCGCGTTTCGACCACCTGCGCGCGCTTGCGGTCGTGCGTGTTCCCAATGGGGAGCGCCGGGTCAACATGGTGACGGACTCGATCAATGCCGGAAGCTTGTTCGGTGGAGTCGGCACTGCGCTGATCCTGTCCGCGCTGCGTGCCAATGCAACGGGTGCGCGCTTGCGGATCGTGACACGAACCGAGGCGCCGGATCCGCGTGGTATTCATCGCGTGTTGTCCGCCAATGCGATCGTTCCGGCATTGAATCCTGAGTTGGTGTTTGTTCCCGTATCCGGCTCCGACGTGTTTCTCGACGTGCACGAGGGCGACGAGTTCATCACGACATCCTGGTGGACAACGTATTCCACGCTGCGCAGCATCGCGCCAACGCGGGTGACGTATCTTCTTCAAGAAGACGAGCGGATGTTTTACCCGCACGGCGACGACTGGGTCCGTTGCCACGAAATGCTGGGCCGGTCCGACATCCGTTTTCTGGTCAATACACGTTTGCTGCACGATCACCTGATCGCTGATGGATTGGACAACATCGCGCAGTGCGCCACGTGGTTCGAGCCTGCGTTTCCCGACGCGGTGTACCACGCGGCGCACAGACAGCCTGCGGCAAAGCGCCGGCTTTGTTTCTATGCAAGGCCGAACAATTTGCGCAACCTGTTCTATCGCGGAATCGAATTGCTGAACGAAGCATTGCAGCAAGGGATTCTTGACCCGGAACATTGGGAAATTGTGTTCGTCGGAAAGGATATTCCTCGACTCGCGCTTGCTAGCGGTTGCGAGCCGCGCTTGCTGGGCACCATGGGTTGGGACGACTACGCGGCCTTCTTGCGGACAGTGGATTTGGGTTTCTACCTGATGAGCACGCCGCACCCAAGTTATCCGCCGCTGGATCTGACGGCGTCCGGTGGCGTCGTATTGACCAACCGATTCGGCCTCAAGCAGGATCTTTCGGCGTATTCGGAAAATATCGTGCTCGCCGATCTGGATGTTCCCTCGCTTCTTGAAGGATTGCGCCGAGCCGTCGCACTGGCACAGGACGATGTTCGTCGCGAGCGCAATTACGCGGCCAGCGGGCTCGCGAGATCGTGGTCGAAGGCATTTGAACAGTGTCGATTCGCCGGGGATTCGACTGATGTTCTTCGTTGATACCCCGCCCGTCGGAGATTATTCCGATCCCTGGGCGGACGATTTCTGGACACGCTTTGCCGCATTCCGACGCGGTTCGCACCGCGTTGCGTATTTCTACGAAAAGGCCGACAACAGTACGTTCCGCTACCGCGCGTACAACATGGTGCAAACGCTGAACGACGCAGCCGGCGAAATTTCTGCCGGTTTCTTCTTCCCGGCTGACGCCAACAAGATCGACATGGTGTTGAATCAAGCCGACACCATCGTGCTGTGCCGAATGCGCTACGAAGCCGTCGTCGCTCGCATCGTGGCGATAGCCAAGTCGCGCGGGATAACGGTTCTCTACGACGTGGACGATCTGGTCTTCGACACGGATTTCACGCACATGATTCTGGGTACGCTTGCCCAGGATTTCGCCCATCCGGGTGTCTGGGATCACTGGTTCGCCTATATTTCGCGCATCGGCACCGCCCTGCGCCTGTGTGATGCAGCGATCACGACCAATGCGTATCTCGCACAACGCATATCCGATTTCACCGGCAAGCCGGCATTCATCGTCCCGAACTTCATGAATCGGGAGCAACTGGATTTTTCGCAACGCTTGTACGATGAAAAATGCAAGCGTGGTTTTCAGCGCAACGATCTGCTGCACGTCGGCTACTTCAGCGGTACGCCGACGCACAAACGCGATTTCGACCTGGCCGTACCGGCCTTGGTGGATTTGCTCGGTCGGCAGTCACAGGTGCGTGTGCTGATCGTTGGCTACATGTCGATTCCTGGCGAACTCGAACGCTTCGGCAACCGCGTCGAAGTGTATCCATTCCATGATTTCGTCAATCTGCAACGGATAATATCGCTGGTCGAACTCAATATCGTGCCGCTGGTGGACAACGTGTTCACCAACTGCAAGTCCGAACTGAAATATTTCGAGGCGGCAGCGGTCGGTACGTTGACGATCGCCAGCCCCACCTCGACCTATGCGGCGGCGCTCCAGCATGGCGTCAACGGCTGGCTATCGTCCAGCATCGAATGGGGTGCTGCTCTGGACGAAGCGATCGCTAGCATCGAACGCGGTGACGGCATGTGGCAAACCGCGCACGATCAGGCCGTGGGCACCTATTCGGGGCGGGCCTTCAAGAATGCGATCGTGGACGCCACGACATGGCGGGGCGGCGCCCGCGCTGCACCCAAATCACAATCCGAAGTTGGTATGCCGCCTCCGAATCGGGTCGCTGACGCGCATCCAATTCCTGATCGTGCCATGCGGAAGGAGAAGAATGCTTCAAAAATGTCCGCTGACGACGCGCCGAGGCTTTCGATAGACCAGCTTTCGTATTTCGCCGGCCATGTCGTCATCCGCGGTCAGGTCGATTGCGCACAGGCATTGCGCTCGATCGTGTTCGAAGTCAAGGGGCGCACCGTCTGCACACAGCCAATAGATGCGAAGGACACCGAGAATGGCGTGACTCACTTCGGCTTCACGATAGATACGGGGATGGATGCATTCGAGTTTTCCGATCCGACCCTCGTCGTGGGGCTCGCGGACGGCTCTCACGTGCGCTTTGAGGCACCTGGAACCGCCGA
>OEIU01000779.1_pt1 | contig 25685 bp, 27 predicted proteins | sample 1539221 | NCBI WGS metagenome assembly OEIU01 (sample SAMN03792071, study PRJEB22550) | activated sludge metagenome | feature: wastewater treatment plant; material: activated sludge; isolation source: Wastewater treatment plant of a petroleum refinery complex | place: Argentina: Zarate | collected...
AAGCCGTTCCAGCCGGACCGGGTGCTCGAGGCCGTCCAGAAGGCGCTCGCCTAGCGGCACAGCGCGCTCCACCGCGCCGGCCGACGCCGGCGCCACCCCCCGCCATGGTCACCCTCACCCCGACCAGGCACGGATCGCCCGACACCCGGCGCAGGACGCGCCCCGCAGCCCGCCTCGGCTCCGCCGTCGGGCGCCTGACGGCGCTCGTCCTCGCGGCCCTCGCGCTGGCGCTGGCGGCCGCCCCCGCGATGGCCCAGACGACCACCGCGGGCACCACGACCGCGGCGAGCACCGCGACGGCGCCCGCCTCCTCGAAGGGCGCCAAGGGCGTCCCGGTCGACCCCAACGAGAAGCTCCCGATCCCGGAGGGGTCCGACAACCCCGTCGCGATGTCCGGCGGCGCCGGCGGCACCCTGATCCGCCTGGTGGTGGGCCTCGGCATCGTCGTCGGGCTCATCGGGGGCGTGTGGTACGTGCTGAAGCGCGTCCAGCGCTCGCGCTACCCCGGGATGGACGACCGCAACCCGGCCGGGCTCATCGACGTCCTGGCCACCACCTCGCTCGGCCCGAACCGGTCGCTGCACCTGGTGAAGGTGGGGGAGGAGATCGTCCTCGTCGGCTCCACCGACCACCAGGTCGCGCCGATCACGCGGATCGGGGCGGAGGACGCGGCGGGCCTGGCCGGCGCGGCCGCGCCGCAGCCGACGTCATTCCGGGGCGACCCCGGCGCGGCGGCCCGCACCCGTGCGCAGAAGTCCGCGGCCGACCAGTCGGTCGTGGATCGCCTGCGCGCGATGACGGCCCGCCGCTGATGCGCCGCCTCCACCCGCTCCCCGCCGCCGAGGTCCCGGCGCAGCTGCCGACGCTGCGCGAGCGCATCGTGGCCGCCCTGCCGCCGCCCGCGAAGACGCGGCGGCGCAGGTGGCTGCGGCGCGGGTTCCTGCTCTCCCCGTTGATCCTGGCGCTGCTGTGCCTGCTGTGGCCGGCGATCGCGGCGGCCGCCCCGCCCGGCATCAACGTCAACCTCGACTCGTCCGACGGCGAGGTCTCGACGTCGCTGCAGATCCTGGCGCTCATCACGGTGCTGAGCCTGGCCCCGTCGATCCTGATCATGTGCACCAGCTTCACGCGGATCATCATCGTCCTGGGCTTCGTCCGGAACGCGCTCGGCACCCCGTCGATGCCCCCGAACCAGGTGCTGGTGGGGATCGCCCTGTTCCTGAGCCTGTTCGTGATGGGCCCCACCTTCACGCAGATCAACAACGAGGCCCTCCAGCCCCTCCTGGATCACAAGATCAACGAGGAGACGGCGCTGAAGCGGGCCGAGCAGCCGATCCGCGACTTCATGTTCAAGCAGGTCGACCAGAAGGACCTGGCGCTCTTCACCGAGCTCTCCAAGGGCGACCGGCCGGCGACGCGGGCCGACGTCCCCACCCGCGTGCTCATCCCCGCGTTCGTGCTGTCCGAGCTGAAGACGGCGTTCGAGATCGGGTTCCTGATCCTGATCCCGTTCCTGGTCATCGACATGGTCGTGGCGTCGACCGTCATGAGCATGGGCATGGTGATGCTGCCCCCTGTCGTCATCTCGCTCCCGTTCAAGATCCTGCTGTTCGTGCTGGTCGACGGCTGGCACCTGGTGTCCGAATCCCTCGTCCGCGGCTTCGTCTCCTAGGACGGGCGGGTGGACCAGAGCCAGGTCATGGAGATCGCCTCGAAGGCGATGTGGGTCACGCTCCAGGTGTCGATGCCGATCCTCGGCGTCACGCTGGTGGTGGGCCTGCTGGTGTCGATCTTCCAGGCGGTCACCCAGCTCCAGGAGCCCACGCTCACCTTCATCCCGAAGGTGCTGGCCGTGGTGGTCGTCATCGTGATCGCCGGGCCGTGGATGCTGAACACGATGCTCGGCTTCACGATCGACCTGTGGGGCTACATCCCCGCGATCGGCCGCAACGGGTAGCGGGCCGCACCCGTGCAGAAGCTCCTCGCCGACCTGGCGCCGCAGGCCGCGCTGTTCATGCTCATCGCCACCCGCCTGTCGGCGATGCTCGCGGTGGCCCCCGTGTTCAGCTCCCGGATGATCCCCGTCCGCGTGAAGGCGGGGCTGGTGATCCTGGTGAGCTACATCGCGCTGCCCGTCGTCGCCGCCGAGGGCGGGACGGTACCGGACGGGGTCGTCGGATTCGCGATCCTCGCCATGAAGGAGGCGCTGATCGGGTTCGCCCTGGGCCTCATCGCGCAGTTCCTGTTCGCCGCCGTCCAGACGGCGGGGGCCTTCATCGACATGTCCGCCGGCTTCGCGATCGCGCAGACGCTCGACCCGGCCTCCAACCAGAGCACGTCGGTGCTGGGGCGCTGGTACAACATGGTCGCCGTCGCCGCCTTCCTGGCGCTCGGCGGGCACCAGCTGCTGGTGCAGGGCGTGGTCCGCTCGTTCACCCTCGCGCCGCCGCTCGCCGACCCGAACATGGGGATCCTGGTGGCGGGGGTCCTGGCCCACGCCGACGACATCCTGCTGATGGTCGTCCAGATCGCCGCGCCCATCATCGCGGCGCTGCTGGTGACCGACGTCACGCTGGGGGTCATCTCGCGGTCCGTGCCGCAGATGAACGTGTTCATGGTCGGCATGCCGCTCAAGATCATCATCGCCCTGGGCGGCAGCGCGATCCTCGTCCCCGCCTTCATCGGCCTCATGAACTCGCTGACGGGCCGGATGTTCACGGACATGTCCAACCTGATGCGGGCCGTCGGCGCCGGCTGACCTCCTCGCCGTCGGCGTCCTCGCCGCCGCTGCCCCCGAGGGAGGCGATGAACCGCTCCCGCGCGGCGAGGAAGTCCTCCCAGCCGGCGAGCCGCATGTCGTCGTAGGCGTCCTCGTCGGGCGTGCTCTCGTTCATCGTCTCTTCCTCCATCAGATGCCGGGCTCGGCGATCGTGGGGTCCGGCAGGTCGGCGGGAGCCGGCTCGGGCCCCGCGTAGTTCCCCGCCTGGGGGTGGAGGCCGTGACCCCGGAACGCGTCGCGGAAGGCTGCGACGGCGGTGACGGCGGCCGGCGTGACCGACGGGCAGCGCATCGCGCGGAGCCAGGTCGTCACCACCAGGCCCCCACCCGGGACGCCGGCGCCGCCCGGCTCCACCAGCACCAGGTCGGGGTCGGCGCGCCACGCATCGACCAAGGACCGTCGGGCGTTGGCGCGGACGCCTGGGCCCACTCGCACGACGATCCCCCCGTGCGACATGTTGTGGATCAGGTACGTCTCCGGGACCGCCACGTCGTAGACGCCCCAATCGGCCCACCACTCACGGTGCGGTCCCTGGACCGGTGGGACGGGCTGGGCCGCACCGTCGCCGTCCGCCGCGACCGGTCCCTGCGCCGGCGGATACGACGCCACGCGGCAGCCCGCCCCCTCCGCCGCCGCGGCGACCCCCGGGTCGATCACGGGGGCGACGCCGCCTCCCGCGCCGCCCGAGCCGCCGCCGCAGCCGGCGGCGGCCGCGACGGCGCCGATCGTCACGACCGCCGCCGTGCTTCGCACCGTCATCCGCATGGCTCCTCCTCCCGTCAGGCGCCCCCGGCGGGCGCGATGAGGCGAGGATGCGTGGCGGCCCTTGGCGGCCGCTGGAGTGCCGCTGGAGGCGCCGCGCTGTTAGCGTCGCCCTGTGGCGGTCGACTACCGACTGCTGGGCTCCGTCGAGGCGTTCCGCGACGGCGTCCCCGTAGCCCTCGGCGGACCGCGCCAGCGGGCGGTGCTGGTGATCCTGCTCACGCGGGCCGACGCGCTCGTCCCCGCGGTCCGGGTGATCGACGAACTGTGGGAGGGCGGGCCCCCGGCAAGCGCCGCGAACCTCGTCCAGGGGTATGTGTCCGCGCTCCGGAAGGCGCTCGGACGAGACGCGATCGAGACCCGCGGGGCCGGTTACGTCGTCCGCGCCGGGCCTGAGAGGCTCGACCTCCGGCGATTCGAGCGCCTCGCGGCGGCCGGGGAGGACGCGCTGGCCGCCGGACGGCCGGGCGAGGCTGCGGAGCGCCTGCGGGCCGCCCTCGGGGAGTGGCGCGGGCCCGCCCTCGGGGACCTCGTGGGGGAGCCGTTCCTGCAGGGCGTCGCCGCGCGGCTCGACGAGCTGCGCCTGCTCACGCTAGAGAGTTGCCTGGAGGCGGAGCTGGCGACGGGGGACCTCGGCGGCGTGCTTCGCGAGATCGGAGGTCTCGTCGAGGAGCACCCGTTCCGCGAGCGCCTGCGCCGGCTCCAGATGCTCGCCCTCTACCGGGCGGGCCGCCAGGCCGAGGCCCTCGAGGCCTACCGCGCTGCGCGCTCGCGGCTCCGCGACGACCTCGGCATCGAGCCGGGGCCGGAGCTTCAGGATCTGGAGCGCGCGATCCTGCGTCAGGACGCCTCGCTGGAGGGCCCGGCGGGCGTCGCGGTGCCGCCGGTCGAGGAGCGGACCCGCTCGCTCATGCTTGTCGGCCTGGCCGACGACGCCGTCGGCCGCCTCGTCACGCTCGCCGAGCCCCTCGCGCGCCGGCCGGCGCACGAGATCATCCTCGTGCGGACCGTCGGCGAGGCGGCGCGGCTCGGCGAGGCCGACGCCCGGCTGCGGGCCGAACGGGAGGCGCTCCTCGCCCGCGGCGCGCCGGCCCGCTGCGCGTGCTTCACCTCGCTCACCCCGGGCGCGGACATGGCGCGCCTCGCCTCCGAGCAGGACGTGGACCTCGTGCTGGTCGACGGACCTGACGGCCTGCTCGAGGACGGCCGGCTCGGTGCCCTCCTCGACCAGGCGCCCTCGGACGTCGCGGTGGCCGTGGGGGGACCGTTGAGGGACGGTCCCGTGCTGGTGCCGTTCACGGGGGCAGAGCACGACTGGGCCGCCGTCGAGCTGGGCGCGTGGCTGGCACTCGACGGGCGAGGCCTCCGGCTGGCCGGCTCCGCCGCCGCGGCGGACGGGCGCGACGCGAGCCGCCTGCTCGCCAGCGCCTCGCTCGCCGTGCAACGGGGGCTGGGGGTCGCCGCGGAGCCGCTGCTGGTCGACCCCGACCCGGCGGCGCTGGTGGCCGCCGCGGCCGACGCGGGCGCCGTCGTCGTCGGGCTCACCGACCGGTGGCGCCGCGAAGGGCTCGGCCGCACCCGCACCGCGCTCGCGGCGATGGCGGAGCCCGCGGTCCTGCTCGCGCGCCGCGGCGTCCGGCCCGGGGGCCTCGCGCCGCGCCGCGATCAGACGCGTTTCACCTGGACGATCGCGGGCTGACCGCGTCGCTCCAGGCGGGGGCGGCGTGCCGCGCGCACGCCGGCTCGGCGCGCTGGGGCACCTCCCGGAGCAGCCCGTCCAGGGTCTGGTCGACGTCCGGGGCCTCCTCGAACGGGCCCACCGTCGGGGCGTCCGGGGGGCCGCCCACCCTGCCGAGGTAGGTGGTCACCACCGCCTGTCGCGACCCGTCGAGCCGCATCGGCCCGAGCGGGGCGTCGAAGCGCTGGGAGGCGAGTGACGTGCGGAAGGCCGCCTGTCCGTCCGAGAGGTCGCCGTCCGCGTCGGCGAGCGCGCGCGACACGGCGTCCGCCGCCGTGCCGTACCAGTCGGTGACCGCCTGCGACAACGGCGTCGCGGCCAGCGCAGGGAACGCCCCGGCGACGGCGGCGGTGAGCTCGCGGGACGCGGCTGCGCCGCCCGGTGGCCGCGCGCTCGCGACGACGACCCCCGCAGACGGCACGTGCCACGTGAGGTTCGGCGCCAACTCGAACGCGGGCCCTCCGAGGAGGACCCGCTGGGCCAGATCGCCCCTGCCCGCGGCGTACCTGGTTACGAAGGGGTCCACGCTGATGGGTGCGATCACACCGACGGTGGAGAGCACCACCAGCCCGTCGGCGGCGCGCGCCGCGGCGATCGCAGCCGGGTCGGGCTTCCCCGACAGGAGCGGCAGCAGCGACGCGAAGTCGCGCACGACCACCCGGCCGCCGAGCGCGCAGAACTCCTCCTCGAACGCTGCCGCGCCCTCCCAGCCGGTGGGGTACTCGTCGGCGAGGACGGCGGCCGTCCGCCAGCCGAGCTCGCGGTACGCGTAGGTCCCGAGCCCGGCCGCGCTCTGGGCCGCCGTCGGCCCGAACCGAAAGACGTTGTCCGCCGGGTCGCGGAACGTCGGGCTCGATGCCCAGGACATGGCGAGCACGAAGGTGACGTCGGGGTACCGCGCCGCGACCCGCCGTAGCACGGTGCCCTCCGTGGCGCCGACCGTCCCGACGATCACCTGAGCGCCCTCGTCCTCGATGAGCCGGCGGGTCTCCTCGATGATCCGCGCGTACTGGTTAATCTGGGGGCAGCCGACGGAGATCTCGACCGGGTGCCCGCCGACCTCCGCCCCCCGCAGCCCGCTGCTCGGCTGGGCGCCGGCGGGCTCCGCGCCGTCCCTGAGGAAGGGGGCCTCCACCGCGGCGACGGCGGATTCCTGAACCCCGTCGAGCGGGGGCAGGCAGTCGAACAGGACGCCGATGCGGATGGGGCCTGCGTCGCCCGAGCCACCGCAGCCCGCCAGCGCCGTGAGCGATGCGAGCGCGACGAAGAGCACCGCAGCGACCCACCGGCCCCTACGCATCGTCCACCGAGACCCAGACGGCGCCGTCGGCCACGGTGACCTCGCCCGGGCGGCCGCCGGTGCGGATCGTCGCCAGCACGCGGCCGGTAGCCGGGTCGCGCCGCGCGACCGTCCCGTCGATTGTGTGGGTCACCCAGACGCTCCCCGCGCCGACGGCGACGCCGTGCGCGCCCCGCCCGGTACGGAGCACGTCGGTGACGCGGTTCGTGGCGGCGTCGATGCGCACCAGCTCGTCCTCGAGCGGGCCGACCACCCACGCGGCGTCCCTGTCCGCGGCGATCCGGTCGGGGCCGACGGGCACCGCGATCGTCGCGACGATCCGCCCGTCCCCGTCGAGGCGCCAGACGTGGCGGTCGACGGGGTCGCCCGAGACCCAAAGGGTGGTCCGCACCAGGCTCATGTCGCAGAGGCAGATCCTGAGCGTCTCGGTCGTGGGGGGCAGCGGCGGCGGGATCGGCTTCTGCCAGAGCGTGGTCAGGCCGGAAGCGCGGTCCTGGATGCGCTGCACGAACGGGCACGCCGCGGCCGCGATTCCGAACTCCCGGCTCGCGGCGATGCTGCAGTTCTGGGCGGGGATGCCCGACCGCCGCTGCGCGGTCTCCGCGTCGTACGGCGTCAGCGCGCCCTGGTCGAAGCCCGCGCCGTCGCTCAGCACGTACATCGTGCGCCCCACGGCGGCGAGGTCGCGCGGCGCTCCGGTGGCGGTGACGTTGCGGACGTCACCGGAGGCGGGGTTCACCTGGAGGACCTCCGCCGACACGGGCAGCACCACCCAGACGCGCCCGGCCGCCGCGGCGATCGCCCCGGGGTCGGCTCCGACGGGGAAGCGGCCGGTCACGGCGTTGGTGGCCGGGTCGATGCGCACCACCGACCCGGCGGGTGCGGCGGCCGCCGGCGCGGCGCCCTGCGTGAAGAGGATCACGGCCACCGCCACCACGATCGCCGCGAGGGCGGCCGCCATCGCGATCGTCGGGAGGCGGCGGCGCAGCAGGTCGCGGCCGGGGGGCTTCAGGTCCAGGGCGCACCCGAGGTCGGTGACGAGCGCGCCGCAGGTGTCCTGGCGGTCGGCGGGGTCCTTGGCCATGGCGCGGGCGAGCACCGCGTCGACGGCTTCGGGCAGCTCGGGGCGGCGTTCGGTCGCCTTCGGTGGTGGCACCTCGAGGTGGGCGTAGATGAGGGCGACGTCCGACATGCCCGCGAACGGGAGCGTCCCGGTGAGGGTCTCGAACAGGAGGCAGCCGAGGGCGTAGACGTCGGCGCGGCCGTCCACCTGGTCGCCGCGGATCTGCTCGGGGGCGACGTACTCGAGGGTGCCCATGAGCTGTCCGTCGACGGGGCCGCGCTCGGCGGCGCTCTGGGTGAGGCCGAAGTCCGCGAGATAGGCGTACTCGCGGCCGTCGGCCTGGTCGATCAGGACGTTGGAGGGCTTCACGTCGCGGTGGACCAGGCCGCGGGCGTGCGCCGCGTCGAGCGCGTCCGCGACCTGGGCCGCCAGGGCGATCGTCCGCGCCCGCGCGAGCGGGCCCTGCGCGCGGAGGAGCGCCCGCAGGTCGGTGCCCTCGACGAAGCGCATGGCGATGAACAGCCGCCCGTCGGTCTCGCCGGCCTCGTAGACGGGAACCACGTTGGGGTGGTCGAGCGAGGCGGCGAGCCGCGACTCGCGCAGCAGCCGGTCGCGGAGCGCGTCGTCGTCGGCGAGTCCGGGCGACAGCAGCTTGAGGGCCACCGGCCGATCCAGGCGCTCGTCCCTCGCGCGGTAGACCTCGCCCATCCCCCCGCGGCCGGCGAGCGCCTCGATCCGGTAGCCGGCGATCGTGTTGCCGGGCGCGTGGGGCTTCTCCATCGCCATTTCCACCCCCGCCGTCAGGTTCGCACGCGCTCGGCGGCACCGGCAACGGCTACCGGACGACGATCACGCCGTGAAACGGGATCGCCCCGGTCTGCACGTCGACATGGAAGGTCAGGACCCCCCGCGCCCTGGCGAACGCCCCGGTCCCGGAGGTGACGTGCTCGATACCCCGCGCACTGCCGGCGCCTGTGGGTGTCGACGGATCCGGCGTGCCGCTGAGGCTGCCGGAGAACTCCAGGGTGCCCGCCCGCTCGCCTGCGTCGCAGGTCGTGCTGCCGTCCTCATCGATACAACCCGTGAAGCGCTCCGTGAAGGTCAACGTGTAGGCGCCGCTCGGGTGGGACCGGAACGAGGTCACCGTCGTGTCGGAGAACCCGCCGAGCAGGTTGCCGCTGGTCTGCTGTGCCACCTGCACGCCGCGGACCGGAACGGCGTCGGCCGCGGCCCCGGACGCGGCGCCCGCGCCGAGAAGGGATGCGGCGGCCACCGCCGTCGCCGTGACCGCGCTCCGCCTGATGCTCGTACCCATTCTCGATCCTCTCGTCTCCGGCGCGTGTATCGCGCCACGGGCTGGACGGTCCCAGGGGGCCCTGGGGGTCCGCTGGAGACGTACTGGAGGAGAGGCAGCCGCACGAATACGGAAACTTCGGTTAGCCTTACGCGCGAACTTCGTTGACCCGTGCCCCGGAGGTCCGATGCGCGTCCCCAAGCTCGCCGCCCTGCTGGCGGTGGTCCCGCTCCTGCTGGCCGTCGCCGCGTGCGGCTCCGACGACGGATCCGACGTCCGGAACGTGGGCAGCGACGGCTCCGCATCCGGCTCCGGTTCCGCATCGGGCAGCGGGTCGGGCTCGGGATCGGGCACCGGCAGCGGGATCTCCACCACCGGCCTCGAGACGACCAGCTCCGACCCGCTCATCCAGGCGGCCGTCTCCGACTACACCGCGTACGTCAACGGGCAGGTGGACCAGCTGATCGCGCGGACCACCGTGTTCACCGACGCCGTGCGCGCCGGGAACGTCCAGGCGGCGAAGGCGGCGTACGCCCCCAGCCGCGAGCCGTGGGAGGCGATCGAGCCCATCGCCGGGCTGATCCCCGACATCGACGGCGCGGTCGACTCGCGGGTCGACGACTTCGCCGGGCCCGGCGACCCCGGGTTCACGGGGTGGCACCGGCTCGAGTACCTGCTGTGGGAGCGCAACACGACGGCGGGCGGCGCGCGGTTCGCCGACCGGCTGGACGCGGACCTGCAGCGGCTCCGGACGGGCATCGCCTCGCTGCAGATCCCGCCGGGCGCGGTCGCGCTGGGCGCGTCGGAGCTCATCCAGGAGGTCTCCGAGGGGAAGATCACGGGCGAGGAGGACCGCTACTCCAAGACGGACCTCTGGGACTTCGCGGCCAACGTCGAGGGGGCCGAGGAGGTCATCGACACCCTGGAGCCGGCCCTCGCCAAGGCCGACCCGGCGCTGCTGAAGCGCATCGAGACCGGGTTCGACGAGCTGGACGACGAGCTGGCGACGCTGGAGAAGGGCGACGGCTACGTCCTCTACTGCCAGCAGGACGACGCGTTCCCGTCGCCGCTCTGCCCCCGCCCGACCGTCACGAAGGCCCAGGTCGACAGGCTCAAGGTGCAGCTCGCCGGCCTGTCCGAGGACCTGGCACTGGTGCCCGGGGCGCTCGGCCTCTCCTAGGCCCGGACCCGATGTCGCGCATCTCGCGCAGATCGTTCCTCGCGGGCGCCGGCGGCCTGGCCGTCGGCGCCGGCGCGTTCGGCGCGGGCTTCGGCCTCGCCGCGGGGACCGGCGACGGCCCGCCCACCGGGTCGCGGGTCCCGTTCCACGGCGCCCACCAGGCGGGGATCACGGTCGAGCCCACGCCCGCCCGCGGGCTGGCGGCGGCGTTCACGGTGATCGCCGACGACCGCGCGCACCTGGCCGAGACGCTCCGGGAGCTGAGCGACGAGGCGCAGGCGCTCATGGAGGGGCGGCCCATCGAGGTCCGCGACCCCGCGTACCCGCCGGCCGACTCCGGGATCCTCGGCCCCGAGCCGCCCCCCGACGACCTGTCGGTGATCGTCAGCGTCGGCGCCTCGCTCTTCGACGGCCGCTACGGGCTCGCCGACCGCAGGCCCCGCGAGCTGGTGGAGATGCCGTTCATGGCGAACGACCGGCTCGACCCGGACCGCTCGCACGGCGACCTGCTGCTCACGATCCAGGCGGAGCACTCCGACACCGTGCTCTTCGCGCTGCGCCAGCTGATGCGCCGCACCCGCCGCACGCTGCTGCTCAAGTGGACGGTGGAGGGCTTCAACCGGCGCTCGTCGCCCACCGACCGCACCACCGGGTCGCCGCGCAACCTGCTCGGCTTCGTCGACGGCACCGCCAACCTGCCCGCCGGCGACGGCGGGCGGATGGACGAGCACGTGTGGACCGCGGGGAACGGCGAGCCGGAGTGGACCACCGGCGGCAGCTACCACGTGATCCGGCAGATCCGCATGCTGGTGGAGTTCTGGGACCGGACGCCGCTCGGCGAGCAGGAGCGGCTCATCGGCCGCCGCAAGGCCGACGGCGCGCCGCTCGGCGGCGTCCACGAGACCGACGAGCCCGATTTCGCCGGCGACCCTGACGGCGCGGTCACGCCGCTGGACGCGCACATCCGGCTGGCGAACCCCCGCACCCCCGCGACGCGGCGCAACCTGATCCTGCGGCGCGGGTTCTCCTACTCGCGGGGGTTCGACGCCGCCGGCCAGCTCGATCAGGGGCTGGCGTTCGTGTCGTACCAGCGCAGCCTGGCCGACGGCTTCCTGGCGGTGCAGGGCCGCCTCGACGGGGAGCCGCTGGAGGAGTACATCCGCGCCGAGGGCGGGGGCTTCTTCTTCGCGCTGCCGGGCGCGCCGCCCGGCGGCTGGCTGGGGCAGGGCCTGCTCGCCTGAACCGCGGCGCCCGCGCCCCGGTAAAGGGGCGGAGGGCGGTGCCGATACCCCGGGTGGTCCCCAACCCCCCATCCGAGGTCCCCGATGCCGAGTGTCCTGATCGCCGATGACGCCGCCTTCATGCGGATGATGCTCAAGAACGTCCTCACCGAGGCCGGTTACGAGGTGGTGGGCGAGGCCGAGAACGGGGCGGTGGCGGTCAGCAGGTACCGGGAGCTGAACCCGGATCTGACGACGATGGACATCACGATGCCGGAGATGGATGGGCTGGCGGCGTTGAAGGAGATCCGCGCCGGGGATCCGTCGGCGCGGGTGGTGATGTGCTCGGCGATGGGTCAGCAGTCGATGGTGATCGAGTCGATCCAGGCGGGGGCGAAGGACTTCATCGTGAAGCCGTTCCAGCCGGACCGGGTGCTCGAGGCCGTCCAGAAGGCGCTCGCCTAGCCCCGGGAGGGCCCCGTGCCGCCGACCCCCCGGGTCCTGATCTGCGACGACTCGCCGCTGCTGCGGCGGGTGCTCTCGGACATGCTGACCGACGGCGGCATGACCGTCGCCGGCGAGGCGCGCGACGGCGTCGAGCTGGTGGAGCGGGCGGAGGCGCTGCGGCCCGACGTCATCACCCTCGACGTGGAGATGCCGCGCCGCGACGGCCTGGAGGGCCTCGCCGAGCTGATGCGCACGCGGCCCACGCCGGTGGTGATGGTCTCGACCCTCACCGGATCGGGCGCCGCCGCCACCACCCGCGCGCTGGCGCTGGGCGCGGTCGACGCGGTCGAGAAGCCCGCCCTGCGGCTGTCGGCCCTGAGCTGGGGCTCCTCCCGCGACGAGCTCGTCGCGAAGGTACGGGCCGCCGCCGCCGTGCGCCTCTCCGCGCTGCGGCGCCCCGCGCGGCCGGCGGTGCCGGGTGCGCGCCTGGCGTCCCTGGCCGCCGCGGCGGGCGGCGACCTGGTGATCATCGCGACCTCCACGGGGGGGCCGCGCGCCCTGCACGCCGTGGTGCCGCACCTGCCGTCGCCGCTCGGCGCCGGCGTCCTGATCGTGCAGCACATGCCGGCCGGGTTCACGCGATCGCTGGCCGCCCAGCTCGATGCGGAGTCGGCGACGGACGTGCGCGAGGCGGGCCCCGTCGACGACATCCGGCCCGGCGTGGCGCTGGTCGCCCCCGGCGGCTCCCACCTGGAGGTGGCGTCCCGCGGGCGGACGCGGCTGTCGCAGGCCCCCCCGATCGGCGCGCTGCGCCCGCGGGCGGACGTCACGATCGCCTCGGCGGTGCGTCACTACGGCGCCCGGGTCACGCTCGCGGTCCTCACCGGGATGGGGGACGACGGCCTGGTGGGGGCACGCGCCGTGCGGCAGGCGGGCGGGACGGTGCTGATCGAGGACGAGCGCACCTGCGTGGTGTGGGGGATGCCCCGCTCCATCAGGGAGGCCGGCCTCGAGGATGCGGTCGTCCCGCTCGACGCGATGTCCCTCGCGATCGCCCAGGCCGCCGCGCCGGCGCCCGCCCGCCGCGTGGCGCGGCCCGCCCGGATGGCGTCGTGAGCACGGCCCTCACCCCCGACTACGAGCGCTTCTGCGGCGGCGTGAAGGTGCTGTGCGGGATCGACCTGTTCCAGTACCGGCCGGGGCAGATGGAGCGCCGCCTGCGCTCGTTCGCCCGCCGCGCGGGCCACGACGACCTGGACGGCTACCTGGCGGCCCTCAGGCGCGACGTCGCCGCCCGGGCGGCGTTCCTCGACCACATGACGATCAACGTGTCGGAGCTGTTCCGGAACCCCGAGCGGTTCCAGGAGCTGGAGGACCGGTTCCTGCCGGAGCTGCTGGCGGGCGCGCGGGGACGTGGCCTGCGCGTGTGGAGCGCCGGGTGCTCCTACGGCGCGGAGCCGTACACGCTGGCGATCCTGCTGCGCGAGGCGGCGCCCCGGCTGGCGCACGAGCTGGTGGCCACCGACATCGACGAGACCATGCTGGCCCGCGCCCGGGAGGGCGTGTTCACCGAGGCCGACCTCCAGCGGGTCACGCCCGAGCGGCGCGCCCGCTGGTTCGAACCGCAGCCGGACGGCCGCATGCGCGCCACGCGGGAGCTGCGGGCCATGATCCGCTTCGGGAAGCTCGACCTGCTGCGCGACCCGTATCCGCGCACCCGCGACCTGATCCTGTGCCGCAACGTGGTCATCTACTTCAACGAGGACGCGAAGGAGCGGATCTACGGGCGCTTCTTCGACGCCCTCCAGCCGGGCGGCACCCTGTTCGTGGGCTCCACGGAGCGCGTGACCGACGCGGCCCGTCTGGGCTGGGAGCGCCCCGCCACGTTCTTCTACCGCAGGCCCCCGGCCTAGGACGCGCCCTCCCGCTCGGCGTTCTCGGCGCGCCGGCGCCGCCGCCGGGCTTCCCGGACGGCGACGACGACCGCGACGATCACCGGCGCCCACCAGTGGGACGTGTCGATCACCGCCTGGAGCCAGCCGGGGAGGGTGGAGTCGGGGAGCGACACGTCGGGCCACGGGATGTCCGGCGAGGGGATGTCGGGGAACGGGATCGCCGGGATGTCCGGCGAGGGGATCAGCGCGATGAGCGCGCCGACGCCGACGATCCCGAGGGCGAGCTTCCCGGCCGCCACGGCGACGTGACGGGAGGCGTAGAGCCCGGGCCGCTCGCGGGCGAGCTGCGCGAGCCGCGCCTGCCGCGTGCCCGCCGGTGGCGCGAACGCCACCTCCTGGGAGCCGTCCCCGCCCTCCGGCCGGGCGACCGCCTCGGCCGGCGCGCCCGTCCACCCGCGACGGAGGGTCACGTGGACGCCCCCGCCGGCGATCGCCGCCTTCCGCTCCAGGGGCTTCCCGACGGCCTCCCCGACGGGCCGCCCGTCCACCAGCAGCCGGGTCACGCCCGTCAGCCGCCCGGTCCGCTCCCACCGGAGCTCGAGCCGCCGGGACGCCAGCGTCGCCGTCCACGTCCCGGAGACCATGCCCCCGAGGGTAGCCGCGCGCCGGCTCCGGTCGTCACCCGCCGGGCGGGGTGGGACCGGTCCCCGGGCCGGGGAGCCCGACGTTCAAATGAACGTCGGGCTCGGCCGAATGAACGCCGGGGCGGACGCGGTCCCGCCCTGGACGTCATTGCGGCCGTCCGTCGAACCGCTCGTGAGCCGGGTCAAGTGAACGGCGGGGTTGCGCCGAGTGAACGTGGGGGCGCGGAGCGGTTCCGACCTGGACCCCTTCATCGAACCGACCGTGAGCCGACGTCCGAATTGGCATCGGGGTCCGGCTGAATGAACGTGCCGTCGCGGGGACCCGGGCGGGGCACGGCGACCGGCGGCCGGGACCCAGCCGGGACCGGTGTCCACACGGCGACGGCGGCGGGTGGGACGCGGCTCGCCGGCCGCCTGCACGAGCAGGGGCTCCCGCGCCCCGGCCTCACCACCGACGAGGTCACCGCGATCCTGGTGGAGGGGCGCCGAGCGCGCCCTCCTGGCGGACCCCTCCTAGACGGCCACCGCCCGGGGCCGCTCGGCGCCCGCGGCGCGGGCCAGGCTGCGGTGGCCCCACCAGCAGGAGACGCCGATCATCTCGGCGAGCTCCTGCACCACGAACAGGCGGGTGGACTGGAGGATCTGGACGTCCATGGCCCCCGCCTGGATGTTCACCGTCGCGGTGATCGCCAGCTCACCCACCTGCGGCAGGTCCTTCCCGACGCCCTGCCCCGGGAGGAGGCCGCCCGGGCGCAGGTGCACGGTGCCGACGCCCGCGCTGGGGCCCAGCGCCGCGTCCACCGCCACCACCAGCGGCCGGTCGGGACGTTCGATCACCGGCAGCAACCGCTCGCGGAGGTTCAGCGCGTGCAGCGGCTCCTCCAGGGTCCCCACCACCGACGCGGCCGGGAAGCCCAGGCGCAGCAGCCGCTGGCCCACCAGGGGACCCAGCGCGTCGCCGGTCGAGCGGTCGGTGCCGATGCAGGCGAACACCACGTCGCGCCCGGGCGCGCCGAGCCGGCCGAGGGCGCGCTCCACCCCGAGCGAGAGCGTGGCGAGCGCGCCGGGATCCTCACGCCGCACCTGGCACAGAGCCGTCACTCAAGCCGCCTTTCGCGTGGTCGATAGGGGTTGCGGGAGGAGCGTAGGGGCGGCCCACGGGCCCGGCCCCCACCCATCCGGACAGTCGCCGACGTCACGGTCGACCAACCGGAACCCCCCTTTCGTCCCGGACGCGCGCGAGGAGATTCAGGCAGTGGACACCTCCGAGTACCTCGGCCTCTTCCTCGACGAGAGCCGGGAGAGCCTCCAGGCCCTGAACGCCTCGCTGCTCGACCTGGAGCGCGACCCGTCGGACGCCGAGCCGCTCACCGTGATCTTCCGCGTGGCGCACTCCCTGAAGGGCATGAGCGCGACGATGGGCTTCGAGGCGATGGCGCGGCTGACGCACCGGATGGAGGAGGTGCTCGCCGCGATGCGCGACGACGGCGCCCCCGTGACCCCGGCGATCACCGACGCGCTGTTCGCCTGCCTCGACACGCTCCAGGAGATGGTCGACCGCGTCGCCGACGGCGACCCCGCGGAGGTCGACGCGAGCGCCGTGCTGGACCGCCTGGACGGGATCGCCGCCGCCGGGCCGGTCCCCGCGGCGGTCGCCGAGGTCGCCGCGACGCTGGCGCCCGCCCCCGCCGACGACGCGCTCTCGGACTACGACCGGATGGTCGTCGCCGACGCCCACGAGCGCGGGCTGTCCGTCCTGCGCGTGGACGTGACGTTCGAGGAGACCTGCCAGCTCGCCGCCGTCCGGGCGTTCATGGTGGTCCAGGAGCTCGAGGGGATCGGCGACCTCATCAAGAGCGAGCCGCCCGCCGACCGGATCGAGTCCGGCGAGGTCGACGGGGGCGTGACCCTGTGGATCGCCGCCGACGCGGATCCCGACCTCGACGGCGTCCGGGCCCTGGTCCTCGGCGTCAGCGAGGTCGCCTCCGCCGACGTCGCCCCCGTCGCCCCCGCGGCCGCCGCCGCCGTCGCCGTCGCCGCCGAGGCCGCCCAGGCCCAGGCGGCCGAGGCCGTCGCCGCCGGGTCTCCGCCGACCCCGCTCGCCCGCGCCGCCGACCGCGAGCGCCGGGAGCGCGCGGCCGGCGAGCACCGCCAGACCGGCAAGGTGTCGACCGTCCGCGTCGGCACCGACCGCCTCGACGCCCTGATGAACCTGATGGGCGAGATGGTGATCCAGCGCACCCGCCTGGCCCAGCTGTCGGCCGAGCACGACCTGGGCGACCTGCGTGGCGCGGTCGAGGACATGACCCGCGTGACCAACGACCTCCAGTCGCTGATCATGCAGGTGCGGATGATGCCGGTCGACGCCGTCTTCATGCGGTTCCCGCGCATGGTCCGCGACCTGGCCAACACCCTCGGCAAGCGCCTGGACCTGCAGATCTCCGGCGAGGACACCGAGCTGGACCGCACGGTCATCGACGGCCTGGGCGACCCGCTCGTGCACATGCTCCGCAACGCGGTCGACCACGGGCTCGAGTCGCCCGAGGTCCGCGTCGCCGCCGGCAAGGACCCGGTCGGCGTGATCCGGCTCTCGGCCCGCCACGCCGGCAACAGCGTGGTGATCGAGGTCCGCGACGACGGCGCGGGGATGGACCCCGCCGCCCTGCGCGCGTCCGTGGTGCGCAAGGGCCTGATGGACCAGGCCACCGCCGACGCGCTGTCCGACCAGGAGGCGGTCGATCTGGTGTTCCTGCCCGGCTTCTCCACGGCCGCCCAGACCACCGACATCTCCGGCCGCGGCGTCGGCATGGATGCGGTGCGCACGGCCATCGGCGAGCTCAACGGCGAGGTCACCATCCGGAGCGTCCTCGGCCAGGGCAGCGTCTTCACGATCCGCCTCCCGCTGACGCTGGCGATCATCCAGGCGCTGCTGGTCGACGCGGGCGCCGACCTGCGCGGCGGCCCCCAGGTGTGGGCGGTGCCGCTCGAGGCGATCGAGGAGACGGTCATCGTGGACCCGGCGGACACCCGCCCGGTCGGCGGCCGCCCCTGCATGGTGCTGCGCGACGCCGTCGTCCCGCTCGTGTGGCTACGCGACTGCCTGTCGCTCACCGGCGGGGACGCCGGTGACGGGCGCGGCCCCATCGAGGTGGTGGTCGTGCGCAGCGGCGGCAACCGCCTCGGGCTCGTGGTCGACGGGCTCGCCGGCAAGCAGGACGTGGTCATCAAGCACCTCCCCGGGTTCCTCGGGGACGTCGCCGGCGTGGCCGGCGCGACGATCCTGGGCGACGGCTCCGTCGCCCTGATCGTGGACGTCGCCGCGCTCGCCCCGGGCGCCGCGCGGGCCGCCGCATGAGCGCGCCCCTGCTGGGCGAGGCCCAGATCGACGCCCTCCGCGAGATCGGCAACATCGGCGCCGGGACCGCCGCGACCGCCCTGGCCCAGATGACCGGCCGGTCCGTGCCGATGGGCGTCCCCACCGTCACGCTGCTGCCGGTCGAGCGGGTCGCGGAGCGCACCGGCGACGCCGAGCGGGTGGTCGCCGCGATGTTCCTCGGGGTGGGCGGCGACGTGTCCGGCCACATGCTCTTCGTGATGGGCGAGGACGCCGCCCGCGACGTCGTCGACGCCCTCATGGGGGCCACCGGCGACGCGTCCGCCGGCGCGGGCGGGGGCGACGGGTTCACGGAGATGGAGATCTCCGCGCTCCAGGAGGTCGCCAACATCCTGACCGGCTCCTACCTCAACGCCCTCGCCCAGATCACCGGGCTGCGACTGGAGCCGACCCCCCCGGCCGTGGGCGTCGACTACGCCGGCGCGCTCGTGGGGGCGGCCCTGGCGGAGGTGGCGATGGCGTCGGAGACGGCGATCCTCATCGAGACGCCGCTCGGCGACGGGGACGTCCCGTCGCTCGGTGACGTCCTGTTCATCCCCACGGCCGCGGCCCTCCAGCTCGTGCTCTCCCGGCTCGGCCTCGCGTGACCACGGCCCTCCGCGCAACGGCCGGGCCCAGCGTCGGCATCGGCCAGATCGTCGCCAGCGACGACCCCGGCGTGGTGATCTCGGCCCTGGGCCTCGGCTCGTGCATCGGGCTGGTGCTCACCGACGCCCAGGCGGGCGTCGCGGGCATGGCCCACGTGATGCTGCCCGTGTCGCGCGCCGGCGCCGACGGCTCGCCCGGGAAGTTCGCGGACACGGCCGTCCCGGCGCTGCTCGACCAGGTGCTCCGGCTCGGCGCGCAGCGCGTGCGCCTGCACGCGCGGATGGCCGGCGGGGCGCAGATGTTCGCCGCCGGCGGCGGATCGCTGCTGAACATCGGCGAGCGCAACACCGAGGCCGTCCGGGAGGCGCTCAGGGCGGCCGGCCTGCGCGTCCGCGCGGCCGACACCGGCGGCAACGCCGGCCGGTCGATGCACGTCGCGGTCGCCGGCGGCGCCGTGACGGTCCGCGCCGTCGGCGGGGAGCCGATCGACCTCTAGGTCCGGGGCCCGGGGCGCTCAAGCCGCCGCCCCAACTGACGATAGGTCCGGCAGGCCCGCTCATGACGAGCGCGGTGGAAACGTCATGGACGGCGCGCACCCAGGTGGCGCCCAGGATTGTCCGGCTCAGGAGCCGATCGCACCGAGAAGGCGACACCCAAGCGCCGCGACGAGGCACGTCGCCGGGGCCAGGTCGCCCGCAGCCGTGAGATCAACACGGGCCTCGGCGTGCTCGCCACCTTCGGGACGCTCGCCATGGTGGGGGGCTGGCTGCTGGCGGGGTTCACCGCCTTCATGACCACGTCGCTCGCCGCGTCCGGCGACAGCGGCCCCGTGACCGTCCCGAGCGGCTGGGACACGATGATGAACGCCGGGTGGGAGAGCCTGCGGCTCACCGCCCCGTTCGCCGTCGCCGGCGTGGTGGTGGGCGTCGTGGCCTCCGCGATCCAGGTGAAGCCCGGCATCACCATCGAGGTCCTGAAGCCGCGCTTCCAGGTCCTCAACCCCCTGTCCGGCTTCAAGCGCCTGTTCTCGCCCCGCTCCGCGGTGGGGCTGGTGAAGGACCTGCTGAAGATCACGCTCACCGGCGTCGTCGCCTGGGTGGTGCTGAAGGGGTCGATCGGCGACCTGGTGGGGCTCACCGGCGCCGGCCCCGGGATGGCCCTGGCCGTGACCGGCGGCATCGTGCTGAAGGTGGGCTTCTCGCTCGCCGCGGTCTACGTGGTCATCGCCGTCGCCGACCTCCTCTTCGAGCGCTGGCAGCACGAGCGGGACCTCCGGATGACCAAGGAGGAGGTGAAGCGCGAGGCCAAGGAGGCGGACGTCAACCCCGAGGTGAAGGGGCAGCTGAAGCGCCGCCAGCAGGAGATGGCCGTGCGCCGCATGATGTCCGCCGTCCCCGACGCGGACGTCGTGATCACCAACCCGACGCACTACGCCGTCGCCCTGAAGTACGCGCGGTCGCTGCCCGCGCCGCAGGTGGTGGCGAAGGGCGTCGACCACGTCGCCTTCCGGATCATCGACGCGGCCCGCGAGAACGGCGTCGAGGTCGTCCCCAGCCCGCCGCTCGCGCGGAGCCTGTACGCCGCGGCCGAGGTGGGGCAGTTCATCCCCGCCGAGGCCTTCGGCGCCGTCGCCGAGATCCTCGCCCACGTCTACCGCGCGACCGGCCGCGAGCCGGCGGCGGCATGAGCACGGCTGTCGCGGCGCCGCCCGCGCCGCGTCCGAAGGGGTTCCTGAACCGCCTGCTGGACAACAGCGACGTCGCGATCGCGGTCGTCGTGGTCGGGATCGTCGTGATGATGATCCTGCCGCTCCCGACGTTCCTGCTGGACATCCTGATCACGGCCAACATCTCGGCCGCGCTCGCGATCGTCCTGGCGACGCTCTACACCACCGAGCCGCTCCAGTTCTCGGTGTTCCCGTCGCTCCTGCTGGTGGCGACGCTCTTCCGCCTGGGGCTCAACATCTCGAGCACCCGCCTGATCCTGCTCCACGGCGAGGCCGGCGAGGTCATCACCTCGTTCGGCAACTTCGTGGTGGGCGGCAACGTCGTGGTGGGCCTGATCGTGTTCACGATCCTCGTCGTCATCCAGTTCGTCGTGATCACGAACGGCGCCGGGCGCGTCGCGGAGGTCGCCGCGCGGTTCACCCTGGACGCGATGCCCGGCAAGCAGATGGCGATCGACGCCGACCTGAACGCCGGCGTGATCACCGACGAGGAGGCCAAGGCCCGCCGCGCCGTCATCGCCAAGGAGGCCGACTTCTACGGCGCGATGGACGGCGCCTCGAAGTTCGTGAAGGGCGACGCCATCGCCGCGGTCATGATCGTGATGATCAACCTGATCGGCGGCATGTGCGTCGGCGTGATGCAGCAGGGGATGAGCTTCTCGGAGGCGGTCCACCACTTCTCGCTGCTGACCGTCGGCGAGGGCCTCGTGGCCCAGATCCCGGCGCTGCTGATCTCCACCGCCACCGGCATCATCGTCACGCGCTCCGTCGGCGAGTCGAACCTGGGCCAGGACCTGGCGAAGCAGATCACCAGCCAGCCGCGGGCGCTGTACCTGGCGGGCGGCGTCGCGGTCGCGCTGGGCCTCGTGCCCGGCCTGCCCAAGCTGCCCTTCTTCATCATCGGCGGCCTCATCCTCGGCCTCGCGATGCTCCTGAAGCGCGGCCAGGAGGAGGAGGCCCAGCACAAGGCGGCGGAGGAGGCGACCGCCGTCGCCACCCGGCCGTCGGAGCCCGAGAACGTCGCGGCGCTGCTCCCGCTGGACCCCCTGGAGCTCGAGATCGGCTACGGCCTGGTCCCGCTCGTCGACGCCGACGAGGGCGGCGATCTGCTGGGCCGCGTCGCGATGGTGCGCCGCCAGATGGCCACCGAGCTCGGCCTGTCGCTCGCCCCGATCCGGATCCGCGACAACATCCAGCTGGGGTCCCACGACTACGCCGTCAAGATCCGCGGCGTCGAGGTGGCGCGCTGGGCGCTGATGCCCGGCCAGCTGCTGGCGATGAACCCGGGCACCGCCGACCTGCCGCTCGACGGCATCCCCACCACCGAGCCCTCGTTCGGGCTGCCGGCGGTGTGGATCGGCGAGGCCCAGCGCGAGCAGGCCGAGATCTACGGCTACACGGTCGTCGACCCGACGTCGCTCATCGTGACCCACCTCAGCGAGGTCATCCGCCGCAACGCCGCCGAGCTGCTCGGCCGCCAGGACGTCCGCCAGCTCCTCGACTCCCTCAAGGAGCGGCTGCCGGCCCCCGTGGAGGAGCTGGTGCCCGACCTGATGACGGTGGGCGAGGTGCAGCGCGTCCTCCAGACGCTCCTGTCGGAGGCCGTGCCGATCCGCGACCTGGTCACGATCCTGGAGACGCTGGGCGACAAGGCCAAGCTCACGAAGGACGTGCCGATCCTGGCCGAGTACTGCCGCCAGGCCCTGGCCCGTGCCATCTGCGGCCGCTTCGTCGACGAGACCGGGACGATGCGGGCGATCACCCTCGACCCGGAGATCGACCGCGAGATCGCCGAGTCCGTCCACCGCACGGAGGACGGCACGCAGGTGGCGATGGACCCCGCCCGGGCGTCCGCGCTCATCGACGCGCTCAAGGAGCAGGTGGAGCAGGCGCAGCTCATGGGCGCGCCGGCCCTGGTGCTCACCTCGGGGGCGACGCGCCGGCACCTCAAGGCGCTGGTCTCCCACGCGATACCGAACCTGACCGTCCTCTCGTACCACGAGATCCTGCCGTCCGTCCGCATCGAGCCCGTCGGGCTCGCCGCACTCGTCTAGGAGCCCCCCGTTGCAGATCAAGCAATTCGCCGCCGACACGATCGACGAGGTGCTCGCCCAGGTGCGCGCCGAGCTCGGCGAGGACGCGATGATCCTGCAGACCCGGCGCGTCGTCCGCGGCGGCGTCGGGGGGTTCTTCGGCAAGGAGGGCGTCGAGGTCACCGCCGCCGCGGGCGCCGACGCGGGCCCCGCCAACCAGGAGGCCGCCGCCTCGGTGGCCGCCCCGGCGGTGGACACGCTCGACACGACCGGGGCGGAGGAGCCGCCGGTGGAGGACATCGCCCCGCCGGACCCCTTCGGCCGTCACCTGGACGGGCGGCTCGCCGCGGCCGAGGAGGCCGAGGCCGGCCTGGCCCCGCCGCCGGCGCCCGCCACCCCGGCGGCGGCGTACGCGCGCCAGGCGGCGCCGTTCGCGGCGGGGGGCACGGAGCGCAGCCGGGCGATCCTGGAGGCCGCCCGCGCCGCCGTGCGCGAGGCCCACGAGGCCGCCCTCGGGTCGGTGGACGAGAACCTGCTGCCCGAGGCCTTCGCCGCCGCCCCGGCCCCCGAGCCCGTCGCCGCGCCGGCGCCGGTCCCGGCGCCCATCGTGGAGCCGATCGCGGAGCCGATCGCCGAGCCGGTCTCGGCCGCGCGCGCCGCGCCGCCCGTGGCCGCGCCCGCCCCCGCGCCGTGCCCCCGCCGCGCCGCCGGTCCCGGCCCGGAGGCGCTCGACGCCGTGCGCGGGGAGCTGGTGAGGGCCGGCGTGGACGAGCGCCAGCTCGACGCGCTGCTCGACGGCTTCGCCCGGACCGCCATGCCCTTCGTCGCCTCCTCGGCGTCGGTGCGCGACGCGGTGCGCGAGCACCTCGCCGCCCGGCTGCCGGTGGTGCGCGACTGGAAGGCCCGCGCGGCCGGCCACACCGTCGCCCTGGTCGGGCAGACCGGCGTGGGCAAGACCAGCGCCGCCGCCGCGATGGCCGGCGCGTACCGGGCGGCCGGCATGGCCGTCGCGCTGGTGGCCGCCGGCCCCGGCGCGCACGACGCCCTCGCCGGGCACGCCCGCCGCCTCGACGTCCAGCTGTTCGCCGCCGAGGACGGCGCCGCCCTGGCCGAGCTGGTCGCGACGCTCGCCGACCGCGACGTGATCGTCATCGACACGCACGGGCGCTCCCACACGCAGCTCGCCGAGATCGAGTCGCTCGCCGCGCTGCTCGGCCCCGCGAAGGCCGACGAGGTGCACCTGGTGCTGCCCGCCGCCACCGCGCAGGCCGACCTGGGCGACCTCCAGCGCCGCTTCCGGCTGGCCGGCGTGAACCGCGTGACCCTCACGAAGCTCGACGAGACCCGCTTCGTCGGCAACCTGGTCAACATCCCGCTGAAGATCGGCAAGCCGCTGGCGTTCCTGTCCGACGGCACCAGCGTCCCCGGCTCCCTGGCCCCGGCCGACGCCCGCCGGGTGGCGGAGGCGCTCCTCCCATGACCCCGGCGGCCCCGACGCTCGTGACCGCGCCCCTGCCGGGGCGCGGCGAGCGCGTGGTGCTCGACGGCCTGCCCGGCGGTCCCTGGACCACGGTGGTGGAGCGCGAGGGCGGGGACGTCCTGGAGCTGGCGCCGCCACGGCTCGGCGGGCGGCCGGTCCCCCTGCCCCTGCACCGGGCGTTCACGCTCGCGTGGACGGTGCGGGAGGTGCCCTGCGAGGCCGACGCCCAGCTGGTGAGCGGTCCGCGCCCCGGGGAGGAGGGCCGCTACGAGGCGCGCACCCTCGGTCCGGCGCGCCGCATGCAGCGCCGCGGCGCCGTCCGCGTGCCCGTGAACCTGATCGTGCATTACCGCCTGGGCGACGCCGCCGACGCCGCCGTGATCGGCGCGATCACCGAGAACCTCTCGTCCGGCGGCACCCTGCTGCGGCTCTCCGAGCCCATCGAGGCGGGCAGCCGCCTGGAGGTCACGGTCCACTGCGGCGGCCAGGCCGGCGACCTCACGGTCGCGGCGGTGGCCGTGCGCTGCGACCGCCTGGAGTCGGGCGACCGGCCGTGGCGCATCGCCCTCGCGTTCGACGAGCTGGCGCCCGCCGAGGAGGACCGCCTGGTGCGCTTCGTGTTCGAGCGCCAGCGCGAGCTGCGCCGGCGTGACGCGGGGCTCGTCTGATGGCGGCGAAGCCGAAGGCCAAGGATGCCGCCGCGGAGCCGTCCCCGATGGACGAGTGGGTCTCGCGCGCCCGCGGCGTCGGACTGGTGGTCGGCTTCCTCGTCGCGTTCCTGGTGTGCCGCAACCAGGGCTTCCCGGTGGCCGACGCGATCCTGCGCGGGCTGGTGGGCGCCGCCGTGCTGTCGGTGGTGGCCTGGTGGTCGGCGCTGATGGTCATCCAGGCGCTGATGCGCGCCGCCGCCGCCCAGACGATCCGTGAGGCCGAGCAGGCCGCCGCCCAGATGGCCGCCGCGCGCCACGAGGCCGACGCGGTGATGGCCCGCCGCGGCGCCCCCGGGGATGAGGCCGCCACGTGACCGGGGCCGACCGGATCGCCGCCCCGGCGTCGCCGGCCGCGACCGCGGCCGCCACGGCGGCGCTCGCATCGGCGCTGCCCCGGCGGACCGCCGGCGACGCCGGCGGACCCACCTCGGGCGGAACGCCCGGCGCGGCCCCCGGCGCCCGCGCCGAGGCGGCGGGCGGCACGCCCGACCCCCACGGACTGAGCGGCCGCCTCGTCGATGTCTTCGCCTGAGGCCCACCGCCCCGGCTTCCTGGTCGTCCGCGCGGGCGACGACGGCACGTACGTCGGCGGGCTCATGGTCACCGACGTCTCGGGGCTGCCCGTCGATTTCCGGTACACGGACCCGGTCACGCCGACCCGGCTGCAGCGGGCGCTGTACGGAGCTGTCCTTGACCGCTACCTGCGGTCCGAGGTGGTGCTGCGCACGCTGCTCGACGCGTTGGAGGGGCCGCCGAGCCTGCTGCTCGTGGACGACGCCGACCTGCTCGGCGAGGCCATCGACGGCTTCCCGGTGGCGTTGGTGGCGCCGTCGAAGGCCGAGCCCATCGGCCCGGTCGGCGCGCAGAGCGCGGAGGGCGCCGGGACCTTCCTGCTCCAGGCCGACCCCTCCGGGCACCCCCTGCGGGTGAGCCTGCCGGCGGGGTCGCCGCACGAGGCCGCGGTGGCCGGTGCGCTCGTCGCGCTGTCGGCCCGGATGGACGTGCTGGAGCCCGTCGCCCGCGTGCAGGACGCCCTGGACGTGATCGTCGCCGGGGAGGCCGCGGCCTGACCCCCCGGGGCGGGCCCCCGCTGGCCGCGATCCGGCGCCTGGTGGCGCGGCTGGGCGCGTCGTCCACGGCGCGCCGCGTCCCGCCGCCCGCGGTCGCGGTGCACGCCGCCGGGGAGCCGCGCCCGCGGGCCGTCGCGCCCGCGACGGCGATCACGGTGGCGCCGCGGAGCGCGCAGCCGCCGGCGACCTCGCCGGTCACGGTCCCGCCGCCGCCGCTCGTCCCCGTCGCCCACCCGGCCGGGGCCGCCCTCGCGGCGCCCGCCGCCCGGGGTCGCGCGGAGGGGCCCGGCACGAGGGCGCGGCGGTGCCGGCGCGTCGGCGGCGTCCGCGCGCACGGGCGCGTCCCCCCGGCCGCCCGCGTC
>OEIU01000780.1_pt1 | contig 25658 bp, 20 predicted proteins | sample 1539221 | NCBI WGS metagenome assembly OEIU01 (sample SAMN03792071, study PRJEB22550) | activated sludge metagenome | feature: wastewater treatment plant; material: activated sludge; isolation source: Wastewater treatment plant of a petroleum refinery complex | place: Argentina: Zarate | collected...
TCGCCGAGGTCACGACCGCGATCGTCAGCGTCAGCGCGAATTCGCGGAACATGCGCCCGACGAGGCCCGACATGAACAGAAGCGGGATGAAGACCGCGATCAGCGACACCGTCAGCGAGATCACGGTGAAACCGATTTCGCTGGCGCCCTTCAGCGACGCCTCCATCACGGATTCGCCGTTTTCCATGTGACGGACGATGTTCTCGATCATCACGATGGCATCGTCGACCACGAAGCCGGTGCCGATCGTCAGCGCCATCAGCGACAGATTGTCGAGGCTGAACCCGGCAAAATACATGATGCCGAAGCTCGTGATCAGCGACAGCGGCAGCGCCACCCCCGCGATCAGGGTCGCGCGCAGCGACCGCAGGAACAGCAGCACCACCAGCGTCACCAGCACCACGGAAAGGATCAGCGTGAACTGGACGTCGCGCACCGAGGCGCGGATGGTCACGGTGCGGTCCGAGACCACGGTCAGGTTGACCCCGGCCGGGATCGTGCGCTGCAGCTTGGGAATTTCGGCGCGGATCTGCCGGACGACCTCGATGACGTTGGCGCCGGGCTGGCGCTGGATATCGATGATCACGGCCGGCGTGCCCTGATACCAGCCGCCGGTCCGGTCGTTCTCGAGCCCGTCGACGATAACAGCAACGTCGCCGATGGTGACGGGCGAGCCGTTGCGGTAGGCGATGATGATCGGCTTGTAGGCGTCCGCCGCCGCGATCTGGTCGTTGGCGGCGATGGTGTAGGCCTGCTGCGCGCCGTCGAGCGATCCCTTCGGTCCCGACACGTTGGCGCCTGCGATGGCGTTACGCAGATCCTCCATCGAAATGCCGTAGGCCGCGAGCCGCGCCAGGTCGGCCTGCACCCGCACCGCCGGCTTCAGGCCGCCGAGGATGGCGACGCGTCCGACGCCGGAAATCTGGCTGAGCCGTTGCCCCAGGATCGTGTCGGCGATGTCGCTCATCGCGCGCAGCGAAATCGTTTCCGACGTCAGCGCCAGCGTCATGACCGGCGCGTCGGCCGGATTGACCTTGGCGTAGGTCGGCGGGTACGGCAGGTTTTTCGGCAGAATGCCGGCGGCGGCGTTGATCGCGGCCTGCACGTCCTGCGTGGCGCCGTCGATGTCGCGGTTAAGGTCGAACTGCAGCGAAATCTGGCTGACGCCGAACGAAGAGGTCGACTGCATCGACGACAGCGAGGGAATCTGCCCGAGCTGGCGCTCCAGCGGCGCCGTGATCAGGGACGCCACCACGTCGGGGCTGGCTCCCGGCAACTGGGTCGTCACCTGCACCGTCGGGAAGTCGACCTGCGGCAGCGCGGATACCGGCAGCGCCCAATAGCCGAGCGCACCGCCGATCATCAACGCGATCCCGAGCAGCGAGGTCGCGATCGGCCGGCGGATGAACGGTTCGGAGACGCTCATGGCTGCGTCCTCAACTGCAACTCTATTTCAGACGTGCGGCGCATCGATCACGGCTGCGACTTCGTCGCGCCGCCCTTGGCCTGGCCGTCCTTCGCTTGGTCCTTATCCTGGCCTGCCTTGGACTCGCCCTTCGCATCTGGACTGCGGGTGCGCTTGCGCGGCGCGAGGTCGGCGGTCGGCGCGCGGTCATCGGTGCCGATCAGCACCTTGGCGCCATCGGAAAGATTGACGAAGCCCGTGGTCACGACGCGATCGGAAGTCGAGAGCCCGCTCGCGATCACCGCGTCGTTCTCGTTCTGCTGCGTCACCACGACCGGCTTTGCGGTCACGACATTGTCGGGGCCGATCACATAGCTGAACGTGCCGACGGGGCCGCGCTGCACGGCCGAGGTCGGCACCACGATCGCCTTCTCCAGCGTTTCGACCTTCAGCCGCACATTGACGAACTGCCCGGGCCAGAGCTGGAATTTGGCGTTCGGGAATTCGGCCTTCAGCTTCAGCGTACCGGTGGTCGGATCGACCTGGTTGTCGATGCCCTTGAGCGCTCCCGTGTCGATCACGGTCACGCCGTCATTGCCGAACACGTCGACCGCAAGCGGGCCCTTGGCGGCAGCGGCGGCGTTGACGCGCACGATCTGCTGCTGCGGCAGGCTGAACTGCACCGCGATCGGCTGCAACTGCGTCAGGATGACGAGGCCGGTGGCATCGGCCGCGCGGATGATGTTGCCCTGGTCGACCTGGCGCAGGCCGGTCCGGCCTGTCAGCGGCGCGATGATCCTGGTGTAGCCGAGCATCGCCTTGGCATTGTCGATCGCGGCCTGGTCGGCCTGAATCAGCGCTTCCTGCTGGGCGACCACCGCGCGCTGCGTATCGGCCTGCTGCTTGGAGCCGGCGTTCGACGTGGCAAGCTGCTGATAACGCGCCAGGTCGAGCTTCTGGTTGGCGAGGAGCGCCTCATCCTGCGCCTTCTTGGCGACCGCCTGGTCATATTGCGCCTGGTAGATCACCGGATCGATCTCGGCCAACACATCGCCCTGCCTGACGTCCTGCCCTTCGACGAAATTCACCTTGATCAGCTTGCCTTCCACCTGCGACCGCACGGTCACCGTGTTGAGCGCGCGGACCGAACCGACGGCGTCGAGATAGACCGGCACATCCTGAACGCGCGGCATCGCCGCCAGCACCGGCACCGGCAGATCGGGACGCGCGTTGGGGTTGCCACGGCCGGCCTGCTTCTGCTGAAACGCGTTCCAGCCGAGATAGCCGAGCCCGCCGAGGATCAACAGCGTGATCGTCAGCGACACCATGCGTCGACCAATGCCGCGCGCGACGCGCCTGCCGGCCGTCTTGGCGTCGTCCTGTTCCGGCTTAAAGAGCATCAACCGGCCTTTCCATCCTGGGCTCCCAGCCGCCCCCCAGCGCCTGATAGAGGCTGACGATCGCCAGGAACCGGGCCAGTTGGGCCTGCGTCAGCAAATCCTCAGCCTGGAACAACGTCGTCTGCGTATTTAGCACAGTTACGATATCGGCGGTTCCGGCCCGCAACTGCTGTTCGGCAAGCTGGAAAGCCCGTCGCGATGCCCCCACCACCTCGCGCTGCAACCGCAATCTTTCTGTCGTCTGGCGGATCGAGTACAGGGCGTTGTCGACGTCGGCAAAGGCCTGCACCACGGTCTTGCGGTAGACCTGCAGCAATTCATCCTGCCGCGCCTTGGTGAGTTCGAAATTGCCGAGGATCCTGCCGCCGTCGAAGATCGGCTGGGTCAGGCTGCCGACCATGCTGAAGAAGGCGGCGTGCGGCTGAAACAGCGAGGTCAGCGCCGCGCTCTGATAGCCGCCCTGCCCGGTCAATTGAATGCTCGGAAAAAACTGCGCGCGGGCGTTGCCGACATTGGCGGTCGCCGAGGCGAGCTGGGCTTCCTGGCGCCTGATATCGGGACGCTGCGTCAGCAATTCCGACGGCAGGCCGGGCGTGACGCGCGGCGAAGCGATCTGGTCGAGCGACCCGCCGGTGACGCGCACGGCTTCCGGCGGCCGCGACACCAGGGTCGCCAGCGCGTTGATGTTCTGGTCGAGCGTCTGCCGCAGCGGCGGCACCTGCGCACGCTGGTTGGCCAGCACGCTTTCCTGCTGGGCGACGTCGAGATCGTTGCCGGTGCCAGCCCTGAAGCGGTCCTTGATGGCGTTGAGAATGCGTTCGGCGCTGGCGATGTTGCGCTGTGCGACGCGAATCCGGTCCTGCGCTGCGAGGACCTGGAAATAGGCGTTGGCCACCGTCGTCAGCGTGGTCAGGGCTACGACGTCGCGGTCGAAGCGGTTGGCATTCGCGGTCTCTTCCGCGGCCTGCGCGGCATCGCGGTTCTTGCCCCAGAAGTCCAGCTCATAGCTGGCGCTGAACGACGCCGAGTAGTTGACCACCTCGCGCCCGCCATTGGTGAGACCGCTGGAGCTCGATCCGGAGGTTCGGGAATAGGTCTCAGACCCGTTGCCGTTGAGCGCCGGCAACAGCGTAGCTCCCGTGATCCGCGCCTGCGCATCGGCCTGCCTGAACCGCGCGGTGGCCGCCGCGATGTCGAGGTTGACGGTCTGCGCCTCCTCCATCAGGCCCGTCAGCTCACGCGAACGGAAACCGCGCCACCAGTCGAGCGTCGGCGGCGCATCCGCGGCCTTCGACTGCTTCGCCGCCTTGTAGCCTTCGGGAATTTCGAGTGCGGGATCGGGAAGGTCCCTGGTCAGGATGCAGCCCGCGGAACTCACGAGACAGCCGAACACCGCAACGAACCGCGCCAGCCGCTTGCCGGCCGTCATCAAGGCGGGTCCCGTTCCGATCACCGCCATTGCAACTGGCTGGGTCACACCCGTACTCCGCCGGGATAAGCCCGGCCCGGCGCATGACGGGCGCTCCTGCTGTTGGCCTGCAATACGATCACGGGTGATGCTTCCATTGGAACCGAAGCAGATACTACCCTTGCACCTCAGGCGCTAACAGCCCCGCGCAGGTCCTCCAGGATCGCCCGCGCTGACGCGCAAAATGGCTGGGAAAGTGGTCCCTTGGCCTTGTTTTACAGGGGTTGACGCTCTTCCGGGCTACCGCGCGATGGTCGAAATCTTACGAAGATTTCATGGGGCTTTTCCCCTGTTCTGACACGCCGAATCAGCCCCTCGCGCAGGCCGCCGTCTGAGGCCGATTTGAAACCCGGTGGTAGGGACGGGAATCAGCGGCAGTGCCGCGGCCTGGACCTCGTCGAAACATTACGCGGTTGAAACCGGTCGGCCATCGCTTCAGCTATCGCGTGATGAGCCGGCTTGGCGACCACGAAGGTCAACGATTATACTGCGCCCGCGTTGTCCGCCCATGCCAAAGACTGAAGCAGGGCTGATTGGCCATGCGAAGTCCGGGCAAACCGACGTTCGATGGATTGCCCATGTCCGAGTTGATTTCGGTCACGTCGGAAACCGTAGACGCAATGTTTCCGGAATTGCCCCGGCTGGTCCGGCTGGCGCTGGGCTTCGGTTCACGGCTGCAGCATGGCACGCTCGACGTGATCCTGGCCGACGGCCGCACCGTGCGGCTCGGCGGCAACGGGCCCGGCCCCGCCGCCGTGATGAATATCTGCGATTACGGCTTTGCCTCGCGCCTCCTGCACGGCGGCGACATCGGCATTGCGGAAGCCTATCTGCGCGGCGAATGGGACACGCCTGACCTCACGCAATTCCTCTATCTGTTCTGCGTCAACCAGGACTGGATGCAGAAGATGCTGATCGGCACACCGCTGACGCGCACGCTGCAGTTCGTCAGGCACTGGCTCAACCGCAACACGCGGCGGCAGGCGCGCCGCAACATCCATGCGCATTACGACATCGGCAACGCCTTCTATTCGGCGTGGCTCGATCCCGGCATGACCTATTCCTCGGCGCTGTTCGAGGACGGCACCTCCGACCTGACCGCAGCCCAGCACAACAAATATCGCCGGCTCGCCGAGGCCATCGACCTGCGGCCGGGCCAGAAGCTCCTGGAAATCGGCTGCGGCTGGGGTGGCTTCGCAGAATATGCCGCCAGGACGTTGGGCGCCAAGGTGGTCGGGCTCACCATCAGCAAGGAGCAGCGCGATTTCGCGCAGGCGCGCATCTTCAACGCCGGGCTGAGCGACAGGGTCGAGATCAGGCTGCAGGACTATCGCGACGAGCGCGACCGCTACGACCGGATCGTTTCGATCGAAATGATCGAGGCGGTCGGCGAGCAATTCTGGCCGAACTATTTTTCACAGTTGCGCGACCGCCTGCTGCCCGGGGGGCTCGCAGGGATACAGGCGATCACCATCCAGGACAGCCTGTTCCAGACCTATCGTCGCGAAGTCGACTTCATCCAGTGCTATGTGTTTCCGGGCGGCATGCTGCCTTCGCCCGAGATTCTGAAAACGCTCGGCGACAGGTTCGGCGTTCCCGTCATCCGCGAACGCATTTTCGGGCAAGATTATGCCAAGACGCTTGCGATCTGGCGAAGCAATTTCCGCGCGGCCTGGCCGAACCTGATGCCCTCGGGTTTCGACGACCGCTTCCGGCGACTGTGGGAATATTATCTGGCGTATTGCGAGGCCGGATTCCTGTCGGGAAACATCGACGTCCGCCAAGTGGTGTTTGCAAAACCGTCCTGACTGCCCTGCCCCAGCGCTTACTTGTGCTGCCAGCTTCGGTCCTTTAGGCTCGCCCAGGGATTAGGCAAGCAACGGCAATTTCAAAGACATGGCCTTCAACAAAGACGTCGTCGAAGCGATCGGCAACACGCCCCTCATCAAGCTGAGGCACGCATCCGAAGCCACCGGCTGCACCATCCTCGGCAAGGCCGAGTTCATGAATCCCGGCCAGTCGGTGAAGGACCGCGCGGGCAAATGGATGATCCTGGAGGCCGAGAAGCGCGGCGACCTCAAGCCGGGCGGGCTCGTGGTGGAATCGACCGCCGGCAATACCGGCATCGGACTTGCCGTGGTCGCCAGTGCCCGCGGCTACCGCACGCTGATCCTGATCCCGGAAACGCAGAGCCAGGAAAAGAAGGACATGCTGCGGCTGTGCGGTGCCGAACTCGTCGAGGTGCCGGCGCTGCCCTACGCCAATCCCAACAACTACCAGCATGTCGGCCGGCGGCTCGCCGCGCAGCTTCGCAAGAACGAGCCGAACGGCGTACTGTTCGCCGACCAGTGGAACAATCTCGACAACGCCAAGGCGCACTACGAGTCCACGGGACCGGAGATCTGGCAGCAGACCGGCGGCAGGATCGACGGCTTCATCTGCTCGGTCGGTACCGGCGGCACGCTGGCCGGCACCAGCCGTTATCTGAAGGAAAAACACCCGGGCATCGTCAATGCCTGCGCCGATCCGCACGGCTTCGCGATGTACGAGCTGTTCAAGTACGGCAAGGCCAAATCGACGCCGGGCGACTCGATCACCGAAGGCATCGGGCTCGGCCGCGTTACGCCCGTCGTCGAGACCGCTAAGGTCGACGATGCTTTCCTGATTTCGGACGAAGAAGCCGTAACTGTCATCTACGACCTGCTCGAACACGAGGGCCTGTGCCTCGGTGGCTCGACCGGCGTCAACGTGGCGGGTGCGATCCAGCTCGCCAAACAGCTCGGGCCCGGCAAGACCATCGTCACCATCCTCGCCGACTCCGGCAACCGCTACCAATCAAAGCTGTTCAATCCGGCATTCATGCGCTCGAAGAACCTGCCGGTGCCCGCCTGGCTGGAGAAGCGCACCAACTTCGACGTGCCGTTCGAGAAGGTTTAAGCGCGAATGGCGAATAGGGAGTAGCGAATGGCTGCCTTCCCACTCGCTATTCGCCACGCCCCATTCGCTTCTCGATCAATGCCGCAATATCTGGCTCAAGAACAACTTCGTCCGCGCGTGCTGCGGGTTGGCGAAGAAATTGTCCGGGGTGTTCGACTCGATCACCTGGCCGGCATCCATGAACACGACGCGGTTGGCGACCTCGCGGGCAAATCCCATTTCGTGGGTGACGACCAGCATGGTCATGCCTTCCCTGGCGAGATCGACCATGGTGTCGAGCACCTCCTTGACCATTTCGGGGTCGAGCGCCGAGGTCGGCTCGTCGAACAGCATGACCTTCGGGTTCATCGTCAGCGCGCGGGCGATGGCGACGCGCTGCTGCTGACCGCCTGACATCTGGCCCGGATATTTGCTGGCCTGATGCGGGATCTTGACCCGCTCGAGGAATTTCATCGCGGTCGCCTCGGCATCCTTCTTCGGGATGTTGCGCACCCAGATCGGCGCCAGCGTGCAGTTCTCCAGCACGGTCAAATGCGGAAACAGGTTGAAGCTCTGGAACACCATGCCGACCTCGCGGCGAACCTCGTCGACCCGCTTCAGGTTCGGCCCGAGCTCGATGCCGTCGACGATGATGTGGCCTTCCTGGAATTCCTCCAGTGCGTTGATGCAGCGGATCAGCGTCGACTTGCCCGAGCCCGAGGGACCGCAGATCACGATGCGCTCGCCCTTGCCGACGTCGAGGTTGATGTCGCGCAGCACGTGAAAGTCGCCGTACCATTTGTTGAGCGCGTTGATGCCGACGATCGAATTTGCGGTCATGGTGCTGTACTCAGTTGCGACGATGCGCGTTCAGCCGGTTCTCGACGAACAGGGAATAGCGCGACATGCCAAAGCAGAACACGAAATAGATAATCCCGGTGAAGGCAAAACCGGTGAACAGCGTCGTCGGCGTCGACCAGACCGGGTCGCTGAAGGATGCGCGAAGCTGTCCCAGCAGATCGAACAGCGCGACGATAGAGACCAGCGAGGTGTCCTTGAACAGGGCGATGAAGCTGTTGACGAGGCCCGGGATGACATGGCGCAGCGCCTGCGGCATCACGATCAGCGCCGTGGTCTTGGCCCAGGACAGGCCGAGCGCGCTCGCCGCCTCCGCCTGCCCGCGCGGGACCGCCGCCAGGCCGCCGCGGACCACCTCGGCCTGATAGGCGCCGGCGAACAGCGCGATGCCGATTAGCGCGCGCATCAGCCCGTCGATGGTGAAGCCGGTCGGCACGAACAGCGGCAGCATATAGGTCGCGAAGAACAGCACGGTGATCAAGGGAACGCCGCGCCAGAACTCGATGAAGGCGATCGAGAAAATCCGGATCAGCGGGATGGTCGAGCGGCGACCGAGCGCGAGCGCGATACCGACCGGCATCGAGGCGACGATACCGACGACGGAGACGACCAACGTCACCAGCAGGCCGCCCCACAGCCGCGTGTCCACCTCCGGCAGCCCGCCGCGATCGAGACCCATGATCGCAATGACGGCGGCAATCCCAACAAAGACCGCAAGGCTCGTGGTGATGGTGCGCGCGCTGCCGGTCAGCCAGAACAGCAGCGCCGATACGATCACCGCGGTCGCCGCGAGGTCGGCCCAGACCGGAGATCCAGAGTTCTGGATCGTCCCGCGCAGCCAGGTCAGCGGAAGAAGGATCCAGCTCATCGCCGTACTGATCAGCACCAGCAGCTTGCCGATCGCCCACAGCAATGGGCCGACCACGGCCGTCGCCTCGCCGGAGGTCGCCAGCTTCCTGCCGCCCTCGGCGATGCTGTCGTTGAAGCCCGAAAGCAGCGCGGCCGTCCAGCTCACGCCGAAACCGCTGAGCCCGCCGCCGCGCAGCAGGAAGAAGGCTACGACCGGCAATGCCGCGAAGAACAACAGGGCGTTCAGCCCCTTGGCCGGCAACCTTGGAATCAGCAACGGGACCAGCAGGATAGTGGCGAGAACGAACGTCAGGTTGACGCGCCAGCGCTCCGGTTCCGGATAGAAGCCATAGATGAACTGGGAGAACTTGGCCTGAATGAACGGCCAGCAGGCGCCGACCACGTCTCCGGGATTTTTCGGCAGACACGCGGTGCGGTCCGTGCCGGTCCAGACCGCGTCGATCAGCATGAACCTCAACGCGGGAACGACAATCACATAGATCAGCAAGAGGCTGACGATCGTGATCAGGATGTTGGTCGGCGAATTGAACAGGCGCGTGCGCAGAAAGCCGATGAAGCCGGTCGTCTTCACCGGCGCCGGCCGCTCCGGCACGAGTTCCTGACGAACGAAACTGGATGCGGTCGTATCGCTCATCCGCCCATGCTCCGGCTGATTCGCCACCCATAGAAGCTCATGATCGCGCTGGTCACGAGCGAGATCAGGAGATAGACGCCCATGGTGATGCCGATGATTTCAATCGCCTGCCCGGTCTGGCTCAGCGTGGTGCCGGCGAACACCGAAACCAGGTCCGGATAGCCGATCGCGACCGCCAGCGAGGAGTTCTTGGTCAGGTTGAGATACTGGTTGGTCAGCGGCGGCAGGATCACGCGCATCGCCTGCGGGATCACGATCAGCCGCAGCACCGAGCCGCGCTGCAGGCCGAGCGAGGACCCCGCCTCCATCTGGCCCTTGTGCACGGACATGATGCCGGCGCGCACGATCTCGGCGATGAAGGCCGCGGTGTAGGTCGAGAGCGCCAAGGTCAGCGCGACGAATTCCGGAATGAGGCGCGAGCCGCCGGCGAAGTTGAAGCCCCGGAGCACCGGCATCTCGAACGTCACGGGCTTGCCGAAGATCAGCACGCTGATCAGCGGCAGGCCGATGATCATGCCGAGCGCATAGGGCCAGACCTTGATCACCCTGCCGCTTTGATAGAGCTGGCGGCGCGAATAGCGCCACAACACGAGCGCGGCGGCGATCGCCACCAAAAGGGCGACGACGAACGGTTCGAAGCCGGCCTGGCCGATCGGCCTCGGCACGACGAGGCCGCGATTGCTCAGGAAGACGGCGTCGAAGATCGAAACGCTCTGGCGCGGGTTCGGCAATGCCGCCAGCACGGCCAGATACCAGAACAGGATCTGGAACAGGACCGGCAGGTTGCGGATCAGTTCGACATAGGCGCCCGAGATGCGCGCCAGCAGCCAGTTCGGCGACAGCCGGCCGAGCGCGACGAGAAAGCCGATGATGGTGGCGAAGAAGATGCCGATCACGGAGACCAGCAGCGTGTTGAGCAGGCCGACCAGGAAGACCCGCGTATAGGGATCTGAACCGGAATAGGAGATCAGGCTCTGGCTGACGTCGAAGCCGGCATTGTTGGCAAGAAAGCCAAAGCCCGCGGTGATCCGCTGCGCCTGCAGGTTGGCGCGGGCATTGGCGACGATCTCGTATGAGATCCAGGCGAGCGCTGCGACGAACAGCAGCTGGAGCACAAAGCCGCTCCAGCCGGCCCGGCCGCCCAAGGCTCGCTGCAGCTTGGGCAGTAGCTGCGACGGTGGTTTTCGGGGTTCGATGGCCATCGCCGCAGCCCCTCCAGCCGGCGCCTAGCGGATCGGCGGCGAGTACTGGATACCGCCCTTGTTCCACAAATTGTTGAGGCCGCGGGCAATGCCGAGCTTGGAGCCAGAACCGACGTTGCGCTCGAAGGACTCGCCGTAATTGCCGACCGCCTTCACGATCCGCACCAGCCAGTCCTTGGTCAGGCCGAGCTGTTCGCCCAGATTGCCGTCGGTGCCGACGGCGCGCTTGACCTCGGGCTTGTCGGATTTGACCATCTCGTCGGCGTTCTTCTGGGTCATGCCGAGTTCCTCGGCGCCGACCATCCCGTAGAGCGTCCACTTGACGATGTCGAACCACTGGTCGTCGCCATGGCGGACCATCGGTCCGAGCGGCTCCTTCGAGATCACTTCGGGCAGCACGACGTGGTCGGCGGGATTGGCGAGCTTGAGACGCTCGGCATAGAGCTGGGAGACGTCCGAGGTGAACACGTCGCAGCGGCCGGATTCATAGGCCTTGACGGTCTCGTCCGCGGTCGCGAACGCAATCACCTCGTACTTCATGTTGTTGCCCTTGAAGTAGTCGGCGAGGTTCTGTTCGGTGGTGGTGCCGGTCTGCACGCAGACCGATGCGCTGTTCAGTTCCAGCGCGGAGTTCACCTTCAGCGACTTCTTCACCAGAAAGCCCTGGCCGTCATAATAGGTGACGCCGGTGAAGTTGGCACCGAGCGAGGTGTCGCGCGACAGCGTCCAGGTGGTGTTGCGGGACAGTACGTCGATCTCGCCCGACTGCAGCGCGGTGAAGCGGTCCTTGGCCGACAGCGGCACGAACTTGATCTTGGTGGCGTCGTTGAAGATCGCCGCCGCGACCGCCCGGCAGATGTCGACGTCGAGCCCGGTCCAGTTGCCCTTGTCGTCGGGCGAGGAGAAGCCCGGCAGACCCTGACTGACCCCGCAGGACAGCATCCCGCGCTCCTTCACTGTTTTGAGGGTTTGCGCTGAAGCGGCCTGGGCCGACAGAGCGGCGGCGGCAACAGCAAGGGTAACAACCAGAGATACGCGTTTCATTGGTAAGGCCTTTCGAGGGGGCGTCCGGAAGATCGATTTTTAGGCAACGCCTGACGTTGTGGGGCCAAGCCGCTGATCCCTCGCTGAAAAGCGTCATCCTGACCGTGCATTTGGCGTGCCATTTCGGTCAGGTTGTGGATCCGGTATCGCAGCAGGCCCCTCAACTTGCAGCGACTGATAGACACCGCGTATCTCAGAACGACTAGCGAGCCGGGTCAAGGGGTTGACTGCCGACTTCTGTCTCTTGTTATTAACTGACCGGCCCGATCCGCCGCCTGACCGTGTTTTCGCCATCAAGTTGCGGCTGCGGCAAAACGTCTTGGATAATGCAAACGCATGAGCTTTTCGAACGACGGTCCGTCGAACCCGCAAAAACCCGAAACCAGGCTGGTCACCGCCGGCCGTGACACCAAGGGACAAAGGGGCTTTGTCAACCCGGCGGTCTTCCACGGCTCGACCGTGCTCTATCCGACCGCCGAGGATCTGCACGCCCACCGGGCCGAATTCTCCTACGGCCGCCACGGCAGCCCGACCACACGGGCGTTGCAGGACGTCCTGATGTCGCTGGAAGGCCCGCAATGCGCCGGCGTCGGGCTTGCGCCGTCGGGCCTGGCCGCCATCACCACCACCCTGCTCTCGGTGCTGAAGGCCGGCGACCATTTGCTGGTAACCGACAACGTCTACCGGCCCTCGCGCAATTTCTGCAACGGAATGCTGGCACGCTACGGCGTCGAAGTCAGTTATTTCGATCCGCTGATCGGCGCCGGCATCGAAAAGCTGTTCAAGCCCAATACGAAAGCGGTGCTGGTCGAGGCGCCCGGCTCGCAGTCGTTCGAAATGACCGACATTCCCGCGATCGCTGACGTCGCGCACGCGAAGGGCGCGCTCGTCATCGACGACAACACCTGGGCGACGCCGCTGTTTCACCGCTCGCTCGATCAAGGCGTCGACATCAGCATGCAGGCTGCCACCAAATATATCGGCGGCCATTCCGACATCATGTTCGGCACGATCTCGGCGAATGCGAAAGCCTGGCCACAGCTCACGGAAGGTATCCGCCTGCTCGGCGTCTGCGCCGGTCCGGACGATGTCTTCCTGGCGCTGCGCGGCACCCGCACGCTCGCGGTGCGGTTGGCGCAGCATTATCGCTCCGGGGTGGACATGGCGCGCTGGCTCGCGAGCCGCCCGGAAGTCTTGCAGGTCCTGCATCCGGCGCTCGAAAGCCATCCCGGCCACGCGATCTGGAAACGCGACTTCACCGGGGCTTCCGGCCTGTTCAGCATCGTGCTGAAGCCGGTGCCGCAGAAGGCGGTCGACGCCCTGCTCGATACGGTCAAGCTGTTCGGCATGGGCTTTTCCTGGGGCGGCTTCGAAAGCCTCGTTATTCCGTTCGACTGCAACGAGTATCGCACCGCGACCAAATGGTCGCCCGGCGGGCCGACGCTGCGGCTTCACATCGGCATGGAGAATGTCGACGACCTCAAGGCCGACCTCGACCGGGGATTCGCGGCACTAGCGGCCGCGACCTGATTGGGCGGGCGGCTCACGCCGCCCGGTGTCGGAACGTCCGGCCCTGAAGCCCCGCCTTGCGCACGGCGCGGACGTCCGACGCTACAGGCAACCTCCACAGGTAGCGCATCGGCATCGCCACCTCCGGGATTTTGCGGACAAAGCTCCTTTTGAACGTAACCAGTCGTTCACCATGACGGTGAATCTCGCCGTCCGATCAACCAAAAATTTCACGCATCAAGCCCCCTTATACCATTGCTGCGTAGTCATTTCTTTCGGGGATGGCTGCGTTGGAATGGGACTCCCTGCGTAAGCGTAAGAGTAGATCGTAAGCGTATGAACATCGCACGTATCGTCGTACTGATCATCGCGTTGGGTGCGGGCGGCGTCGCCGCCTATCTCGCCCGGGGCACGGACGAAAAATCCCGCCCCGCGACCGAACCGGTCGCACAACTGCCGACCGTGGAAATTCTCGTTGCAAAGTCCGACATCGGGCTTGGCCAGCAGGTCAAGGCCGAGGACGTGCAGTGGCAGGCATGGCCCGCTTCGGGTTCCACCGGCAACCTGATCACGCGCGCGAGCAGGGCCGAGGCCATCAACGATGTTGCCGGCTCGATCGCGCGCGTCCCGTTCTATGCGGGCGAGCCGATCCGCGAGCAGAAGCTGGTGAAGGCCAACGGCTCCGGCTTCATGGCCGCCATCCTGCCGACCGGCGCACGGGCGCTCTCGACCGAGATATCGCCTGAAACCGGCGCCGGCGGTTTCATCCTGCCCAACGACCGGGTCGACGTCATTCTCTCCAAGCGCGAGAAGAATCCGGACGGCAAGGGACCCGACGTCGTCCAGTCCGAAATCATCCTCTCCAATATCCGCGTTCTCGCGATCGATCAGGCGCCGAAGGAAAAGGAGGGCAGCAACTCCCTCGTCGGCCGCACGGCCACGCTCGAACTGAAGTCCGACCAGGCCGAGACGCTGGCGCGCGCGCGCCAGAGCGGCTCGCTATCGCTCGCGCTGCGCAGCATCACCGATGCCAACGCGCCCGAAGGACTGACCGAAGAACAGGTCAAGAAACGAACCGAGAGCGTCAACGTGGTTCGCTACGGCATCGCCAATCAAACGACGGCACAGAAGTGACCGAAAGGACATAGGAAATGAAGTCTGGGGAAATCAAGCCGGCAACGCGGAGCGCGGTGGGGCGCACCCTCTTGTTGTCGGCCGTCGCTGCGCTGGCATTCGGCCCGCTATTGCCGGTTGTCGCCGCCGAGTCCGACAAGGATCCGGTGACGACGTCGGCCATCGGTTCGGCCAAGATGCGCTTCCTGTCGCTCGGCATCGGCAAGTCGATGGTCGTCGACCTGCCCCGCGACGTGAAGGACGTGCTGGTTGCCGATCCGAAGATCGCCAACGCCGTCATTCGCTCCCCGCAGCGCGCCTATATCATCGGCGGTGCGGTCGGTCAGACCAATGTGGTGTTCTTCGACGGTGACGGCCAGCAGATCGCTTCCTACGACATCGCGGTCAAGCGCGACCTCAACGGCGTACGCGTCGCGCTGAAGCAGGCGATGCCCGGAATCCAGATCGAGGGCGTCGGCGACAGCGTGCTGCTGACCGGCTCGGTATCGAGCCCGGTCGAGGCCCAGCAGGCCGGTGAGATCGCCGCACGACTGGTCGGCGGAACCGACAAGGTCGTCAACTCCATCGTCGTTCGGGGCCGCGACCAGGTGATGCTGAAAGTCACGGTCGCAGAAGTCCGACGCGATGTCATCAAGCAGATGGGCATCGATCTCAGCGCCAGCCTGAATGTTGGCAACACGTCGGTGGTCTTCAACAACAACAATCCGTTCACCGCCAACAGCGCCCCCCTCGTCCCCGGCAACGCCCTGATCGGGCAATTCGGCTCCGCGCCGTCGGTCAAGGCGACGCTTCGCGCGATGGAAACCGCCGGTGTCGTCAAGACGCTTGCCGAACCCAATCTGACGGCGATATCAGGCGAGTCCGCGACGTTCATCTCGGGCGGCGAATTTCCGATCCCGACCGGCGTGACCTGCCAAACGACGACGGCCGGCGCCATCGGCCAGTGCGTCCAGACCGTCAGCTTCAAGAAGTTCGGCATCTCGCTCAACTTCACGCCGGTCGTGCTGTCCGAGGGACGGATCAGCCTGCGGGTGATGACGGAAGTTTCGGAAGTCTCGACCGAGAACTCGCTGACCGGCGGCGCGGGTGGAACGACCATCCCCTCGATCAAGACCCGCCGCGCCGAGACGACGCTGGAAATTCCCTCCGGTGGCTCGATGGCGATGGCCGGCCTGATCCAGGAGCAGAGCAAGCAGGCGATCAACGGCATGCCCGGCCTCGACCAGATACCGATTTTCGGCCAGTTGTTCCGCAGCCAGGACTTCGTCAACAACCAGACCGAACTGGTGGTGCTGGTGACGCCTTATATCGTGCGCGCGGTCGCGCAGAAGGAATTGTCGCGGCCCGATGACGGATTTGCGCCGGCATCCGATTCCCAGTCCGCACTGCTCGGCCGCATCAACCGCATCTATGGCGTCGCCGCCCACGTCGATCCCGTCGCCGGCGCCCAGGGCAATTTCGGCTTCATCATTGATTGAAACGCAGCACTGTTCACCGCGTGGGGACGAGGACAGAACGATGACATCAGCAACACCGCTCCATCGCATCAAGGCCGCGGGGCTAGTTGGCGCCCTGCTCGGCCTGTCGGCGGCACTCGGCGCCTGCACGTGGCAGTCCGCGGAAGTCGTGACCACGGCAAGCGTGCCGGATGACTACCGCCAGCGTCATCCGATCGCCGTCACCGAAGCCGACCGCTCGATCGTCGTGTTCGTCGGCCGCAGCCGCGGCGGCCTCTCCGGACCGCAGCGCACCGACGTCATGGGCCTCGCGAACATCTGGATGCGCGAAGGGACCGGCGCCATCATCGCCGAAGTCCCGATCGACACCGCGAACGCGCGCGCGGCGGCGGCCTCATACCAGGAGATCCGCTCGGTGCTGATGGCCGGCGGCGTGCCGTCGCGCGCCATCTCGCTGCGCCATTACCACCCCGACGATCCGCGCACGCTGCCGACGATCCGGCTGAGCTATCCGAAGATCTCGGCGGTTGCCGGGCCGTGCGGACTGTGGCCGCAAGATCTCGGGCCGAACATCGACAACGTCGCCTACAACGAAAACCGCTCCTACCACAATTTCGGCTGCGCCACCCAGCGCAACCTTGCGGCGATGATCGACAATCCCGCCGATCTCGAACAACCGCGCAGCGAAAGCCCGGTCTATACGGCGCGACGCAGCGTCGCCTTTGAGAAATACCGCAAGGGCACCCCGACCACGACAACCTATCCCGAAGCCGACAAGGCCAAACTGAGCGATACAGGCAAATGATCAGCCGCGTCTTTCAAAACTCCGACGATCAAGTGGACGACACGCCGGCCCAGCCCGAGGAATACATCTCGCCGGCGCCGCGCGTCTCGGTGCAGGCCTTCTGCGGCGGCGTCGCGGTCGCAACCGCCGTGCGGGCGGCGAGCGAAGACCGCCGTCTCGGCAAGGCTCACCTCACCGTTCACATGGGCGGCATTGTCGCGGCCATCGACACCTATCACAAGGCGCCCACGCCCAACGTCATCCTGATCGAGAGCGAACCCGGCAGCGATATCCTCGCGGGGCTCGATGAACTCGCAACCGTCTGCGACGCCGGCACCCGCGTCGTCGTGATCGGCAACGCCAACGACGTCACGCCCTATCGCGAGCTGGTGCGGCGCGGCGTCAGCGACTACATCACCGCGCCGGTCGAACCGATCGACGTGGTGCGCGCGATCTGCGGCCTCTACGCCGCATCGGAAGAAGTGGCCGTCGGCCGCATCGTCGCCGTCGTCGGCGCCAAGGGCGGCGTCGGCGCCTCCACCGTCGCCCACAACGTCGCCTGGGCGATCGCGCGCGACCTCGCGCTCGACTCGGTCGTGATCGATCTCGATCTCGCCTTCGGCACCGCCGGCCTCGACTACAACCAGGATCCGGTTCAGGGCATCGCCAACGCCGTCTTTCAGCAGGAGCGCCCGGACTCCGCGTTCATGGAGCGCCTGCTGGCGAAGTGCTCCGACCGCCTCAACCTGCTGGCGGCGCCGGCGACGCTGGACCAGGTCTACGATTTCGGCGCCGACGCGTTCGATGCGATCTTCGATACGATGCGGATGACGACGCCCTGCATCGTGCTCGACGTTCCCCATCAATGGTCGGCATGGACCAAGCGCACGCTGGTCGGCGCGGACGACATCCTGATCGTCGCCGAGCCCGATCTCGCCAATATGCGTAACGCCAAGAACATGCTGAACGTGCTGAAGGCGGCGCGGCCCAACGACCGTCCGCCGCTGTACTGCCTCAACCAGGTCGGCATGCACAAGCGCCCCGAGATCTCCGTGCGGGAATTCGCCAAGGCGATCGAGAGCCAGCCGATCGCGGCGATTCCGTTCGATTCGAAGATGTTCGGCATGGCCGCCAATAACGGCCAGATGCTCGCGCAGGTTTCGGCCAGGCACCGTGCAACGCAGATGTTCCTGCAGATCGCGCAGCGGATGACGGGACACGCCGTGACCAAGCGGTCGCGCACCTCGTTCCTGACCCCGATCCTCAGGAAGCTGCAGGGCGCGACGGCCCGCCGCAGGGCTTGAAGCGACAAATCTGCCGGGCATCAGCCACGCTGGCGCCCGGCCGAGCCCTCGCTTGTTCATGCTGCGAATAAAGCGCCCAGGCACCGACGCGAGACGCGCTCGTGACTCTACGCCCTAGTCGGAACGCCCGGCCGCGGCGATCGGCATCTTGTCGGCGTCGGCCCGGGCGTTCTCCCTGTCCTTCCGCGCCAGCATCCGCTTCAATTGCGCCACGTTGGCCGCCGCCTCGGCCGGCGGCAGGTCGGCCCTGGCGATCTTTTCGGCCTCGGCAAGGTTGCCCTGCAAGCCGACCACCAGCGCCAGATTGGCGCGGACGCGCGGGTCGCTCCCGCCACGGCTGTAGGCGCGGCGCAGCGTCTCCTCGGCCTTCGGCAGCTCCTTCGAGAGCACGTAGGACAGCCCGAGATTGGACAGCACCGACGGCTGGCCGGGCACGATCTTCAGCGCGCTTCCGTAATATTGCCGCGCCTCCTCGTAGCGGCCGAGCTGGTCGAGCGTCGCACCCTGCGCCGAGAGCAGCCGCCAGTCGGGATCGTCGGGAGTGTGGGCGCGGCCGAGCACGTCGAAGGCCTGCTGGAAATTGCCGTTATCGGCCAGCGCGCGGCCATAGGCGGCCAGCAGGAGCCTGTTGCCGGGATGGGCGATGGAGGCCTGTTCGAGCACCGCGACGGCTTGCGCCCGCTGCCCGCTCGCGCGCAGCGCCTTGCCGTATTTCAGCGCAGCCTCGGCGTCCTTCGGGTCGCTGCGATAGCGTTCCTGGTAGGCTTCAACGTCGCGGCGCGGATCGCTGGTGCGGCTGACCTCGGCCTTTTCGTCGATCGAGCCGGTGATATCTGATAGTCCCGAGCTCGTGCAGCTGCCCAGCCCCAGCGCCAGCATCAAGACGGACGCGCACGCGAGAAACCGCAAGTTGCGGGACGGATGGGACAACTGCTGGAACATGTAGCGGGACTCACGGCGGTAGCTGTCCAGCAGTGTTCCCAGCTTAACCCTAAATTCAGGTTAAACCGTCCCGATTTCACGGTAATAGGCGACCTTTACCGCGCGCAACCTGCCCGGGATTGCCGGCGCAAGGCAGCTAATCGAGGAATTGCGCGCCGAGTTCGCAGCCGATCCGCCATGCCAGGCGGCACTGACGCGGCCGTCCCTCGGTGAAGATCACCGTGAACTCCGGCGGGATCTCGGGATATTCGGCGATGATCTTCACGCCGCCATCCGACATATCCGTAATCATGCAGTCGCGCGGCAATCCGCTCGCAAACTGTATTTTCGCAAAGTTTCTGCACGCACGTCTTATGCTTGTGCGGCGGTTCGCTGCCAACATGTCGGTCCCTGTCCCTGCTCGATGGGATTCACTCGAAGGTGGATCAGCTTTACCGAACATTCGTTGGAATTGGCCTAGCGCGACCGCTCGCAATGCAACTGATGGATTCCAATTCCGTTTACCAAACGTGGCGGCCTACCAAGCGTCAAACGCGGCGGACCCGCCTCAAATGCACTCCGCGCAGGCAATTTTCGGCAAATTAAAGGGTTGATCCACCCTCGTTAGGCGATAGCCTGACCCCTCGACTCGAATTGGTGGATGCGCATGGGAAGTCTGGTTCTTCTCGACCTTATGGGCGGCGTCGCACTGCTGCTATGGGGCCTGCACATGGTCCACAGCGGAATATTGCGCGCGTTCGGGGCGGACCTCCGCCTGCTGCTGGCCAGGGCCCTGAGCAACCGCTTCAGCGCCTTCGGCGCCGGGCTTGGCCTGACCGCGCTGCTCCAGAGCAGCACCGCCACCGCGCTGATCACGAGTTCGTTTACCTCGGAAGGACTCGTCAGCCTGGTTCCGGCGCTTGCCATCATGCTCGGCGCCAATGTCGGCACCACGCTGATCGTGCAGATCCTGTCCTTCAACATCTCGGCGGTCGCGCCGGTGCTGTTCATCATCGGCCTTGTCTCTTTCCGAGCGGGTCCCCGCTCGCGCATCAAGGACATCGGCCGCGTCTTTATCGGGCTCGGGCTGATGCTGCTGGCGCTGCATATCCTGCTCAACACGCTGGCGCCGGCGGAGAACGCACCTGGCGTACGCGTGTTCATGAATGCAATGACCGGCGATCCCGTGCTCTGCATCCTGTTCGCCGCGATCGTGACCTGGCTGGTGCATTCAAGCGTCGCCAGCGTGCTGCTGGTGATGTCGCTGGCCTATGCGCATTTCATCACGCCCTATGCGGCGTTGGCGCTCGTGCTCGGCGCCAATCTCGGCAGCGCCATCAATCCGCTAGTCGAGGGCGCGCGCCGCGATAACCCCGCCAGCTATCGCCTGCCGCTCGGTAACCTCCTCAACCGCCTGGCCGGCATCCTGGTGGTGACGCCGTTCCTGCAACCGATCGCGGACCTCCTGACCGCCTGGCAGCCGGATGCCGCCAAGGCGACCGCCCTGTTCCACATCGCCTTCAACGTCGTGACCGCACTGGTCTTCATCGGCCTGCTCGACGGCATGGCGCGGCTGCTGAAGAAGTTGCTGCCCGAGCGCGTCAAAGAGGCGGATGCGCTGGGGCCGCGCTATCTCGACGAGAGCGCACTGGAGACGCCCTCGCTTGCGCTGGCCGATGCCGCCCGCGAGACGCTGCACATGGGCGATCACGTCGAGATCATGCTACGCAAGGTGATGGCGGCGATGATGACCAACGACCGGGCGCTGGTCGACGAGGTCTCGCAGATGGACAACCGCGTCGACAATCTCGACGAGGCGATCAAGCTCTATGTCACGAAGCTGACGCGCGGCAGTCTCGACGAGCGCGAGGGCCAGCGTGCCATGGAGATCGTCTCCTTCGCGATCAACCTCGAGCATATCGGCGACATCATCGACAAGAATCTGAGCGAGCTTGCCACCAAGAAGATCAAGCGCCGGTTCCAGTTCTCGCCCGAGGGCGCCGAGGAACTGTCGGCATTCCACAAGCGCACGATGGACTCGCTGCGGATCGCGTTCGGCATCTTCATGTCCGGCGACGCCAACGAGGCGCGCAAGCTCCTGGCCGAAAAGACCGCATTGCGCAGCGCCGAGATCGCCGCCACCGAGCGGCACCTCGATCGCCTGCGCGAAGGCCGGCCCGAAACCATCGAGACCACCTCGCTGCATCTCGACGTGCTGCGCGATCTCCGGCGCATCCACTCGCACATCTGCTCGGTAGCCTATCCGGTGCTGGACGCCGCGGGCGAGCTCGCCGCCTATCGGCGGGCAGAGACCGAACTGCCGGCGTTGCCGACGCCGGTGCCGGGACATCCCTGATCAGCGGTCCAGCGTCTTCGAGCCGCTGCCGCGGTTCTTCACGATCAGCATGATGTTTCTGATGTAGATGATGGTGGCCAGCGACTGGCCGAGGATGATCACCGGCTCGCGCTTGGCGACGCCGTAGATCAGCGTCATCACCCCGCCGCCCATCGAGAAGAACCAGAACGCCATCGGCACCACGCTCTGTCCGACGCGTTCGCTGGTGATCCACTGCACCAGGAAGCGCGCGGTGAAGAACAATTGCGCGATCAGCCCGAACGCCAGCCAGAAATCGAATTTGGCGACGAAGACGTCGTAGAGGTAGTCGCCGAGCGCCTGCCCGTATTGAATCAGCATCAGGAAACCTCGGTCGCAACGGGGGTCGGCTTCTTGCGGCGGATCAGCCACCACACGCCGGCGAGATCCATGATCCCGATCCACAGCCGGTCGAAGAAGCCGTAGTTGGACACGCCCGAATGGCGCGGACGGTCGATCACGTCGACATAGGCTATCTCAAAGCCTTCTCGGCGCATCAGCGCCGGCAGGAAACGATGCAGCCCGTCGAAATACGGCATCGACAGGAAGGCCTCACGGGGAAACGCCTTCAGCCCGCATCCGGTGTCGCGGGTGCCGTCTTTCAGGATCGCCTTGCGCACGCCATTGGCGATCTTCGACTGCAGCTTCTTGAAGCCGGTATCCTTGCGCCCGACCCGCTGGCCCGCCGCGAGGCCGACGCGGCCTTCGCCCTTTTCCACCGCGGCGATCAGATCGGCCAGGAACACCGGATTGTTCTGGCCGTCGCCGTCGAGCGTCGCGACGATGGCGCCGCGCGCCGCGCGCACGCCGCTGCGCACCGCCGCCGACTGCCCGGACGAGGCGGCATGTTTCAGCTGCCGGAGCCGGCTGTGCTGCTTCATCAGGTCGGCCAGTCGATCGGCGGTCGCGTCCGTCGAGCCGTCATTGACGTAGATGATCTCGTAGTTCCAGCGGCCGTCGAGCGCGCCGACGATCTCCGCAATCAGCGGGGCGACATTTTCCGCCTCGTTACGCACCGGCACAACGATGGAAACGGCGACCGCATCTCTGTCGGCAGAAGTCAAATCGGCACTCGTCTGGTTGGTTTGGAAGGGCTCGGAACCGGGCCTATCGGGCCGTCTGGGCGGCGTCCGCTTTTATGGGGCGAAAGCGCCGCGGGCAACCCTTTTGAGGCGCCCCGAGGAGGGGCCGACGAGGGGCACAATGCTGCCGTCTTGCTGGATTGCAAACCCCAGCCGGCGGGCTGCGAACCAGTAGCGCACGAACATCGCGCCGATGATGCCGATCAGCGCGCCGGCGACCACGTCGCTTGGATGATGGGCGAGCAGCACAAGACGGGTCGCCACGATGACCACGGCATAGACAGCCATCGCGAACCGGGTCCCCGGCCAGACCGAAGACACCGCGAAAGCGAGCGCAAAGGCGGTCGTGGCATGTCCGGACGGGAAACTGTAGTAGGCCGGACTTCCCGCAAAATGCGAGAAGTGGAAGGCATTGGCCTCGCCGCCGACAAACGGCCGGCCACGGCCGACACAATATTTCAGCACCTCGGTCACCAGGTTGGAAACGGCGACGGCCAGGAAGAGGAATTGCAGCCGCGTCCCGAGGCCAAGCAGCAGCGATCGCTGGATGCCGCGCAAGGCCGGTGCTGCGAGCGCGAGCACAATCAACAGGACGCCGAGCGCGGACAGTACATATTCGTCCTTGCCGAAATCGGTGAGGATGCGAACCCACCACAGCGAGGGCGTGCCGCGTTTCGGCATCTGGTTGATTTCCCAGGCATCGATCGCATACATCAGCACGATGATCGCAGCGCTTAGACCCGTCGTCAGCCACAATACGTGCCGGGCCGCCCGGCGCGCGGCCTCGGCCCGCCGCGAATGCGACGGCGGGCGCACGAGCTGCGCCAGCGACAGCCAGCTCAGCGTCGCCAGGCGCGCGACATAGTTCCGGGAGTCGGCGACAACGGGCTTCGCACCCATCCTATTCCGTTCCCTCCGAGCGGAAGATCGCGATCGAGATCGCCCTGCCCTGCGAGATGTTGTAGCCCTCGATCCGTTTCGCCACGTTGTAGCGCAGCCCAATCGCCTCGGCGCGCTGCACGAAGGCGCGTTCGGTGCGCGACTCGATCAGCGCGAAGCGGCAACTGCCCTGCCCCAGGAAATCGGCCGCGCCCGATCCATCTGTCAGCAGCGTGCCGGTGCCGGCCATGAAGACGAGGCTCGGTTCGTGGAAGCCGGCCGCGGCCGCCTTCGGCCCGACGCAGACCACGTTGCGCAGCGCGCGCGCGATCTCGGCGCTGGGAAACATCGCGGTCAGCGACGGCATCACGATGCCGTAGATTCCGATAGCGAGAAACATCGCGGCGACCACGGCATTGAGCAGCGAGCGCTCGGCGCGGCGGTCCTCGAACATCCACCAGGCGATCAGGCCAAAGATCATGGACGCTGCCAGGAACGGCCACGCCGGGAATGCCGGGTAATGCGTCAGCTTGATCGCGCCCGCCACCGCAATCACGGCGGCGCCCGCGGGTACGACAAACCACCATGCCGCGCCGCGCATCAGCCAGGACCGCGACAGCACGCGGCGCTCGAGCGCGCCGGCGGTGAGGATCGCAATCGCCGGATAGAGCGGCAGCACGTAATGCGGCAGCTTGGTCAAAACAGCCTCGAACACGATCCATGACGGGACCAGCCACGCCAGGAGGTACTGCGCACCGGGCTCACGCCGCGCGCGCCACACCGCCGGCGCCGCCATCCCGGCCAGCGCCGCGCCCGGCCAGAAGGTGATCCAGAACAGCAGGAGATAAAGGCCGGGCGGCGCGCCATGGGATTCCTGCGCGCCGATCTTGCTCAGCATGTCGCCGCCGAGCGAATTGGAGAAGAACGCCTCGCCGGCGCGCCAGAAGATCGCCACGAACCATGGCAGCACCAGCACCAGCGTCCACATCAGGCCCCATAGCGGGCGCAGCCGCCACAGCCATGCCGCCGAGCGGTCGAGGATCGCGAGCGCCACGATCGTCAGTCCGACGAACATCAGGATCAGCGGACCCTTGAGCAGGATGCCGCCGGCCAGCGCCGTCCAGAAGATCGCAGGCGCCGTCCAAGACGGACGCTCCGTGTCCTCGCCCCGCTGCCAGGCGAGATAGACCCGCGCCATCGCCCCCATCGCGGCGACGACGGTCAGCAGCAGCATTGCGTCGGTCTTGGCGAGCCGCGCCTCGACGCCGAGCAGGACGGATGCGCACATCATTAGCGCCGCCAGCGCCGCCGCCTGCCGCGTGACGAAGGCCAGCGCCGCCCAGTAGGTCAGGAGAACCGCGCCGATCGCACCGATCAATGAGGGGATACGGTAGAGCCAGATGCGCAGCTGCGCGCGCGGCAGGCCGAGCGATGACGCCGTTTCGACGACGGCCGCCTGCAGCCAATAAATCCCGACCGGCTTCTTGTAGCGGACATCGTCCTGGAAGCGGATATCGACGAAATCGCCGCTCTCCACCATCTGCTTGGTCGCCTGCGCGAAGCGTGCCTCGTCGCGGTCGATCGCCGGAATGTTGAAGAAACCGGGCAGGAACAGCACCAGCCCGCAGAGCACCAGGAATACGACCGCGCGGAAGTGGTTCGCGGTCGCAAAGTCGAACACGGCCGCGACCCTGCGCCCGGAATGCGCAGGTTTTACAGGCTGTTGGCCCGCTCCGAAGCGTGGCTGGCGCAAGGTTTCGACCATGCTGCTCGCATACGCTGAAACCGCACTGCAAACAACACCGCAAAATCCCTAAGTCGTGGGCAACAGGGGGTTTTTCCTCACTGTACCCGGATCACCACGGTATCGGCCGCCCCGGTCGCGTCGATCACCGTCAGCCGGGCAAAGCCCGGTCCCGGCGGATCGACCAGGCGCTGGCGGCGGCTGTCGATCTCGCCGACCGAGGTCCCGTTCAGCATGACGGTCAGCGGCAGCACGCCGCCGGCGACCTTGATGGGCATCGGCGCGCCCTGCCCGCCCGCCGAACGGTCGATGTCGATGCGCGAGCCGTTGAGCGGAAACTGGATGCGCGGCATCTGATCGCTGCCGGTGCGGATCAGTTCCCCGACCGGGCGGAAGCGGCGCAGCGGCAGCGGCAGTTTGGCGTTGCTGGCCATCAGCGCGCCCTTCGGCGCCCGCGGCAGCGCCGCCGGAATCTTGCCGGTGCGCGCAAAGGCATCGAACAGGATCGGCGCGGCGGCGGTGCGGCCGACGAGGCCCGGTACCGGCGCGCCGTCGGGACGGCCGACCCACACGCCGATGGTAATGCGGCCGTCGAAACCGACCGACCACGCGTCGCGATAGCCGTAGCTGGTGCCGGTCTTGAACGCGATTTTGTTGTGCACGCCGTTTTCCG
>OEIU01000781.1_pt1 | contig 25652 bp, 27 predicted proteins | sample 1539221 | NCBI WGS metagenome assembly OEIU01 (sample SAMN03792071, study PRJEB22550) | activated sludge metagenome | feature: wastewater treatment plant; material: activated sludge; isolation source: Wastewater treatment plant of a petroleum refinery complex | place: Argentina: Zarate | collected...
GGGAAGCCGCCTGCCGCGGCTGCTGGCTCGGCGAGGCCGCCGAGTTGCCCCCGGTCGGCACGGTCGGCGAGATCCTCGCCGCGACGGGCGAGCTTGCCGGGGCGCTCGACAAGCGGGACGGGCTCCTCGACCGCATCGGGAAGATGGAGAAGGACCAGGGCGCGTTCCGCGAGGAGGTGGCTGCCCTCGCGGATGCCTTCGGCGTCCCCTTCGACCCGGCCCGCGTCCTCGATGCGGCGCAGCTCGTCGGCGACAGGATCCGGGAGGCCGAGGCCGCGAGCGACAGCCGCAAGCGGGTGCTCGGGCAACTGGAGGAGGCCAGGGAACGCCGGCGCCGCCTCGCCGAAAGATCGGAGATTCATGCGCAGGGCAGGCAGAAAATCTGCGCCTTCTTCGGCGTCGCCTCCCTGGAGCAGGTGGCGCGGAAGCTCGCCGACGCCGCCCGGCGCGCGGAGCTTCGCGGACAGGCCGAGGAGGCCGGGCGCGAGATCCTGGAGGCGACGCGCGCCCCCGACCTCGCCGCGGCCGAGGCCATGCTGGCGGCCGTGGACCGCGAGGCGCTGGAGGCGGAGCTGATCGAGCGCAAGGCGCGCCGCGATGACCAGGACCGGCGCTGCCATGAGCTTTTCGCGGCCTGGTCGGCGGCGCGGGACAAGGTCGAGGCGATCGGCGGCGACGCCGTGGCCGCGGCCATCGAGGAGCGCCGGCGCACGGTGCTGCTGGAGATCGAGGATGGCGCGATGCGCTATCTCCAGCTTCGCGCCGGCATTGCGGCGACGGAGCGGGCGCTCGCTGCCTATCGCGAGCGCCACCGCAGCTCGATGATGACGCGCGCCTCCGCGGCCTTCCGCGCCATCACCTGCGGCGCTTATGACGGTCTCGCCGCCCAGCCGGGAAAGGAGGGCGAGACGCTGATCGCGCTATCCGCGGGCGGCGGCTCGAAGGCTGCCGCCGAGCTGTCCAAGGGCACGCGCTTCCAGCTTTATCTCGCGCTGCGGGTCGCCGGATACCACGAGTTCCTGAGGGCGCGCCGGGCGGTGCCCTTCGTCGCCGACGACATCATGGAGACCTTCGACGATCATCGCGCGGAGGAATCCTTCCGCCTCCTCGGGGAGATGGCGGAGGGGGGGCAGGTGATCTATCTCACGCATCACCGGCATCTGTGCGAGATCGCCCGCCGGGCCTGTCCCGCGGCGCGTCTCCACAGCCTCGACGAGGCCCCGGCGAGCCCCTGACGCCGGCTCAGCCGCCCGCATCGGCCTCGGCCATCAGCCGGCGGATATGGCGGGCGAAGGCCCAGCTCGCCGGGATGCCGAGGAGAAGGCCGCCCCAGACGGAGGCCACAGGGGTCAGGACCGGCCAGCCGATCCAGCTCAGGACGAGCGACAGGAAGAAGAGGTTCACCGCCGCCGCCCCGGCGGCGAAGGGATAGATGGCGGCCAGGAGCCCCCATCCGGGTCTCAGCGGCGGCTGGCCAGCCATTTCGCCCCTCCCAGAGCGAGGACGAGGGCGACGCAGGCGATCGCGTAGGTAATCGCCATCGACCTGATCTCGGCCTCCTGGGCCGCCCGCCCGGACGCCGTCGCGAAAGCGGGGGCCGGGACCAGGGTGAGCAGAAGCAGCAGCGGACGCATGGCTCAGGCCTCCATCGTCAGGGTCTGGTAGATCTCGGGCAGCGCGCGGGGCAGGCGCGCGGGATCGGGCAGCAGCGTGAAGCCGCCGCGTCCGAAGATGCGGGCGAACCAGTCCTGCCCGTCCGCATCGACGACGATGCCGTGCACCGATTGCCCGAGGGCGCGGGCCTCGCGGACCGCCATGCGGCTGTCCTCGATGCCGTGCACGCCTTCATAGTGGTCGAGGTCGTTCGGCTTGCCGTCGGTCAGGACGAGGAGCAGGCGGCGGGCCGCGCTCTCCTCGGCGAGCATGGCCGAGGCGTGGCGGATCGCGGCGCCGAGCCGTGTGTAGTGGCCCGGGCGGAAGCCGCCGATCCGGGCGGTGACGGCGGGGCCCATCGGCTCCTCGAAGCTCTTGGCGCGTGTCAGGAAGACTCGGTCGCGCCGGAGCGAGGAAAAGCCCCAGATCGCGAGCCGGTCGCCGGCCGAATCGATGCCGGCGGCGAGCGCCGCGAGCGCATGGCGGGCGGTGTCGATGACGCTCGTGTCGCCGATCGCCGCCTCGGTCGAGCGCGAGCAATCCATCAGGAAGGCGACGGAGAGGTCGCGGGCGCTGGCGCGCGAGGACTGCCAGACGCGGTCGCTGCCCGTCGCCCCGGCGCGGATCGCCACCTGCGAGCCGATGGCGGCGTCGAGGTCGAGATCCGTCCCGTCGAGCTGGCGTGAGAGCAGCACGCGGCGCGGATGCAGCGGCGCGAATTGCCGCCTCACCCGCGCGACGAGGCGCGCATCCGGCGCGAAGGCCGAGCCCGGCCCGCCCTCGGCCTCCAGCACGCGGACATGGTCCGGCATCGGGGCGCGGCTGCGGTGGTTCCATTCGGGATAGGTGAAGCGTCCCGCCAGCCGCTCGTGCTCGGCATCCTGGGGCGAGAGGTCGAGGCTGATCCGCAGCCGCGAGGCCGCACGGCGGACATGGTCGGTGAGGCTGATATGGTCGTGGTCCTCGGCCGCCTTCGCCGCATTTTCCGCATCGTCGTCGTCGGTCGTGCGGTTGAGGTTCAGGCTCTCCGCCCAGGACATGATCGCTTCGAAGCGGTGGATGATGAAGCTGTCCTTGCGGTTGGCCTGGTCGCGCTCCTCACGCTTCGCGCTCTTGCGCGTCGAGATCGGGAGGGAAGGCGCGGGCCGGTCCTCCGCGTCCGAGGCCGGCGCGCGCTCTGCGCCGGGCCGTGCGAGGCGCAGCAGGATCGGGACCGGAGCCCAGCTCCGGTAACCTCGCGGCGCGGGACCCATAGGCACGGGCGCTGGGCCTGCCGCGCCGAGGAGGGTGCCGATGACCGCCTCGACCTTCGCCTCGGCGGAAGGCAGGAAGGGGGGGCGGCGCGTGGCGCGCAGGTGGGCGCACATCCCGGCATAAGCGGGGCCGAGGCCGGGGCAGCGCGCGAGCGCCGCGCGGCCGGCCTCCGCGAGGGCGGCAAGCTCGGCCAGGTCGGCCGCCAGCGGATCGTCCTCGGGGCCCGGCAGCGTCACCGTGGCCGCGAGGGCGGCGAGCCAGAGATAGGCGGAACGGTTGAGCGCGCGGACCGGGAAGGCGTCCATCGTCGGCGGCAGCCGCAGGCGCTCGCCGGTGAAGTCGGCGACATGCGCAACCTCGCGCCGGGCGCCGAGCTGCGGTCCCCGGCGGTGGCCGGACGTGCTGGCCGGAGCCGGGAGAACCTCCGCGCCCGGCGAGCCGCCGAGCGCGTGGAACAGGGCGGCAATGCTCGGCCGCATGGAATCGAAGGTGACGGCGGCTTCGGCATGACCCTGCGGCGTGCGGCTCGCCCAGTCGTGCCAGAGGTTTCCGACCGTCTCCTCCGGCTCCATCAGGTCGAGCACGTGGATCATGGCCGCCTATCCGTAGACGGAAGCCGCGAGATCGCGCAACGCCTGTTGCACCTCGGCCTCGTCGCTGAGCGGCGCGACGATCGCCGCTTCGAGCGCCTGGTCCACCGCCATGCCGCCTGCGATCAGCGTCGCCGCATAGACGAGCAGGCGCGTGGAGACGCCCTCTTCCAGGTCCATGCCGGAGAGCTTGCGGATATGCCCGGCGAGCCGCACCAGGGCGCCCGCCCGCGCCTCGTCGAGCCCGCTCTCGGCGACCAGCACCGCCCGCTCGACGGCGGGGTCGGGGAAATCGAAGCCGATCGACACGAAGCGCTGCCGGGTGGAGGGCTTCAGCTTCTTCAGGATCGACTGGTAGCCGGGATTGTAGCTCGCCACGAGCATGAAGGAGGGCGGCGCCGCCAGTTCCTCTCCCGTCCGGTCGATCATCAGGCGGCGGCGGTCGTCGGTCAGGGGATGCAGGACCACGGTCACGTCGCGGCGCGCCTCCACCACCTCGTCGAGATAGCAGATGCCGCCCCGGCGCACGGCGCGGGTCAGCGGGCCGTCGACCCATTCCGTCTCCCCGCCCCGCAGCAGGTAGCGGCCGATCAGGTCGGCCGCGGAGAGGTCGTCGTGGCAGGCGACCGTGAAGAGCGGCAGGCCGAGGCGCGCCGCCATGTGCTCGACGAACCGCGTCTTGCCGCAGCCGGTCGGCCCCTTCAGGAGAAGGGGCAGGCCGTGGCGGTGGGCGGCCTCGAAGACCGCGCATTCGTTCGCGGCCGGCCGGTAGAAGGGGATCGCGGCGACGGGAGCGTTCATGATCACTCCGCCGGAACCGCGACCGGGCCGGGCCTGACGACCTCGCCCCTGACCACGAACTGGCTGTAGATGAACAGGAGCGCGCCCACCACGACCATCGTGCCTGCGGCGAAGCGCATCACGTAGAACAGCACGAGCTGGTCCTGCACCTCCATGTAGAACATCCCCATGACGCGCTGGAGATGGGTCTGCACCACGCCCGCGAAGGTGAGCGTGAAGGTCATGAAGGCCATGCCGCTCGTCATCAGCCAGAAGGAGGCCATGTTGAGGACCTGGTTATAGGGCTCGCGGCCGCGCAGCACCGGCATCGCATAGGTGATCATCGCGAGGTTCAGCATCACATAGGCGCCGTAGAAGGCGAGGTGTCCGTGCGCCGCCGTCACCTGCGTGCCGTGGCTGTAGTAGTTCACCCCGTGCACCGTGTGCAGGAAGCCCCAGACGCCGGCGCCGAAAAAGGCCATGACCGAGCAGCCGAGCGACCATAGGAGCGCCGCCTTGTTCGGATGGTTCTTGCGCCCCTTCCAGACCATGATGAAGGCGAAGCTCATCATGGCGAAGAACGGCACGACCTCGAACATCGAGAAGATGGTGCCGGTCCACTGCCAGTAGCTCGGGGTGCCGATCCACAGATAGTGGTGGCCCGTGCCGAGGATGCCCGAGAAGAGCGCCGTCGAGACGATGACGTAGAGCCATTTCTCGATCACCTCGCGGTCGACGCCGGTCAGCTTCAGCATCAGGTAGCCGAGGATCGCCGCCATCACGAGTTCCCAGGTCCCCTCGACCCAGAGATGGACGACGAACCACCAGTACATCTTGTCGAGGGCGAGGTTGTGCGGGTTGATGAAGGCAAAGATCCACAAGAGCGACAGCAGCCAAAGGCCGAGGAGCAGGATGTTCGTGATCGCCGTCTTGCGGCCCCCGAGCGCCGTCAGCGTGACGTTGGCGAGGAAGATCAGCGCGGCGACCAGGATGCCGAGCTTGACCCAGAGCGGCTGCTCGAGGAACTCGCGGCCCTCGTGGATGCGGAAGAGATAGCTCACCACCGCCCCGAGCGTGCCGACGACCAGGATCCCGAGCTGGATGTAGGCGAGCTTCTCGGAGAACAGCTCGCGCTCGGTTTCCTCCGGCAGGAGGTAATAGGTGCCGCCGAAGAATCCGAGCAGAAGCCACACGATCAGCGCGTTGGTGTGGATCATCCGCACGATGTTGAAGGGCAGGAGCTCGGAGACGGTGTTGGGCGAGATGTAGATCCAGCCGGCGAGGAGCCCGCCGAGCACCTGGATCGCGAACAAAGCCATCGCGACGGTGAAATAGGCGAGCGCGACTTTCTGGGATTGGTACTTCATGTCTGCCTCCCTCAGCCCGCGTCGTTCGGCGGCCAGTTCTGCGTGTCGTTGTGATCGGCCCAGCGCAGGAATTCGGACAGCGCGCGGATGTCTTCGTCGCTGAGCGCGAAATGCGGCATCTGCCGGCGGCCCTCGATGCCCGAGGGCTGCGCCTCGAGCCACGCCTTCATCATCTGGAAGGCGCCGTCGGGGTCCTCATAGACCTTCCAGCGCGTCGTCAGGTTGCCCAGCTCGGGGGCGAAATAGGCTCCCTCCCCGTGCAGCGTGTGGCAGTTGATGCAGGAATGGCGCTCCCACACCCCCTTGCCGCGCACGACCTCGTCGGTCAGCGGCATAGCGACGGTCGACTTGGTCACGATATAATGATGGCTGTGCCAGGTCATCAGACCGAACACGGCTGCGAAGAACAGCGATCCGCCGTAGAAGACGTTTCGCGCCCGCGCCTTGGTGAGGATTTCGGACATCGCGCGCCTTTCCCCCGGATGGCTGGAATGATTCCGGCCTAGCCTCCGGCTCGGTCCGGTTCTTTGCGCGGACGCAAAGAGCGGCGTGCCGAGGGAACTTCGGAGGGGACGACGCGGCGGGGCGGCGGGCCGCTAGCTTTTCCGGGCCCGGAGGACGAGGCGATTGTGGCGCACCTCGTAGGAATCGAGCCGGCCGAGCACGCTTTGTCCGAACAGGTTGTCGATGAGGAGGCCGGGCTTCGCCACGAGCGCGGAGACGCGTGTGAACACGATCGGGCCGATGGCCAATTCGTCGAGCACGACCGGCGCGGTGAGGGAGCGGCCGTTGGCCGTCTGGACGGGGGCGGTGAAGCGCAGGCTTTCCGGCGGGAATCCCAGCATGCGCGCCGTCTCGGCCGTCAGCACGACGGAGCTTGCGCCCGTATCGAACATGAAGGGCGCCGGCTTGCCGTTGACGAGGGCCTCGAAGCGGAAATGGCCGTCGCGGCGGCGGGGGATGGAGACCTCTCCCTCCCGGCTCACGATCGCCTCGGGCGGCCCGTAGCCGAATTCCTCGGCGAGGGAGCGCAGGCCCTCGGCCGCCTCCTCGCGCTTCAGATAGACCGCTCCGGCCGAGGCCACGAAGATCGCCCACATGACGACGGCGCCGAGCGCGTCGCGCAGGCTCGCCCGGCCGCGCTCGACGGCCCAGCCGGTCAGCCACAGCACGGCGGCGCCCAGCAGCAGGAGAGCGATCGCCTCCCGCGTGGCCATGCCGGCGACGCTCGCCTCGCCCCGCAGGAAGAGAACCGCCGCGGCGAAGGCCAGGAGCCCGGCCGAGACCGTGCCGGCCATGCTAGTCCCGTCCTTCCGCCGCGCGGCCCTCGGGAGGCCGGGCGCGGGCATGGGCGGCCAGCCTGTCCCCGAGGCCCGCCATGACGGCCTGCCTCGCCTCCTCGCTCATGCTCCCCCAGGCCGCGATCTCGTCCCGGGTGCGGCCGCAGCCGGTGCAGAGGCGGGCCTCCTCGTCGAGGCGGCAGACGCGGATGCAGGGAGTCGAGACGGTCATGGGCCAGCTGGAGAACTCGGCGGCTCATATGGCGGCGGCGCGGGCCGGACGCCAGATGCGCTTCGCAGGACGCGCCTGCAAAGCGCGTCCCTGTGGCCAAACTACGGTCTCTCAGGAGGCGCGGGCGCGCCGGGCCGGGAGGGCGGCCTCGCCGTCGAGCTGCACCGGGGCGAGCGTGTCCATCACGCGCGAGGCGGGGAAGGTCACGATGACCTCGGTGCCTTCGCGCGGGCGCGAACGGATCTGGAAGCCCCCGCCGAGCAGGTCGACGAGCCCCTTCACGATCGGGAGCCCGAGGCCCGATCCCTGCTCCGCCGTCTTGATCGCGAGGGAGCCGCGGCCGAAGGAGGACATCACGATCGGGATTTCCTCCTCCGGGATACCGGGCCCGCTGTCCTTCACGTTGACATATTGCCCGCCCGAGGACGTCCAGCCGACCTTGATGACGATCGTCCCGCCGGGCGGGGTGAACTTGATGGCATTCGAGAGGATGTTCAGCACGATCTGGCGCACCGCCCGCTCGTCCGCCCACAGGCGCGGCAGCGAGGGAGCGATGATCTCCTGGACCGACTGGCCCTTCGCCTTCGCCCGCAGCGCCAGCATGTGGCGGGCGTCGGAGACGATCCAGCCGAGATGGACGGCCTCCTCGGTCAGCTCGTAGCGGCCCGCCTCGATCCGCGACAGGTCCAGGATCTCGTTGATCAGGGTCAGGAGATGCTGGCCGCTCTCGTGGATGTCCTTCGAATAGTCCTTGTAGGAGGGGGCGGCGTGAGGTCCGAAGACCTCGTTCATCATCACCTCCGAGAAGCCCATGATGGCGTTGAGCGGGGTGCGCAGCTCGTGGCTCATCGTCGCCAGGAAGCGCGACTTGGCGAGGTTCGCCTCCTCGGCCCGGCGCCGGGCCTCGTCCGAATTGCCCTTCGCCTCCTCCAGCTCCACCAGGATGTGGTCCTTCTCGGCGCGGGAGCGGATGCTGCTGAGCGTGCTCTCGTAGAGGCGGTTGCTGAGCATGGTCAGGAAGACGAAGGCCGTCGTGGTCATGACGGCCAGGACCGAGGCGCCGGCGTCGCGGGAGGTGACGGCGATCAGCGCCACCACGAGGGCGAGCGGAACGAGGCCGCCGCAGACGGCGAGCGGAACCGAGGACGACAGCGTGGTCGTGACCGCCGCGATCATCAGCGAGACGAAAAGGGTGAAGCCGTAGGTCCCCCCCTCGACGTCGGCGAGGAGCTTGATGGCCGGCGCCCAGCCGCAGGTGAAGACGAATTCGGTGACGATGAACCGCCGGCGCCACGCCGCGATGGAGGCGGAATCCGGCTCGGTCCTCAGGAAGCGCTCGACCAGCCCGTACCGGATGGCCAGGATGGCCGAGACCAGCACGAACCAGATCCCGGCCATGCCGGTGGAGATCCAGTAGGTCGACACGCCCGCGACGACACCCGCGAGGGCGAGCACCACGATCGCCGCCCGCGCCTGGTTCTCGGCATAGACGCGCACGAGTTCGTATTCGAAGGTGCGCTCGAGCCCGATCGAGGAGGTCAGCTTCTCGCGGGCGGTTCGGATGTCCTGGGCGAGGCGGCGCCGGCGCGCGCGGTCGGAGAAGGTCGCGTCGCGACCCTGCTCAACCATCTCGGCCGTGAGTTCGCCCATGACAACGCAACGCCTTTCCGGGACGGACCGGAACGGAGCGATCATGATTCAGAAAGGTTAACCCTGTCCTGCCGCATAAGGGTCGGGACAGGATGGAGACGCGATTCATGGTCGCCGGATGAGAAGGGGGCTCCGTCCGCTCGACCTCGCCGCGGCGATCGTCGTTCTCCTCTGCCTTCTCGCCCTCGCGGCGATGCTGCGCGAGAGGCCGATCGCGGGCAAGGCCTTCGCGATCGACGGCGACACCCTGGTCGTGGACGGGCGGCGCATCCGCCTGCTCGGCCTCGACGCTCCGGAGATCGGGCAGAGCTGCGAGAGGGAAGGCCGCGCCTATCGCTGCGGCGAGGAGGCGAGGGCGGCGATCCGGGCCTTCATCGCCGGGGAGCCGGTGACCTGCGCCGCGCAGGGCCGCGACCGCTACGGCCGCGACCTCGCGACCTGCCGCGTCCGCGCGGAGGATATCGGCGCCCATCTCGTCAGGAGCGGCCAGGCGGTCTCCTTCGGCGCCTATGGAGAGGAGGAGAGGGAGGCGCGCGAGGCGAGGCGGGGAATCTGGGCAGGCCCCTTCGAGACGCCGCAGGCGTGGCGGCGCCGCCACGGGGTCGGGGCCGGCCCGTGACGCCGGGGCGGGGAACGCGTCGATTCCGCTTGCGTCCCGGCCGGCACCTCACGCAATGGAGGGGAAGCGGAGGGTCGATCGGATGAAGCTCTACGACGGCGGCCGCGCCCCCAATCCGCGGCGCGTTCGCATCTTCCTGGCGGAGAAGGGGATTTCGGTTCCGCTCGTGCCGGTCGACATCATGAAGGGCGAGCACAAGACGCCCGCCTTCACCTCGCTCAACCCGATGCAGCGCATCCCGAGCCTCGTCCTCGACGACGGCACCGTGATCTCCGAATCGATCGCCATCTGCCGCTATTTCGAGGCCCTCCAGCCCGAGCCGGCCCTGTTCGGGCGCGGTCCGGCGGGATGCGCGCTCGTCGAAATGTGGCAGCGCCGGATGGAACTCGACCTGCTGCTCGCCGTCGCCGCGGTGTTCCGCCACACCCATCCTTCCATGGTCACGCTGGAGGCGCAGCAGGTGGCCGAATGGGGCGAGGCCAATCGCAGCCGGGTCGCCAGCTTCCTCACCTTCCTCGACGGCCATCTGGAGGGCCGCGAATTCGTGGCCGGCGATGAATTCTCGGTGGCCGACATCACCGGGCTCGTCGCCGTCGATTTCATGCGCCTGCCGAGGATCCCCGTCCCGGAGGGGCTCGCGAACGTGAAGCGCTGGCACGGTGCCCTCGCGGCCCGGCCCAGCGCGAAGGCCTGACATGAAGCTCACCGTCATCGGCTGCGGCGACGCCTTCGGCGCGGGCGGGCGCGCCAATACCTGCTTCCTGCTCGAGACCGGGACGCAGACCATTGCGCTCGATTTCGGCGCCACCTCGCTCGTGCAGATGCGCCGGCTCGGCCTCGATCCGCTGGCGATCGACGTCATCGTGCTGAGCCATCTGCACGGCGACCATTTCGGCGGCATTCCCTTCCTGCTGCTGTTCCGGCAATTCAACTGCGCCAACCGGCGGCCGCTCACGATTGCGGGGCCGGTCGGCACGCGCGAGCGCCTTCTCGCCGCCTCGGAGGTCTTCTTTCCCGGCAGTTCCCGGACGGAGTGGAAGTTCGCCCTCACCGTGGTCGAGGTCCCTTGCGGGGAACCCTGGACCTGCGAGGGACTCGAACTCGTCTCCCGCGAGGTCGTCCATCCCTCCGGGGCGCCGTCCACCGGAGTGAGGCTGCGCCTCGGGGACAGGCTGCTCGCCTATTCCGGCGATACCGAATGGACGGATGCGCTCTACGAGATCGCCGCCGGGGCCGATCTCTTCATCTGCGAGTGCTACAAGCGGGACGGAACGCCGGTCTATCACATGAGCCTCGACCAGATCGCCGCGCATCGCGCCGGCCTGCGGGCCGGGCGCATCATGCTGACCCATATGAGCGAGGAGATGCTCGCGGCCACCGGGGCGGCGCGGGAACTGGGGTTCGAAATCGCCCATGACGGGCTCGTCGTCGCGTTCTGATCTTTTCCTCGCGCTCAAGGCCCGGGCCGAATCCTGCCGCATCTGCCGCGACGCACCAGCCGGGGAGCCGCTCGCGCACGAGCCCCGGCCCATTCTCCAGGGAACGGGCCGCGCCCGCCTTCTCGTCGCCAGCCAGGCGCCGGGGATCCGGGCTCATCTCAGCGGGCGTCCTTTCGACGATCCCTCGGGCGTGCGGCTGCGGGCCTGGCTCGGCCTCGACGAGGCGGGGTTCTACGACCCGGACCTCGTCGCCATCGTGCCGATGGGCCTGTGCTTTCCCGGCCATGACGCCCAGGGCGGCGACCTCCCGCCCCGGCGCGAATGCGCGCCCGTCTGGCGCGCGCCGCTCCTCGCGGCCTTGCCCCGGATCAGGCTGATCCTCGCGATCGGCCTCTATGCCCAAGCCTTCCATCTCGGCCGCGGCCCCGCGCTCGGCGCGCGGATGCGTCTCTGGCGCGAGATCCTGGGCGGCGACCGGAACCCCCGCATCCTGCCGCTGCCGCATCCCTCCTGGCGGAATTCCGGCTGGTTGAAGCGCAATCCCTGGTTCGAGGCCGAGCTTCTGCCCGTGCTTCGCGCCGAGGTCGCCCGGCTCCGGGCGGGGGACGAATAGAGGGAAGCTCTCAGCCGAGTCTCTTGCCCTCGCGCCCGGCGAGTTCCTGGATGAACTGCCAGGCGGTGCGGCCCGAACGGGCGCCGCGGGTCGTGGCCCATTCGAGCGCCTCGCGCCGCAGCGCCTCCTTGTCCCCGCCGAGGCCGAAGCGGCCGGCATAGCCGAAGACCATGTCGAGATATTCGTCCTGGCTGCATTTGTGGAAGCCGAGCCAGAGGCCGAAGCGGTCCGACAGCGAGACCTTCTCCTCGACCGCCTCGCCCGGATTGATGGCGGTCGAGCGCTCGTTCTCCATCATGTCGCGCGGCAGGAGGTGGCGGCGGTTCGAGGTGGCGTAGAAGATGACGTTGTCGGGCCGGCCCTCGATGCCCCCCTCCAGCACCGCCTTGAGCGACTTGTAGGAGGTGTCGTCCGCGTCGAAGGAGAGGTCGTCGCAGAAGACGATGAAGCGGTGCGGGTCCTCGCGCAGCTGCGCCATGAGATCCGGCAGGGTCTCGATGTCCTCGCGGTGGATCTCGATCAGCTTGAGGGGGCGCTCCGGCCGCGCCGCCGCCTCGTTCACCTCCGCATGGACCGCCTTGACCAGCGACGACTTGCCCATGCCCCGCGCGCCCCAGAGGAGCGCGTTGTTCGCCGGCAGGCCGCGCGCGAAGCGCTCGGTGTTCATGACAAGCGTGTCGCGCATCCGGTCGATGCCGCGCAGCAGGCTCATCTCGACGCGGTTCACGCGCGGCACGGGCGACAGGCGCCGCTCGGCCGCCTGCCACACGAAGGCGTCGGCCGATTCGATCGACAGCGCGCGCCGCGGCGGGGGGGCCAGGCGGTCGAGAGCGTCGGCGATCCGCTGGAGCAGGTTCTTGCAATCGGGGTCCGACAAGGCGTTCATCATGGGGTCCGGGTCTCTGGGGGCTGTTTCGCCGGAATCAGGGCAGGGTCGCATGTGCCTGCGCGAGGGCCGGGTCAACCTCGCGCGGCGGCGGCGGGCGGCCGGGATGGGGCAAGCGTGTGTGCTGCGCCGCACCAAATTTGGGCTGGCCGGGCCTTGACGTTCCGCACGAGCTAGGCGTGTGCCGCATAGATCGGAGACGAAACGCCGATAAAGTTAGCAAGTTACTAACGTATGCATGCGTATAGCGCATGGCTGAGGCTTGGTGGGGAGAGGTTTTCAGGCAGCCCTGCCCGTCTTATATGCATTGCACAACGCGGCGCTCACACGCTGCTTCGTAGAGAGAGACCATGTTCACGTCGTTCGTCATGGCCAAGATCCGGGCCTATCTGAAGTACCGCGAGACGGTCCGCGAGCTGTCGCGGCTGTCGGATCGCGAGCTTGAGGATATCGGGATCGCGCGCGCCGACATCGAGAACCTGGCCAAGGTGGGCTGATCCCGCCTGGAGCTTAGGGGGCTGATTTGCTGGCGACGCCCACCTTTCAGGTGGGCGTCTTTGCGTTGGGACCCTGCTTCGGGTAGGCGGGCGGGATGTCTGACGCGATCCATATCGTCGGCGGGGGGCTCGCCGGCTCCGAGGCCGCCTGGCAGGCGGCCGAGGCGGGCGCCCATGTCGTCCTCCACGAAATGCGCCCCGAGCGGCGCACCGAGGCGCACCAGACGGACGGGCTCGCCGAACTCGTCTGCTCCAATTCCTTCCGCTCCGACGATGCGCGGACCAACGCCGTGGGGCTCCTGCACCAGGAGATGCGCCGCCTCGGCTCGCTGATCATGCGCGAGGGCGACCGCCACCAGGTGCCGGCAGGAGGGGCGCTCGCGGTTGATCGCGAGGGCTTCTCGCAGGCGGTGACCGCGGCCCTCGCCTCCCATCCGCGCATTGTGATCGCACGCGGCGAGGTGGCCGGCTTGCCGCCGGAGGAATGGGGATCCGCGATCGTCGCGACCGGCCCCCTGACCTCGCCCGCCCTGGCCGAGGCCGTTCGCGCGGTGACGGGCGAGGGCGAGCTTGCCTTCTTCGACGCCATAGCGCCCATCGTCCATCGCGATTCGATCGATCTCGACAAGGCGTGGTTCCAGTCGCGCTACGACAAGGCCGGCCCCGGCGGCACGGGGGCGGATTATCTCAACTGCCCTCTCGACCGCGAGCAGTACGAAGCCTTCGTCGCCGCCCTGGTCGGGGGCGAGAAGACCTCCTTCAAGGAGTGGGAGGCCACGCCCTATTTCGACGGCTGCCTGCCGATCGAGGTCATGGCCGAGCGCGGGGCCGAGACCCTGCGCTGGGGGCCGATGAAGCCGGTGGGGCTGACGAATCCGCACCGGCCGGGCGAGAAGCCCTATGCCGTCGTCCAGCTCCGGCAGGACAACGCGCTCGGCACGCTCTTCAACATGGTCGGCTTCCAGACGAAGCTGAAACATGGCGAGCAGGTCCGCATCTTCCGCACCATCCCCGGGCTGGAGCGGGCGGAGTTTGCCCGCCTCGGCGGGCTGCACCGCAACACCTACCTGAACTCCCCGAAACTGCTCGACGGCGAATTGCGGCTGCGCGTCCTGCCGCGCCTGCGCTTCGCGGGGCAGATCACGGGCTGCGAGGGCTATGTCGAGAGCGCCGCCATCGGCCTTCTCGCCGGGCGTTTCGCGGCCGCCGAGCGGCTCGGCGGCCGCTTCGAGTTGCCGCCCGTGACGACCGCGCTCGGCGCGCTCGTCCGCCACATCACGGGCGGGCATCTGTCCGTGGAAGGGGAGGGGGGCTTGCGCTCCTTCCAGCCGATGAACATCAATTTCGGGCTCTTTCCGCCTCTCGAGGCTGCGCCCAAGGGCCCCGAGGGAAAGCGTCTGCGTGGCAGTGAGAAGGCGCAGGCGCGAAAATGCGCGCTGACCGACCGCGCCCGTGCCGATCTCGCCGCCTGGCTGGCGGATGGGGGCCCCGGGGAATCGCCTGGGAGTGCGTGAGGCTTCGCAGCCCCCTCAGATCCGCTCGATGAGCTTGTCGCCGAAGAGGCCCTCGGGCCGGATCATGAGGAAGCCGAGGGCGATGAAATAGGCGAGCCAGGATTCGATGCCCCCGCCGACCAGCGGCCCCCAGTAGAACTCGCCGAGCTTCTCGCCGATGCCGATGATGAGGCCGCCGACGATGGCGCCCGGAATCGAGGTCAGGCCGCCGAGGATCAGCACCGGCAGCGCCTTCAGGGCGATGACCTCGAGCGCGAAGGACACTTCCGAGCGCGCGCCCCACATGATCCCCGTCGCGAGCGCCACGATTCCGGCCGTGAACCAGACGATGACCCAGATCTGGTTGAGCGAGATGCCGACCGAGAGCGCCGCCTTGTGGCTGTCGGCGACCGCGCGGAGCGCCCGGCCGATGCGCGTCTTCTGGAAGAAGACCGCGAGGGCGGCGACGGCGGCCGAGGCCAGGGCCGCCGCGGCGATGTCGATCTTCTGGAGCGAGACAAGGCCGCCGAGGATGTTCAGGTCGATCGAGCCCCGCGGGAGGCCGAGCTGGTCCGTGATCATCTGCTTCGGGCTGCCGCCGAAGATCATCTCCCCGAGCCCGATCAGGAAATAGGTCAGGCCGAAGGTCGCCATGAACAGGATGATGTCGGGCTGGTTGACGAGCGGGCGCAGCACGATGCGCTCGATCCCGACCGCCAGCAGGAACATCACCCCGATGGTGAGCGCGAGGGAGAGATAGGCCGGCACGCCCATTTCCGTGAGCCCGACCAGGGTCAGGGCCGCGAAGACGACCATGATGCCCTGCGCGAAGTTGAACACGCCGGACGCCTTGAAGATCAGCACGAAGCCGAGCGCGATGAGGCTGTAGAGGACGCCCGCGACGAGCCCTTCCCAGATCGTCTGGACGAGGAGGTCCGGCGCGGCCCCCATCTGCACGAAGGGATCGACGAAGATCTTGTAGAGAAGGTCCATGACAGCCCGCCCGGCGCGCCGCTCCCGAGGCGGGGCGCGAGGGGAGCCTGAAGCGTTCCGGCCCTCCCGTCCAGACCCGCGAGCCCGGATTCGTGGCAGCCTTTAGGGCGAGGAGGTGCCGGGCGGGACGTCCTTGGCCAGGGCCATCAGGCGTTCCGGGGCGCGGATCTCGATGCGCTGGCGTCCGCCGCCGACGATTCCCTGCGCCTCCCAGGCGCTGAGGGTGCGGCTGACGGTGTGCAGGGTCGTACCCGTCATCTCGGCCACGTCCTGGCGGGAAATGGGAAAGCCGATCTCGACCCCCGAGGCGACCGTCCGGCCCGCTTGGCGGGCGAGGCGCAGCAGCGCGGCGGCGATCCGGCGCTCGACCGGCTGAGTGGACATCTCGACGACCCGCGTATGGGCCTCGTCGAGGCGCGAGCCGATCGTGTGCAGGGTTGCCGCCGCGAGGGCCGGGCAGCGCTGGATCAGGCGGGGCCAGGACGAGGAGGGCCAGACGAGGGCGACGCTGTCCAGGACGGGCAGGGCGGTGGCCGGATAGGCCGGAAGGCCCATCGCGACGGCGATGCCGAAGAATTCCCGCGGCCCGACATAGCGCACCACGACCTGCTGGCCGGAGGGCGTCACCTTCACGACCTGCAGGCGGCCCTCCAGCAGGAGCCAGAAGGAATGGGGCGCTTCCCCCTGGCGGAAGACGGCGTTGCCGCCCTTGGGATATCGTACCGGCCGCGCCTCCCGCGTCAGCGCGTCGATCTGCTCGGGGGTGGAGCCCGCGAGGATCGGGAAGCTCGCCACAACGGATGCGTCGATCTCGGCCATGTCGGGAGCCGCTCTTCCTTCATTATCCGCAGGTCCGGCCGCGATCGCGGGCGAGACGCCGACCATGCCTTCGCCGGAGATTAGAATGCGCGGCTTCTTTGCGGAAACGCAATGATCGGACGCGCGGCGCCCGATAGATCGTGGGGATGGCCCCCGTTCCGCGCCTGCGCGACTATCAAGGTCCCGCCATCCTGTCCTACGGCTTCCGGCCGTTCTTCCTGCTTGGCGCCCTTCAGTCGGCGCTCGCCATGGCCATCTGGCTGTTCCTCTGGTTCCGGGGCGCGGGGCTGCCCACGGCCTTCGCCCCGCGCGACTGGCACGTGCACGAGATGCTTTACGGATTCGTGCCGGCGGTCGTGACCGGGTTCCTGCTCACAGCGGTTCCGAACTGGACCGGACGCCTGCCGCTCCAGGGCGGCCCGCTCCTCGGCCTCGTTCTCGTCTGGATGGGTGGGCGGATCGCGGTCGCGACCTCCGCCCTGATCGGCCGGGGCGCGGCGGCGGCGATCGATGTCGGCTTCCTAGTCCTGATCGTGCTCTTCGTGGCGCGGGAGGTGGTCGCGGGCCGCAACTGGCGCAACCTGCCGGTCCTCGCCTTCGTGACGGCGCTGACGCTCGGCAACGTCGCCTTCCATGTCGAGGCCGCCTCGACGGGCCTCGCCGAATACGGAACCCGAATCGGCCTCGCCGCGGCCGTCGCGCTGCTGATGATGATCGGCGGCCGCATCATCCCGAGTTTCACCAACAACTGGCTGGCGCGAAACAATCCGGGGCGTCTGCCGGTGCCTTTCGGCCGGTTCGACATCCTGTGCGTCGCGGCCGGCCTCGTGGCCCTTCTCGCATGGTGCGCGCGGCCCATGGCCGAGGCGACGGGCGCGGCGCTTCTCGCGGCGGGGCTGCTCCATGCGGCCCGCCTCGCCCGCTGGGCCGGGGACCGCGCCATGCGCGACCGGCTCGTCCTGATCCTGCACGTCGCTTATGCCTTCGTGCCGGCGGGGTTCCTGCTGCTCGGCGCGGCCGCCTTCGATCTCGTGCCGGAGACGGCGGGAATCCATGCCTGGACCGGCGGGGCGGAAGGGGCGATGACGCTCGCCGTCATGTCGCGCGCGACCCTCGGCCATACGGGCCGCGCCCCCGCCGCGGACGGGCCGACCCAGGCGATCTACGGGCTGGTGCTCCTCGCGGCGGCTGCGCGAATCTGCGCCGCGCTCGTGCCCTCCGCGATGCAGGGCCTGCTTCTGGTCGCGGGCTTCGCCTGGATCGGGGCCTTCCTGGGATTCGCGCTCGTCTACGGCCCGATCGTGGGGCGGCCGAGGCTCAGGAGCTGAAGGCCAGCGGCGCGCCGCCGATCTCGGCCCGGCACGGCCGCGCCTCGATCCTCGTGCCCTCGGCGATATCCCGGAGCCGCCGCGCGTCGTGGATCAGGATCCGGGGACGCTCGTTGGCGATGATGCCCTGGCGCTGCCAGTCCTTCAGGACGCGGCTCGCCGTGAAATGCGTCGTCCCGGTCAATTCGGCGATGTCCTGCCGGGAGACCGGGGGCGTGCGGGCCGGCAAGCCCTCGCCGCAGGTTCTCATGATCCGCAGGAGCGTATGCGCGATCCGCTGCTCGACGGGCTCGGTCACGAATTCGCGCAGCTGGGTCATCAGCGCGTCGCTCTGCGCGCAGAGCGCGGGGAGGACGTTCCACAGGAGAGCCGGATCCTCCGCCGCGATGGCCTCGAACTGGGCTCTCGTCCAGCCGACGACCGAGGTGTCGCTCACCGCATAGGCGCTCGCCGAATGGGGCGCCTGGCGCAGCACCGCTGCCGCGCCTACCGGCGGATCGCCCGCCGTCGCGAAGCCGAGGCCGATCGGGGTGCCCCCGATGCTCAGATGGAAGAGCTTCAGATAGCCCCGGCGCACGAGATAAAGATGGCTTGGCGTCTCGCCCTGCTTGAACAACAGCGTCTTGGCCGGGATGGACCGCATCGCGGCGCTGTCCCGCAGGCGCCCGAGAGACTGCGAGCGCAGGCCGCGCGAGAGGCAGCTCAGATCGGCCAGATCGAATTCGCAGCCGCGCGACACGGTTCCCGCCCTTTCTCTCCGCCGCACGATGGGCGGTGTCGGGAGAGGTGACTATACGGGGAGGGGTGGGTTTGATTTGATCTAGCGCAAACAAGGCCCGGCCGCTCTTGCGCGGAAAGGGCGGGGGCAGCGCTCGACACGGGGCCGGCGGCGCGCTATAGGCGCGGCAATTCACAACAGGATGGCGAAATCCTCGCGGGCTTAAGGGATGTTCCCGGCGCCCGTGCCTGCCGGAGTTTGGTCCCATGAACATCATCGAGGCGCTCGAGCGCGAGCAGATCGAGAAGCTCGGCAAGACGATCCCCGATTTCGAGCCCGGCGACACGGTGATCGTGAACGTCAAGGTCAAGGAGGGCGAGCGCGTCCGCGTCCAGGCCTATGAGGGCGTCTGCATCGCCCGCTCGGGCGGCGGCCTCAACGAGAGCTTCACTGTCCGCAAGATCTCCTATGGCGAGGGCGTCGAGCGCGTCTTCCCGGTCTATTCGCCGCTGATCGACAGCATCAAGGTGGTGCGCCGCGGCAAGGTGCGCCGGGCGAAGCTCTATTACCTGCGCGACCGCCGCGGCAAATCGGCCCGCATCACCGAGCGCGCCGAGCGCCGGACTTCCGAGAAGCCGGTCCAGGCCGCCGAATAGACGGCCATCCCGGCCCGCTCGCGACGCGCCCTCCGGGGCGCGTTTTCGTTCGGGCCGCCCGCAAGCCACTCTCTGTCATCCCCGGCGCGCCGCAGGCGCGGGAAGGGGATCCAGAGCCACAAGCGAGCCCTCTGCATCCCCTTCCCCTCCGCTTCGCTCCGGCCGGGGATGACAAAGGCGGCGGTCCGGAAAGGCCGTGCCGCCCCGCTGGCGTCGCGGCCCGTCCTCGCCTATATCCGGCGGGCGGGGCTGCGGTGCGCGTCAGGACACTAAATCCCCGGGGCCTTATCGATCCTCATGGGGGCTGTCCCTGGCCTTGTCCGTGGACTTGGCCAACACGGCTCCCACCTACGTTGTAGGTTTCCCGGGATCGATGTCCAACGGCTCTCGTGGCTCCGCACGTTCCATTCCCCATGACCGATCCCATCCTCCTCGCCGAAAAAGCCCGCCTCCGAGCGGAGGGATTCGCCCGGCGCGACGCGCTCGATGCCGGCTGGCGGCGGCAGGCGTCGCAGGACATCGCCGCGCGCGTCCTCGCGCTGCCCGAGCTGTCGGGCGTCGAGCCCGTCGGCGCCTATTGGCCGATGCGCAGCGAGGTCGATCCGCGCCCGGCCCTGGCCGCGCTCGCCGCGCAGGGACGCGCGATCGCCCTCTCGCAGACGCGCAGTCCCCTGCTCGTCTGGCGCCGCTGGCGGCCGGGCGACAGGCTCGTCCATGGCGGGTTCGGCGTCATGGAGCCCCCGGACGAGGCGCCCGAACTCGCGCCGCGTGCGCTGCTCGTGCCGCTCTGCCGCTTCGACCGGCGGGGCGGGCGGCTCGGCTACGGCAAGGGCCATTTCGACCGCTCCATCGCCGCGCTCGGCGCGCGCCATCCGCTCCTGACCATCGGCGTCGCCTTCTCCGCGCAGGAGGCGGACGAGGTGCCGATGGCCGGGCACGACCGCCGCCTCGATTTCGTCGTGACGGAAAACGAGGCGATTGGAACAAGCGGGCGCGCGTCGTGACGTCTCCGCTCCACCCCGCCCTCTTCCGCGAGGGAGAGGGGAGATCGCGAGTCTGACCATGCGCATTCTCTTTCTCGGCGACATCGTCGGCCGCCCGGGCCGCCGGGCCGTGCAGGAGCGGCTTCCCGGCCTGCGCGCGCGCTGGCGCCTCGATGCGGTGGTGATCAACGGCGAGAACGCGGCCGGCGGCTTCGGCATCACCGAGGCGATCTGCGAGGAGCTGATCGAGGCGGGCGCCGATGCGGTGACGCTCGGCAACCATTCCTGGGACCAGCGCGAGGCGCTCGTCTTCATCGCCCGCCAGCCGCGGCTGATCCGGCCCTGCAACTATCCCCCCGGCGCGCCCGGCCGGGGCGCGAATCTCGTCGACCTGCGGGACGGACGCCGGCTCCTCGTCGTGAACGTCATGGGCCGCCTCTTCATGGAGGCGCTGGACGATCCCTTCGCCGCGGTCGAGCGCGAGCTGTCCCTGTGCCCGCTCGGGCAGGTGGCCGACGCGGTCCTCGTCGACATCCATGCCGAGGCGACGAGCGAGAAGCAGGCTCTCGCCTATCATTTCGACGGGCGCGTCTCGGCGGCGGTCGGCACCCATACCCACGTCCCGACCGCCGACCACCGCATCCTGCCCGGGGGCACGGCCTATATCTCCGATGCCGGCATGTGCGGCGACTACGAATCGATCCTCGGGCTCCAGCGCGAGGAGCTGATCCGCCGCTTCATCGAGAAGGTCCCGGGCAGCCGGCCCGAGGTCGGGCTCGGCGAGGGCACGCTCTGCGGCCTCGCCGTCGAGACGGACGACGCGACCGGCCTCGCCGTGAGGGCGGCGGCTGTCCGCATCGGCCCGCTCCTTGCCGCGAGCCGGCCCGAATTCTGGGATTGAACGGGGCCATGCGCCGCGCCGTCCTTGTTCTCCTCTCTGCGCTGATCGGGGCCCTCGCGGCGCCCGCGATCCGGGCGGCGCCGCATGGCGGCTCCTCGGGCTGCCGCGAGGTGACTTTCGAGGAGGCGCGCTACACGGTCTGCCGCATCGACATGCGGACGCATGAGCTGAGGCTGTTCCTGAGGGGGCCGGACGGCAGCCCCTTCGGCAGCCTGTCGCGCTTCCTCGGCTCGCCGATGGGCCGGGGCGTCGCCATGGCCATGAATGCGGGCATGTATCACGAGGATCTCTCGCCGGTCGGCCTCTATGTCGAGGATGGGCGCGAGCTGAAGCATCTCAACCGGGCGCGCGGGCCGGGCAATTTCCACATGAAGCCCAACGGCGTGTTCTTCGTGGCCGGGGGCCGGGCCGGTGTCCTGGAGACCGACGCCTTTGCGCGCCGCCGCCCCAAGGCGACGCTCGCGACCCAGTCCGGCCCCATGCTCGTCATCGACGGGAAGCTCCATCCGCGCTTCTCGGACGAGGGGCCCTCCCGCAAATACCGCAACGGCGTCGGGGTCTCGGACGGGAGCGCCGCGATCTTCGCCATTTCCGACGAGCCGGTGAGCTTCGGCGCCTTCGCCCGCCTCTTCCGCGACGCGCTCGGCTGTCGCAATGCGCTGTTCCTGGACGGCTCGGTCTCGTCCCTCCACGCGGCCGATCTCGGCCGGACCGATATTTCCCTCAAGCCCATCGGCCCGATCATCGCGGCCCTGCGCAGATAGGGCATCGAGCGGTCAGGCCGGGAGCCTGTCCGCCGGGCGGCCGTCGCTGGCCGCCGGGCGGCCCTCGCTGGCTGCGGCTCCCGGCGCGCCCGCCTCCAGCGCCGCCCGTCGCCGCAGGACGATGCGCTCCAGGCGCGAGACAGCGAGGCCGAGATCGCTGCGGCTTTCCGGGTTCTCCCCGCCCGGCACCGACAACTCGGCCTCGACGATCGCATCGATCTCGTCCTCGAGCGCGTCCAGCGATGCGAGGTCGGGGGCCGCGCGGACCCGCGGGAAGAGGCCGACCAGGGCCAGGACCGGGTCGCCCTTCGCCGAGGCGGGGCCGAAATCCAGGAATTTCCAGATCCCGGCCAGCAGCGAGGCGAGCGCCCCGAGGGCCATCGGGCCGTAGAAGAGCGCGTCGCCGTAGCGGTCGAAGAAGGTCTTCTCCTCTCCCTCGTAATAGGCGGCGGCGCCCGGATGGAGGGGGATATAGGCGTCCTTCTCGGTCTCGGGGGCGCGGATCTGGGACAGGATCGCGAAGCGGCCCGAGAGGTCGCCCCGCGACTCGATGAAGATGCGGGTGAGCGTGGTGACCACGTCGTCGGACAGGGAACTCTGTGCCACGATGTTGACCGGCACCAGGAGCGTCGTCAGGTCGTCGTCCGGGAGCGGTGGGGAGCCGGACAGCGTGCCCTTGGGCAATTCGTGGGTTTCGAGATAGCGGGCATTGCTCGCGATGGCGGCCGCCTGGTCGATGGCGAGGAGGCCCGGCCTCAGCTTGGACTTGAGGTCGAACCGGCTCCGCAGCGCCGCGAGCGCTCGCTCGCTGAGGGGCGCGACCGTCAGCAGGGCCTGGATCTTGCGCGAGCGCAGGAGCGCCTGCGCCTCGTCGTGCGTCACGCCGACGAACCGGGAGCGGTCGAAGCCGTAGCTCTCCGCGATGGCGCCGACGATATGCTCGTTGGTGGCGGCATCCAGCACGCCGATCCTCTTGCCCTTCAGGCCGTCGAAATCCTCCACGGGCGAGCCGTGCGGGAGCAGCACGAGCACCACCGCCTGCGCGGCGACGACCACGGCGCGCGCATGGCCCTGGTTGCCGATATCCGCCCGCAGGACCGCGAGATCCACCTTCCCGTGCTCGAAGAGATCCGCTGCCTCCGCCATCGAGGCCGTCGGAACCACCTTGAGGCGCAGATGCTTGCGGCTTTCCGCCATCCGTGTCGCGAGTGCGTTGAGGATCTGGATGATCTGCCCCTCGTCGCTCGCCGCGATGGTGAGCGTCAGCCCTCGCGCGAGGTAGCGATAGGTCCCGAGCGCCCCGGCGCCGGTGATCAGGGCGAGGCCGAGGATCAGGGTCAGGCGAAGCCAGAGCGGCAGGCGGCGATGGATGGGCTGCGGCATTGGCGGCCGGACGGAATCGGCGGGGCGGGTGACGGGAGAGCGAACCTAATCCGCCCCGGCGCCTCCGTCACCTGCGGGCAGCGTTCACGTCCTGTTCTTGACCCGGCAGGGGGAGCGGCTAATGTCCCCGGCGCGGCTCCGGGGCAAGGCATGGTCACTCGCATATCCACGGTCGCCTTCGAGGGCATCGAGGGCCGGGCCGTCGATGTCCAGGTCCAGATCGCGGCCGGGAATGTCGCCTTCGTCCTCGTCGGACTGCCGGACAAGGCGGTCGGCGAATCGAAGGAGCGGGTCCGCTCCGCCCTCCTCGCCTCCGGCCTCGCCATGCCGGCCAAGCGCATCACCGTGAACCTCGCCCCGGCGGACCTTCCCAAGGAAGGCTCCCATTACGACCTGCCGATCGCCCTCGGCATCATGGCGGCGATGGGCGCGATTCCGGCCGACGCGCTCGACGGCTACACGGTGCTCGGCGAGCTGGCCCTCGACGGCTCGATCACCTCCGTGGCGGGCGTGCTGCCGGCAGCCATCGCCGCCAATGCGCGCGGGAACGGCCTGATCTGCCCGGCCGCCTGCGGATCCGAGGCGGCCTGGGCCAGCCGCGACGCCGACATCCTGGCGCCGCGCTCGCTGATCCAGCTCGCCAATCATTTCAAGGGCGACCAGGTCATGGCGCGGCCTGAGCCCGCGGTCGCGCCCGCCGCGGGCCCCCTGCCGGACCTGCGCGACATCAAGGGCCAGGAGAGCGCCAAGCGTACGCTGGAGATCGCTGCGGCCGGCGGGCACAACCTTCTCATGTCCGGCCCGCCGGGAGCCGGCAAGTCGATGCTCGCCCAGCGCCTGCCCTCGATCCTGCCGCCGCTCGGGCCGGCCGAACTGCTCGAAGTCTCGATGATCCAGTCCGTCGCGGGCCAGATCGCGGAGGGCGCCCTGTCGAGCCGGCGGCCTTTTCGCGCCCCCCATCATTCCGCCTCGATGGCGGCCCTGGTCGGGGGCGGCGTGCATGCGCGGCCGGGCGAGATCTCGCTCGCCCATCACGGCGTCCTCTTCCTCGACGAGTTGCCCGAATTCCAGCCCGCGGTGCTCGACGCGCTCCGCCAGCCGCTGGAGACGGGCGAGGTGATGATCGCGCGGGTCAATCACCGCACGACCTATCCCGCGCGCGTGCAGCTCGTCGCCGCCATGAATCCCTGCCGCTGCGGCCATGCCACCGAGCCCGGCTATGCCTGCCGGCGCCAGCCCAACGACCGCTGCATCGCCCAATATGCCTCGCGCATCTCCGGCCCGCTGCTCGATCGCATCGACCTCGCGATCGAGGTCCCGGCCGTCACCGCTTCCGACCTGATCCTGCCGACCCCGGCCGAGGGTTCCCAGGAGGTCGCCGCGCGGGTGCGGCGCGCCCGCGAGATCGCGGCGAGCCGCTACGGCGCGCTCGGCCTGCCCGCCTCGACGACCAATGCGAGCTGCCCGGTCCCCGCCCTCGAAGAGGCGGTCAAGCCGGACGAGGAGGGCCTGCGCCTCCTGCGCGAGGCGGCTGGGGCGATGCGGCTCTCGGCCCGCGGCTTCCACCGCATCCTGCGCGTCGCGCGCACGCTGGCCGATCTCGACGGCGAGGCGGGGGTCCGCCGCCCGCATCTCGCCGAGGCCATCTCCTACCGTTCTCATCTCGACCGCCGGCCGGTCACGGCGTGATCGGCGGCAAAGGTCCGTCAACGAAAAGGGCCCGCCGGAGCGGGCCCTTGGGCAATGTCAGGCGGAGGGCTGTGGCTCGAGCCCGGGAGGCTCGTTGCGCGGCCGCGGCCGGCCCGCGGAAGGCACCACCGAGCCTCGCCGGGGCGGGGGCTCGTTCGCGTCGCGCACCGGCGGCTTGCCGTCGATGAGGTCGCGGATCTCCTCGCCCGTCAGCGTCTCGTATTCGAGGAGACCCTGGGCGAGGGTTTCGAGATCGTCCTTCTTCTCCGTCAGGATGTGGCGCGCCTCTTCGAGGCCGGTCTCGACGAGGCGGCGAACCTCGCTGTCGATCTTCTGGGCCGTGGCCTCGGAGACGTTCTGCTGCCGGCCGACCTGCATGCCGAGGAAGACCTCGTCGTTGTTGTCGCCATAGGCCACCGTCCCGAGCTCGGGCGAGAAGCCCCAGCGCGTCACCATCATCCGGGCGAGGCGGGTCGCCTGGTCGATGTCGGACTGGGCGCCCGACGTGACCTTCTCGGGCCCGAAGATCATCTCCTCGGCGATGCGGCCGCCCATCATGATGGCGAGGCGCGAGGTCATCTGCTCGAAGGACATGGACAGCTTGTCCCGCTCGGGAAGCTGCATGACCATGCCGAGCGCGCGGCCGCGCGGGATGATGGTCGCCTTGTGGACCGGGTCGGTCGCGGGGACGTTCAGGGCGACGATGGCGTGGCCGGCCTCGTGATAGGCGGTGAGGCGCTTCTCGTCGTCGGTCATGACGAGGGTGCGGCGCTCGGCGCCCATCATGACCTTGTCCTTGGCGTCCTCGAACTCGCTCATGGTCACGATGCGCTTGCCGCGCCGCGCCGCAAGCAGCGCCGCCTCGTTGACGAGGTTCATGAGATCCGCGCCCGAGAAGCCCGGCGTGCCGCGCGCGATGGTGCGCAGGTCGACATCGGGGGCGAGCGGCACCTTGCGCACATGGACGCGCAGGATCTTCTCGCGGCCGACGACGTCCGGGTTCGGGACGACGATCTGGCGGTCGAAGCGGCCGGGGCGCAGCAGGGCGGGGTCGAGGATGTCGGG
>OEIU01000782.1_pt1 | contig 25633 bp, 21 predicted proteins | sample 1539221 | NCBI WGS metagenome assembly OEIU01 (sample SAMN03792071, study PRJEB22550) | activated sludge metagenome | feature: wastewater treatment plant; material: activated sludge; isolation source: Wastewater treatment plant of a petroleum refinery complex | place: Argentina: Zarate | collected...
CAGAAGAACCCGAAAGGCGCGTGCGGAGCGTCGTGTATCATCGCGACCGCGCAGGAGGAACCGGCATGCCAGGAACAGTTCGCAGGATGGTGACCATGGCGGCGAGCATGCTGTGGCTCGGCACCGCCGCTGGCGCCGACGTGGCGGCCGGCAAGGCGGCGGCCAATGCGAAGTGCGTGCAGTGTCATGAGGCGGACGACTGGGAAGGCGAGAGCGCCGCGTCGCTCGAAAGCCTGATCCGCGACATCGTCGCCGGCAAAGTGAAACACAAGAACAAGCTGGAACTGACGCCCGCCGAGATCGCCGACATCGCTGCGTACTGGGGCAGCGGCGGCAAGGCGCGCTGAATCTCACTGATCCGTCATGCGTACTTTCTGTCTCGTCATGATTCTCGCGAATGCGCTCTTCCTCAGCTGGTCGCAGCTGATCGATGTGCGCGTGAGCGATCTCGATCGCAGGCCACCGGCGAACGTGACGCCGCCGCCGCGCATCGTGCTCGCGCAGGAGGCGGCCGATTCGCTCGAACCCGCGGTCGTCAAACCCGTGCAGCCGCCGCGCGTTGCGCCGCTCGGCGCGAGCGCGCCGACGCCCGAGCGCACGGCCGTGGCCGATCGACTCGCCTGCACCAGCGTCGGTCCCTTCCAGGATCTGGCCGATGCCGCACATGCACAGGCGGCGCTCAAGACGGCGGGCTTCGAATCGCGCCAGCGTCTCGAACAGGGCGAACTGTGGATCGGCTACTGGGTCAGCGTGCAGAACTTCGAATCGCGCGAAGCGGCGGAGGCGGCGCTCAAGTCGCTGCTCGACAGCGGCGTGACCGATGTGTACCTGATGCCCGGCAGCGAGCCTGCGAGCGTGCTGTCGCTCGGCGTGTTTTCCGATTACCAGCGTGCGCAGCGCCGGGCGGAGGAGATTCGCGTCCTGGGCCTGGAGCCGCGCATCGACGATCGCAAGCGGGCGGGTTCGGTCTACTGGATCGATGCCGATCTGCAGGAGCCCGGGCAGGCGATCGATACCAGCATTTTCCAGACAGACCCCGGCAAGATCACCCGCCTGGAACTGCGGGCCTGCCCCGCCGGTTCGGGGAATGGCTGAGGATCGAGGCGTGATTCAGCTTCGGGCAGCGGCTACAATCGCCCCCGCCGGTGCATCGACACTTGCCGCTTTAGCTCAGTTGGTAGAGCAACCGCCTTGTAAGCGGTAGGTCGTCTGTTCGAGTCAGACAAGCGGCACCAACAAATCAGGGCAGTCTTCGGACTGCCCTTTTCGTCCCCGGATTCCCGCCCATGACCGCCGAACCCGTTCGCAGCTACGAAACCATTCTTCTGACCCGCAAGGGCAGGCAGCTCACGATCACGCTCAATCGCCCCGACGCGATGAATGCCGTGAACCTGCAGTTGCACGAGGAACTGGCGGATGTATTCGTCTATGCCGCCGCCGATCCTCATTCCGATGTGATCGTGCTGACGGGCGCCGGCCGCGCATTTTCCGCCGGCGGCGATCTCGATCATCTCGCACACAACGCCGCGAACCCGCATCTGTTCGATCACGAAGTGCGGGTCGCCAAGCGCATCGTGTTCGCGATGCTCGATCTGGACAAGCCGCTGGTGTGCCGCCTGAACGGACACGCCGTCGGACTGGGCGCAACGCTCGCGCTGTTTTCGGATGTGATCTTTGCCGCGGAGCACGCGAAGATCGGCGATCCGCACGTCGCGCTGGGACTGGTGGCTGGCGATGGCGGCGCCGTGATCTGGGCGCAGCGCATCGGGCTCGGTCGCGCCAAGGAATTCCTGCTGACCGGTGAACTGGTGACGGCGAAGAAAGCCGAAGAGATCGGCCTCGTGAATCGCTGCGTGCCGGCGGCCGAACTCGATGCGACGGTCGACGCCTTCTGCGATCGACTGCTGCAGGGCGCCACCCAGGCCATTCGCTGGACCAAGATCCTCACGAACATGGAACTGAAGCGCATCGCCACGGCAGTGATGGATGCCGGCGTCGCGTATGAAGCCGTGTCGGCGCGCACGGCCGATCACCGCGAAGGCGTCAAGGCGCTGCAGGAAAAGCGCAAGCCGAAGTTCGGCGCGCTGTAGGTCAGGCTGTAGGTCAGGCTGTAGGTCAGGCTTTAGCCTGACTCCTCAGAGGCCGGCTGAAGCCGGCCCCACAGGAAGAAGCTCAGAGTAACCGCGCAATCACCATGCGCTGAATGTCCGACGTACCTTCATGGCTCTGGCACGCGCGCACGTCGCGATGGATCTTCGCCAGTCCGGCCTGTCCGGCCCGGTGTCGTCCTGAATCAAGATCGATTGCAGTCACAGACGCATTCCCGGGCGTTCAATACGGCGAACGCGATCCGAGGACGTCATGACCGCAACCGCCCGCCCGCCGATCGAGTTCGGCGTCTATCTTCCGCAACTCAAATTCTCGTTCGACGAGATACGTCATCGCGTGCAGACGGCCGATCGGCTCGGCTACGACTGCGTGTCCTTCTACGATCATTTCTATACGCCGGGCCTGCCCGACGTGCCGGCGTTCGAAGCGTGGACGATCGTGTCCGCGCTCGCCGCGGTCACGCAGAAAATCCGGCTCGGCCATCTCGTGCTCTGCAATCCCTTCCGGCATCCCGCGTTGCTCGCACACATGGCGATCTCGCTCGATGTGATCAGCAACGGCCGTCTCGATCTCGGCATCGGCTCGGGTTCGTATCCGCGCGAGTTCGAGGAGTACGGCATGCACTACGCATCGTTTCGCGAGCGCGCCGAACAGTTCGAAGAAGCGCTGCAGGTCCTCAAGCTGATGTTCACGCAGACACGCTCGAGCTTCGAGGGCCGGTACTACACCCTGAAGGATGCGCCGAGCCCGCTGCGGCCGGTGCAGCGTCCCTATCCGCGCATCACCATCGGCGGCGGCGGCGAGAAATTCACGCTGCCGCTGGTGGCGCGCCACGCCGACATGTGGAACTGCCCGACGTATTCGCTGGCGGAGTTCCAGCAGAAGTTCGACGTGCTGCGGCGCGAGTGCGACAGGATCGGCCGCGATCCGGCGACGCTGCGCATCAGCGAGGAGGCGGTGCTGGTCATCGCCGAGTCCGAAGCGACGCTGCCCGCCACGCTCGAGTTCGCAAGGAAGCGCTACGGCTTCGAGGGCTGGGGCCTGGAGGCGGGCGGCTACCTCGGAACGCCCGAGCGGCTGATCGAGCACATCCTGGGGAAGGTCGCCCGCGGGATCACGCACTTCTCGTTCTTTTTCCACGATCGCGCCACGCCGGAATCGCTGGGACTGTTTGCCACGCGCGTGATGCCGGTCGTGAAGCGCGAGCTGGGCCATTGAGCTCTTTTGTCGCCTGCCTCTCTGGTGTCTAATTTCGCGATGCTCACCGAGGATCGCCGTTTCAACTCGCCGCAGTCGGTCACGCGGGTCATCCAGATCCTCGAGGCGCTGTGCGCGAGTCCGGGGCCGATGGGCCTGGCGCAGATCAGCCGTGCACTGAATGCGCCCAAGAGCAGCATCGCCGCCTTGCTGCGCGGTCTGGCCGAGGCGGACTTCGTCATCGTTTCGGAGGGGACCTATCGCCTCGGGCCGAGCGCCTTCGGTCTCGGCAGCGCCTTGCTGGAAGCGCGGCGGCGTCTGCATTCGTCGGATCTGGTGCGCGAAGGCATGCGGCGGCTCGCGGAGCGTTCGGGTGAAACCGTCCTGTTTGCCGTGCGCGACGGCAGCGGCGACACGATGACGTATGTCGATGTCATCGAAAGCCGCAACACCGTGCGCTTTGCGGTTTCGGTGGGAGATCGCCGCCCGCTGTACTGTACGTCCGGCGGGCGGGTGCTGCTGGCTGCGATGCCGGATGCGGATCTCGCCGGCTACTTCGACCGGCTCGAACCGACGCAGCTCACGAGCAGCACCGAAGTCGGCAAGCAACGGATCACGGAGCTGGTTGCGGCAGCACGCGAGGGCGGCGCGGCACAGACGGTCGATCAGGCAGCGGACGGCGTTGCGGGCACGGCGGCGGTGATTCGCGATGCAGCAGGGGAGGCGATCGGCGCACTGATCGTCGCGGCGCCGAGTTCGCGGTTCAAGGATCGCGCAGCGGACCTGCTGCGGATGGTGCGCGACGAGGCCACGCTCGTTTCACGCAGCCTCGGTCATCGCACGCCGGCGCCGGGTGGAGCGCAGCGCTGAGTTGATCTGCGATCTGCTTTCTTCTGTAGGTCAGGCTTCAGCCTGACATCTTCGGATGGCCGGCTGAAGCCGGCCCCACAGCTGACATCTTCAGAAGGCCGGCTGAAGCCGGCCCCACAGCAAGAGCGATCATGCCTGGGACGCGGGTTCCCGAGCACCGAACCGTCCCCTGCCGAGCGTCGCAAGAGCGACGCTGCTGATCGCCATCAGGATCATGTTCAGCACCAGGAAGGAGCCATAGCTGCCGTAGCGATCGAACGTCTGTCCGGCAACGAGCGGACCGAACGCCACGCCGAGCGCCAGCGCCGTCACGATCCCGCCGAACAGGCTGCCGAAGCTCTTGAGTCCGAACTGGCGGGTGGCGAGATAGGCGATCACATCGATCTCGGCGCCCACCGTCAGACCGAAGATCGCGGCGGCAGCGGACTGGCTCATCGGATTCGCGCCATCGAACAACAGCAGCGCGGCCGCAATGATCGGCAGCACGAAACAGCCGGCGCCGACGACATGGCCCGGAAACCGGTCCAGCAGGAAGCCGGTGCCCAGCCGGCCCACGATGGAAAAGATGCCGATGAGTCCGGCGATGCTGGCGGCAGTCATGCGCTCTGCGCCGGCGTCGGTCAGGATCGGCACGAAATGCACGGTGATACCGATGGCCGTGAACGCGAAGAAGCCGCCGGCCAGCAGCAGCTTGTAGTACGCGGGCGAACGCAGTCCTTCCGCAAACGTCACGCCCGGCAGAGTGTTGACTGCCAGCGTTGCCGCGGCGCGCTGCTGACGCGTGCCGTCATTGGCGCCCCGGAAGAAAATCAGCAGCAGCGGCAGAACGATCGCCACCCAGATCGCCGGCAGCGCCGCGAAGGCGGTGCGCCAGCCAAAGCTGCCGATCAGCCAGGTGGCGAGCAGCGGAAAAGCGGTTGCACCGATCGAAGCGCCCGAGAGCGTGACCGCGAAGGCGAGCCCGCGCGAAGCCTCGAAGCGCGTTGCGACGGCGGCGGTCCACACCGTGGCGTGAACACAGACCGATCCGAGCGCAACCACGCACCACAGCAGCGCCCAGTTCGCCTTGTCGCCGGTCGCCGTGCCGAGAAGCGCGACCGAGGCCGACATGGTGATGGCGCCGATGAGACCGACGATGCGCGGCCCGAGTCGATCGATCAGCATGCCGACCGGCACGCCGAAGAGCGCCGTGCCGACGCCGGCGATGGTGATCCCCAAGGAAATCTGTCCGCGGCTCCAGCCGAACGCTTCCTGCAGCGGTTGCATGAAGGGGCCGAGCGAATACGTGTGCAGCACGCCGATCGAATAACCGAGCGCCGCCGCCACGGGCAGAAACCAGAAGTTGCGCCACTCGGTGGCCGCCTTGTTGCCCGCCATCGTCATCCCCCTTTCGTGTCTCTTGTGTGGGGCCGGCTTCAGCCGGCCTTTTTTAAAGGAGTCAGGCTAAAGCCTGACCTACAAGCCTGACCTACAGACCCTGACCTGCAGGAAGAGCGAATTCTTCCAGTATTTCCTGCGTGTTCTCGCCAAGCTCCGGCGCCGGACCGGCAACGTGCCCCGGCGTACGCGAGAACCACGTCGGCACGCCGGGGAATCGCACCGGTCCGTGCTTCGTCGCCACCGTCTCGAACAATCCCACCGCATTGAGATGCGGATTGTCGAACAGCTCCTCCGGCGTGCGCAGCGGCGCGGCCGGAATGTCGAGCGAGCGCAGCAGATCGAGCCATTCCTGCGTCGTGCGTTCGGCAAAAGTTTCCGCAAGCAGCGAATACACGGTGTCGATCTGCTGCGCACGCTGCTTCAGCGTCGCAAACGCATCGCTCGCCCACCGCGGTTTCACTGCCGCCATGAACGCCGACCATTGCTTGTCGTTGTAGACCAGCGCCGCGACGTAACTGTCCTTCGTGCGATACGGCTTGCGGTTGGGCGCCACGGTGCGCGGATAGATCGCCGGGCCGAGCGGCGGACTGAACATCGCGCCGTTGGCGTGTTCGACCAGCATGAAGGCCGCCATGGTTTCGAACATGCCGACTTCCACTTCCTGGCCTTCACCGGTACGCGCGCGATGGAACAGCGCCATGGTGGTTGCATAGAGAGCCGTCATGCCCGCGACCTTGTCGGCCACGATGGTGCCGACGAAGCTCGCTTCGCCCGTCAGCATCTGCTGCACGGCGGGCAGGCCGCACTCGGCCTGGATCGTATCGTCGTACGCGGTGAGATCCCTGTCGGGACCGCGGCGGCCGTAGCCATAGCAGTTCGTGTAGACGATGCCGGGATTGATCGCCGCGACATCCGGGTAGCTGAAGCCCAGCTTCGCGATCGCCTTGGCGCGCATCGAATGAACGAACACGTCCGCCTTCGCAATGAGCGCACGCAGCGTGGCCTTGCCTTCATCCGATCGCAGATCCAGCACGATGCTGCGCTTGCCGCGATTCACGTTCACGAACACGCCGGCCATGCCCGGAACGGGGCCGACGGAGATGTTGCGCGTGTTGTCGCCTTCGGGCGGTTCGACCTTGATCACGTTCGCGCCCATGTCGGCCATGAGCTGCGTGCAGTACGGACCCATGACCATGGCGGTCAGGTCGATCACGGTTACGCCGGCCAGCGGGCCGGTGCCCTTGGCGGGGCTGGGCATGCGCGAATCCTCGTTGGGGGTGGGAGCGCGACGATTCTCCCTGCCTTGGCGTACGGATTCCAGACTGTTGAGCTAATATCCGTCCATTCTGTCCCGCCTGCCTCATGGGCCGTGGTGGTTCAATCCTGTAGTTTCTGGTTGTAAATCATGGACCTCGAACTCACCGCCGATCAGCAGAACATCCGCGAAGCCGTCCTGAAGCACTGCAGCCAGTTCACGGAGGACTACTGGCTGGAAAAGGACCGGGAAGGCGTATTCCCCGAGGATTTCTTCCGCTCGATGGTGGATGCCGGCTGGCTGGGCATTGCGATGCCGGCCGAGTACGGCGGCGCCGGCCTCGGCATCACCGAAGCGGCCGTGATGATGCAGGCGGTGGCCGAGTCGGGCGCCGGCATGAGCGGCGCGTCGGCGATCCATCTTCCGGTCTTCGGTCTGCAGCCCGTGGTGCTGTTCGGCACGCAGGAACAGAAGCAGCGCATGCTGCCGCCGGTGGTGCGCGGCGAAGACAAGGTCTGCTTCGCCGTGACCGAACCCAACGTCGGTCTCAACACCACCGAACTCAAGACGCGCGCCGAGAAACGCGACGGCGGTTATCTGGTCAACGGCGAGAAGATCTGGATCTCCACCGCGCAGGTGGCGAACAAGATGCTGCTGATCGCGCGCACCACGCCGCTCGATCAGGTGAAGCGCAAGACCGAAGGGCTGTCGCTGTTCTACACCGATCTCGATCGCGCGAAGATCGACGTGCGCCTGATCCACAAGATGGGCCGGCACGCCGTCGATTCGAACATGCTGTTCATCCAGGATCTGTTCGTGCCCGAGTCGGATCGCATCGGCGCCGAAGGCGAGGGCTTCAGGATCCTGCTGCACGGCTTGAATCCGGAGCGCGTACTCGTCGCCGCTGAAGCCGTGGGCATCGGTCGCGCTGCAATCGCGCGCGCCGCGCGCTACGCACGCGAGCGCATCGTCTTCGACCGGCCCATCGGCCAGAACCAGGGCATCCAGCATCCGCTCGCCAAATGCTGGGCGCAGCTCGAAGCGGCGAACCTGATGGTGATGAAGGCGGCCACGCTGTTCGATAAGGGAAAAGACTGCGGCGTCGAAGCGAACGCGGGCAAGTATCTCGCCGGAGAGTTCGGCTTCGAGGCTTGTCACACGGCGATGCTGACGCTCGGCGGCATGGGTTATGCGCAGGAGTATCATGTCGAGCGCCTGCTGCGCGAAGTGCTCATTCCGAGAACGGCGCCGGTGAGTCCGCACATGATCCTGAACTTCCTCGCCGAGAAAGTTCTGGAACTCCCGAAGTCCTACTGAAGATCGCCTTCGTCGAGGATCATTGATGGCAACGGTTTTCAACGCGCGCTCGTGGCTGTTCGCACCGGGCGACAGCGAACGCAAGATGGAGAAGGCGACCGCGAGCAGTGCGGACGTCGTGATCTTCGATCTCGAAGACGCGGTGGCCGAAGCGGAGAAGCCGAAGGCGCGCACGCTGGTCGCGAATTTCCTGAAAGCCAATGCTCAGCATCGCGCGCGCCTGTGGGTGCGCATCAATCCGATCCAGGGGCCGCATGCACTCGCCGATCTCGCCGCCGTCATGCCCGGCGCGCCGGCCGGTATCATGTTTCCGAAGCCGCGCGGTCGTGCCGATGCGGAACTGCTCGATCACTATCTCAGTGCGTTCGAAGCCGCGTTCGGTCTCGAGGCCGGCTCGACGAAGGTCATGCTGCTCGCGACCGAAGAACCGTCGAGCATGCTGGCGATCGGCAGCTACGCCGGTCTGCCGCGTGTCGTGGCGATGTCGTGGGGCGCGGAAGATCTCGCCACCGCGCTCGGCGCCAGCGACAACCGCGGCGACTGCGGCGGATATGACTTCACTTACGAACTCGCGCGCAGCCTCTGCCTCGTCGGCTCCGCCGCTGCAGGCATTGCCGCCATCGAAACCATTCACGGCGATTTCAAGGACGAAGCGGGACTGCGCAGACGCGCCACCGCCATGCGTCGCGCCGGCTGGCGCGGCATGCTCGCGATCCATCCGGCGCAGGTCGATGTGATCAACGAATGCTTCTCGCCGAGCGCCGAGGAGATCGCGCACGCACAGGAGATCGTCGATGTGTTCGCCGCGAATCCGGGCGCGGGCACGATCGGTCACAAGGGCGCGATGCTGGACCGCCCGCATCTCGTGCGGGCACAGGCGCTGCTCGCGCTCGTGAATCGCAAATGACGATGGCGACCGATGCCGCAGGTCTCGATCTCGGCCGGTTCCTGCGCCGCGGCGATCGCATCGTCTGGGGACAGGCGTGCGGCGAGCCGACGACGCTGATCGAAGCATTGATCGCGCAGGCGGAGAGCATCGGCGATCTGTCGGCGTTCGCGGCGACGAGTTTTTCCGGGATGCTCACGCCGGACGCAGCAAGCAAGTTCCAGCTGTCGAGCATGGGCGCCATCGGTGCGCTGCGTACGCTCACGGCCGCGGGCAAGCTCGGCGTGATTCCGTGCCACGTCAGCCAGGTCGCGCCGATGATCGAAACCGGCGTCATCGGCTGCGATGTCGCGTTCGTGCAGGTGAGTCCGCCCGATGCCGACGGCAATCACAGCTTCGGCCTCATCAGCGATTTCGTCGATGCGGCCGTGAAGAAAGCGCGGATCGTGATCGCGGAGGTCAACGAGCAGGTGCCGTTCACGCACGGCGATCACGTGCTGCCCGCTGCGCGCATCGACTGTGCCGTGCACGTCTCGCGCACGCCGGTGGAGGTGCCGCCGGCGAAGATCGGAGAAACCGATCTCGCGATCGCGCAGCACGTGGCCCCGTATATCGAAGACGGTTCGGTGATCCAGGTCGGCGTCGGCGCGACGCCGGATGCGATCCTGCGTCTGCTGCACGACCGGCGCGATCTCGGCGTGCATTCGGGCATGATCGGCGATGGCCTCGTCGATCTGGTCGAGAAGGGCGTGATCACGAATGCGCGCAAGGCCATCGATGCAGGTGTGTCCATCACCGGCGCACTGATCGGTACGAAGCGACTGTACGACTTCGCCAACCGCAATCCGAAGATCGGCATGCGTGCGTCCTCGTACACGCATGCCGAGGCGACGCTCGCGCAGCTTGCGCGGCTCGTCACCATCAACTCCGCCATCGAAGTCGATCTGACCGGACAGGTGAATGCCGAACAGACCGGCGATGTCTATGTGGGCGGCACCGGCGGGCAGGTGGATTACGTGCGCGCCGGCATGCGTTCGCGCGGCGGCCATTCCATCATCGCGCTGCCGGCCACGGCGAAGAGCGGCAGGATCAGCCGCATCACGCCGGCACTTTCCGGCCCGGTCACCACGGCGCGTACCGACGTCGACGTCATCGTCACCGAATTCGGCGCCGCCGAGCTGAAAGGCCAGACGCTGGCGGAACGCACGCGTCGCCTGATCTCCATTGCCCATCCCGATTTTCGTGAAGAACTGGACAAGGCGGCACACGCCATCCAGCGCAGAGGTTTCTGATGAGCGACGCCGTCCTGTTCGAAGCCCGTGCCGATGGCATCGCCATCATCACCCTGAATCGTCCCGAGCAGCGCAATGCACTCGGCAAGGACATTCGCGACGGACTCTTCGCCGCGTGGGACCGCTTCGAGCGCGATGCGAACCTGCGGGTCGCGATTCTCACGGGCAGCGGCGACAAGGCGTTCTGCGCCGGCGGCGATCTCAAGGAAATGGTGGAGCGCAATCTGCAGGTGCCGCCGCGCGACATGTTCCCGGTGCCGGGCGACAACATCGAGCTGACCAAGCCGACGATCGCCGCCGTCAACGGCGTGGCTTTCGCCGGCGGCTGGATGATCGCGCAGGCCTGCGATCTGTGCGTCGCGAGCACGGCAGCGAAATTCGCGATCACCGAGGTGAAGGTCGGCCGCAGCTCGCCGTGGGCGGCACCGCTGATCCACATGATTCCGCAGCGGATCATGATGGAGATCATCCTCACCGGTAAGCCGATCACCGCGCAGCGCGCCTACGAGATCGGCCTGGTCAATCGACTCGCGGAGCCGGAGAAGCTGATGCAGGTCGCCCTGGAACTCGCCGGCGAAATTCTCGAAGGCGCGCCGTTGTCCGTCCAGGCCGGTCGCGAGACCGTGATGCTGGCGACGGAGATGGGCCGCTCCGCGGCATTGCAGGCCGCGCGTCACGCCTCCGTGCAGACCTACTGCAGCGAGGATGCACAGGAAGGTCCGCGCGCGTTCGCCGAGAAGCGGCGCCCGCAGTGGAAGAGCCGGTAAGAGAGGGGGCTGCTGGCCAGAGCCCGGCAGCCCGCCACAACGAAGGGGGACGGATGGTCGCTACCCAGCCTGCAGCGGCGGAATGGCGCAGCTACTGGTTTCTGCCGGTCGCGGGTGCGCTCGGCTATGCCACCTCCGTCCTGCACGTCTATGCGCTCGGTCCATTCATCGCAGCATTGCAGGGCGAGTTCGGCTGGACGCGGGCACAGGCGGCGGCGGGACTCACTGTCGCTGCGCTGATCAGCGCCGCCGGCTGCATTCCCGTCGGCATGATGGTGGACCGCATCGGGCCGCGCCGCGTGGGACTGGTCGGCATCCCCGCGATGTGCGCGTCATTCGCGCTGCTGAGTACGGCGAACGGCGAATTCTGGAACTGGCTGACGCTGTGGGTCGTGGTCGCCGTGGGCACGTTCTGCGTCCAGGCGACGGTGTGGACCAGTGCCGTCGCCAGCCGCTTCGAAGCCTCGCGCGGACTCGCCTTCGCGTTCACGTTGTCGGGCGCCTCGGTGGCGACCGCGCTGTATCCGGTGTTCGCGACCTGGCTGATCGGCGGTTACGGCTGGCGCACGGCCTTCGTGGCGATGGGCAGTCTCTGGTGCGCCTTCGTGTTCCCGCTGGTGTTCCTGTTCTTTCGCGGCGCGCGCGACGGCGCGCAGAAGAAAATCGCGGCGCAGGCGTCTGCGCCTGCATTGACGGGCGTGAGTCTTGCGGAAGGATTGCGCTCGGCCGCGCTTTACAAGCTGCTGATGGCGGCGGGGCTGTTCGCCTTCACCATCATCGGCATCGTCGTGCACTTCGTGCCCATCCTGACCGACAGCGGGGCGACGCCGCTGTCGGCTGCCGGCATCGCATCGCTGATCGGCATCTTCTCCATCATCGGCCGGCTCGGCACAGGCCTGCTGCTCGATCGCTTTCCCAGTCATGTCGTCGGCACCTGCGCCTTCCTGATTCCGATCGCCGGCTGTGTGCTGCTGCTGACCAGCGGTGCGAGTCCGGTGAGTCAGGCCGCGGCGGCCGCCGTGTTCGGACTCACGGTCGGTTCCGAAGTCGACGTCATCGCCTATCTCGCGGCGAAGCATTTCGGGCTGAAGAGTTTCGGTGCGCTGTATGGCGTGCTGCAGATGGCGCTGGCGGGCGGTACGGCTTTCGGTCCGCTCGTGGCCGGTGCGGTGTTCGATCGTTCGGGCGGTTATTCGCCGTTTCTGATGGCGACGATCGTTCTGATGTTCCTCAGTGCAATCGCGGTATTCACGCTGGGATCGCCGCGGCTGCCTGAGCATCGATCGGGAGTACTGAGCGCATCGAGCGCCGACTGATTCGCCCCCACCCCAACCCTCCCCCGCTGCGCGGAGGAGGGGGTAGGAGAGAGACCAATGACTGAACTTCGATTCGACGATCGCGTTGCAGTGATCACCGGCGCGGGCCGCGGACTCGGACGCGCGTACGCATTGCTGCTCGCCTCGAAGGGCGCGAAGGTCGTCGTCAACGATCCGGGCGGCAGTCTGCAGGGCGACGGCGTCGATGCCGGCCCGGCGCAGGCAGTCGTCGACGAGATCGGGGCGGCCGGCGGCGAGGCCGTGGCTTGCACGGAGTCCGTCGCGACGCCCGCGGGCGGCAAGGCGATCGTGCAGGCGGCGATGGACCGCTACGGCCGCATCGACATCCTCATCCACAACGCCGGCAACGTTCGCTACGGCTCGCTCAAGGAACTCTCGTACGAAGACTTCGAGTCGGTGCTGAGCGTGCATCTGCGCGGCGCATTCCATGTCGTGCGTCCCGCGTTCCCGCTCATGTGCAGCGCCGGTTACGGCCGCATCGTGCTGACCTCGTCGATCGGCGGTCTGTACGGCAATCACCGTGTCGCCAACTATGGCGTCTCCAAGGCCGGCATCATCGGCCTGTGCAACGTGGCGGCACTGGAAGGCGCGGCGCAAGGCGTCCGCTGCAACGTCATCGTGCCCGGCGCGGTGACGCGCATGGCCGAGGGCATCGATACGTCGCAGTTCCCGGGGGGGCATCGATACGTCGCGTTTCCCGCCGATGGGGCCGGAACGGGTGGCGCCCGTCGTCGGGTGGCTGTCGCACGAATCCTGTTCGGTCACGGGCGAGATGTTCGTGTCCATCGCCGGTCGCATCGCCCGCGCATTCATCGGCGAGAGCGAAGGCGTGTATCAGCCGTCGTGGACCATCGAGCAGGTGGGGGAAAAGATCGATGCCATCCGCGATGCGAACTCGCCGTGGATCCTGCCGGTGGTGCCGTCCGGTCACGTCGATCACATCCGCCGCAGCTTCGCGATGGCGACTGCCGGGCAGGTGAAGTCGAAGTCGTGACCGGAAACGGCGCGACCGTCAACGCGCCATTGCACTGATGAAATACCGGGCCGCACCAGGCGGCGCGCAGTCTGTGACTCGACGCGCGGCGGCCCGCGCAGGCGGCCGCGCACCGCAGGAAATTCAAGCAGTTGCCGCGCCTCAGCGCCGGCAGAAAGCGCATGTTGCGTCGCAGGACATGCGGCACTCGCGTTGCCGGTCCGTTTGCTTATAATCAACACTGTCGTTGACTAAAGTGGGCGGGGGATTCTCCTTCATGAAGTGCGCGCCGACGCAGACGCCGGTTGATGTCGATATTCCTTCGCTGCGCGAAAAGTATCGTCTGGAGCGGGAAAGGCGTCTCAGGAAGGATGGCCAGACGCAGTATTTCCGGCCTGCCGGCGACGTCGCCGCGAACTACGCGGCCGATCCGCACACGCCGGTCGAGCCGCGCGCGCCGATTTCCGAAGACCTCGACGTGGTCATTCTGGGCGCGGGATGGGGCGGCATCATGGCTGCCTACCATCTGACGCAGGCCGGCGTGACCCGCTTCCGCAACGTCGACACCGCGGGCGATTTCGGCGGCGTGTGGTACTGGAACCGCTATCCCGGCATCCAGTGCGACAACGAGTCGTACTGCTACCTGCCGCTGCTCGAGGAAATGGGCTTCATGCCGTCGAAGAAATTCGCCGACGGCTGGGAGATCTACGAATACGCGCGCTCGATCGCCGCGAAGTTCGGCTTCGCCGACAAGGCGCTGTTCCACACCCACATCCATTCGCTGCGCTGGGACGAGCAGCTCGATCGCTGGCACGTCGGCACCCATCGCGGCGACGACATCCGCGCGCGCTTCGTGATCATGGCCTGCGGCGTGCTCAACATGCCGAAGCTGCCGGGCATCGCAGGCCTCGACCAGTTCAAGGGCAAGATCTTCCACACCGCGCGCTGGGACTACGACTACACCGGCGGCAGCTATCGCGAGCCCGTGCTGGACAAGCTCGGCGACAAGCGCGTCGCCATCGTCGGCACCGGCGCGACGGCGATCCAGGCCGTGCCGTACCTCGGCAAGCATGCGAAGCATCTGTACGTGGTGCAGCGCACGCCCTCCAGCGTCGACGAGCGTCCGAATCCGCCGACCGATCCTGCATGGGCAACGTCGCTGCAGCCGGGCTGGCAGAAACAGCGCCAGGCGAATTTCCATCGCGCCGCGATGGAATTCCTCGCGCCGGGCGAGGCCGATCTGATCTGCGACATCTGGACCGAGATCACGCGCAATCTCGCCGCCGAACTCGAAGCCGAAGGCTGGCCGCAGCTCACGCCTGCCGAGTTCGTGGCGCGTCGCGAAGTGATCGACTATCGCGTGATGGAGCGCCTGCGCCAGCGCGTCGCGGCGATCGTGAAGGACGAGGAGGCGGCCGAGGCGCTGAAGCCTTACTACCGCTTTCTCTGCAAGCGTCCGCTGTCGAGCGACGAGTTCTATCCGACCTTCAATCGCTCCAACGTCGATCTGATCGACGTGTCCGAAACCAAGGGTCTGCAGAAGCTGACGGAAAAGGGCTTCATCGCCAACGGCAGGGAATACGAAGTCGACTGCATCATCTTCGCCAGCGGTTTCGAAGTGACCAGCGATCTCGATCGCCGCTGGGGCATCGACGTGGTCGCGGGCCGCGGCGGCAGGTCCATCTACGAACACTGGGCGGATGGCTACGAGACGCTGCACGGCACCATGACCCACGACTTCCCGAACCAGTTCTACGTCGGCTACATCCAGGGCGGCCTGAATGCCTCCGTCACCGAACAGTTCGGCGAGCAGGGCCATCACATCGCCTACATCATCGGCGAAGCGCTGAAGCGCGGCGCCACCGTGGTCGAGCCGAGCAAGGAGGCGCAGGACGCCTACGTCAAACGTTTCCGCGAACTGGAGATCGATCTCTCCGAGTTCCAGGGTTCGTGTCCGCCGGGCTATTTCAACAACGAAGGCGAGAGCAGGCCGAAGTGGGCGCTGTTCCGCGGCTGGGGTCCGGGCTGGGATGCGTTCCAGAAAATGGTGCGCGAATGGCGCGAGAAGGGCGACATGGAGGGCCTCGTTCTCAAGTCATAGACGGGGTCGGGCTGCGTTTATTGGTGTGGAGGGGGACGTCGTGGATACATGGGTCAATGTCAGCGTTGAAGATCTGAACGATGCGGTGACGTATGGCACCGAGGCCTTCCTGTCGCGCGACTACGCCAGGCTCGAAGCCGAAAAACTCTGGCCGCGCGTGTGGCAGATGGCTGGCCGGCTCGAAGAACTGCCCGACGTCGGCAGCTTTCTCACGTACGAGATCGGCGATGACTCCATCATCGTCGTGCGCACGGCGACGGACAGACTCAAGGCCTTCCACAATGTGTGTCCGCATCGCGGCCGTCGCCTGATCAGCACCGCACCGAATCAGATTCATGCGTGCGGACACAAGAGCCGCTTCGTCTGCGCCTTCCACGGCTGGGCCTTCGATCTCGACGGAAGGAACGTCCACATCCTCGACAAGCAGGACTGGAAGGACGCGCTGACCGACGAACACACGAAGCTGTCCGAAGTGAAGGTCGACACCTGGGGCGGCTGGGTCTTCATCAACATGGATCCGGACTGCGGCTCGCTGCGCGAATTCCTGGAACCGGCCGCGGGCATTCTCGATGCGTTCCAGTTCGAGAAGATGCGTTACAAGTGGCGCCAGTGGGTGGTCTATCCCGCCAACTGGAAGACGGCGCTCGAAGCCTTCATGGAGCCGTATCACGTCGCCGGCACGCACACGCAGCTGCTCAAGTACGGCCAGTTCTATGCGTATTCGAAAGCCTATGGCCTGCACGGCGTCAGCGGCTTCGACGAACGCGACAAGAAAATGAAGATGAGCGAGAGCAGCTCCGTGACGCGCGTGGGCGCCGGCGCCGATCCGCGCGTCTCCACTTATGAGCTCGCGCGAGAAAACTACGAGACGGTGAACTACGCAGCCTCGACCGAAACGCTGGTCAATGCCGCGAAGCGTCTCGTCGACGAACTGCCCGAAGGCACTTCGCCGCAGGACGTCATCAAGCACTGGCTGGCCGCGGCGCGCGCCGACGATGCGAAGCGCGGCGTCATCTGGCCGACCATCAGCGCGGAGAACATGGCGGAAGCGGGTCTGGCCTGGCACATCTTCCCGAACATGTCGGTGCTGCAGGGCATGACGTTCGCGCTGTGCTATCGCACGCGTCCGTACGGCGACGATCCCAACCAGTGCATCTTCGAGTCGTATGCGCTGGAGCGTTTTCCCGAAGGCCAGGAGCCGAAGACCGAGTGGGTCTATGCGGAACCGACGGCAGAGAAGTGGGGCATGGTGCTGGCGCAGGACTTCTCCAACATGTGCGAAGTGCAGAAGGGCATGAAGTCGCGCGGTTTCCGCGGCACGCTGCCGAATCCGCACCAGGAACAGAAGGTGACGAACTTCCACCGCAACCTGGCGACGTTCATGGGCACGGGCGCACCGCGCAAGCTCAAGTAGCGCGATTCGACCGATCCGGTGCCGCGCGCCTGCGCGGCCTTCGCCGTCGGCGACGAATGTTTTCTGGCGACAATATCGAGTGAGACCTGACCATGGCCGTGAAAGTCTATGAACGAATCCTGCAGCTTTTCGAAGCGGAGGGCGTCAACACGCTGTTCGGCATTCCTGATCCGAACTTCGTTCATATGTTCTGGGAGGCGGAGAAGCGCGGCTGGACGGTCATCGCGCCGCACCACGAAGCGGCTGCGGGCTTCATGGCGGAAGCCGCTTCGCGCATCACGGGCAAGCCGGCGCTGGCCATCGGCACGCTCGGCCCCGGCATCGCCAATGCGGCGCCGGCCATTCAATGTGCTTTGGTCGAGAACTCGCCCGTCATTTTCCTGAGCGGTCAGCGCGCGCGCGTCACCGAGCAGCGCGTGCGTCGCGGCCGCATCCAGTTCGTGAAACAGATGCCGCTGTTCGAGAACTCGGTGAAGTACGCCGCGTCGATCGAATACGCCGACCAGACCGACGAAATCATCCGCCAGGCGATCCGCACTTCCCTGTCGGGCACGCCGGGTCCGTCCTACATCGAGTATCCCTCGCACATCATCAATGAAGATCTGGACGTGCCGGAGCCGCTGGCGCCGTCGCGCTATCGCCTGGTCAATCAGGGTGCGGACATCGACAAGATCGCCGAGGCGGCGAAGCTGATCCGCGAAGCCAGGAACCCGATCCTGCTGGTCGGTCACGGCGTTCATACGTCGCGCACCGGCGCAGCGGTGAAGGAACTCGCGCTGTTGATGAACTGCCCGGTCGTGCAGACCTCGGGCGGCACCTCGTTCATCAAGGGCCTCGAAGACCGCACGTTCCAGTACGTGTTCCAGGACGCCACGCTCGAAGTCGTCGAAGAGTCCGACCTGGTGCTGGCGCTGGGTACCGAACTGGGCGAGCCGGTGCACTACGGCCGCTGGCGCTACTGGCAGAAGAACGAAGGCATCCGCAAGTGGATCTATGTCGAGCAGGATGCGTCCGCCATCGGCGTGAATCGTCCGATCGACGTGCCGCTGGTCGGCGATCTGCGCGGCATCGTGCCGCAGCTCGTCGCTGCGCTCAAGGATACGCCGCGCAAGCCGGCGCCGATGCTCGCGAAGTACATCGTGCCGCAGCTCGTCGCCGCGCTCAAGGACACGCCGCGCCAGCCGGCGCCGATGCTCGCCAAGTACATGAAGGACTGCCAGGCCGAGATCGAATCGTGGGCTGCGGAATCGCTGAAGAAGAGCGACGGCACCGCGGGCACGCCGATCCACACCTCGCGCTTCGTGGTCGAAGCGACCAAGGCGTTCCCGAAGGACGGCATCCTGATCCGCGATGGCGGCGCCACGGTGATCTTCCAGTGGACCTACTCGCAGTGCAAACCGCAGGACGTCATCTGGAACCAGAACTTCGGCCACATCGGCACCGGCCTGCCGTATGCGACGGGCGCGATGCTGGCCGATCAGGCGGCGACCAGGAAGAAGCGTCCCGGCATGCTGATCACCAGCGACTCGTCGTTCCTGTTCCACATCGGCGAACTGGAAACGGCGGTGCGCACCCAGCTGCCGCTGGTCTGCGTGGTCGGCGTCGATTACCAGTGGGGCCTGGAAGTCGGCGTGTACAAGCGCACGTTCGGCATCGGCAAGACGACCGAGACCGGCACGCACTGGGGCAAGCTGCGCTTCGACAAGATCGGCGAAGGTTTCGGCTGTCACGGCGAGTACGTCACCCGGGCGGAAGATATCGGCCCGGCGATCCAGCGCGCGTATGCGAGCGGCAAGGTCGGCGTGGTCCACGTCGACATCGATCCGAAGGCGAATTCGGAGGAGATGCCGAAGTACGAGAAGTTCCGGACGTGGTATGCCGAAGGCACGCAGTGATCGGGCGCCGCCCTGTGGGGCCGGCTTTAGCCGGCCTTTTGGAGTCAGGCTAAAGCCTGACCTACAACAGGAAGAAGCAGATCGGAAACATGAGGGGATGACGAAATGCGCGACTATCTGAAGTTCTACATCGACGGCAAGTGGGTCGACCCGGTCGACGCGAGGACACTCAACGTCATCGATCCCGCGACTGAAGAAGTCAGCGGCAGGATCGCCAACGGCTCCGCCGCCGACGTCGACCGGGCCGTAAAGGCCGCGCGCAAGGCGTTCGTCCCCTGGTCGCAGAGCACGCGCGAAGAACGTCTGAAGCTGCTGCAGCGCATCGCCGAGGAATACCAGAAACGCGCGGGCGATCTGGCGGCTGCGATCACCGAGGAAATGGGCGCGCCGGCAGCGCTCGCCGGCGGCTTCCAGGTCGGACTCGGCATCGGGCATCTGAACACCGCCATCGAGATCCTCCAGAACTTCAAGTTCGAAGAGCAGCGCGGCGGCACGCTGCTGGTGAAGGAGCCGATCGGCGTGTGCGGACTCATCACGCCGTGGAACTGGCCGATGAACCAGATCGCGGTCAAGGTGTTCCCGGCGCTCGCGACCGGCTGCACCGTGATCCTCAAGCCGTCGGAAGTCTCGCCGTACTCCGGCCAGATCTTCGCCGAGATCATGCACGCGGCGGGCACGCCGGCCGGCGTATTCAACCTGATCCAGGGCGATGGTCCGAATGTCGGCGTGCCGATGTCCGTACATCCCGACATCGACATGATCTCCTTCACGGGTTCGACGCGTGCCGGCGTCGAGATCGCGAAGAACGCCGCGGCAACGGTGAAGCGCGTGGCGCAGGAACTGGGCGGCAAGAGCCCGAACATCGTGCTCGACGACTCGGCATTCGCCGCGAACGTCGCCGGCGGCGTCGCGTCGATGATGGGCAACTCCGGCCAGACCTGCAGCGCGCCCTCGCGCATGCTGGTGCCGAAGGCTCGCATGGAAGAAGCCATCCGCATCGCACGCGAAGCGGCGGCGCAGGTGACGGTCGGCGATCCGAAGGGCAACTTCGCCATCGGTCCGGTCGTGTCGAAGAATCAGTTCGAGAAGATCCAGTCGCTGATCCGCAAGGGCATCGAGGAAGGTGCGACGCTGGTGGCCGGCGGTCCGGGTCGTCCGGACGGCCTGAGCAAGGGCTACTTCGTGAAGCCCACGGTGTTCGGCAATGTGAAGAACGAGATGACCATTGCGCGCGAGGAGATCTTTGGACCGGTGCTCACCATCCTCGGCTACGACGACATCGACGATGCGATCCGGATCGCCAACGACACCGAGTACGGTCTCGCCGGTTTCGTGAACGGTGCCGACATGGAGAAGGCCCGCGCCGTGGCGCGTCGCATCCGTGCGGGCGCGGTGTACATCAACAACGGCTTCGATTTCTGCGCGCCCTTCGGCGGCTTCAAGAAGAGCGGCAACGGCCGCGAGTGGGGCGAGTTCGGCTTCCACGAGTACGTGGAGACGAAGGCGATGCCGGGCTACGCGCCGGCCTGATCTTCTCCTGTAGGTCAGGCTTCAGCCTGACTTCTTGAAGCCGGCTGAAGCCGGCCCCACAGGAAGAACGAGCTCACTCCGAATCGATCTCTCCCGACAACTGATTCGACAGCGACTGTGCCGAGGCGAGCAGGGCGTTCTGCAGCGTCGGCAGTCCCGCGCGCTTCAGTGCGCTGCCGATGCCGAGCGCGACGAGCGCATGACTGAGTTTGCCGCGTGCACGGAACACCGGTGCGGCCACCACCGTGACGCCCGCGATGTAATTGCCCGCATCCACGGCAAATCCCTGTTCGCGCGTCTGGCGCACCTGCGCCTTCCACTCCTCGAAGGTCGGCGGTTCGTCCCAGCGCAGCTTCTTGAAGCGGCCTTCGAGATCGTTCTCGTCCTGATCGCCGAACGCGGCGATGCAGCGGCCGGTAGCGCTGATGAGTGCCGGGAAGCGGCTGCCGATCTGGGTGCTGAGCTGGAAGTTCTGGCTCGACTGCGACGTCGCCACCACGATGATGTGGTCGAGGCCGACGATGTGCACGCCGAGTACGGTGAGATCGAACGTGCGGCTGATGCGATCGAGTGCCGGTTGCGCGAGATCGTTGAAACGATTGCGGCGCAGCCAGTGGCGCGCGAGCGTGAGCACGCCGGCCTCCAGCGAGTAGCGCTTGGTGTCGGGATCGAACGAAACGAATTCTTCCGCGACCAGTGCGCGCAGCACGTGCAGACAGGTGCTCGGCACCAGGCCGAGTTCGCGCGCGATGGTCTGCACGCCGAGCGGCGTATCGCTCTTGCCGAGCAGCCGCAGCACGGCTGCGGCCCGCGAAATGGCAGGGGCTTTGCTGGCTCGCACGGCAATCGCGAGTTCGCGGTCGGGCGAGTTCATGCGCTGGCGCTTGGTGTCCATGTCGATGATCCGGCTGTCGAGGATGTTCTATATATCGAATAACGTTCTATATTTGCAATAGGCGGGATCGGTATGGCATGTTGCCGGCGCCTCGAAAAACCTTCCGGACCATGCCCAAGCTCACCGACTACACCAGCTATGCGGATGCCCAGCAGCACGCCAGTTCGAAGGCGTTGTGGGATCTGTTCGACGGCAATATCGAGTATCTGAACATCGCGCACGAATGCATCACGCGACATGCGGATGGTTCGGGTCGCACCGCCGTACGCATCGCGCATGCCGACGGCACGGATGAAATCCTGAGCTTCGACGCCATTGCCGCCGGCTCCGCGCGCTTCGCGCACTGGCTGGTGGCGAACGGCATCCAGCCGGGCGATCGCATCGCGTTCATGCTCGATCCGTCGCTGTCGTTCTACATCAGCCTGTTCGGCGCGACGATGACGGGCGCGATCAGCGTGCCGCTGTTCACGCTGTTCGGGCTCGATGGCCTGCGCCTGCGCATCGACGACTGCAAGCCGCAGCTGCTGATCACGAATGCGGAGAAGGCGTCGATGGCCCGCCAGGTCGAAGGCCTGCGCGTCGTCGTCGCCGATGCGGACCTGATCGAAGAGATCTCGCACTTCCCTGCGACGTTCGAGACGAAGACGCGCGCCAGCGATCTGGCGGTGTTCCAGTACACCTCGGGCACGACGCGCGAACTGCCTGCCGCGGTCAGGCACACGCACAAGGCGCTGGTGACGTTGATGTTCGCGGCGCTGTACGGCACCGGCATCCGGCCGGGCGATGAGTTTTTCTGTCCGTCATCGCCGGCGTGGGGTCATGGCCTGTGGCACGGCACGCTCGCGCCGCTCGGCCTCGGCGTCGCCACCGGCACGTTCTCGGGCAAGTTCGACGCAGTGCGGCTCATGAAGGCGCTGTCGGATTTCAGGATCACCAACATGTCGGCCGCTGCGACCCACTATCGCATGATGAAAAACTCCGGCCGGGCAGGGGAATTCAGGTTTCATTTCAGGAAGCTGTCGTACACGGGCGAGCCGATCGATCCGGCGACGCTCGAGTTCATCGACCGGACCTTCCACGTGCCTGCGTGCAGCATGTACGGCACGACGGAAATCGGCGTGGTGCTGGTCAACTATCCGGGTGCGACCGACTACGTAGTGAAGCCGGGCTCGCTCGGCAAATCGGTGCCGGGCCTCAAGCTGCAGGTGCAGAAGCCCGATGGCACGCCGACCGAACCCGGCGTCGTCGGCGAACTCATGCTCTGGAAGCGCGATCACTGGGAGACCACCAAGGATCTCGCGAAGATCGACGCGGACGGTTACTTCTATCACTGCGGCCGCGCCGACGACGTCATCATTTCCGCCGGCTGGACCATGAGCGCGGTGGAGATCGAGAACACGCTGCTCAAGCATCCGAACGTGAAGGAGGCGGCGGTCATCGGCGTAGCCGACGAAACGCGCGGCCAGGTCGCCAAAGCCTTCATCGTCAGCGATCGGGTGGCGAGCGACGAATTCATGGACGAACTGAAGAAGTTCACGCGCGAGCGTCTCAGCCAGCACGAATTCCCGCGCCAGTTCGCCTTCGTCAGCGAACTGCCGAAGACGCCGGCCGGCAAGGTGCATCGCAAGGTTCTGCGCGATCGCGAAGCTGCCGCTGCCGCGACTGCCCATTGAGATTCGAAGGAGATATCCATGTCATCGGTCATGAAAGAGAGCACCGACAAGTTCCCCAAGATCACCGAGGAAGGTCTTGCCGAGCTGCGCAAGCGCATCGGTGTGAAGATCGAGAAGACGGTCGAGCCGTGGAACTACGAAGCGACGCGCGATGCGATCCGTCACTACGCGCACGGCATCGGCGACGACAATCCGCTGTGGTGCGATCCGGCCTACGCCGACAGGAGCGTGCACGGCTCGATCCTGGCGCTGCCGAGCTTCCTGTTCACGACCAGCCGCATCATTTCCGGCTACTGCGGCGGCCTGTCGGGCGTGCACGCGATGTGGGCCGGCGCGGACTGGACCTGGTACAAGCACGTGCGTCGCAACGATGCGATCAGCACGCAGGCGCACCTGAAGGATCTGATCGAGCACAAGACCAGGTTCGCCGGTCGCGCCTTTCAGCAGATCTATCACGTGGAGTTCTTCAATCAGTCGGGCGACCGCGTGGCCGAAGCCGACAGCTGGGTGTTCCGCACCGATCGCGACGAAGCGCGCGAGCGCGGCACCAAGTACACCGACGCCCGCGGTCGTGTCGAACGGTTTACCGATGAGCAGCTCGCCGGGTTCTACGAGCTCTACGAGAACGAAGAAATCCGCGGCTCGAACAAGCGCTACTGGGATGACGTGAAGGAAGGCGAAGCGCTGCCGCGCATGATGAAGGGCCCGATGACGGTCACCGGCTTCATCTGCTACGCGCAGGGCTGGGGTGGTCTCTACATCCGCGCCAACAAGCTCGCCTGGCAGATGCAGCAGAAGCATCCGGGCACGGGCATCAAGAACCGCTTCGGCGTGCCGGACTGCCCGGAGCGCGTGCACTGGGATGAAGACTTCGCGCTGCAGGTCGGCGCCCCCGGTGCGTACGACTACGGTCCGGAACGCTGCTCGTGGCTGACGCACCAGCTCACCAACTGGATGGGCGACGATGGCTTCCTGCACAAGAGCAAGTGCCAGATCCGTCGTCACAATCCCGACGGCGACGTGATCGTCATCGACGGCACCGTGACCCGCAAGTTCGTGGAGAACGGCAAGCACTTCGTCGAGATCGCGCAGAACGCGCAGACGCATCGCGGTGAAGCGTCGGCGCACGGGTCGGCGATCGTCGAGCTGCCGAAGCGCGGTTGAGATTTGCGCAACGGTTGACTGGGGGCTTCTTCTTGTGGGTCAGGCTTCAGCCTGACTCTGAAAGAGGCCGGCTGAAGCCGGCCCCACAGCAAGAGAGTCATTGGTCACAAGGTGGAATGGGGGAACGTTCAATGTCCGAACTCCGCTTCGATGATCGCGTCGCCGTCATCACCGGCGCAGGCCGCGGTCTCGGTCGCGCGTATGCGCTGCTGCTTGCCGCGCGCGGAGCAAGGATTGTCGTCAACGATCTCGGCGTCAGCCTGAAAGGCGAGGGCGGCGATGCCGGCCCGGCCGAAGACGTCGTGCGTGAGATCAAGGCGGCCGGCGGACAGGCCATCGCCAACACCGATTCGGTGGCGACGCCGGCAGGCGGCAAAGCCGTCATCCAGTCGGCGCTCGATCACTTCGGTCGCATCGACATCCTGATCCACAATGCCGGCATCGTGCGCCGCGGCTCGCTGGAAGAACTGTCGTATGAGGATTTCGAGCGGGTGCTCGACGTGCACCTGCGCGGCGGCTTCCACGTCGTGCGCCCGGCGTTTCCCCTCATGGCGAAGGCGGGCTATGGCCGCATCGTGATGACGTCCTCGATCAACGGTCTTTACGGCAACGCCAACGTCGTGAACTACAGCGTCGCCAAGGCAGGACTGATCGCGCTCTCGAATGTCGCAGCGCTCGAAGGCGCGGCCAAGGGCATCAAGAGCAATGCCATCATTCCCGCCGCCGTGACGCGCATGTCCGAAGGCGTCGACACCAGCGCCTTCCCGCCGATGGATCCGGAACGGGTGGCGCCGGCCGTGGCGTATCTCGCGCACGAGAACTGCGCGATGACGGGCGAGCTGCTGATTTCCGCGGCCGGCCGGGTCGCGCGGGCATTCCCCGCGGAATCGCGCGGTGTGTATCGATCCGCATGGACGATCGAGGACATCGCGGCGAATATCGATGCCATCCGCAGCACGGCCTCGCCGGAAGTCTTTTCGGTCGTGCCGCACGGCCACATCGATCATCTGCGTTACAGCTTTGCAATGACCAAAGGCAGCGCGGGCAAGTAAGGAGCGTTCGAAGCGTGTCTACCATTCAGTCCCGGCTGGAAGTTCGCGGCACCGAGTTTGGCGCGAACGGCAAGGCCATGCGCGACCTGGTCGCCGATCTGCGCGCGCGCGTCGCGGAAGTCATGCAGGGCGGCGGCGAAGCGGCGCGCGCCAGGCACACCGCGCGCGGCAAGCTGCTGCCGCGCGAACGCATCCGTCAGCTGCTCGATCCGGGTTCGCCGTTTCTCGAACTGTCGCAGCTCGCTGCCTACAAGGTGTACGAGGACAACGTGCCCTCGGCCGGCGTCATCACCGGCATCGGCCGCATCTCGGGACAGGAATGCATCATCGTCGCCAACGATGCGACGGTGAAGGGCGGCACCTATTACCCGATGACGGTCAAGAAGCATCTGCGCGCGCAGGAGATCGCCGAGCAGAACAATCTGCCCTGCATCTATCTGGTGGACTCGGGCGGCGCCTTCCTGCCGCGGCAGGACGAGGTCTTCCCGGACCGCGAGCATTTCGGCCGCATCTTCTTCAACCAGGC